>Ga0209504_1000023_pt1 | contig 186214 bp, 161 predicted proteins | sample COGITO_mtgs_1005_FD_184791 | JGI IMG/M metagenome (GOLD analysis project Ga0209504, IMG submission 184791) | Pelagic marine microbial communities from North Sea - COGITO_mtgs_100511 (SPAdes) (version 2) | ecosystem: Environmental > Aquatic > Marine > Epipelagic ... | reverse complement strand
AATATCTGACAGGTATCTGGGCCTGTATGCAGGCCCAGACAGCCTTCGACTCAACATTATTGTTCAGTGAAATACACATTAAAAATTGACGAGGAACAGAGTATCTACAATTTCTATTGATATTCAGTGCTTTGCGTAGGGCGTCACTCTCCGCGTCAGCGGTAGTGCGCCGGCGGCTGATTTGACACTAGCAGCGGTAGCTTTAGAATCCGCGCAGATATTGCTGTTTCGGCTGGTTTAGAATGGTGTCCCATGAACCGTATGTTGGGTTTGGCAGCATAAAAAACTTGGACCCCCAATGCGCCTGATATTGGTCGACTAACGCTGCGCGTTGTGCCGGCGTGATGTTCTTTTTGACATTCGGCAGGAAATCACCAAAATCATCACCGACCGACATAAGCACCCGATAGCTTTGCATCGCGAGCTGGCGGCGGCTTTCTTTTTCGCTGCTCCAATCCGGTTGCTCGGCTTTTAACCAGAGCTGCGCCGCGTTAATTTGGTGAATACCGACGGCTTTTAAATTGTTCAGCGTATCGTCTTTTTGTGGGCAAGGGCGTTGATCGCCAGCTCGCGGGGTACAAGCCCGGTTACTGATATACAGTACTTTAATGCCCATCGCTTCGGCGGCGTTAACAAAAGCTACTGCGCCCGGCACTGCATCGGCTTTGGCCAGTCTCACCCAGCGATCCCAGCTGGCATCACTAAAAGCGGCGTTGGTCAGTACATCCTGCGCGGCGGCAGGCGAGTTATCCAAAATGGTTTCGTCAATATCGACAATAATGGCTGGCGGTAAATGCGCTGCGTGGGCTTGTGGCCACACCGTCCAGCTAGAGTCACTTTTGGCCTTGGTTAATATATCAGTAGCCTGACGATAAGTTTGGATGGCGTTCGCGCGAAATTCGGCGGAAGTCTGATACCACAATACGCTGTTAAAATTATTGTGTGCTGATGGTTGCGCTGGCGCGACAATTGCCGGCACAGCTGGCACCGCCGTTTGGCAAGCGTTTAAACTGACGATGAGTAAGGCAGACAGAGCAAGTTTGCCTGGAAGCGAATTAAATACCAAAGACATAAGCACCTCAATGCAACTAAAACGCAGATGATAATGCCATTTTGCTAAATTACAATGTTTGTTAGGACAAACTCGCGTGGTGAAACGCCCATGTTTTTGTGATTTGCCGCAGCGGTAAAAAAATCAGGCAGCGATAAGCCGCCTGATGGATGCATAACCTCAATCTAAATTACATATTCGGATAATTCGGGCCACCAGCGCCTTCCGGCGTCACCCAGCGAATATTCTGACTCGGATCCTTAATATCACAGGTTTTACAGTGCACGCAGTTTTGCGCATTAATCTGCAACCGCGGCTCGTTCGTCTCAATGCCAACCACTTCATAGACACCAGCCGGACAATACCGCTGCGCCGGTTCGGCGTATTTCGCGTAATTCACCGCAATTGGGATACTCGCGTCCAGCAACTGTAAATGGCACGGCTGCTCTTCTTCATGGTTAGTATTGGATAAAAATACTGAAGTCAGCTTATCAAAACTCAGCACATTGTCCGGTTTAGCGTATTGCAGCTGCACCGAGTCAGAGGCAAGTTTCATGCTGGCATGGTCAAACGTATTGTCTTTCAGGGTGAAAGGTAATTTCCCGCCAAACAGATTTTGATCCAGGGTATTAAAAGCACCACCCAGCACTGAGCCAAACTTGTGCATCGCCGGCCCAAAGTTACGCGAGCGATAAAGTTCGTCATACAACCAGCTTTGTTCAAATAAGCTTTGGAATGAGGTTAAGTCGCTGCCACCTTGTTGATCGGCGGAAAGTTTGGCGAATACCGCCTCCGCGGCCAGCATGCCGGATTTCATCGCCGTATGGTTGCCTTTGATTTTGGCGAAGTTCAATGTACCTGCATCACAACCAATTAATAAACCGCCCGGAAAGCTCATTTTCGGCAGGCTGTTCAGGCCACCTTTAGCGATAGCGCGCGCACCGTAACAAACCCGTTTACCGCTGGTTAAATACTGGCTAATCACCGGGTGATGTTTATAACGCTGGAACTCGTCAAACGGGCTTAAATAAGGGTTGCTGTAGTTTAAGTCGATGATTAAACCGACCACTACCTGATTGTTTTCAGCGTGATATAAATAACCACCGCCACTGGTGTCGCTTTGCAGCGGCCAGCCAGCTGAATGTAGCACTAAACCCGGCTGATGTTTGTTCGGGTCAATGTCCCAGATTTCTTTAAAACCAATGGCGTAATGCTGTGGTGATTTACCGGCATCCAACTGGTAGTGGCTAATTAGCTCTTTGCCCAAATGACCACGGCAACCTTCGGCAAATAAGGTGTATTTAGCACGAAGCTCCATGCCTGGGGTAAAACTGTTTTTGGGTTGGCCGTGTTTATCCAGCCCCATATCACCGGTAACAATGCCTTTGACCACATTGTCTTCCATGATCAGACTCGCCGCGCTAAAACCCGGGAAAATTTCCACCCCGAGATTTTCAGCCTGAGTGGCCAGCCAACGACAGACGTTGCCCATCGAGACAATATAGTTGCCGCTGTTATGCATGGTTTTTGGTACCAGCATATTCGGGACTTTTCGCGCTTGGGTCTCAGATTGCAGAAAATAGATATCATCATGGCTGACCGCAGTCCCGAGCGGGGCGCCAAGCTCTTGCCAGTCTGGTAACAACTCATTCAGCGCTTTGGTTTCAAAGACGGCGCCAGATAAAATATGGGCACCAACTTCCGAGCCTTTTTCCACCACACACACGGTTAATTCAGTGTTGGCAGCTTTTGCTTGCTGCATCAGACGGATCGCTGCCGACAGGCCTGACGGTCCGGCCCCAACAATTACCACGTCAAACTCCATTGATTCGCGTTCCACGGCGGTCCCCTTCATTATTATTTTGTGTATGCTTGATTGCCGACAGCTGATGGTCTTGCATGCAGCAGCAATAGCTGTTCAACTTTAGGTTCCAGATTTACGTTCCAGATAAATTTCTACACCTTTGTGCTGTTTGCAAGGGTATTTCAGGTTGACGTTAACGTCAACAGTAGTTAGATTGTCCGGCATCAATAACAGCTGAAGTTTACCTTCACGTCAACCTGACCAATGCAGACAGGGGTTCCTATCCATGAAAATATTAGTACCGGTAAAACGGGTCGTCGATTATAACGTGAAGGTCCGGGTTAAAGCAGACCAAACCGGCGTCGATTTAGCCAACGTCAAGATGTCACTAAACCCGTTTTGTGAAATCGCGGTAGAAGAGGCTGTCCGCTTAAAAGAAGCGGGTATCGCGACTGAAGTGGTGGTGGTATCCATTGGTCAAACCGGCGCACAAGAGCAATTACGCACTGCACTGGCCTTGGGGGCGGATCGCGCAATTCTGATTGAAACTGAATTGAACCTCGATTCATTACAAGTGGCTAAATTACTAGCCAAAGTTGTTGGCACCGAGCAGCCACAGCTGGTGATTATCGGTAAACAAGCCATCGATTCAGATAACAACCAAACGGGTCAGATGCTGGCGGCATTAACCGGCATGGGTCAGGGCACTTTTGCTTCAAAAGTTGTCGTGGCAGACGGCAACGTTGCGGTTACCCGCGAAATTGACGGTGGTTTGCAGACGGTCTCTTTAAAACTTCCGGCGGTGGTATCTACCGATTTACGCCTGAACGAACCTCGTTATGCATCTTTACCTAACATTATGAAAGCCAAGAAAAAGCCGCTGGATATCATCACTGCCGACAGTTTTGGTGTCATGTTACAAAGTCAGGTTAAAACTCTGAAAGTAGCAGCGCCTGCAGTACGCCAGGCCGGTGTAATGGTTGACAGCGTTGATGCGCTGGTCGCGAAATTAAAGCAAGAAGCGAAGGTGATCTAATGGCTATTTTAATTATTGCAGAGCACAACCAGCAGGCATTAAAAGCCGATACCGCGAAAACTGTGGCAGCTGCCGCAAAAATTGGTGGTGATATTCATCTGTTAGTGGCCGGTTTTCAATGTTCAGCTGCTGCGGCAGAAGCTGCGACTTTAGCCGGTGTCACCAAAGTTTTGCTGGCCGATGCCGCTTGTTATCAGCATCAGCTTGCTGAAAATGTGGCGGCATTGGTGGTTGAATTAGGTCGTGATTACAGCCATATTCTGGCTGCAGCCACCACCCATGGTAAGAATTTCCTGCCGCGCGTTGCTGCACTTTTAGATGTGGCGCAGATTTCTGACGTGATTGCCGTCGAAAGCGCAGATACTTTTGTGCGTCCAATTTACGCCGGTAATGCTATTGCCACAGTGCAATCCGCTGATGCTATTAAAGTACTCACGGTACGTAGTTCGGCTTTCGATGCAGTTGCTAATGGTAACGCGGCACCAATTGAAGCTGTGGCACAGGCAACAGATGCTGGTTTATCGCTGTTCGTGAGCGAAGAGCTGACAAAATCTGAACGGCCAGAGCTGACGGCGGCAAAAATCATCATTTCTGGTGGCCGTGGCATGCAAAACGGCGACAACTTCAAATTACTGGAAGGCATTGCCGATAAGTTAAATGCAGCCATTGGCGCCAGCCGTGCTGCTGTTGACGCTGGTTTTGTACCAAACGACATGCAGGTTGGCCAGACCGGTAAAATTGTGGCGCCGGATCTGTATATCGCCGTTGGTATTTCCGGAGCTATCCAGCATTTAGCTGGCATGAAAGATTCCAAAGTGATCGTCGCCATTAACAAAGACGCAGAAGCACCGATTTTTCAGGTAGCCGATTATGGTCTGGTTGCCGATTTATTTGTGGCGTTACCGGAACTTGAAGCGAAACTATAATTCCGCTTCAGTACTGACCAATAAAAAAGCCAGTTTGTAACTGGCTTTTTTATTGCGGTTGGAAAAATGGAATTTTGGGAAGTGTGCAGTGCAATCATTTTGTTCAGCTGCCATCCAGCTAAAAATGAGTTTACTGGTGCAATGGGTGCGCAATGGGCGATATTCGGGGTTAAGCAGTATGAACGTCAAGCGGATAGTTTGGAATGACGACACTTGTGCTCTGGGCTACATTCGTTACAATACGGTAACTTTTTCAGGGAGAAGTCTGTGAATAACGTCAAAGTTTATTTGTTGTTGTCTATGTTATCAACGCTCGTCAGCGGTTGTACCACGATACCGAAACAAACCGATGGTCTCATCAATCAGCTGGATGGCCCATTAGCCCAGCTGCAAGTCGATACCAAACAATTGCATCAGCGGATGCAACGTCTGACCGAAGATAAAAGTTGCCGTGAGACCACCGAATGTAAAGTACTGGCTGTCGGCAATCGTCCTTGCGGTGGTCCTGAGCAGTATTTGGCGTATTCAGCAGTTCATACCGATGAAAAGCTGTTGGCGATCACGAATGATCGTTATACCAAGCTCAAACAGCAGCAGCAACAACGTTTAGGCCTGCGTAGCACCTGTCAGATGCTGCCAGAGCCCATTGCACAGTGTAAGTTACGCCAATGCACACTTGTTCTGTAAAACGGGTTCAGTAAATAAGTACTGACGCGCGATACAGGCATGCAAACTACGAAAGTATGCAGCGCTTAGCAAGACAAACGACAATTCAAAAAACAAAGATAAAAAAAGGCGCTAACAGCGCCTTTTTTTTTGATGTTCTTTTTGGATCCAAGCGGTACTCAGCTTTTCTCTACTCAGCTTTTTTCTTTAAATTTATTGCAACTGACTTTATCGACACATTCGCCATACAAATACAGGCTGTGATGCGTCAGTTTGATGCCGTTTTGTTCAGAAATTTCCAGCTGTTTCCGTTCAATTTCATCATCTTCAAATTCAATGACTTTGCCACAGTTTAAACAAACTAAATGGTCGTGGTGATCAATCCGGCTCAGTTCGAAGACCGACTTGCCACCTTCGAAATGGTGACGGGTGACGATACCAGCATCATCAAATTGGTTTAATACACGGTAAACGGTGGCCAGACCAATGTCTTCGCCGATTTCCAGCAGGATTTTGTAAACATCTTCAGCACTAATATGCTGATGTCCGGGGTCCTGCAAAATTTCCAGGATCTTCACCCTTGGTAAGGTCACTTTCAGGCCGGCTTTGCGAAGTTCGCTGTTGTGATCTGACATCTGTTTTAGTACTCATAATTGGAGATGAATGGATTATAAGGCTATTTTCTTTGATAGGAAAAGTAAAATCTGCCTTTTGATGGTAACGGTTGTTGGTGGTTTTGGCGGAACAGGTTATATTCCTCATTTCAGGTCATACCAGTTGGAGGTGTTTATGCGGTGGGCGTTTAATCCGGCAGTGATGCGACATTTGTTAAATTTCTGGCCACCTTTTTTATTCAACGGGATAAAAATCGTCGAACTGGCGTCAGATTACCGCTATGCCAGGGTCACACTCAACGATCGGCCGTGGCGGCGTAATATCAATAGCAGCCAATTTGGCGGGGCGATGTTTGCGATGACCGACCCTATGTATCCATTGATGCTGATGGGAGCTTTGGGCAAAGAATATCTGGTATGGGATAAAAAGGCCGACATCGACTACATCAAACCTGGTCAGGGTAAATTGACGGCAGAATTTTGGCTTGGTGATGCCGTGTTAGCGGAAATTAAGGCTGCGACCGAGCAAGGTGATAAATACTTTCCACAGTTTTTGGTGCATTTAAAGAACCAACAAGGCGATATCGTTTGTGAAGTAAACCGCACGGTTTATATCCGGAAAAAACGCAAACACCGGCCAGGCGAGCACCGGAAAGTGGCAGAACAAACAGATGCGGACGATTAATGTCAGGGCAGGCGTGGGTCTGCCTGGCTAGAAACTGCAAAAAATCCAAATAAAAAAACCACTGCCAATCAACAGAACCAGCAGTGGTTTTTTAAATGCTAATCAGAGATCTTATAATCCGGCCAATTCTGCCAGGCTCAGCTCATCATAAATCTGCTTACACCATTGTTTAACGCGGGTTTCAGTCAACTCTGGCTGACGGTCTTCGTCGATGCCTAAACCAATAAAGTGGTCGTTATCGGCCAAGGCTTTGGAAGCCACGAAATTGTAGCCTTTGGTTGGCCAATGGCCGACGATAATAGCGCCACGTGGCTCGATAATATCGCGCAAAGTGCCCATCGCATCCAGGAAGTATTCAGCGTAATCTTCCTGATCACCACAGCCGAAAATAGCGACTAACTTGTTATTAAAATCGATATTTTCCAGTTCAGGGAAGAAGTCATCCCAGTCACATTGGGCTTCGCCGTAATACCAGGTTGGGATCCCGAACATCAGCAGGTCATAACCGGCGATATCTTCTTTGGTGCTTTTGGCAATGTCATGCACCGCCAGTAAATTTTTACCCAGTTCTTTTTGGATCATTTTGGCGATATGTTCGGTGTTACCGGTATCGCTGCCAAAAAATATACCTACAGTTGCCATAATGAGTGCCTTCCTACTTTGCGAGAGCTTCAGCTAACAGTTGTTCAATCAATGCGCTGCGGGTCAGTTGCAGCGCCTGTGCTTTGGTATCGAGCTGCTGATAAAGCTGCTCTGAGACTTTGCACTCAATGCGTTTCAGACCTTTGGTTTTATCCCGGCGGATCTGATTTCGTTTATTTAGCCGTAATTGTTCTTCCCGTGGTAAAGGGTTAGTTTTTGGCCTTCCTGGCCGTTTTTCGGCAGCAAACAAATCTATGGTGGTGCGATCGGTGGCAATCTTCGCCATTAACCTAACCCTTTTGACTCATAGATAAATTGAATGACACCTTTGACTAAAAAGCCGGCACAACCAACGAACAACACTATCCAGACAAAAATTCGGCCAAATTTAGGTACGTCACCCTTTTTAAGTACGTCCTGAATGGCCATTCCAATCAAAAAAAACAACACAGAAAGGAAAAACCAAAGACTTGCCGCTTCAATTTGTTCCATATATTCATTGAGCATGGTGATGACCTTCAAAAAAACCGGCGCACTATAGCATAACGTGGCAAAATTTTTATGCGCTAACGCAATAAAAAGTCAGAGACTATCTTGCTGAATGCCGCTGGTTTCTCCGCATGCAGCCAGTGTCCGGTACCTTGGATTATTTTAGCGCTGGCCTTTGGAAACAACTGCAAAATTAACGGCTGGTGTGCAGCTTGAATATAATCAGAATTGCCGCCCTTGATAAACAACGTGTCGCCTGTATAGGGGCCGGTTGCGGTTGGAGCGGCGAGCAAGTGCTGATAATTTTCAATCAGGGCGGTTAAATTGAACCGCCATTGGAATTGATCATGTGGGTTTTTATAAAGGTTTTTTAGTAAAAACTGCCGCACACCCAGTTCATCTACATACGGCTGTAATAGCAAATCTGCCTGTTTCCGATCCTGTAAGCTCGCTAAATCAATAGTCGCCAGCCCTTGCAAAATTCTGGTATGCCGCGGCTCATTGACGATGGGGGAGATATCAGCGAGGATTAATTTGCTCACGTGTGTTGGCTGTTGCAGCGCCATCTGCATCGCGACTTTACCGCCCATCGAATGCCCGAGTACGGCGCATTGTTCAATTCCCAGACTGGCCAGCGTATCAAACACATCCGCCGCCATGTGTGGATAGTCCATGCTATCCGCCCGTGGGGAGCGGCCATGGTTGCGCAAATCGACATTAATCAGCTGAAAATCCTGCTGTAACGCGCGGGCGATGACGCCTAAATTTTCATAACTGCCAAATAAACCGTGGATTAATACCAGTGGTTGACCTTGGCCTGTTATGTCAGTATGTAATATCATGATTTTCCTTCGGCGACGAAATCAGCACGGCATAGCCACACCCAAGCATTGAGGGGTGATGTTAACAAATTGCCGGGCTGGCGTCAGCCGTCAACCATTTATATAATGCCGGTCTTACGTTTGGGTTTTAAGGTAGCTTTATGAAAACAATAGAAATAGATGAAGAGCTTTATCATTACATTGCCAGTCAGACCCAGCAGATCGGGGAAAGCGCTTCGGAAATTTTACGTCGCTTGTTACTGCCTGATGCAGCAGCGGCCACTACGGAAGCTATCGGTAGCCAAGTCAACACTTTGGTTGTTGGTAAAGGTGCTGCAGAGCCAAAATCTGTCGCCGAACCTGCAGCTAACCATCAGAAAGTATTCGATATTTTAAGCAAACAAGACTTACAGGCTGAGCAAAGCGTGGTCGGACGGTTTTTAATTATTTTGTCGGCATTAGCCCGCGCTCACAAAACTAAATTTGCGTTGGTCGCAGAAATCAAAGGTCGTAACCGGTTGTATTTTGCCCGTAAACAAGCGGATTTACTCGAAGCGGGAAGCAGCACCAATCCAAAACCTATTCCTAACAGCGATTTTTGGGTGATCACCAATTCCAACACCACCCGTAAAAAGATGATGTTGACCGAAGCGGCTTTAAAACTCGGTTATAGCCAGACGGAAGCCGAACAAATCAGAGATTTTTTATAACGCACATTAGATTTTCATGTAGGGCAGTTCAGACATTTTTAAAAGGAGAGAGTATGTCAGTTCATCCGCAAGCCGGACAAGTTGCGACCAGGGACAAATTAGCTAACATCCCGTTATTGTGTGCAGAGTATTACGTGCTGACACCGGATGTTTCGCAGCAAGCTCAGCGGGTGAGTTTTGGCACCTCTGGCCATCGTGGCAGCGCTGCCTTGGCATCTTTTAACGAAGCGCATATCAAGGCCATTTGCCAGGCAGTTGCCGAATATCGCGCGGCGCAAGGCATCAGTGGCCCGTTGTTTTTAGGTAAAGACACCCACGCGTTATCAGAGCCGGCGTTTATTTCTGCAGTACAGGTGTTTATTGCCAACGGTGTGCAGCTTAAAGTGCAAACCGGAGGCGGATACACACCAACGCCGGTAATTTCACACGCCATTTTGCGTTATAACGCCAGTAAACAACCGGCACTGGCTGATGGTATTGTCATTACCCCTTCGCACAATCCGCCGGAAGATGGCGGCATCAAATACAATCCACCGCATGGTGGTCCGGCTGACACCGATGCTACTTCCTGGATTGAACAACGTGCGAATCAACTGATTGCGGATGGTTTGCAAGCTGTCAAACAACGGTCATTTGCCGATGCTATAACAAGTCCACTTTATCAGCTGCACGATTATGTGAAGCCGTACGTTGATGATTTAGAAAACGTGATTGATATGGCAGCCATTGCCAAAGCCAAAGTAAAAATTGGTGTGGATCCGTTAGGTGGTTCCGGAATCGCGTTTTGGCCGGAAATTGCCAAACGTTATGGCCTGGATATTACGGTGGTGAATAACGTCGTCGACCCGACTTTTGGCTTTATGCCGCTGGATAAAGACGGCAAAATCCGCATGGATTGCAGCTCGGCTTATTCGATGGCTAACTTAATTAAACTCAAAGATCAGTTTGATTTAGGCATTGGTAACGATCCGGATTTTGACCGGCACGGCATTGTGACCCGTAGCGGTGGTCTACTCAATCCAAACCATTATCTGGCGGTGGCGATTAATTATTTAATCAGCAACAGACCGCAGTGGGGGCTGGATAAAAAAATCGGCAAAACCCTGGTCTCCAGCGCCCTGATTGACCGGGTGGTGGCGGGGCGTGGCCGCACATTGTTTGAGGTGCCGGTTGGCTTTAAATGGTTTGTGGACGGTCTTTATGATGGCAGTCTGGTATTTGGTGGTGAAGAATCAGCCGGCGCCAGCTTTTTACGCTTTGATGGCAGCGTCTGGTCTACCGATAAAGATGGTTTTATTCTGGGGTTATTAGCGGCGGAAATGATTGCTAAAACCGGGGTTGACCCTTATTTGCAATATCAGGCGTTAACCCGTGAATTTGGCGCGCCTTTATATCGCAGGCTTGATGCACCGGCCGATTTTGCCCAGAAAAATGCACTGAAGAATTTAAATGTAGCTAGCGTGACGCAAACTGAGCTCGCTGGTGATCCAATTCTGGCTGTGCTCAGCAAAGCGCCTGGCAATCATGCCGCCATTGGCGGGGTGAAAGTGGTGACGCAAAATGGCTGGTTTGCAGCCAGGCCATCAGGCACCGAAAATAGTTATAAAATTTATCTGGAAAGTTTTGTTGATCAAGCGCATTTGGCGCGGTTAGAAACAGACGCCAAAGCCTTTGTGCAACGTGTTTTTGACCAGATAAAGTAACTTGTCAAGCGGCTGCATTCGTATGTAATTAAATTACGATATGTAGCCGTAATAATGGGTTTCCTTGACGAATAGCCGTACATTCTGTAATTTTACTACAAGAATAATAAAAGCAGCATCGACCTCTCGCGTCTTAAGCTGTGGTCATTGTCGCCTGGCGACAATCGGATCTGGCAAATTGGAAATGGATCATGAAACCTACATCATCAAACGCGACGGTTGCAGTAGCAGCATTACCGACGGCTGCAGAATTAAAAGATAGAATTATCCGCCACTTACACGGTACTTTAGGTACCGATGTCAATAAAGCCAGCCCTCAGGCCTGGTGGCGCGCGACTTGCGCCTCAATCAACGAATACGTTTTTGACGGCCTGCGCAACACTCAGCGTACGCACTATCAGCAAAATACCCGCGCTGTGCATTATTTCAGCCTGGAATATCTGATGGGCCGTCTGTTTAGCAATAACTTACACAATCTTGGTTGTTATGACGCTGCTAAACAAGCGTTGGCCGAGCTTGGCATGGACATCGCCGATTTAGAAGAACAAGAAGAAGATATGGCGCTTGGCAACGGCGGTTTAGGCCGGCTGGCTGCCTGTTTTATCGATTCGTTAGCTACGTTAAATTACCCGGCCATCGGTTATGGTATTCACTACGAACATGGCCTGTTTAAACAAGAATTCCAACACGGTTTCCAAATTGAACGCCCGGATAGCTGGCGTGAATACGGCAATCCATGGGAAATTTGCCGGCCGGAATCGGCGCAGGAAATCTCCGTGTACGGGTATGTTGAAACCGTGTACGACCTGCAAGGCAAAATGAAAAAAGTCTGGCACCCGGGTCGCATCATTAAAGCCGTGCCTTGGGATATTCCGGTGGTGGGTTACAACGGCAGTTCGGTTAACGTGCTGCGGTTATGGGAAAGCCGTGCCAGTGATTTTTTCAACTGGGACGTATTTAACTCCGGTGGTTATGTCGATGCTGCACGCGAAAACATCGAAGCTGAAACCATTTCCAAAGTGTTGTACCCGAATGACGATACCGATGCCGGTAAAGAACTGCGCTTAATCCAGCAGTATTTCTTTTGTTCAAGTTCGCTTAAAGACATCATCCGTCGTTATAAACGCGCCCATGGTGATGACTGGAGTTACTTCGCTAAACAAGTGGTTATTCAGCTCAACGATACGCATCCGGCAGTGGCTATTCCTGAACTGATGCGGGTGCTGGTCGACCGCGCTGAAATGAACTGGGAAGACGCCTGGAATATTTGTCAGCATGTATTTGCCTACACCAACCACACCTTGCTGCCAGAAGCCTTAGAACGCTGGCCAGTGCGGTTGTTTGAAAAAGTACTGCCGCGTCATATCGAAATTATTTATGAAATCAACCGCCGCTTCTTAGTCGAGCAGGTGGATGTGCGTTGGCCAGGTGATGTCGAGAAAAAACGTAAACTCTCGATCATCGAAGAAGGCCATGAACCTATGGTGCGGATGGGGCATTTGTCGGTCGTGGGTTCGTTTCGGGTCAACGGTGTGGCCGAAGTGCATTCAGAGCTGGTGAAATCTGATTTGTTCCCAGAAATGGTGGCGTTATGGCCGGATAAATTCACTAACATTACCAATGGCGTGACCCCTCGGCGTTGGTTAAAAGCCTGTAATAAGCGGTTATCTAAACTGCTGGATAATACGATTGGGACTGATTGGCCAACTGATTTAAATAAATTATCAGCGCTGCAAGCCCATGCCGATGATCCGGCGATGCAAGATGCCTTTATGGCGATCAAGCAACAAAACAAAGCCGATCTGGCCGAAGTGGTGAAAAACCTGACCGGTATCGCGATTGACCCGCATGCGCTGTTTGACGTGCAAATTAAACGTCTGCATGAATACAAACGTCAGCATCTGAATTTGCTGCATATTCTGGCGTTGTATCGCCGTATTTTGCAGGATCCTGATTACGACATGGTGCCACGCGTGTTCTTCTTTGGCGCCAAAGCGGCGCCTGGCTATAAACTGGCGAAAGATATTATCTACGCCATTAATAAAATCGCCGACAAAATTAACCATGATAAACGGGTGAAAAACCGGATTAAAGTGGTGTTTATGCCGAATTACCGGGTGAGCCTGGCCGAGAAAATGATCCCGGCGGCGGACGTATCCGAGCAAATCTCCACCGCCGGTAAAGAAGCCAGCGGTACCGGCAATATGAAGCTGGCGCTAAACGGTGCTATCACGGTTGGTACTATGGACGGCGCCAATATTGAAATCGCTGAAGAAGTCGGCGCGGACAATATTGCGATCTTTGGTTTGTCGGTCGATGAAGTGAAAGCCCTGTACGCCAAAGGCTACGACAGCCGCGATTACTACTATAACAATCCGGAATTAAAAGCGATTTTGGATTGGCTGGAAACGGACTATTTCACGCCGGGCAAACCGGGTGAACTGGCGGCAATAAAACGCAGCTTAATTGAAGGTGGCGACCATTATCTGGTGATGGCGGACTTTGCATCTTATGTCAAAGCGCAGGAAACTATTGATGGCTGGTACCGTGATAAAGCGGGCTGGGCGAAAAAGGCCATTCTGAACACGGCCAGTGTTGGCAAGTTTACTTCAGATCGTTCGATTGAAGATTATGTGGCGCGCGTCTGGCAATTGACCAAATGTGAAGTAGGTAACGTCTGACGATTGACGTTTAACCTTAGTCTAGTTAAAAAAGCCCAGGCAATTGCTTGGGCTTTTTACTTTGAAGTGATTAAAAATTAAAGACTTTCTGAAGCTTGTTCCGGTAAAGTATCAGCAGAATTTTTTTGCTGATAACGCTGTGCGTAGCTGAAAATTAGCATACTGATACAACTAAAGATTAAAAAACCACCGGTCACCGGAAACAAAGTCCCGTTATACATTTGGCCGATAATGGTACCAATCACCATCGACATTATCGACGAGGTCGAGCCAATAATAGCCGCTGCGATGCCGGCGACATGTCCCATCGGTTCCATCGCCATGGCGTTGATATTACCAAACACCAACCCAAAACAGAAAAACAACACCGATGCGTATATGACGAACATCCATAACTGCACTTCGACATTCAGGTGCACCACTAAAAACAGCGCTGAGCTGCCGATAATGCCCCAAATGGCCAGTTTCGCTAAGTGCTGCATGCCCAGTTTTTGCACCAATTGGGAATTTACCAGCGAGGCCGCGCCAAACACAATCGCCAATAAACCAAAGTAGAACACAAACATCTCGCCGGTTTTAAACAGGTCCTGAAATATCTGCTGTGATGAATTCAGATAGCCGATAAAACTGCCGAAAAACAAACCCATACAAATCATGTAGCAAAGGGTCGGCACATTGCTAACGACTTCTTTAAAGCCTTCAGCAAAACCTTTGCGACTCATCGGTATTCGGTGCGCTTTGGGCAATGTTTCTTCCAGTCGGAAGAAAATCCACACCGCGATCAGCAAGGCATAAAATACATACAGCACAAAAATATCGCGCCAGCTGCCAATCCACATCACGGCCTGACCCAGACTCGGCGCCAACGCTGGCACCATCACAAAAATCATCATCACCAATGACATGATCCGCGCCATATCATTGCCAGCGTATTTGTCACGCACGATTGAAATAGCCGAAACATAAGGCCCGGAAACTCCTAAGCCTTGAATAAAACGACCAAGCAATAAGGTGTTGATATCGGTGGCAAAATAACAAAGCACAGTACCGGCTAAAAACAGCACAATTCCACCATACAGCACTTTTTTGCGGCCAGTGGCATCGGACAACGGGCCACAGATCAGCTGACCAATCGCCATCCCAAAAAACAACGCACTCACCACATACTGCGCCTGATTCGGGTGTGCCAGCACGATATCGGCGCGAATGGCGTCCAGTGCCGGCAATAACGCATCAATCGATATCGCGACAATCGACATCAACAGCGCCACCAGCAAGGTAAATTCGCCGGTCGAAATGCGCGATACAGGCGCATGGGTAGAATAATCAGCCATCAGTAGTTTTCCGTTACAGAGATAAATTGGGTGCCAGCGGGTCACATCATAAACCCAAAGTAGTTCAAGGTGCAGCGCGCTAAATCGCAGCGTTACAGCTGATGGTCGAAGTGGCCATCCTTAAAAAGACCAAATATCCGGATTTATTTAACGATGCTCGTCATTCCACGACATGCGGCCACAAACCGGCTTTTTGCAGCTCAAGAATGGCCTGAGTGATTTCGTCCTGCCGTGCAAATAACTTCGATTTACGACTAAGTGCCAAATAAACCGGCGACTCCGATAAGACGAGTGGTGTGATCAGCAGATTTTGATAGTTGGGAAAGTTTTCGATGGCATAACGCAAGTAATCACGCTCTTCAATCACCGCTTGTGCCCGGCCTTTGAGCACCAATTCATTTTTAGCGCGCCTATCGGCAACATCGATAAAATTCTTGGCATATTTTGGGTTACTGCGGATTTTTTCGACCTCGACCCCGAGATAACTACCGGTGGTCAAAGCGATGCGACCAGGAAACCGTTGCAGCTCTGCCAGAGAACTGAGCCCAAGCCATTCCGGATAGGACTTATGCATACCAACGACTAGCACTTCCAGCTGATGCGGCGTCAGGAACAACATAGTTTTATTGCGGGACTCGGTTTTGGTCAGATTAAAAATAAAGTCCAGTTCACCTTGCTCGATCAGCTTTAAGGCCCGGCCAAAAGGCACGTCAAGGTATGCTACTTTGCAATTCAGTTTGGCGGCCAGCCGTTGTGATAACACCACACGACTGCCTTGCCACGCTTGATCCTGAAAATATGAATAGGGCGGAAATTCATTGACTTGCACCTTCATCACGCACGCTGACAAGGATGCAAAGTGGCATAAGGTGAACACAATCAGCCAAAATTTCATCAAATAGCGGCGTAAATATATGCGGATAACTGGAAGTTAGCAGAGCATACCCGATGATACAAGGTGGTTTGCGGTTAACGCCGGTCGCCTTGTCACTGAATTTTAGTTACTGAATTTTTATCGGCTACTGGATATTTCTGCCAGTAGGCCCCATAAACTCTGTTTGGGAACCTATCGATCGACACAGAGTCAGATAGCCAGTAGTTAATATTGAGGTTAATAATGAAAGGATCCTGGCAAAGTGGTGCGCCACGCATGCAGTTTCAGTTTGGGCAGGGCAAAAGGCCCGGATTTTTAAGTCTGATTGTTATCGCCTTCGCACTGGGATTATTTCTGGTGTTCGGTATTGGTTTATTCATGATTGCCGCGACTTTACTGGTGCTGATGTTGCCGTGGCTGTGGTGGAAAAAGCGTAAACTAATTGAACGGATGCGACAAGCGAAAGCGGCTTATCAGGCGCAGCAACAAGATCCGGCCGCTTCTGGCGTGATTATCGAAGGCGAAGTTATTGAAAGTGATGGGGGGCCGCGTGAGACGTCAGCTTCAACCACATCGCAGACTCGTTATGTGCAGGGCGTAACGATTGAGCAAGATAGCTCAGATCCTGCCGTCAAATAACCGCGCTGAAAACTTCAGTTTTCTAAAGACCCGTCGCTCAATAGCCGCGGGTCAGCGGTGTGAAGTACTGGTGTGAAGTGCCGGTGTTTTTATCTGTAAAAGCCTTAAAATCAGCGCGCTGCCAATGATATACTCGGGGCAACTTCACTAAGTTGCAGTAACCAGAGCGATGATCCCAAAGTTAACTCCTGAACAGACCTTGCCAGCTTGTGTGTTGGCGTTTCGTGATGCTTTAGTCGCCGCTGGTTTTAGCGGTGATATTGAAACCAGTTATGCCGCGAGGCTGGCTGTGGCAACCGATAACAGCGTCTATCAGGCGTTACCGCAGGCGGTGTTACTGCCGAAAAACTTAACTGATCTGCAAACCATCACCACACTCGGCCAAAGTCCGGCTTTTAGCGGCTTAAAATTCAGCCCACGTGGTGGCGGCACCGGCACCAACGGCCAGGCCTTAACCGAACATCTGGTGGTCGATGTGTCCCGCCATCTGCGGCAAATTTTGGAATTTAATGCCGACGAGCGTTGGGTGCGGGTGGAAGCCGGGGTGATTAAAGACCAGCTGAATGCGTTTTTAAAACCACATGGCTTTTTCTTTGCGCCGGATCTGTCGACGTCCAACCGCGCGACTATTGGCGGTATGGTGAGCACCGATGCTTCAGGGCAGGGCTCCTTAGTCTACGGTAAAACCAGTGATCATGTGCTGGCACTCAAATCGGTATTGGTCGACGGTACTGTGCTGGATACCGCGCCGATGCCCCGCGCAGAGGCTGAATTTCTAGCCGCTGAGCCAAACCGGATTGGCGCTATTTATCGCCAGGTTTTGCAAAGTACGTTGGATTATCGTGAGCAAATTCAGGCCAAGTTCCCCCGTTTAAACCGCTTTTTAACCGGTTACGATTTAGAACATGTCTGGAATGAACAGCTTAGCGAATTTGATTTAGGCCGGGTGATCACCGGCGCTGAAGGATCGCTGGGTTTTGTAGTCGAAGCCAAACTGAATATCACGCCAATAGCGCCTTTCAAATGCTTGATTAACGTCAAATACGATAGCTTCGAAAGTGCTTTACGCAACGCGCCATTTCTGGTCGCCGCGCGCGCTACGTCGGTGGAAACTGTTGACAGTAAAGTGCTGGATTTAGCCCGTAACGATATCATCTGGCATCAGGTAAAAAATTATATCGAAGATGTGCCGGGCAAAACCATGTTTGGCCTGAATATGGTCGAATATAACGCTGAAAACGAAGCGGAAATGCAGGACAAAGTACAGACGCTGGAGCAACGTTTGCAACAGGCCGTAGCCAATGGCGAAAGTGGCATTATCGGTTATCAGCTGACCTACGATTTAAATGGTATCTCGCAAATTTACGCCATGCGTAAAAAAGCAGTTGGTTTACTGGGTAACGCCAAAGGGGCGCAAAAGCCGGTGCCTTTTACTGAAGATACCGCAGTGCCACCAGAAAACCTTGCTGATTTTATTATGGAATTCAGGGCATTACTGGATAGTCATCAGCTGACTTACGGTATGTTTGGCCATGTTGACGCCGGCGTGTTGCATGTGCGGCCAGCGCTCGATATGACCGATCCGGCACAAGAAGTCTTGCTGCGCCAGGTCTCCGATCAAGTGGTTGCACTCACCGCCAAATACGGCGGTTTGATGTGGGGCGAACACGGGAAAGGATATCGCAGTGAATATGGCCCGGCGTTTTTTGGCGAGACCTTATTTAACGAACTGCGCAAAATTAAAGCGGCTTTTGATCCAGACAATCGGATGAACCCAGGCAAGATTTGTACACCTTGGCAAAGCAATGATGAACTCGTCAGTGTCGATGGCGTGAAACGTGGTTATTTCGACCGGCAAATTCCGGTTGCGGTGCGCCAGAGCTTTGACAGCGCGGCAAATTGCAACGGCAATGGCCTGTGTTTTAACTACGAAGAAAATTCGCCGATGTGTCCGTCGAGCAAAATCACCAAAGACCGCCAGCATAGCCCCAAAGGTCGCGCCGGTCTGATGCGTGAGTGGTTGCGGTTGATGTCAAAGCAGGGCGTGGATGTGCTGGCGCAAGAGCAGCAACTGCTACAGCGCGGTGCCGGCATCAGCCATTTATGGCAAAAAGCCCGCAACACCTGGCGTAAACAGCGTGGTGAAGCCGATTTTTCACACGAAGTGATGGCGGCGATGGAAGGATGCCTCGCCTGTAAAGCCTGCGCCGGGCAGTGTCCCATCAAAGTGGATGTGCCATCGTTTCGGTCAAGGTTTTTGCAGCTGTACCACAGCCGTTATTTGCGGCCGCTGAAAGATTATGTGGTGGCTGGTATCGAACAATCGGCACCCATGCTCGCGAAATTTCCAAAGCTGGTGAATGGCTGTCTGCAGTTGGCGCCAACTAAATTTTTACTCGAAAAAACCGTCGGTTATGTTGATTCACCGCTATTGTCGGTGCCGACGTTAGCGCAGCAGTTGGATGGTCAATTTGCGTTTGATTTTGCAGCATTGCAGGCGATGTCCGCTGACGAACGCCAAAAAGTGGTGTTATTGGTGCAAGACCCGTTCACCAGTTTTTATGAAGCAGAACTGGTGGCTGACGCTTTAGCGTTATTGCAAAAACTTGGATTTAAGCCGGTATTGTTGCCGTTTTTACCTAATGGTAAACCACAACACGTCAAAGGCTTTTTACGGGAGTTTGCCAAAACCGCCGCGACTGCAGCGCAGTTTCTGAATCAGCTGGCAGATTTAAATTTGCCGATGCTGGGGCTGGACGCGTCCTTGGTATTGGTATATCGCGACGAATATGTCAAAGCTTTGGGTGAAAAACGCGGTGATTTTAACGTGCAGTTGTTTCATGAATGGTTGGTGCAGCAAACAATTCCAGCGGTGAAGCAAGTAACTGGAACTACTGGATCCTTTCAATTATTTGCCCATTGCACTGAAAAAACCGCGCTGCCTGCGACCGAAAAAAGCTGGCAGCAAATATATACAGCCGTTGGATTGCAGCTGGATGTTGTGGCTGTTGGTTGTTGTGGAATGGCCGGAACTTATGGTCATGAAGTGCAAAATCAGGCCAATAGCAGGGCGTTATACGATCTAAGTTGGCAACAACACATACAGAAAACGAGTGTATCCAACATGCTGGTGACAGGTTTTTCCTGTCGCAGCCAGGTCAAACGTTATGAAGGCAGTAAACCTTTGCATCCATTGCAGCAGTTGTTACGACTCATTCCGTAGCTAAAATGAACCTATCCGGGTCGATGTAAATTTTAGTTACAAAGTAGCCAGAGGTCACCGTTTAACCTTGGCTACACTCAATGTTTTGGTGATCAAAACAGGGAGAATGTAGATGTCTGAAGCTATTTCTAATCCGGTTGGCTGGTTCGAAATTCCAGCCACCGATCTGGCGACCAGCCAAAAGTTTTACCAAGCCATTTTACTGATTGAATTTACCATTGTAGAAATGCCGCCATATTCCATGGCGATGTTTGCCTGTGACCATGGCCAACCTGGTTGCGGTGGTGCTTTGGTGGTGGGGCCGGAAACGGTGCCATCAAGCAGCGGCACCACCGTGTATTTTCACTCAGCAGATTGTGCTGCGGTGATTAACCGGGTTGCAGCTGCAGGCGGTACTGTGTTGATGGAGAAAACCAGTATTGGCGAGCATGGGTTTATTGGCATGTTTTTAGACCCAGCCGGTAATAAGCTGGGTGTTCATAGCATGCAATAAGGCGATAAGTAACGCTATAAAAAAGCGCCAGGCTTGCATAAGGTCTGGCGTTTTTGTTAGTTCGAGCGCTGTATAGCAGTAGCTGTTTAGAAGCGTGCAGTTTAGAAACGAGCTGTAACACCAAGCGTCAAAGCACGTCCAGGCAGCGGCGCGTCTTCTTTGATAAAAGAACTATGTACATATCCTAGCTTGTCAGTAAGATTCGTGCCTTTGATAAAGGCGGTCATATCCACTGATGCTAGGTCAAAGTAATAACTCAGGCTGGCATCAATACTGGTGTAAGACGCTGTGGCCGATTCAAACTCTGATACTTTGTCCTGGCGGGCATAATGGGTCGCGCCAACATTGGCACTCCATTGTTCAGCCTGATACTGATACTCAACACCGGCTTTGATGGGGGGAATACGCGGTAAATCGCCACCATCTTTTAAACTGGCGCGTACAGAATCGGCAAACAACGATACTTGCTGCGCGGTGTCAAGTTGATAGGCTAAGGCAAATTCCAGCCCGTACATTCGCACATCACGTTGCTGATATTGATAGATATCAAAATTGCTATGGGCATGCTCATGCGCATCTTCATCAGCATGCGCATCATCTGCCAATTCTGCCATCGTCAAACCGGTATTGGCCTGATACAGGTAGTTGTCGATTTGGTTATAGAAGAAGTTATAACTAAAGGTCAGATCACCATCGATTTTACGAAAACCAATATCGATATTGTTGGCAGTTTCAGTTGGCATCTTGTTGGTATTTAACAAAATCTCGCCATCGTCATCCAATTGATAAGCCAAACCCAGTTCGTAGCTACTGGTAGCAATATGGGCGCCGTTGGCATAAATTTCGGCCGCTGAAGGAGCGCGTTCTGAACGGCTGACGCTGGCGGACCATTGGTAGCCTGGTACGAAATTCCAGACCAAACCGGCCGAGACGCTGGCAGCAGTGAATTTTGCATTATCGCTGCGATGCTGTGGGTGTTCGTCGACGTCACCTTCCTCATGTTCTTCGTCATGTCCATGACCCAACGCAATCGCTTCAGCGCGATGTGTTGTTCTTTCAATGCGAGCACCCAGCTGAGCCGTGACTTCACTAAAAGTTTTTTCTTCCAATAAAAACAATGCGTAGCTATCAGAAACCGAGGAGGGCGTAAAAGCTTCTTCACCAAACGCCGCATAATCATTGCGTTGCTGATGGACACCCACCAAACCGTGCCAGCCCGCCATTTCAACATGTTCAGTACTTAAACGGTTTTCGAACGACTTGTTTTTAAAAGTAGTGCCGGCGACAGCGCCTTCCATTTCAATATGCTGATAATCAGTGTAAGCGCCGTTGAAACTCAGTGTTTCGATGCCGGACATGGGTGCATAAATTTCACCGGCAATGCTCACCCGATCTTGTTTCACAGCCGCAAAAACCCCTTCGTTGGCGGCTTCGGCGTGGTCTTCGTGGCCTTCTTCTTCTTCATGCTCGTCAGCATGCGCATGATGGCCGGGAATACCGTATTGACTGTCAATATGACCCACCGAAACACCAAACAATCCCTGACTGCCAACCCAGCTTAAACCGGCGTTCAGCGCCTGATTATCGAGCCAGGAATTGGCAAGTTTGTTGGCGGTTTCGCCTTCGTCATTGGTGAACGTTGGCGCATCATGATCGTTGCTTTGACGGTCAAACCCATCAACGTGCCAGGCCAGTTGATCAGCAGAACCATCGTGAGTGAATGCCAGCGATTTTTCATCTGAAACGCTGTTTAAACGGCTGTCGAGAATGGTTTGTGGAGCGCGTAACTGGCGTGGAATACGATTGTCGACCACGTTGACCACACCGCCAATGGCGCCGCTGCCGTACAGCAAAGTCGCCGGGCCACGTAAGACTTCAATTTGTTCAGTGGTTATGGCATCAGCGGTAATGGCATGATCCGGGCCAACCCGTGATACATCGCCGGTATCCAGGCCGTTGCTGAGCAATTTTACTCTTGGACCATCCAGACCCCGAATGACCGGGCTCGCGGCGACCGGGCCGTAATAATTACTATGCACGCCCGGTAAAAATTTTAACGTTTCGCCAATGGTCGGTTCAGTTTTTAACGCTAAATCTTCGCCACTCAGCACCGACACCGGATGGGCCATGTCTAAATCGTAATGGTGTAATCCGGAAGCATTCACAGCAATACGTTCCATGCCACCAGCAGTTAAGGCAATTTTAAGCTGGGCCTTTTCGGCTTTTACAAACTGATCGCCAAAACCTTTTGCGGCAATATGCAGTTCTGCGTCCAATGGACTTTGAATGGTAAATTCACCGGCGGCATTGGTATACACATATTGTTGGCGGCCGTGCACATGGACTTTGGCGTTGGCGACTGGTTGGCCTTGATTGTCAACAACTGTGCCTGTAACAGCTTGAGATTGTGCTTGCACCTGCAGCGAAAGACTGACCAGCAACGCCAGAGCGGCTGGTTTAAATACCGAAGAGAGAACAGTCATCAGGACTACCTTTAAAAGAGACTCATTTGTGATGTTATAACATTTTACGGTGGTGGCGCAGGTTTTGACAAGCATAGATTTTCGTTGCTACGACCAAATTGGCGGAATTTGCGATAACAGGGTGCTAGTCGGCAAAGCGATATTCTGGCTAAACTTCAAAGAAAAACATGTAATAGCGACTGAAGGCTGACATACAATAGCCGGCTTTAAGCCACACAATTGCGGAGTATAAATGTCGTTCTGGCCCGAATTTTTAGTAGTTGCATCAGTACATTTTGTTGCGGTCGCAAGCCCAGGTCCTGATTTTGCGATTATCTTGCGTTACGCGGTACGTCATGGTGTGAAGGTCGCGCTGGCAGCCAGCATCGGTATTGGTTTAGGTATTTTGGTACATGTCGCTTATTCGTTACTTGGTATTGGCTTATTACTACAAACCACGCCCTGGTTATTTCAGCTATTTTCGGCAATAGCAGCGGCTTATCTGGCGTACATTGGCGTGCAAGCGCTGCGAAGTGCACCGCCATCTCAGCAACAGGATGTCGCAGCAGAGGGCAAAGAACAGGTCAGTTTATGGCAATCGTTTCGCGCAGGATTGTTGACCAATGGCTTAAATCCGAAAGCAACGTTGTTTTTTCTGGCGCTGTTTGCGGTGATTATTTCGCCACAAACACCAAATAGTTACAAAATTCTTTACGGTGTTTATATGGCATTTGCGACCGCAGCCTGGTTTAGTTTGCTATCCTTTTTACTAACACGCCAAAAAGTAAGACTTTTTTTGCTGCAACGTGGTTATTGGTTTGACCGGATCATGGGATTAGTATTGTTGGCACTGGCTATGCATTTACTGTTTAGCGCATTTATCGGAAGCTATACCCAAAATCATTGAAGATACGGGATGGCCACGGTGGAACCGCGGCAAGTGAGCGAGTCTGGAACGCCAGTCCGACCCGGAGCATAGCTGTTCTATGTGACTGGCCGCGCTGGCGTCCCAGTCGGACTGACGCTTCAGCGAGAACACGCGGCCAACAACCCCGTATCTTCAAGGATGAAGGGTATGAACTTAAGCGCCGTTTTGCCGACTAACGCAAAGAGGTGAAAAGATGCAAGTACTGAGTAAAGTGATTCGGCTGGACTTGCAATACAGCAGCCAGCAATCACATTTGTATCAACGACAAACCTGTTATCTGGCGCCTTTCCAGCATGAGGAGGCGCTGCATTTTGCCAAACGCATTTTAGCCTATCTCAGTCTGTTTGAATTACAACCACAACTGGCAAAACAAGATCCTTTTGGCAAACAGCCTGACTTATTTTTACGCGATCACAACCAACATTTTCAGCTGTGGTGCCAGGTCGATTTACCCAATGAAAAACAATTACTGCGTGCATCGCATCAATCCGATCAAGTGTTGTTAGTGCCGGATTGTGACGATTACCGGCGGGCGGAGCTGCTGATCAAAGGTCTGTCGAATGTGCGGCTGTTTTGTTTGTCGGGCGAACAACTGACCGACTTTTGCGGCATGCTTAAAGGCCATATGCAGCTTTCAGTGTGGCGGGATGAAGGCCAGTTGATTGTTACAGACGGTGAACATCAGTTGGAGCTGCAGGTGGCGCCGGTGTCCGGTGACCAGTCTGTGAGTGAGATTGGCCGGACATTTACCGGCAAGCACTGATGCAGTATAATCCGCGGCTTGTTCCATGCGCCGGATTTGCGATCCGGGCTCTGCAATCAAAGGTGAATGATGTACGTTGTAGCTGCACTTTATAAATTTGTATCCCTGCCAGATTATGAAACCCTGCGTGACAAGCTTTATCAGCACATGGTGCTGAACAAAGTCAAAGGTACTTTGTTACTGGCCGAAGAAGGCATCAATGGCACTGTGTGTGGTACCCGTGAAGGTGTCGACGCTGTAACCACCTGGTTAGCTGCCGATGGCCGATTTAGCGATTTATCCTACAAAGAATCATTCGCCGACGAACCGGCTTTTTACCGCACCAAAGTGAAACTGAAAAAAGAAATCGTCACCATGGGGGTCGAAGGCATTAATCCGGCGCATATCGTTGGCACTTATGTGAAAGGCGAAGCATGGAATACGCTGATCAGCGATCCGGATACTATCGTCATCGATACCCGGAACGACTATGAAGTCGCCATCGGCACCTTCAAAAACGCCGTCAACCCCAATACCACCAGTTTTCGCGAATTCCCACAATGGGCCGCGGAAAACCTTGATCAAACCAAACACAAAAAAGTGGCGATGTTCTGCACCGGTGGTATTCGCTGCGAAAAATCTACGGCTTATTTAAAAGAGCAGGGCTTTGACGAAGTGTTCCACCTCGATGGTGGCATTCTAAAATATTTAGAAGAAGTGCCGGAAGCCGACAGTTTATGGCAGGGCGAGTGTTTTGTGTTTGACCAGCGTGTCGCTGTCAAGCACGGGCTGGAGCAGGGCAGTTATGACCAATGTTACGCTTGCCGGATGCCGTTATCACCGGCGGAAATGCAATCGCCATGCTATGTAAAAGGCTTAAGTTGCCCACATTGCCATGACAAAATTACCGACGAGCAAAAAGCCTCGTTTAGCGAGCGGCAGAAGCAGGTTGAACTTGCCAAACAACGCGGCGAGCGCCATATTCGTGATGGTAATGTAGATTTTTAAATCTATATTTTGAAACCGATATTTTTAAACCTACATTTTTAAACCACCCTAGGGGCAATTGAAGCATTGCCTTTTGTCCATTCAATATGCAAAAGGGCAGCTGATGAAAACCAAAACCGTGTTGGTCGTCGATGATTCAGCTGCACTGCGGCATATTGCAAACCAAGTATTAAGCGAAGCGGGTTATCAGGTGCTGTTGGCCGAAGATGGTGTCGCTGCATTACTGCAACTTGATGGCAAAAAGATTGATTTAATTATCACCGACGTCTATATGCCAAACCTTGATGGGCTCACGCTGATTACCCGCATTAAACAAATGAACAATTATCGCTTTACGCCAATCATGGTCCTCAGCCGGGAAGCCGCAGATGGACCGCGTTTTCAGGCGCAATTAGCTGGGGCAAAAGGCTGGATAGTCAAACCTTTTGTGGCAGTGCAATTATTACAAGCTGTTGCCAAAATTGTTGGCTGAAGGGTTCTGGTGCATGCAGACGTTAATACCAAATGTTGTGGCGGGTTTATAACGTGGGCCAACCAAAAATCCCGGCCGGTTGTGTCGAAATTTTTATGCAGCCTGGTGAAATTTATTTTGGCGGAGGCAATATCCGACTTACCACGTTACTCGGGTCTTGTGTGTCCGTCAGTTGTTGGCATCCCAAACATAAAGTCGGTGGTTTGACGCATTTTTTGTTGCCGCAGTCGACGACTGTTGACGGTGCCTGCCATGCTGGACGGTATGCTGATCATGCATTGCAGCAATTGTTGGCGGAAATTTCCAGTCGGGGTTTATCCCGGCAACAATTTGAGTTTAAGTTGTTTGGCGGCGCTTGCTCGTTGCCTCTGATAAATCAGACTGAACGGATTGGCACCCAAAACATTATGGCTGCCAGGCAGCTGTTAGCGCAGCATCAGATTGACCTGATGGCAGAGCATACCGGCGGTCATGGCTATCGTAATCTGAAATTTGATTTGTGGAATGGCCAGATCTGGCTGAAATATGTCGAGATAGCGCAGTAGCTATTTATCGCATGTTTTCGCCTGCAGTAGACTAGATGGTTTCACCCGCAAGTTTACAGCCTTGATGTACCCAACATAAAAAATCAGTATTTGACATCGGTTTTGCCAGATAATAACCCTGCGCCAGCATACAGTTTGCCTGACGCAAATACTCCCAATCGGCAGCAGTTTCAACCCCTTCGGCCACCAGACTGATGCCAAGTTTGTCGCACATTAATAAGGTACTTTCAAATATCACCTGCAAGTGCGGTTTATTGTGAATGCCATCAATCAGGCTACGGTCGATTTTAAGTTCGGTGAATGGAATTTGCGACAGCTGCTTTACTGACGAATAGCCGGTACCGTAGTCATCTATGGATAACCCAAAGCCGGTCAAACGTAGCCGTGTCAAAAACGCCAGTGCTTCACCCATATTGCGGATCACCGCTGTTTCAGTGACTTCAAAAATCAGATCAGATGGATTTACGTCAGATTTAGCCAACAGCTGAGTCACTTGCTGCAGGAACTGCAGATTATCAAATGACGTTGCTGATAAATTCACCGAAATTTTGCTGTAAAAACCGTGTTGTTGCCATAACTTGAGCTGGTCTAATGCCATCACTAACACTTCAAAACTTAACGCGTCAATCAATTGGTAACGTTCACAACTTTGAATAAACTCGCCGGGATAAATAAGCCCCCGTACCGGATGTTCTAAGCGTACCAAGGCCTCTACACCAGCCAGTTTGCCGCTGCGTAAATCCATTTTGGGCTGATAGTGCAGCACAAACCGGTGCTCGACTAAAGCTTGTCGTAATTGATCAAATTCGATAGGTTCAGTTTGTTTTCGCAACGCTCTGGACTTTTGCGTCATTGGGATCAAAGAGATTTGTAATAGGGCTTGTAAACTTGGCAAGGTGACTGGTTTGCTGAGACTACCAATGACATTTAAGCCGTCGGCTTTGGCCATCAGTTCTACTGAGGCGATTAAATTTGCTTCACGACCGCTGATAATGGCAATCGCAGATTGCACATCCATAGTCGCCAATTTATGCAATAACTCGATGCCATCCATATCTGGCATTTCTAAATCGCACAAGATCAAACTGAACTGCTGCTCACGGTTTAACAATAATTCCAGCGCGATTTGGCCGTTAGCCGCTTCAAAAATATGGGTGACGCCGGCCGTTAAACACAGTTGGCGCAAATATTCGCGCTGACTGACACTATCCTCTACAACTAATACCGATAAAGTGTTCATCCCTAGCCTCAATTACACACTGTATTTCATGATAATGCCGGGTACCTGGTCCAGCGGCACAATGTAATCTGCAGCGCCACGTTTAATTGCTTCCTTAGGCATGCCAAAAACCACACAACTTGCTTCATTCTGCGCATACGTTCTGGCGCCGGCTTGCTGCATCTCCAATAGGCCACGGGCACCATCATCCCCCATACCGGTCATAATAATACCTATGGCATTCGCCCCTGCGACTTTTGCAACTGATCGGAACAACACATCAACTGAGGGGCAATGCCGGTTGACCGCAGGTCCTGGCTTAATAGAAGCCTGGTAATAGGCGCCATTGCGGGTAATCGACAAATGCTGCCCGCCAGGCGCAATCAAAGCCAATCCAGGACGGATCCGGTCACCATGCTTTGCTTCACGCACTTCAATGCCACAAATGCTGTTTAGACGCTGCGCAAAAGCAGCGGTAAATTTCTCCGGCATATGTTGCACAATCACGATGCCTTCACAGACCGGACTTAATTCGGACAACACAAATTCAAGTGCCAAGGTGCCACCGGTTGAAGTGCCGATAGCAACCACCCGTTCGGTCGTTCTGAGCATTGCCATCGCGGGTTGTGGCTCGGTCGGTAATGTCATTTTTGGTGCAATAGCATGCAAATTTTTTACATTGGCGCGGCCGGCTTCACGAATAGCATCGGCAAATTGTTGTTTGCTCGACTGCAGGAAATCTTTTACCCCAAGCTGGGGTTTCGTGAAAATGCCGGCGGCGCCTGCTTGCAATGCCTGAAATGTGGTTGCCGCGCCTTTTTCGGTTAACGATGAACAAATCAGCACCGGTGTCGGCCGGGTGTTCATAATCTGTTTTAAAAACGTGATGCCGTCCATTCGCGGCATTTCGACGTCCAGTGTAATGACGTCTGGCCAATCTTTGTTCATTTTGGCCATGGCAAAAATAGGATCCGGCGCAGTGCCAATAACTTCGATATCTTTGAGTCCCGACAGCATGTCGGACAACACTTGCCGCACCAGCGCAGAGTCATCGACAATAAGTACTTTGATCCGGCGTGGTGTACTCATCATCAGCCTCCTGCCACGTGATCAGCCAGTAAGTGCGCAGGTTGATAGCGATAACAACTGGCTTGTTGCTGCACCAGTGCATCAAGGTATCCATGAATACTTTCAGAATGACCTACCAGCAAATAACCACCAGGTTTTAATTGTTGCAACATGTTTGCGACAATCACTTTTTTATCTTCTAATTCAAAGTAAATCAGTACATTACGCAAAAATATCACATCAAACTTTTGCCGCTTGGGATTAGGTTTAAATAAATTAGCGACTTCAAAGTTAACCCGCTGTCTTAAATCCTTATTGATCCGAAACCAGCCGAGATCTTTACCAACACCTTTTTCGCAATATTTCTCCAGCAAAGACGTCGGTATTTTATCGGCCGCGGTAATGGGGTAGATTGCTCGGCGCGCTTTATCCAGAACAGCGGTATTAATGTCGCTACCCTGTACTTGCCATTGCTGTTGGAGTCCGATGGCGTCGGCGAGTTGCATGGCAATGCTGTATGCTTCTTCGCCTGAAGAGGCCGCGGCACTCCATATTTGCCATTGCCGAAAGGGCTCCTGGCTGACCAACTGGTTTAAAAATTTGAAGTGCTTATCTTCCCTGAAAAAGTAAGTTTCATTGGTGGTCAGCAAATTTAACGCCAGTTGCTGCTCGTCCTTGTGCTGTAAATCTTTAAGCAGCCGCAGATAGTCGGTGTAGGACGTCAGTTTTAAGGCCGTTAGCCGTTTTTGTAGCCGACCGGTGACCATGCTTTTTTTAATTTCAGTCAGGTGAATGCCGGTTTGTTGATACAACCAGTCGCGTAAACCAGCAAACTCGGCATCACTAAGCTCCGAGTTTGTTGACGTTACCTTGCTCTTGTCAGAACTTTTCGTATTCGAAATCATCGTCATGCTCAACATTCCGTTTGGATGAACGAACAGCTGCACTTTGCTGTTTATTAACTTTGTTTGCTGTGCGGGCAGGTTGCTGCTGAGGTTGTTTACCAGTGTGTTGTTGATAGGATGTTTTTCCACTGCCATTTTGCAGTGTAAAGAACTCCATCATTTCCTGTAATTGCATCGCTTGGGTGGTCAGTTCTTCCGAGGTCGATGACAGCTCTTCGCTGGCGGCAGCGTTTTGCTGAGTCGCCTGACTGATTTGACCAATGGCACTGTTGATTTCATGCGCGCCGGAAGACTGTTCTGAGCTCGCTGCAGCTATTTCCTGCACTAACTCTGAGGTGCGTAAAATCGAAGGCACAATTTGCTCGAGCAATTTACCGGCTTGTTCGGCCATCGTCACCGAACTCACGGCCATTTCACCAATTTCTTTGGCGGCCGTCTGGCTGCGACCCGCCAGTTTACGCACTTCGGCGGCAACGACTGCAAAACCGCGACCATGTTCGCCAGCGCGTCCGGCTTCAATGGCTGCATTCAGTGCTAATAAATTGGTCTGGTAAGCGATATCATCAATAATGCTGATTTTCTGCGCAATCTGCCGCATTGCCAAGACCGTTTCTTTCACGGCTTTCCCGCCATCAATAGCATCCTGCGCACTTTTGCTGGCGATGCCTTCAGTAATTTTTGAGTTTTCAGTATTTTGGGCAATCGATGCTGACATTTCTTCCATCGAAGCACTGGTTTCTTCAACGCTAGCCGCTTGCTCGGATGACGACTGACTCAGCGATTGGGCGGTTGCATTCATCTGTTCGGAAGCTGAAGAGAGGGTGTCAGCCGCCGATCGCACTTCCTGAATGATATTACTGAGGTTACTGACCATGGCTGCGATGGCCGCCAGCATACTGCTGTTATCATTTGCTTTCACCGCTACTACAACCGATAAATCCCCAGCCGCGACCTTACTGATCACTTCTTCAGCGTAACTTGGCTCACCACCGAGTTGCGTGACCAGACTTCTGGTGATCATGATCCCAAGCACCACACTCAACACAATACTTAAGCTAATGCATAATAAATTAACGATAAACGACCGATCATAGGCCGCTGTTGAGTTTTGGTAAGCCTCACCAGCGACTTTAATCTGTACGTCGACCAATTTAGAAAAACGGTCCGATACCGGTTCAATACTTGGGTACAGTTGATTGAGTACAAAAGTATCTAAAGCAGCGCTGTCTTGTTTACGGATAATGTCTTTAAGTTGCCCAACGGCCCCGTCAGCGGCTTTTAGTAGTTCTTTGATTTCATTGACGACCGCTTGCTCTTCGTCAACCATGGCGGTTGCCAGATAACTTTCCCACAACTTGTGAATTTGCTGATCGGCCTGTTCGATATTGACGAGGCCCTGGGTCCAATCCAGCCCTTTATTGCGCACCTTATGCGCCGTATCGACAATATTTACCGCATACATGTCAGCGATTAGTTTTAAATCTTTGAGTGGCACCACCCGGTCTTTATACACGCTCGCCATCGCGGTGTTTGAGTCGCGGGCGGTTGAAATACCTAATAACCCCACAATCAAAATTAACACAATCATTGAGGCCGCCAGGGTTGCCAACCGGGTTGCTACTTTCATCTTTTTAAACATGGTAACCTCTGTAAGTTATTGTTCGACAACGTTTTCAATCACTGACGTCATTTCTTCTACCGACAAAACCCGTTCACCGCGCAACAGAATGACAAACTGATCGCCGGTATTCACCACGCCCAAAATAAACTGTGCCCGGATTCTGGCGCCAAAAGTAGGGGCTGGCTCGACTTTATCCATATCGATTTCCATCACTTCACTGACGCTATCAACGACCGCACCAATGGTGGCGGTTTGGTCTTCAAACGGAACTTCGAGGATCACGATACAAGTACGTTTCTGGATTTCGGTGGCGGATTTATTAAAGCGCACAGCCAGATCAATCACCGGCACCACTTCACCCCGCAGGTTTAACACCCCTTTGACAAAATCCGGCATCAGCGGAATGTTGGTGACATTGTCGTACTCAATGATTTCCTTCACTGCATTGATGCTGATGCCAAAACATTCGTCTCTGAGCACAAAGGTCAGAAAATGTTGATGGCTCAGCGGATCCTTGGCAAAACTGGTTTCCATGATCAGGCTCCGTTTAATGATTTGCTAAAACTTGCACCAAGTTCAGAACTGGAAGCGAACTGTACAAGTTGTGGAATATCCAGAATAAAACCAACGTTCCCCGTACCCAGAATGGTGTAACCGCCAATGCCAGGCAGTGATTTAAACAAGGTGTTTAATGGTTTAATCACGGCTTGTAATTCGCCTTGTAGTTGGTCTACCACTAAGCCGGCTTTATGTTGGCCGTATTGCACCACCACAATATTTTGCTTCGCTGTCGCCGTGCCGCTAAGTTGAAATAACTCAGCCAGTTTGATAAATGGTAGGACTTCACCGCGCAGGTCGAGATAGTTACGATCGTTGTCAAGTAGGACAGGGAGTTCGATACATTCATGCACCATATTTAATGGCAAAACCAGATGGGTATCGCCAACACGGACCAAAAAGCCGTCGATAATGGCTAGGGTCAGCGGCAGGCGGATTTTAAAACAGGTACCCTGGTCTGGTACTGAGGTGATCTCTATTTGCCCACGCAGTTCTTCGATGTTGCGTTTTACTACGTCCATGCCAACTCCACGCCCTGACAAATTCGTCACCGCGTCAGCTGTAGAAAATCCTGGTGCAAAAATAAGTTTAAAAATCTCTTCTTTCGAAAGCTCGCGATCACTGCCAATAATGCCTTTTTCAATGGCTTTTTGCCGGATCCGTTCTACATTCAATCCGGCGCCGTCGTCGCTGATTTCAATCAATACCGAACCGGCCTCATGACAAGCCGACAACTTGAGCTGGCCTTGAGCTGGTTTGCCTTTATACAAACGGATTTCCTGACTTTCGATACCATGGTCCAACGCATTTCTGACGATATGCATTAACGGATCCGACAGTTTTTCCACCATGGTTTTATCAAGTTCGGTATCCGCGCCGTCGACTTTTAATTCGATATCTTTACCCAGCTCTTTTGAAACATCGCGCACGATCCGCCTTAGACGACTAAAAGACTCACCAACCTGCACCATGCGCAGTCCCAGGGCGCCATCGCGGATTTGCTCCAGCAATCCGGTTAATATGCTAAAAGACTCATGTAACTGTTCATGTTCTATCTGTGCCAATAGCGAATCGATGCTGGCACCCGCGGTTACCAGCTCACCGACTAAGTTAATTAATTCATCAAGCTTGCGGGCTTCGACTTTTAAAAACTGAAAATCAGGTGGTCTTTTGTGCTCTGTGGCTTTTTGTTTATCAAGCGCCATTGCAACCAGTTGTGGGCTGACAGAACCTTGGTCGACTAACACCTGGCCAAGGTTTTGTGGTTGTGTTGGTTTTTGCGACTGCGTTTGCTGTGCTTGAAATTGCTGCTGCGATTGAAGTTGTTGTGTGTGCAGCGCCGTGGTTAATTCCCGTGGTGTGACGACGCCGGCACTGACCAGCAAATCACCAATTTTTTCATCTGATTGATCTAACTGCAGCAACGCTTGCTCTATCGCTTTGGGAGCTGTGATCACAACTTTGCTGCTGTCCTGAACAAATTCAAACACATCTTCAATTTGTGTTTTGCTGGCGGTTGACGCAAAACTCAGTTGCAATTGCAGGTAACAAGATTCGGGGTCAAAATTATCCGGCAACAACCACTTTGTGCGCACTTGTTCAATGGTGCCGAGTGTTTGTAGGAAACTAAGCTGCGACACTGGGTCCATACCATCACGAAATACGTCTTCACCATAATGAACATCGATGTGCCAGCAAGCAGGGTCGCTAGCTTCGTTATCCGCAATGAAATGGTCTGACGTGGCAACGACAGGTGTGGATGGATGAATATAGCTATGCAGCCGTTCAATCAGGCTGGTGCCGAGGCTGAGATCTATCGCGATCGAATCATCGTCTAATTGTTTGATTAATAACGCCATATGATCCTGACAATCGAGCATCAGGTTAATCATTGCTTCATCCATCAGCAGTTCTTGGCTACGAACTTTATCCAGCACACTTTCAACGTTATGGGTAAACACCACAACGGAATCAAAACCAAACATCCCGGCTGAACCTTTGATGGTATGTGCTGCGCGAAAAATGGCGTCGATATGCTGACTGACACTGGCATCACCGGCTTCAATTTCAAGCAAACAGCCTTCCATCACTGCAAGTAAACTATTGGCTTCTTCGATAAATAGCAGACGTGCCTGTGTCAAATCCATCGTGCATTTCCTTTAGCGGTCAAACTGTGTAGGCCAATCAAGAGCGTAAAGATCAACCATCCGTTGCACGGTCGGGTTGTCTCCTAATGCAACCATCACCGCGACCGGTGGTACGGTGTGTTGTATGACCCATTGCAATAACTGCACGCCTGCAGAATCAAGATCGGTAATACCTGCCACATCAAGGATGAGTTTTTCAACATCGTGTTCTGCCAGACTTTTTAGCATCGTTGCCAATGTTTGCTGTAACTCAGCGACGTTAAAAATAGTGATTTCAGTCTGAAATTCGGCCACCAGAAAATCGGCTTTTTGGCTGATCAGCAACGTCATGACGACTCCCTCAGGCCAGGATTAATTTTTGCACAGCCACTAACATCTGATCTGGTTTAAACGGCTTGACCACCCAGGCCTTAGCGCCAGCGGCTTTGCCTTCTTCTTTCTTTTGATCGGAGCCTTCGGTGGTCAACATAATGACCGGCGTGAAACGATATGCAGGTAACTGTTTGATTTCTTTCACCATGGATATGCCATCCATGTTTGGCATATTCACATCGGAAATAATCAAATGGATTTTTTGGCCGGTCAGTTTGCTTAATGCGTCTTTTCCATCACAAGCTTCCATCACGTCATAACCATTGGCGCGTAGCGTCATACCGACGACCTGACGAATGCTGATCGAATCATCAACAACTAAAATAGTTTTCATAAAGCGCTCCGGCTAAAAGAAGGTGATCTCGTCCTGGGCTGTATTAGATTTGTGTTGCCCACGATGAATACTGGTCTGCTCAAGGGTGGTGTAAGTCTGCTCCAGCTCGCTGAGCCATTGACTTGCGGATAAGGGATCTGGTTCACGATCCTGCCGGACATCCGTCAACAGGCCGCTACAGGTATGACTCAGTTTGTCCATGTCTGACATAATGTGGCTTAAAATTTGGCTCACCCGATCCTGGAATTGCAAATTGATGATCACATCAGATAATTGCCCATGCACGTGTACTGACTGTTGTTGTAGCTGCTGGTTATTGGCGGTAATGACTTGGACCGCTTGTTCATAATCAGCAATGACACTATGGATGGTTTGTTCGGTGGCCAAAATCGTTTGTTGTTCGGTTTCAACCTGGCCTTCGGAATCTTGCACTACTTTGGTTAACGCCTGCGTGACATCAGCGACCCGTGCCCGAATGCGTCTTCCAGCTTCACCCGAACGATTAGACAATGCCCGGACTTCAGTGGCTACCACCGCAAATCCACGGCCGCTTTCGCCGGCTCGTGCAGCTTCGATTGCGGCATTTAATGCCAATAAGTTGGTTTGCGAGGCGATATCGCCAACTTCAGCGGTCATGCTTTGTAAGGCATCGGTGATTGTGGTGAGCTGCTGAATTTCAGTGAGCATCTGTTGACGATGTTGTTGTGCTTTGTTGAGCTGCGCAGTCATTGCCAGCAGTTTTTGCTCGGATTGCTTGATCATCGTAATTAAATCGTTATTTTGCTGTCCGGATTGCATCTGTTGCTGATCGTTCAGTAAATCAAACAGTTGCACAAAACGGCTATTCAAATTCACCACCGCTGTTTCAGTTTGTTCTTTTACCAAAGCTGACTGCTGATTCCACAGCGGCATCAGTTGCTGAATTAACCCCAAAAAGTTTTCAGCAAAATTCTGGTAATTGACGAGTGGCGCTGTGTGTTCAGTAACAACAGGCGGGACCGTAACTGGCCAATACTGGTAACAAAGCACTAAGGATGTTGTTGCCAACAAACTAAAGACGACCAGCCAAGTGAGTGGTAAAGATGTGAACCACAGTAAACAAATCAACATCGACATAGTTGCGAGCGAGACATATCGGGCAATTGCATGAGTCATAGGTGGTTACAAGTTCCGTTTAATAAACATCCGAAATATTTCCGGTACACAACAAGTGATTCCGCCTAATAATTGACCCCAAAAGCGAGTGCGTCAAGGTTGGTTATACAACTTAATCGTTTAATAAATATTATTTTTTCCTTATTAACCAGATATTTAATTACGGTAGCAAGCCGCTGATAAAAATTTGATCCAGACACTACAACGAATATGTACCAAATTAACAAAACAGCTCAGATATTGCTCGCCATAAAAAATAACATAACGATTACAATAAACTGCAACCATGTTGTCATCACCGCTTTAATATGAAATGGCACCCTGAATATCCAAAAACGGCGGACCCATTGCAGTCTGTGTATGGCTTGTTCATTCGAATATTTCGAAGATAAGCTGAGTATTTTTGCGGTATTTATTTCGTTATCCGAAGTTTAAAGTGGTGCCAAGCAGGAGGTGTTATGTCAGTTAGATTTGGTGCACAGAAAAATTTACCTATCAACGATGTCAGAGTTCGTTATCACGGCTTTAGTATTTTTATGCACTGGCTGATGGCGTTGATGATCGTTGGTCTGTTTGGGGTTGGCTTTTGGATGGTCGATTTAACTTATTACAGCGCCTGGTATAAAACCGCACCGCATTACCATAAAAGCATCGGTATGGTACTGGCGATGTTGCTAGTCGTTCGACTGGTAGTGTTGTTTAAAAAACTCAAACCAGCACCATTGCCATCCCACAGCAAAATGGTGCAGCGGGTGTCAAAACTGACCCACCTGATGTTATACCTGTTGTTGATCCTTATAATGGTGACTGGGTATCTTATTTCAACGGCAGATAATCGGGGCATTGACCTGTTTAACTGGTTCGTCGTGCCTGGATTTGGCGAATTCTTCGAACAGCAAGCGGATAGAGCCGGACTGCTGCATCAGTGGCTGGCGTATGGATTAATCGTTTTAGTGGTACTGCATGCCTTGGGTGCACTGAAGCATCATTTTATTGATAAGGATGCCACGTTAAAGCGGATGTGGTGGCCCAACACTGACAACTCGACTCAATCAATCGACCTAACTCAATCAACCGAACTAACTCAATCAACCGAACTAACTCAATCAACCGACCTAACTCATTCAACCGAGGAAAATTCATGAAAAAGCTCGTATTAGCAAGTTTACTGACAACGCTTCTGGCAGCGCCGGCAATTCAGGCGGCTGATTATGTGATTGATACCCAAGGCGCTCACGCTTTTGTCCAGTTTAAAGTCAGCCATTTAGGCTATAGCTGGTTGCACGGCCGGTTTAATACTTTTAGCGGTACTTTTAGCTATGATGACAAAAACCTGGCGACTTCGAAAATCCAACTGGAGATTGATACCAAGAGTGTTGATTCTAACCATGCTGAGCGTGACAAACACTTACGCAGCCCGGATTTCCTGAACGTCGAGAAAAACGGTAAAGCTAGTTTTGTCAGCTCGAAAGTTGTACCAAAAGATGCTGCTAATTTTGATCTGGTTGGTAATTTCACTTTAAATGGCATCACCAAAGAAATTACCATTGCAGCCACTAAAACTGGTGAAGGTAAAGATCCATGGGGTGGTTACCGCGCTGGTTTTGAAGGAAAAACCAGTATTAATCTGTCTGATTACGGCATCAAAAACATTCTTGGCCCAGCCTCGGAAACCGTGCACTTGGATTTAGTGGTTGAAGGTGTGCGTCAATAAATCCAAAGTGCAATTCTAAGTTTTTTACACTGTTGCTGCATGGTACAAAGGCTCTGGTATAGACCGGGGTCTTTGTACAAACCCGGAAGCCATCCGACCTGCATAAAACCCAAGCCTCGCCACAAGTCTGCGCGCTGCCCGCGATGACCACGACTGTACAAATAAACCTCAACCAGACCTTAAACTCAGTATGTTTGCGATATATTTACAAAAATAACTTACTAGATCAAACATATAATTTCATTAGGTAACACTATTAACATATTGAATTGTCTAGATATTATACATATTGTCATTTTCCAATCCTGCGAAAGGCAGCTGCAGCCGTCGCAATTTTCTGTAACCGATTGTTTTGCAATTCATAAAATTCTAATGCTCGATCGATGGCTTATTTTATGCACAATCAAAGCTCCATGCACTCAGTAGGTAAGGAGCGGCTGTTGCCAATTCTTGTTGTCCGTATGGGTTCATTGTCTACCTATAAAAACATAACAAGAGGAATGCACTTTGAATCAACATTCTATCTATACCTCAAACAACCACAACCAAACACCCCGGAAATTACTCACTCACCTTAGTGCGCTGGCCCTGCTGATTGGTCTTGGCATGAGCCAGGCACAAGCCAGTTCGACTGTTAGTTTGTCCGAAGCAGAAGGCGGTAATCTCTGGTTTGTTGAATTAACTTCACAACCAGTTGCCTCTGGCAATAGCAAAAAAAATGTCCAGTCGGCCAAAGCAGCATTTCGCAAGGCTGCCACGGAAGCCGGGGTCAGTTTTAAAGAGCGTCGCGCTTTTGACACACTGTTCAATGGATTTTCTGTTGAAATAAAACCATCAGAACGCGCTAAATTAATGCAAATTGATGGGGTAAAAGCCATTTATCCGGTGGAAGTCATTCAGGCGCCAATAGCCGAGCTCATCAACACCGGGATCATTGGTGACATGAGCACAGCCCTGGCAATGACCGGTGCAGACATTGCGCAAAATACCCTTGGTTTAGACGGCAGCGGGATTAAAGTTGCGGTGATGGACACCGGTATCGACATTGACCATCCTGACTTTGGCGGCAGCGGTGCCAACGGCACCACGGCATTTCCAAGCGCCAGAGTGCAATATGGTTATGACTTTGTTGGCGATACATTTAATGCCGACTCCACCAGCCCAAGCTACAATCCGGTCACTTCACCAGACAACAATCCAGATGACTGTGGTGGTCATGGTACTCACGTTGCCGGTATTGTTGGCGCCAATGGCACTGTGAAAGGTGTCGCGCCGGCCGTGACTTTTGGTGCTTACCGGGTATTCGGTTGTAACGGCAGCACCACAGCTGACGTGATGATCGCAGCGATGGAGCAGGCCTACGCTGATGGCATGCACATCTTAAACATGAGTATTGGTTCGGCCTTCCAGTGGCCACAATATCCTACAGCGCAAGCAGCCGATCGTCTGGTGAGTAAAGGCATGGTGGTTGTGGCATCTATTGGTAATAGTGGTGCCAGTGGATTGTACTCGGCAGGTGCGCCTGGTCTGGGTAAAGATGTGATCGGCGTGGCTTCATTTGACAACAGTCACGTATTGCAGTCAGTAGCGACGGTTAATGGTGAAGATGTCGGTTATGCACCAATGACATTCTCGCCACCTATTCCGGTTGCTGGAGAGGGGCCGGTTGTTAGTATCGGTGAAGCTTGTTCGCCACTGGTGGCCGGTTCGCTAACTGGTAAAATTGCACTGGCTGCGCGTGGTACCTGTTCTTTTGGAATTAAAGCAACCAATGCTATCAATGCCGGCGCTGATGCCGTGCTGGTGTCTAATAATGTTGCTGGCCCGCTAAATGGTACTTTGGGTGCTGCGATCCCAAATGGCAAACCAGTGGTTGGTATTTCGCTGGCTGACGGTAATAAAATCCGGGCGATGGCAGACCCGGTGTTAACCTGGACTGATCGCAGTGGTAGTTTCCCATCAGCCACCGGCGGCTTGATCTCCAGTTTCAGCTCTTATGGTCTGTCACCAGATCTGGCGTTAAAACCAGATATCGGTGCACCAGGTGGTTCGATTTATTCAACCTATCCGCTGGAAAGTGGTGCATTTGCAACTTTAGGTGGGACTTCAATGTCATCACCGCATGTTGCGGGTTCAGTGGCGTTACTGTTGCAAGCTAAACCTGGCACCGAGCCTGGCCTGGTGCGCGACATGCTGCAAAACAGTGCCGATCCGAAAAACTGGCAAGGTAACCCGGGTTTAGGATTCCTTGATCAGGTCCATCGTCAAGGTGCCGGGATGCTGGATATTGCCGGCAGTATTCAGGCAACAACGCAAGTCACGCCAGGCAAAATTGCTACCGGTGAAGGTGAAGCCGGGCCTTATACCCAGCGACTGACCATCCAGAATGATGCTGCAGAAGCGGTGACTTACAACATGGGTTCGGTCAATGCACTTTCGACCGGCGGCGTGGTCACGCCTGGGGCAACAACCAGTGATGCAACTGTGACTTTCAGTAGTGCAACAGTTGAAGTTCCGGCAGGTGGAAGTGCCACTGTTGATGTGACCATTACGCCGGCAACAGGTCCGGTGTACGGTCAGTACGGTGGTTATGTGGTACTGACACCAACCGAAGCAGGGCAGGTTTACCGTGTGCCATTTGCCGGTTTTGTCGGTGATTATCAAACCATTCCAACGGTTACGCCGACTATCTATGGCTTCCCTTGGCTGGCAAAATTAAGCGATGGTTTCCTGAATAAATGTGTTGCTGATTGTAGCTTCACGATGCAAGGGGATGACATGCCGTACTTCCTGGTGCATTTTGAACATCAGGCGCAGTACATGGAAATGAATATCCTGCATGCCGGTAATATGATGCCAGTCCATCCGGTATTCCATAAAACCAATGTTGAAGCTTATATACCGCGCAATAGCACGGCAACGGGTTTCTTCGACTTTACCTGGGACGGTAGCCGTATTCACAGTAACGGTGGCAAAGGTAAAGTGAAAACCGTGCCAAACGGCAGTTATGTGCTTGAACTCAAGGTGTTAAAAGCATTGGGCGATCCTGCGAATGCCAACCACTGGGAAACATGGACATCACCGGTGATTATGGTGAACAGACCATAACTGCATCTACGTAAAAGCTTGATAAGCAAAACCCCGGCATCAACCGGGGTTTTTATTTGCAACCACTATTTGCAACCACTATTTGCTATAACAGTTGTTGATAGTGCGCACCATCTGACGCTGAGCCGGCATTACACCAGTTCTATTTCAATATCACCCACTGGCACACTACAACAAGGCAAAAATTCGCCTTTACGCACAAATGCCAGTGGTTCTTGCAGATAACGGATGTCGCCAGAAATTAACTTGCAGCGGCAGGCGCCACAAAAACCAGCGCGACAGTGATAACTGACTTCCAGTTTTTGTTGCTCCAGCGCGTCGAGCAGTGTGGGGCAGCTGCCATCAAACTGCAGGCTGCTGCCATCCGGCAACCCGACCTTCACCATCAGTTACAGGTCGAAATCGCCAAAGTCGCCACCGTCGACTTCGTTATCAATTTGGCCAACCAGATAAGAGCTGATTTCCGATTCCTGCGGCGCGACCTGCACATTGTCTGATACCAGCCAGGCGTTGATCCATGGAATTGGATTTTGGGTGGTGCTGAAAATAGGCTTCATCCCCAGGGTTTGCATGCGGATATTGGTAATGTATTCAACATATTGACACAAAATATCTTTATTCAGACCAATCATCGAACCGTCTTTAAACAAAAATTCAGCCCAGTCTTTTTCCTGCTCAGCGGCTTTACGAAAAATCGCGTAGGCTTCTTGCTCACATTCTTTGGCAATTTCGCCCATCACTGGATCGTCTTCGCCGTTGGCCAGAATATTCAGCATATGCTGCGTACCGGTTAAATGCAGCGCTTCATCGCGGGCAATTAACTTGATGATTTTGGCGTTGCCTTCCATCAGTTCACGTTCGGCAAAGGCAAAACTACAGGCGAAACTGACGTAAAACCGGATTGCTTCCAGCACATTGACCGACATCAGACAGAGGTACAGTTTGCGCTTTAATTCACGCAGCGTAATGGTATGGCTGACGCCATTCACCACATGAGTGCCTTCACCGCACAGGTGATACAAATTCACCGAATTGATTAAATCGTCGTAATAACGGGTAACGTCGTCAGCGCGTTCGACAATTTTTTCGTTCAGCAGAATATCGTCAAACACTTTATGCGGTTCATTGCTGATATTGCGCACGATGTGGGTGTAGCTGCGGCTGTGAATGGTTTCGCTAAACGCCCAGGTTTCAATCCAGGTTTCCAGTTCTGGCAACGACACAATCGGCAATAAAGCGACATTCGGTGAACGGCCTTGTACAGAATCGAGTAGCGTTTGGTATTTTAAATTGCTGATAAAGATATGTTTTTCGTGATCTGGCAAACCCTGAAAATCAATCCGGTCTTTACTAACGTCCACTTCCTCTGGTCGCCAGAAAAAGCTCAGTTGTTTTTCGATGAGTTTTTCAAAAATGACATATTTTTGCTGATCATAACGGGAAACATTCACCGAATTCCCGAAAAACATCGGCTCTTTCATTTGATCGTTATTGGTACGATTAAAAGTGGTATACGCCATTTGAATGTAATCTCTTTCTAATTATTGAGCTCGAACGGATAACAAAAGTACGGTGCGAAGTTCAAAACAGCGCACCGTCACCATTAGATTTTACCGCGATCAGATTTTACACGCGCCGCCTTCACAGCCTTCATCAGCCACTTCCGGCTTCATATCTTCTTGCACATCAGAAGCACCATCGCGGGTGTTATGATAATACAGGGTTTTCACGCCAAGTTTGTAAGCCGTCAGAATGTCTTTGAGCAACATTTTCATCGGCACCCGACCACCTTCGAATTTAGCCGGGTCGTAGTTGGTATTGGCCGAAATCGTCTGATCAACAAACTTCTGCATGATGGCAACCAGCGCAATATAACCATCGTTATTTGGCATATCCCACAACAGCTCGTACTGGTTTTTCAAGCGGTCATATTCCGGCACCACTTGCTTCAGGATACCGTCTTTACTGGCCTTGACGCTGACGTGACCGCGTGGTGGTTCAATACCGTTGGTGGCGTTGGAGATTTGCGATGAAGTCTCAGACGGCATCAGCGCCGACAAAGTCGAGTTGCGCATACCGTGCGCCATCACTTCTTTACGTAAGGTTTCCCAGTCGTAATGCAGCGGCTCATTGCAGACTTTGTCCAAATCTTTTTTGTAGCTGTCGATTGGCATCACGCCTTTGGAATAGGTGGTCTCGTTAAACAACGGACAAGCCCCAAATTCCTGCGCCAGTTTAGTGGAGGCTTTCATCAGATAATACTGAATGGCTTCAAAAGTACGGTGGGTCAGGGCATTGGCCGAACCATCAGAATAACGCACCCCATTTTTTGCCAGATAATAAGCGTAGTTAATCACGCCAACACCTAAGGTCCGACGGCCCATCGAGGCTGAAAACGCGGCGGCAATCGGGTAATCCTGATAACCCAGCAAGCTATCCAGTGCGCGTACCGCTAATTCGGCCAGCTCTTCCAGTTCGTCCAGATTATCAATCGCCCCTAAGTTAAAGGCCGATAAGGTACAAAGGGCAATTTCGCCGTTTGGATCGTTGACGTCATTTAACGGTTTGGTCGGCAGGGCGATTTCCAGGCAGAGGTTGCTCTGACGGACTGGCGCGACTGCTGGATCAAACGGGCTGTGGGTGTTGCAGTGATCAACGTTTTGCAAATAAATGCGGCCAGTGCTGGCACGTTCCTGCATAAATAACGTGAACAGCTCCAGCGCTTTAATCCGTTTTTTGCGGATAGCCGGGTCGGCTTCGTACTGCACGTACAGCTGCTCAAATAAATCCTGATCCTGGAAAAAGGCGTCATATAAACCAGGTACATCAGAAGGGCTGAATAAAGTGATAAAGTCATCTTTAATCAATCGGGTGTACATCAGACGGTTAAATTGCACACCGTAATCTAAATGGCGGACGCGGTTTTCTTCCACACCACGGTTGTTCTTCAGCACCAATAACGATTCAACTTCCAGATGCCACAGTGGGTAGAACAAGGTCGCAGCACCACCACGCACGCCGCCTTGTGAGCAGCTTTTTACCGCAGTCTGGAAATGCTTATAAAATGGGATACAGCCGGTATGGAAAGCTTCGCCATTGCGGATTGGGCTACCCAGCGCACGAATACGGCCAGCGTTGATACCAATCCCCGCGCGTTGTGACACGTATTTAACGATGGCGCTGGAAGTTGCATTGATCGAATCTAAGCTGTCACCACATTCAATGAGTACACAAGAGCTGAATTGACGGGTTGGGGTGCGCACGCCTGACATAATAGGCGTTGGCAGAGAAATCTTAAATAACGACACTGCATCGTAGAAACGGCGTAAATAGGTTAAGCGGGTGGTTTTTGGATAGTTCGCGAATAAACAAGCGGCCACCAGAATATACAGGAACTGGGCGCTTTCGTAGATCTCACCGCTGACCCGGTTCTGCACCAGGTACTTACCTTCCAGCTGTTTCACCGCGGCATAGCTGAAATTCATATCGCGGTTGTGGTCGATAAAACTGTCGATTTCGTTGAGTTCATCAACGCTGTAGTCGGCCAGAATATGCGCGTCGTAGCGGTGATCTTCGACCATTTTTACCACGTGGGCATAGAGTTTTGGTGGCTCGAACTGGCCATAGGCTTTTTTGCGTAAATGGAATACGGCAAGACGCGCTGCCATATATTGGTAATCAGGGGTTTCTTTGGAAATTAAGTCAGCAGCAGCTTTGATAATGGTTTCATGAATATCTTCGGTTTTAATACCGTCATAAAACTGGATATGTGAGCGCAATTCAACCTGAGAAACTGAGACGTTTTGTAAACCTTCAGCGGCCCAGGTAATGACGCGGTGGATTTTATCCAGATCAAGAGGTTCACGTTCGCCGTCACGTTTGGTCACAAAGAGTGGTTGATTCATTGCTGAAGGATTCCGTTTCAATTGTTGTTATTTATGATTTTCGCTGCGTGGCCAAAATCTAATTTTTTGTTGTGTAACTGGCTATAGAACCGGTTGTTTAATTTATCGTTTTGCTACCCGTCATCACCGGCCATCCCGGTGCTTCAAACCAGGCTGCGGCGCCCGTTATTATTGATATCGTTCACATTCTGAACGATAAGTGCGGGCTGCACTAGATATGGGGTTTTTCGTTAAACGAATCACAAGATAGAGTGGATCAGTGGCAATTGCAACCCCCGAAAAAGTGCAAAAAAAAGCCATTATTGCGCTATGTTAGTAACCGCTCACTTGAGAGCCGCGTAACTGAAAACACCCCGTCAGAAGCAAGCGTTTTTATCCGAAAGATCGAAATAAATCTAAGCGGCTATTTTTTAAGAAGGACGATTAAAAAGCGACCAGTCGCGATGGTGACTGGACTTTTTGATAGGTTGTTTTCACTGCATTTTTGTCACAACTACAGCTTAAATAAATAACCTTTCAGCTCGGCTTTAAAAAGCGGGGATCAAATCTGCCAGTGTTTGAATGGTGACATCGGCGTGCCATAATTCTGTGTTGTCGGTTTCTGCTATATAACCAAATTCAGCCAGAACCGTGGTCATACCGGCTCGATTCCCGGCGGCGATATCCCGCTCGGCGTCACCAACATACCAACACTGCGCAGCCGGAACTTTCAGCTGATGACAGGCCACCAACAACGGCGTTGGATCTGGTTTACGCTGCGCCAGGCTATCGCCACCCAATAAAATGGCGCATTGGTGCAGCGCTGGTAATTGTTTCAGCATACTGGCGGCTAACCGATAAGGCTTGTTGGTGACAATGCCCCAGCGGATTTGCTGCTGATTCAGGTGGGCGATTAATTCAGCACCGCCCGCAAAAAGCTTACTGTGATCGCAGACATGCAAAGCGTAATAGTCCAACAGCTGTTGCCGCAATCGGCCAAAATCGTAATTGACGAGCGAAGCGCCAAAACCGAGCTCCAGCAAACCTTTGGCGCCATGTGACGCCATCGGCCGATATTGCGCTGCTGTGCAAAGGGGCAAACCGTGACTTTGTAGCACGTGATTGAGCGCTGCGCCTAAATCGTCGGCGGTATCGACCAGCGTACCGTCCAGATCGAATAAAACTGCCTTGGGCGGGTTAGTTTTTGCTGAGAAAGAAACGGATTTCAAAAGACTGGATTTCACAGCATTGGCTTCCGTGCAACCACCAGATAGTTAACATCCAGGCCGGGCCCGGTGCGAAAACTCTGTTGGATAGGGTTGTAATGGAGGCCAGTGGCGTCGACCAGCTCTAAACCAGCGTCATCAATCCAGCGCATTAATAAAGAAGGGCGGATAAACTTATTAAAATCATGGGTGCCTTTGGGCACTAATCGCAACACTTGCTCAGCGCCAACAATCGCCATTAGGTACGACTTCCAGTTTTTATTCAAAGTTGAAAATACCAAAGTCGCGCCAGGTTTGGCTAAATCGGCACAGGCTTGCACTACAGAGGATGGCTCTGGCACATGCTCGAGCATTTCCATGCAAGTTACCAGGTCAAACTGGCCAGGATGATTGGCGGCAAACTGCTCGGCCGTGCTCTGCTGATAATCAAGTTTCACGCCGCTTTCCAGTGCATGCAAGCGCGCGACAATTAATGCTTCATCGGCCATATCAATACCGGTAACGATTGCGCCAGCACGCGCCATTGATTCGGCCAGAATGCCGCCACCACAACCGACATCCACCGCCGTTTTGCCAAACAAACCTTGCAGCTGATCGCTGATGTAACTTAACCGGGTTGGGTTTAATTGATGCAGTGGTTTAAATTCACCGGCCGGATCCCACCAACGCGAGGCGATTTCATTAAATTTGGCGATTTCGGTTTGATCAACATTTCGTGGATCGATATCAAGCTCTGACATGCCTGCACTCATCTAAGGTTTTGTACTTTGGTTACATCGAAAACTTCATCGGAAGTTTCATTTTTCGCGTCATTATAAGGAGTTAGTGCGAACACGCAATCGACTATCAACAAGCGTTCCATAACTGAATCTTGCCATAGGCATGGCAAGGCGGCACTATTGTGTTAGAATCCCCGGTTCTCGCCGCGCGGATATTAGAACTAAACGCGAGTCATCTGTCTGATTTTAAGGGAAAAAAGCTTTATTATGACAAATCTGGCCAAAGAAATCGTTCCCATTAATATTGAAGAAGAATTAAAAAATTCTTATCTTGATTACGCCATGAGCGTGATCGTTGGCCGGGCCTTACCCGATGTTCGGGACGGTTTAAAGCCAGTGCATCGCCGTGTTCTGTTCGCCATGAAAGAACTTGGCAACGAATGGAACCGTGCTTATAAGAAGTCGGCCCGTGTGGTCGGTGACGTGATCGGTAAATATCACCCACATGGTGATACTGCGGTATACGACACTATCGTCCGGATGGCTCAACCGTTTTCATTACGCTACATGTTAGTAGACGGCCAGGGGAACTTCGGTTCTGTGGACGGCGACTCTGCAGCGGCCATGCGTTACACCGAAGTGCGGATGGCGAAAATCACCACTGAATTGTTGGCTGATTTAGACAAAGAAACCGTCGATTTTGTACCGAACTATGACGGTACTGAAATGATCCCGGCCGTACTACCGACCAAAATTCCTAACCTGTTGATCAACGGCTCCAGCGGTATCGCTGTCGGCATGGCGACCAACATTCCACCACATAACATCAATGAAGTGATTAATGCGTGTTTGGCCATTATCGCCAATCCGGACATTACCATTCCAGAATTGATGGAATATATTCCGGGCCCGGATTTCCCAACTGCCGCCATTATCAATGGTCGCCGTGGTATTGAAGAAGCGTACCGCACCGGTCGCGGCAAAGTGTATATCCGCGCCAAAACTCATATCGAAACCGATGACAAAACCGGTCGCGAGACCATTGTGGTGGACGAAATTCCATATCAGGTGAACAAAGCCCGTCTGATTGAGAAAATCGCCGATCTGGTGAAAGAAAAACGCATCGAAGGTATCTCTGCACTGCGTGATGAGTCTGACAAAGACGGCATGCGGATTGTCATTGAACTCAAACGCGGTGAATCTTCAGACGTGATGTTGAACCACTTGTACACCCAGACGCAAATGCAGACGGTGTTCGGGATCAACATGGTGGCACTGGATCAAGGTCAACCAAAACTGCTGGGTTTAAAAGAAATCCTCGAATGTTTTGTGCTGCACCGCCGTGAAGTGGTGACGCGTCGTACCGTGTACGACCTGAAAAAAGCCCGTGACCGCGCGCACATTTTAGAAGGTTTGGCGATTGCGCTGACCAATATCGATGAAATTATCGAACTGATTAAAACCTCACAAAGCCCGGCGGATGCCAAAGCAGGTTTAGTCGCCCGCGGCTGGTTGCTGGGTAACGTGAAAGAGATGCTGGAACGTGCCGGCGAAAGTGCTGCCCGTCCGGAATGGCTGGAAGAGCACTTCGGTATTCGCGATGGTTATTATTACCTGACCGAACAGCAGGCACAGGCGATCCTGGACTTACGTCTGCATAAACTGACCGGTCTGGAACACGAAAAAATCCTCGGTGAATACAAAGAGCTGCTGGAATTGATCGCTGAGTTGCTGCATATCCTGGAAAGCCCGGAACGGTTGATGGAAGTGATCTGTGAAGAGCTGGAAGCGGCGAAAGCCACTTACGGTGATGCCCGTCGTACTGAAATTCAGGACAACGCGCTTGATATCAACATGGAAGACTTAATCGCTGAAGAAGACGTTGTCGTCACTTTATCGCATTTGGGTTATGCCAAGTACCAGGCGCTGTCAGATTATGAAGCGCAGCGTCGTGGTGGTCGTGGTAAAGCCGCCACTACGGTGAAAGATGAAGACTTTGTTGATCAGTTATTGGTTGCCAGCACCCACGACACGATTTTGTGTTTCTCAGATCGCGGCCGTCTGTATTGGATGAAAGTGTATCAATTGCCACTGGCGTCTCGTCAGGCGCGTGGTAAGCCAATCGTTAACTTGTTACCGCTGGAAGATGGCGAGCGTATTACCGCTATTCTGCCGGTCCGCGAGTACGAAGAAGGCAAATACGTGTTTATGGCGACAGCCTTTGGTACCGTGAAGAAAACTGCCTTGACTGAATACTCTCGTCCACGTAGCAACGGTATTATCGCTGTGAACCTGAACGAAGGTGACCAGCTGATTGGTGTTGATATCACTGACGGCAATAGCCAGATCATGTTGTTCTCGGATGACGGTAAAGTGGTGCGTTTCCATGAAGAACAAGTGCGTGGCATGGGCCGGACAGCGACCGGTGTTCGCGGCATCAAACTGCGCGAAAATGGCTCTGTGGTGTCGTTAATCGTACCTAAGTCTGATGGCGCTATCTTAACTGTGACCGAAAACGGTTACGGCAAACGTACATCACTGGCAGAATACCCAGAGAAGAGCCGCGCCACTCAAGGTGTGGTCTCGATCAAGGTTTCTGAGCGGAATGGCCTCGTGGTTGGTGCGGTACAGGTGAATGCGCTGGATGAAATCATGTTGATTTCAAACAAAGGCACGCTGGTCCGGACCCGGGTGAAAGAAGTATCACAAGTTGGTCGTAACACCGCTGGCGTGATCTTAATTCGTACCCAGGAAGGCGAAAAAGTCGTTGGTGTACAACGCATCGATGAAATTCAGGATCAGGAAGAGCTGGCTGCAGCAGAGGCTGAAGTAGCGCAACTGGATCAACAAAACGTCGTAGACGTCGAAGTTGAACCGGACGATTCAGAAGAATAATCATCCAGAAAAATTGGGCGCTGCGGCGCCCATTTTTTTGCCTGGAATTTGTCGTGAGTTTGTTGATAGTTTGCCGGTAAATTGCCGAATGTGGCGAAGACCACCGTATTTCAATGTTTAGAGCCTGATCGCAGCCATTTTTCACTTTCTGCGATGGTCGATTTACGGTAGAGTGTTTATTCAAACTTACTAAAGCCATCCAGATGGCGATAGTCTGTCGCCACAATAACTAAAACGAATCCGCGACAGTGCCAGGTCCACGCCAGGCCTTTTCTATTTTTCGATTCCAACAAAACAATGAGGACATCATGACAACTTATAATTTTTGCGCTGGCCCGGCGATGTTGCCGACGGAAGTAATGTTGCAGGCGCAGGAAGAACTGATTAACTGGCATGGTCGTGGTTGCTCCATTATGGAGATGAGCCATCGTGGCAAAGAATTTATGGCGGTTGCGGCCAAGGCTGAACAAGACTTACGCGATTTAATGCAGGTGCCAAGCAACTATAAAGTGCTGTTTATGCATGGCGGCGGGCGCGGGCAGTTCTCGGCGGTGCCGCTGAATTTAATGCAGCCTGGCAAAAAGGCCGATTATATTGTTTCAGGTGCTTGGTCGAAGGCTGCAGCTGAAGAAGCGCTCAAATTTGGGGCTATCAACACTCAGCAAATTCAATTAAAAGCCGATGGCATCCGCAGCTTAACTGCAGAAAAAGACTGGCAACTCGACCCACAAGCGAGCTTTGTACATTTTTGCCCGAATGAAACGGTCGACGGCCTGGAATTTACTGGTGTGCCTGATACGCAAGTGCCATTAGTTGCCGATTTATCCTCAACCATTGTATCAAGACCGCTCGATGTCAGCCGCTACGGGGTGATTTACGCTGGTGCGCAGAAAAATATCGGCCCTTCAGGGTTAACGCTGGTGATTGTGCGTGAAGATTTATTACCCAAAGCCGGAGCCAATATTCCAGCCATTCTGGATTACCGGTTAGCCGCTGAAAATGATTCAATGTTCAATACACCACCAACTTATGCCTGGTATCTGGCAGGGCTGGTGTTTGAATGGTTAAAACGTCAGGGTGGCGTCGCCGCCATGGGGCAGATTAACCAGCGTAAAGCCGACACTTTATACCACTACCTCGATCAGTCTGATTTTTATCGCAATGACGTTGCCGCAGCGAATCGTTCCTGGATGAATGTGCCATTTTTCCTGGCGGATGACCGGCTTAATGATCTGTTTATTGCGGAGTCGGAAGCCGCTGGTTTACTGGCACTCAAAGGCCACCGCATGGTCGGCGGCATGCGTGCTAGCCTCTACAATGCGATGCCGTTGGAAGGGGTACAAACGCTGGTGACCTTTATGCAAGAATTTGAGCGGGTGCACGGCTAATGAAAACCCTGACCTTATCGCATGTAAAAAAAGTCGAAGGCACAGTGCATTTGCCGGGTTCTAAAAGTATTTCGAATCGGGTATTGCTGTTAGCGGCGCTTGCCAAAGGTGAAACCCGCATCACGAATTTGCTGCATAGTGAAGATGTCGAGCATATGCTAAATGCCCTGAGCAAACTCGGTGTTAGTTACCAGCTGTCAGAGGCTAAAACCGAATGTGTGGTGCAGGGGCTTGGTGGACTGTTTGCGGTCGCTGAACCACTGGAGCTGTACCTGGGCAATGCCGGTACTGCGATGCGGCCATTAACAGCTGCGCTCGCTGCTTCAAAGGTTGATGTCACGCTGACGGGTGAACCTCGGATGTACGAACGGCCAATTGGCCATTTAGTGGATGCATTAGCGCAATGGCACTGTGATATCGATTACTTAGGTAACAAAGATTATCCACCTCTGCACATTCGCGGCAAAGCGCTGACGGCTGGCGCGGTAAAAATTGATGGCAGTGTCTCCAGTCAGTTCTTAACCGCCGTATTGATGGTGGCACCGCTACTGCGCGACGATTCGGTGATTGAAATTGAAGGTGATTTGGTTTCTAAACCTTACATTGATATTACGTTGGCGTTGATGGCGCGTTTTGGTGTCACAGTACAAAATGAAAACTATCAGCGGTTTGTGGTGAAAGGTTCACAGCAATATCAGGCACCTGGCGATTTTCTGGTGGAAGGTGATGCGTCATCTGCCAGCTATTTCCTGGCCGCCGCAGCCATTGCCGGCGGTACTATTAAAGTCACCGGCATTGGTAAAAACGCAGTGCAGGGTGATATTCATTTTGCCGATGCGTTAGAAGCCATGGGCGCCAAAGTAGATTGGGGTTTTGACTACATTTCGGTTACGCGGAACCAGCTCAATGGTATTTCGCGTGATTACAATGCCATCCCCGATGCCGCGATGACTATTGCAACAGCGGCATTGTTCGCCAATGGGCCAACACTCATCAGTAATGTCTACAACTGGCGGGTGAAAGAAACTGACCGGCTTGCTGCTATGGCAACTGAACTGCGTAAAGTAGGCGCTGTGGTGGAAGAAGGTCTTGATTACATCCGGATTGAACCTCCAGCTCAACTTCAGCATGCCAGTATTGCCACTTACAATGACCATCGGATGGCGATGTGCTTTTCGATGCTGGCGTTTGCGCAGTGTGGCGTGACCATTGAAGATCCGGATTGTACCCGCAAAACATTTCCTCAATATTTTGATGTATTTGCGTCATTGGCGGCTTCGAACGCGTAACCCTTGGGGTTGCGCTTTTCGTTATTGATTTTCCAGCAGAAACCGCGCTTTTTGTCACAATTGTCTGTATAATGCCGCCACTTTAATGGTTGTAGCATTTCTTGGAGGCATAATGACGCAAGCGCCGGTGATTACCATCGATGGCCCTGGTGGTTCAGGCAAAGGCACCATTTGCCGTTTAGTTGCACAAAAACTTGGTTGGCACCTGTTAGATAGCGGCGCTATTTACCGGGTTCTGGCCCTCGCAGCCATTCACCACAACATTGCACCGGAAGATGAAGAAGCGTTACAACCGCTGGCTGCCCATCTGGACGTACAGTTCACCTGCGACGAGTTATGTAACGTAAAAATTACGCTCGAAGGTGAGAACGTCACCCATACCATCCGCACTGAGCAAGTTGGTTCAGTCGCGTCTAAAATTGCTTCACTGCCACGTGTACGGGAAGCCCTGTTACGTCGGCAACGCGCCTTTCGCGAAAGTCCTGGTTTAGTGGCTGATGGCCGCGATATGGGCACCGTGGTTTTCCCAGGCGCCGAAGTCAAAATTTTCTTAACGGCTGACGCTCAAGAGCGCGCCAACCGGCGTTATTTAGAGTTGAAACAAAAGGGACATGATGTTAACATCGGCGACCTTTTGAGCGAAATTCAGACAAGAGACGAGCGCGATATGAACCGCGCTGTAGCACCTTTAGTTCCGGCTGCTGACGCTTACTTGTTAGATTCGACCAATAAATCCATTGATCAAGTGTTGCAAGAGGTACTGAGCTTCGTCAAGAAGCAACTGAACCAGGCCTGAGCCGCACTTTGGACAGCCCCAGACAAGGAATGTTTGAGGTAAATTAAGCAACCCCACTTTATTTGGATGCAGAGTGGTGCAACTAACTGAAACAGTGAAAAATGACTGAAAATTTTGCACAATTATTTGAGGAAAGCCTCAAGACTATCGAAACTCGTCCAGGTTCAATCGTTAAAGGTAGAATCGTAGCTATTCATAAAGATGTCGTTCTGGTTGATGCCGGTCTGAAATCTGAAGCTGCTATTCCGGTTGAACAATTCAAAAACCTGGCTGGCGAGATTGAAGTGAGCGTTGGTGACATCATCGACGTAGCTCTGGATGCAGTTGAAGATGGTTTCGGTGAGACTTTACTGTCTCGTGAGAAAGCCAAACGTCACGAATCCTGGGTACGCCTGGAAAAAGCTTGTGAAGACAAAGTTACCGTTATCGGTGTTATCACAGGTAAAGTTAAAGGCGGTTTCACTGTCGAAGTTGACGGTATCCGTGCATTCCTGCCTGGTTCATTAGTCGACGTACGTCCAGTACGTGACACTCTGCACTTAGAACACAAAGAACTTGAGTTCAAAGTTATCAAATTAGACCAGAAGCGCAACAACGTTGTTGTTTCACGTCGTGCTGTGATCGAATCTGAAAGCAGTGCTGAACGCGATACTCTGTTGCAAAACCTGGAAGAAGGCATGGAAGTCAAAGGTATCGTTAAGAACCTGACTGACTACGGTGCATTCGTAGATTTAGGTGGCGTAGACGGCTTACTGCACATCACTGACATGGCTTGGAAACGCGTTAAGCACCCAAGCGAAATCGTCAATGTTGGCGACGAGATCCCAGTAAAAGTTCTGAAGTTCGACCGCGAGAAACAACGTGTTTCTTTAGGCCTGAAACAGATGGGCGAAGATCCGTGGGCAGCTATCGCTTCTCGTTACCCAGAAGGTGCTCGCATCACTGGTCGCGTAACAAACCTGACAGATTACGGCTGCTTCGTTGAAATCGAAGAAGGCGTTGAAGGTCTGGTACACGTTTCAGAAATGGACTGGACCAACAAAAACATCCACCCATCTAAAGTTGTTAACTTAGGTGATTCAGTGGAAGTTATGGTTCTGGAAATCGACGAAGAACGTCGTCGTATTTCTTTAGGTCTGAAACAGTGTAAAGCTAATCCATGGGAAGAGTTCGCTAAGGGCTTCAACAAGGGTGACCGCGTTTCAGGTAAAATCAAGTCAATCACTGACTTCGGTATCTTCATCGGTCTGGACGGTGGTATCGACGGTCTGGTTCACTTATCAGACATCAGCTGGAACTCTACCGGTGAAGACGCGGTTCGCGAATTCAAGAAAGGTGACGAAGTTTCTGCCGTTGTACTGCAAGTTGACCCAGAGCGCGAGCGTATCTCTTTAGGCATCAAGCAATTAGACGAAGATCCGTTCAACGGCTACCTTGCTGATAACAAAAAAGGTGCTATCGTTAAAGGCAACGTAACTGCTGTTGACGCTAAAGGCGCTACAGTCATGCTGGAAGGCGGCGTTGAAGGTTATGTACGTGTATCAGACATCGCTCGTGAGCGTATCGAAGATGCATCTACAGTACTGAAAGTTGGCGAAGAAGTTGAAGCTCGTCTGATGGGTGTTGATCGCAAAAACCGCGTAATCAGCCTGTCAATCAAAGCTAAGTTCGAAGCTGAAGAAAAAGAAGCTATGGACACTATCAAGAAGCAGGATGATACTGATTTTGGTGGTAACGCTATGGCTGAAGCATTCAAGGCAGCTCAAAAAGCTGACTAATTTATGCTGAAGTAAATCGGTTGGGACGTTTGACGTCCCAACCGAATTCTCCAGACCAAAATCTAAGCGGAGGGTCTATGACCAAATCTGAATTGATCGAAAAACTTGCTAGTGATTTTCCTCACGTCCAGGTCAAGGATGTAGAGTCGTCAGTAAAAGAGATCCTTGAGCAGATGGCCGGTTCTTTAGCTGCCAATGAGCGCATTGAAATCCGTGGTTTTGGTAGTTTTTCTCTGCATTACCGTGCACCACGGGTCGGTCGTAATCCGAAAACCGGTGACAAAGTTGAACTCGACGGTAAATACGTACCTCATTTTAAACCAGGTAAAGAATTACGCGACCGTGTAAAAACGAATACCTGATCATGGAAGTCTTCAGCACTGCTGTTAAACAGTGCCGGCGGAGTTGGGTTTGAGAAAACTTGTTTATATTGTTTGTTTTATCGCACTACTGGTGATTGGCCTGTTTTTTGGCTCTATCAACCAACAAGCTGCCGAACTCAACTATTTTATCGCCAAAGCCGAACTAAGGGTGGTTGATATCGCCCTGTTATTTTTGTTACTCGGTTTTGCGGTTGGCCTTAGTTTGTCCCTATCTATTTTATTCAAACTCAAAACCAAACGTTGGTTTGCCAGAACCATTGGTAAGTCCTGACCCTTATGCTTGAGCTGCTTTTTCTGCTACTGCCCATTGCTGCCGCCTACGGCTGGTTTTATGGCCGTAACAGTCTGCGGCGTGAAGAACTCAAGGGCAAAGCCAATGTCGCGAAAAACCTTTCCTCTGGTTTAAATTTTTTACTGACCGATCAAGAAGATAAAGCAATTGAGCAGTTGTTACAGTTACTCGATATTGAAGCTGCGACCATTGATACTTATCTGGCGCTGGCCAATTTATTTCGGCGGCGGGGTGATTGGGACAAAGCCATCCGGATCCACGAAAAATTACATCACCTGAAACTCCCCAAAGCACAGGCCCAGCAAATTCAGCTCGAGCTCGCCAACGATTATTTTTCGGCCGGGCTTTACGATCGCGCCGAGAAGCTACTGACAGAATTAGTGCAGGCCGAGCAATTACGTGAAAAAACGCTGAAACTGTTATTCACCTTATTTATTGCGACCCATGAGTGGCACAAAGCCGTGTCATTCAGCCACGATGTCGATAAAACCGATTCGAAGTCGTTACGCATTGCCATCGCCAATATGCGTTGCCTTGATCAACAAAAACCGTTGGATGCTTTTTCTCTGCGGTTACTCAGTCAGCAATATCCACAAGCCATCCGGCCCAAATTTGAGCTGGCGCAAATGTTGTTAAAACAGCAGTTGCCGGAAGAAGCAGCTGTTGCGTTTAAAGCCGTATTACAGCAAAAGCCGCAGTGGGCGGCAGAAATTCTGCCCGGACTGGCACAGTGTCAGTTGCCTTCTGCTGAGTGGTATCAGTTGTTGAGCCAATTGGCGCATAAAAACAAAAATATTACTGCCACTATTTATCTGGCTGATTGGCTGGTCCAAACCGGTTCGCCAGCAGCCGGTGAGCAGTTGCTGTTGGAAAAATTACAGCAAAAACCAAATATCCGCTTGTTTCAGCGTTTGTTGCAGCTACGCCAAATCACCGAACCAGAGCATCGGGAAGCTCTTCATTCAGTCGAACAGCTGGTGAATGCTTACTTGGAAACCAAAATTTTATTCAGTTGCCGCAATTGTGGTTTTAAAACCCGCCAAACCTATTGGTTATGCCCTTCCTGTCAGCAGTGGGAAACGGTGGAGCCACTTTCCGGCATCGATGGTCGTTAATCTCAAAGGTTTAGTTTATGAAAAATAGCCCAATTGTTGTCGCGCTCGACTTTGAACAAAAATCAGCCGCTTTGGATTTAGTCAGTCAATTAGACCCTGCGTTATGCCGGTTGAAAGTCGGCAAAGAGATGTTTACCCATTTTGGTCCATCTTTTGTAAGTGAACTGCAACAGCGGCAGTTTGAAGTATTTTTAGACTTAAAATTCCATGACATTCCAAACACTGTCGCCAAAGCGGTGCAAGCTGCTGCGGATTTAGGGGTGTGGATGGTCAACGTGCATGCCAGTGGCGGCAGCAAGATGATGATTGCCGCCTGTGAAGCACTAGTGAAATTTGGTGCTGATAAGCCACTATTAATCGCCGTCACCGTCCTGACGTCGATGGAGCAAAGTGATTTAACTGAGCTTGGCATCCACTTAACACCGGCCGAGCAGGTATTAAAACTAGCAACGCTGACGGCAAATTCGGGCCTGGATGGCGTGGTGTGTTCGGCGCAGGAAGCGGCGATATTAAAACAACAATTCGGTCAGAATTTTTGTTTAGTTACACCAGGCATTCGGCCGTCATTTGCCAAAGCTGACGACCAAAAACGGGTGATGACGCCAAACGAAGCGCTGGCCGTTGGTGTTGATTATCTGGTGATCGGTCGTCCTATTACCAAGGCCGCCGATCCGCTGGCCGCATTGCAGGCCATTTATCAGGAAATTCAGCTGCAATAAGGTTCCGGGTTGACTTTTAGCCGACCTGAACGCATTTTTAAACAACGACCTGATCCTTTCAACAGCAGCGTAAGCTGCTGTTGGCATTTTTAGCGGTCTAATTTTACCAAACGTTTGATCAGAGCTTTCTGATCCACCTGGCGGATATTGCCAACAAAGGACTTCCTTATTGGATGCAGTCAATTTAAACATTCTGATCGCCGGCGCATTATTTTCGCTTAGCATCATCGCCACCCTGATTTCGGCGCGTTTTGGCGCGCCTTTGTTATTGGTATTTTTAGTCATCGGCATGCTCGCTGGCGAAGAAGGGCTGCTTGGCATCCAATTTTCTAATCCCGATGTCGCGTTACTGATAGGTTCGATTGCGTTGGTGATCATCCTGTTTGATGGTGGTATGCGTACCCACCCGGAGCGGTTTAAAGTGGTGCTGGCGCCATCGGCGATGCTGGCAACCGTTGGCGTGGTGCTGACCTGCGCCATCCTTGGTTTTGGTGCGATGTTTCTGTTTGATCTGACTTTGTTAGAAGGCTTGTTATTAGGTGCCATTTTGAGCTCGACTGACGCCGCCGCGGTATTTTCAATTTTCCAATCGGCAGGGCTGAATATTAAAGAGCGGGTGGCTTCAACGCTGGAAATCGAATCGGGCAGCAATGACCCAATGGCGGTGATGCTGACGTTCACCTTAGTCGGTGTGGTGGCCGGTAGTTCCGATTTAAACTGGCTGTTGCTGGTCGGTTTTCTGCAGCAGGCGGTGGTTGGCGCTTTATTTGGATATGGCGGCGGTAAATTGTTTATCTGGTTATGCCGGAAGTTGCCTCTTAGTAGCGCATTTTTCCCGTTGTTTGCCGTGTCGTATGCGTTGCTGATGTATGGCGCGACCAACATGTTTGGCGGTAGTGGCTTTTTGGCGGTGTATCTGGCTGGCTTTTTAATCGGCAACGCCAGGCTGGCACAAGTGCAATATATTTTGCGGATGCATGATGGCTTGGCCTGGCTCAGTCAAATCATAATGTTCCTGATGTTGGGGTTGTTGGTGACCCCCAGTAAATTAGTAGAATATGCGATTCCGGCCTTATTGCTGGCGCTACTGATGATTTTTGTGGCACGGCCCCTGGCGGTATTTTTTAGTTTATTGCCGTTTCATTTTCCAAAGCGGGATCAGCTTTTTATCAGCTGGGTTGGCCTTCGTGGTGCGGTGCCGATTATTCTGGCGTTGATCCCGTGGATTTCGGGTATTGCCAATAGCGATTTGTATTTTAACGTGACGTTTTTCGTGGTGATTGTGTCGTTGCTGGTGCAGGGCTGGTCAATTGCACCGGTGGCTCGTTGGCTAAAACTGCGGGTGCCAAAAGAGCCTGGCCCGGATTTTGTGATGTCGCTGGATGCCATTGCCAGTAACGATGTGTTGCAGGTGTTGGCGTTTGAGGTTAGCGCTGATTCTTCCGTGGTAGATGCGCAGTGGCAGCAGCTACCAGTACCAGCGACAGTACAGTTTCTAGGATTAGTCCGGGATAATGAGTGGATCCAGATGGCAGATTGCGCCAACTTTAAAACGGCCGATACCATTATGGTTTTGGCAAAAGCCGCAGACTGCGCGCAATTAAGTGATGTGCTGTCGAGTTACGCGGCACAAGCAACTTTGAGCAAACAAGATTTCTTTGGCGAATTTGTGCTGAACGGTCAAATTAGTCTGGCCGATTTAGGCGCTTTTTATACCATCGCATTTGGCTCGCTTGACCCGCAACAATCGATTTCCGATTACATCACCACCAGATTCCACCGCAGAGTGGTGGTCGGCGATAGCCTGCAGCTTGACCAGTTGGTGCTGACCGTGCGGCAGATTAATGAACAAGATCAGATTCTGCAGGTGGGCATCAAGCCAGCGTAAACTAGGTTTGTGTCAACGGCGCTGCTGCTAAAAGTGATGGTGCAGCGAACGGCGGCAGCAGTTGCAAGCTGGACTCTTGCTGTAACGCTTTGGGGAAATACTTCTCCAGCAGCGCCCACAGTACCGCAACCGTCTTTAAATCCAATTCACCAGTAAGCTGTTCAGGCACAAAGTGCCGCTGAAATGCCAGTAAATAAGCGCGACTTTGCTCGTCATGTTCGCCGGTGATGGCAATTCCATAACCATAAAGTTTTAATGCTCGTTGTACTGTTTTGATTTGCGGTAACTCGGGTAACTGTTGCCAGTAACGCTGCATCACCGCAGTGTCGTACCAGGCACCGACGCCATTGGCGGCCAACCATTGCCAGGGGAAACGACTGCCTGGATCTTGTTTTCGATGCGGCACAATATCACTGTGGCCGAGCACCCGGGTCGGCGTGATATCGGTATTTCTGGCCAGAATGTCTTTCAGTAATTCGAGTAGCAGCTTTAATTGTACCGGATCAAAATCATCAGTGATGCAAAGCTCGACTTGTGGTTGCAGCTGATTTGGCCTTATTTCACACCAACTTTCATTCACCAATTCAATGCCGATGGAATGATCGTTTAAGCCGCTGCGATCTTCCCATTGGCTGTCACCGGCATGCCAGGCACGTTGTTGCTCTGGGACTAATTGGTACACCTTTAATGGTTGATCGGCAGGATAGGTTGCATCACCAGATTGTGGGATCAAATAATGTGAACTGACCGGCCGTTTGCTTGGCTTGGTTAAAATATCCAACGATTGTTGCCAGTTGCCTGCGGTGTAGTGAATGACCACAAAACGCACCCTGTCATTGCGGTTTGCTGATTGATATTGCTGATCGACCTGCAGATAAGGTGTCTGACTACAGCCGCCAACGAGTAATAGTAGCGCGGCAAGGCTACCATGCCAAAACATGGTGCCGACGGCGTGCGCACCTGGGACTAAGACTCTCGGTTGGTAATTGAACATCAGCAATCCTTTGTGTAATACCGTTATTTTACCAAAGCTGTTTTACCATAGTTGCGGCCAGAGCGAAATCTTGAACCGCCTATCCGGTTAAAAGGTTGCTTATCCAAAGCTGCCGCGCTAGTTTAGCCGCAGCCATGTTGTTCATTAGAAATGTTGTTCATTATCAAGGATGTTCGTTATGAACCACTCAGACTACCCACAGATCCGCCAGGCCGGTGAAAACGCACTACTGATTTATCTGGCGCCGGTGGCCAATCCACAGGTGTTAGCGCAAGTGCAGTGGTTAAGCCAGCAACTGCGCCTACAGCTCGGTTCATTGCTACAGGAAATTATTCCTTCTTATAATACAGTGCTGCTGGTGTACGATTTTCTGCGCCTGGACCAGTCCCAGCTAGAGCTTTGCCTGGCCGATTTATTAGCACAGCTAAAAGAGCCAGCGTTAAGCAGTTCGCAAAGCGTTAGCAGTTCGCAAAGTGCAGAGCGCAGCAGCGGCAAACTGATTGAATTACCTTGTTATTACAGTGTCGAAACCGGCCCGGATCTGGCGGCTGTTGCTGCACAGCATCAGCTTAGCGTCAGCGAATTGATCAAAATCCACAGCGAACAGCAGTATCAGGTGTATGCCATTGGTTTTGCACCAGGTTTTGCCTATTTGGGCTGGATTGATGCGCGCATCGCAACAGCCAGATTAACCACACCCAGATTAAAAGTGCCAGCAGGTAGTGTGGCGATTGCCGACCGTCAGACGGCGGTGTATCCGGCCACATCGCCTGGCGGCTGGAATTTGCTTGGCAATTGTCCGATACCGTTGTTTGACCTACAAAAAGAACCGGCGATGAAGCTGCGTACCGGTGACGCGGTGCGATTTGTGCCGATTGAACGTGCTGAATACCTACGCCTTGGAGGTCAATTGTGACTGCATCTGAATCAGTACCAGCGGCACTTGTCCTACAAAAAGTGAATGTATTTACCCAGCTGCAGGATTTAGGACGTTTTGGTGCGGCAAGCTTCGGCTTAACGCAGGGCGGTGTGGTTGATGCTACGTCGGCCAGGCTTGCTAACGCGCTGGTCGACAACGAGCCAACGGTGCCGCTTTTAGAAATTGGGCTCGGTGCCGTGCAGTTTCGTGCTATCGGCAGCGTCACGGTGGCGGTGACAGGTGCCGCAATGCCGGTTTTTCTGAATGGAAAGCGCTGCGAGCGTTATCAAAGTATGCAGTTGCAACATGGCGACAAGTTGGAACTTGGCTACAGCAAAGCAGGTAGCCGTTGTTATCTGGCCGTCGGCGGTGGTTTTTTGGTGACACCGGTGCTGGGAAGTTGTGCCACGGTGCTGCGTGAGGGCGTTGGCGGTATTAATGGACAGCCATTGCAATCGGGGACAGCTTTGCCGGTGACTGCCAGACCAGCCGGCTTAGCCATTCGACCTACATCTGTTCGCAGCGTCGACTACCAGTTTCAGCTCAAAGCCAAAGCGATGCAGAATATTCCGTTTGTGGCGGGGGCGCAGCAAGCGGAACTTGGCGCAGCCATCTTGACCCGTTTTCAACAAAATGTGTATCAGGTACAACCGATGTCGGATCGGATGGGCATGCGGTTACGCGGCGCTGCTTTGCCGGTGGCGAGTCAGGCCTTGTTATCGGAAGGTATTTGTCTGGGCGCCATTCAGTTACCGGCCGATGGTCAGCCGATTGTAATGCTGAACGACCATCAGACCATTGGCGGTTACCCGAAAATAGGCGCAGTGACCCGGTTGGGGATCAACGCTTTGGGCCAATGCCGTCCGGGAAATTTACTGCGTTTTGTTGAAGTGTCGCAGCAACAGGCGGTGGACCAAGCCCGGGCGCACGAACTTTGGTTAAGTGCTTTGGAGTTGCAGATCCGTGGCTAAGCCCTGAAATACGAGACGATCGTTATTGACCAGCCAGCTGTTGCACCCACTTATCCAATAACGGCCGTCCTTTTGCTGAAGCCTGCGCTGCGTTGACAAAACCGACAAAAATCCACGGCTGGTTGTGACTATCCCAAACATAACCTGCCAGCGCCGTGACATCGCGTAAGGTGCCGGTTTTAAGCCGCGCGCGTTGCCAGGCCGGACCATTTTTTAACCGCTGCAGTAAAGTACCATCGACACCAGCCAGCGGTAAACTGGCAACAAATTCTGCGCTGTAACGACTCGACCAGCTCGCAGCAAGGATCCCGGCAAGCTGGCGTGCACTGATTTGTGCCGAACGCGACAAACCAGAGCCATTGTCGATGACAAGCCCTGCGGTTGGTATTTTGTGCTGTTCAAACCAGCGTTGAACACGCTGGTCGGATCTTTGTAAAGTGTTTGGCGCTGAGTCTGCAGGATCCACAGGATCCGCCAGATTGGCATACACCAACCGCGCCAGGGCATTGTCTGACATTTTATTGATGCGGGAGACAATTTCCGGCAACGGCCGACCAAGATGTTGCACCAGCAGTTGGCTGTCTTGGTCCGCTTGTTTAAAAATAACGTTATTACCCATAGTGCCGCCCAGCTGGCGCCAGTAACTTTGCACCGCCAGTTGTAAATTCAGATCCCGGTCGAACAGTTCTAATTGACCTTGCCACTGACAATTGGCTGGGAATTCGCCGACGATTTTTAATTGCCACTTTTCCGGTGCTAGCTGCTGTACAACAATCTGTTGCTGATGGATGGAAAACGAATCACAGGCGGCATCAACCAGCTTCAGAGCGCTCAGATCAAATTGTAATGCCGGCCAGCCCGGACTAAACCAACCTTTGACGCCTTTAGCCGCCGATTGCAACGACAGCCAATGCATATTTTGTTGCAGCATCAACGGATCCGGCACGTGGTTGTAACGGGCGCGGGGCGCTTCATCAAAAGGCTCTGCGGTTGGTGATGGTCGGTTCGGGCTGAAGTTTTCGCGGGCAAACTGTAAACCAGCCGGGATATGCCGCACGCCCTGATCATAAAGTTGCCGCAGCATAAAGTGCAGTTCACCATAGCTCAGATCGGTATTGCTGCGACCTTGCACTATTAATGGCGCCGATAAGGTTTGCCGGTCGAGATCAGTTTTCTGTACCAGCAACTGAGTTTCACCACGCCAGTTATTGCCTAACAGATCCAGCGCGACGCTGGTCGTCAGCAACTTCATGGTGGAAGCCGGTTGCATCGGCCGGTCGGCGGCTAATGACAGCTCATCTGTATTACCTGACAGCGGCAGCATCAGCACCGAAACGTCATCCGGCGATAAACCGGCGGCCAGGATATCCTGCTGCAACTGAAATTTTGGGGCGCTGCTACAAGCGCTAGCCAACAACGCCAATAATAACCAGCTGCAATGGCGGAATTTTCTGCTGCTGATGGCGATTACATCTAAAAAATTCATGGTGTAGGTGGGAGCTCCGGCAACTGCCATGCTTGCGTTAATAATAAATATTGCTGTTTCGGCAATAACAAATAAAGTGGTTTTTTCGCTGGATCGAGCCAGCTGAGCAGGGCACTGAGGTGTGGTTTAGCCATGGCGGTACAACCGGCCGTGGCGGTCACTGGCGATTGCCATAAATGCATAAAAATACAACTGCCGGCACCGGCACTATTATTCGGATTATGGTCGATAAATAACCCCTGTTGGTACACCTGATCGCCGTTGTTGTGCAGGTCGCGACGCATCGGTTCGGTGCTGTTCGCGGTCCATAGCGGCTGAAACTTCCGGCGGTCAACCGTTTGGTTGTAAAGGGGGGATGCTGGCACATCAATACAAAAATCATCCGCTTGCATCGCTTGATAGGGCATCGCGGTGTCCAACGTTTCGGCATAGCCAAAAGCACCACTCAGCGTAAACAAACCTGCTGGCGCCCGGCCATCACCTTCCGCTTTTTGTAGACCGCTCTGTGTTGGGTGTATACCTAAACCCCAGGCCAGGCCTTTTTTACCGAGCGTCACAGCACCGCGCATCGGCTGTGCGTGCCAATGATCATGCATTTTTTCGAAACTATAAAGCTGCCCTTGGCTGGCGTCCCAACCGTCGCTAACCACCACAATCAGCTGGGTAGAACCACCGGTAATTGCTTGTTGCAACGGCTTTGCAGGTTTCGAAGCCGGAGCTTCTACAACGCTGCAAGCTGTTAAAAATAAAACAGATATTGCCAGTAAACGCATAACCATCCTCAAAAAAGCGCTGTGTCAGGGGTGTTGGTTGTGTTTCTGTGGACCCTCAGTATACTGAGGGTTATCTCTGATTAGCCAGCGACATTCAGGCCTGAAAATGACCCGGTTTTATCGATTACGCCCACAAATAACGGCAGCTTGCTGGCTGAGTTTTGCGGGGCTGTTATTGGCCTGCAGCACCGCTTGTAGCACGGTGTCGCCAACGGCAACTGCATCTTCATCACCAATATCAACACCAGCACTTGCTCCTGGCCCAACACCAACCTTCCAAAGTGACGTACCGCAACTAACAGAAAGCCATCTGCAACTGGATTACTGGCTGCAAAAAACCGCTGCTGCTGAGCAAACCTTGTTAAGTCTCGCTGAAATTAAGCGTTTTAACCAGCATTTAATCAACATCTTACCTGACGTTGTTGACGTATTTGCCGAGCCTGATTCTTATCCGGCTGCTACGGTCAAAAAAATGATTGTTGATTTAAGTCACGCATCAACCAACCCTAGATTTAACCAAGTCGGGCAGCCACTGACGACACAACACTGGCGACACTATGAACAGGGATTGGCGTTAGCGCAGCTGCCAACCAAAGTAGCTGCAAGTTTTGCTTTAGTCACCAGCCGCGGCAGTTTGCGCACCTTTCCGACCCAAGACGCCGTTTTTAGTAGCGCTACTGATCAGCAGCTAGACAGATTCCAGGAAACCGCAGTGTTCCCCGGTGAAGCGCTGCAGGTGCTGCATTATAGTCAGGATCGGCAATGGGCCTTTGTCAGGCATTATCATTACAACGGCTGGTTGGCGACGGCGCATTTCGCGCTGGCCAAAAAATCGGTGGTACAGCAGTTTGTCGGGGCCACTGATTTTATCCTGATCACCGGCGCCAAAGCTTCCACCAACGTCACGCCAGAAATGCCACAGGCTTCAGCGGTGCAGCTTGAGATGGGCGTCAAGTTGCCAAGAGTGCGGCAACACCAGCCGGTGCTCCATGGCCAAAACGCCGCTTTTAGCTATGTGGTACAGCTGCCAATCCGTAATCCAGATGGAATGCTACAGTTGGTGAGTGCATTAATCGCCAGAAATCAGGATGTAGCGGAACAGTATCTGCCGCTCACTAAAGCCAATATCTTAGGCCAGGCCTTTAAATTTCTGGGCGAGCGTTATGGCTGGGGGCATGATCTCAACGCCCGTGATTGTTCCGGTTTTATTGGCGAAGTGTTCCGCAGCTTTGGTTTTATGCTGCCGCGCAATACCGGTAGTCAGGGGCATGTCGAATTTGGTGCGGTGCGGCCGCTCGCCGGGGCTTCATTGGCGGAAAAAAAACAAAGTCTGCTGCAGGCGCAAGCGGGCGACCTGATTTTTATGCCAGGACATGTGATGTTGGTGTTAGGGCAGGAGCAAGGCGAGACTTTTGTGATCCACGATGTCGCGGGTCTGCATTATTTCAAAGATGATGGCAGTTATTATGATTCGCGGCTCAACGGCGTCAGCATTACCCCGTTATCGCCGCTGCAACGAAATCCGCAACAATCTTATATCGATGGCATTTATCTGCTGAAAAGCCTCAGCCGGGAGTTTTATGCTGATTGAACATATTGACTGTTATGTACTGACAGTCCCGTTAGTAACGCCCTTTAAAACCGCTTTACGTACCGTCGAGCAAGTACAGGATCTGATCGTTACCATCCATAGCTCAGGCTTGACCGGTTATGGTGAAGCAGCGCCAACGCTGGTGATCACCGGCGAAAGTCTGGCATCGATGTATTTTGTGGTGGAGCAAGTACTAAAACCGCGGCTATTAGGCAACTCGATGCTGGATTTTAATCAGCTACTGCATATAGTGCAGACGAGTGTTGTCGGCAATACCAGCGCCAAGGCCGCGGTTGAAATCGCTTTATACGATTTAAAAGCGCAAATTGCTGGCTTACCGCTTTATCAGCTATTGGGCGGCGGGCCGGTGGAACTTAGCACCAATTTGACAATCAGCGTGAATGCCACAGCGACCATGATTGATGACGCGCAAAAAGCGGTGGCGCTTGGTTATCAGCAATTAAAATTAAAAGTTGGTACCGATCTGCAGCAGGATATCGAGCGGGTAATTGCGGTAAGTCGGGCGGTGCCTGCCAGCATTGCACTGCGATTAGACGTCAATCAGGGCTGGACCGCCAAACAGAGTATTTACGCGCTGAGCAAAATCGAACAGGCCGGCGTGGAGCTGGAATTAGTTGAGCAGCCGGTGAAAGCGCAGGATCTGGCGGGGTTAAAAGCGGTCACCGCAGCTGTACACACGCCGGTGATGGCGGATGAAAGTGCCTTTAGTCCGCAGCAGGTCATTCAGCTTTTGGAGCAACAAGCTGCTGATATCATTAATATTAAATTGATGAAAACCGGCGGCATCAGTAAAGCCATGCTGACGGCGCAAATTGCTGGTTTGTATCAGGTGCCTTGTATGATGGGTTGTATGCTGGAATCTGCAATCAGTGTTGCGGCGGCGGCGCATCTGGCGAGTGCGTTATCACCTTTAGTCAGTAAATTTGATTTAGATGGGCCGACATTGTGCCGGTTTAATCCTTGTCAGGGTGGAACTGTGTTTGATCGGTCTCACATCTTACTGAATAGCAGTCCAGGGCTTGGGATCCAGCAACTGGGTCATCTGCAAAGTGCAGCGCAGTTTTTAGCTGCTGCGAATTAGTCTTTCACTCTGCGGTGGAAACGTCAGAAATTTTTACAGTTGCAGAGTAGGCGCAGTATATCTGATTGATATTAGATTACTTTAATATTGGCTTAAGTCTGGCATGCACTGAAATGAATTCAGGTGGTACAGTTTTTTTGTATAAAATGTTGGATACACATGAATAAAGCAAAAGGCCAGTGTCTGCATACGCTGGCCTTTTTTTATAAGGTGATTTTTAGCTGCGGTGTAAGGGTTAACCAATCAAACTGGCCGCGGCAAATGCCAGTACATAGGCGAGGGCGCCGTAACCAACCACCAAGCCCATGACTAATTTAGTACTGCCAGTTTCTGCTTTTAACGTGGCAACGGTCGCCACACACTGCAAAGCAACCACATAAAACAACAAAATACCGATCCCAGCGCCAAAGGCCAGGCCATCTTGCTGAATATTGGCAGCCAGACCTGCGATATTTTCATCGGCGCCTTCAATGCCAAATAAGGTGCCTAATGCGCCAACAAATACTTCCCGGGCTAAAAATGACATCAGAATGGCAATGCCATAACGCCAGTCGATACCAAGTGGCGTAAACAGCGGCTCGATAAAATGACCAATTTGCCCCAGATAGGAATATTCCAGACCACCGGCATCGGAAGGGAAATATCCCAAAGTCCAAATCACCAGCGACACCACAAAAATCACTGGACCGGCACGATAGATAAACTGTTTGGCACTTTGCAGCACCCGGTGAATAAGCGGTTTCCAGTGCGGTAACCGATAAGTTGGCAGCTCCAGAATAAACGGCATATCAGATTTGGCATCATCGTTCGCAGTACGCGACAGCACAAAACTCACCAGCAGCGCCGTCAGAATGCCAAATAAATACAACGAGAAAAACGCCACACCCTGCAAGTTAATCAAACCACCAAGATATTGTTGTGGTGGAATAAGCACGCTGATTAACAACGCGTACACCGGTAATCGCGCCGAGCAAGACATCAGCGGAATGGTCAGCATGGTAATTAAGCGCTTGCGTGGCGATTCAATGGTTCTGGCCGCCATAATGGCCGGAATAGCACAAGCATGCGCTGATAAATAAGGAATAAAGCTACGGCCAGACAAGCCAAAGTAACTTAAAGGCCGATGGCAAATCAGCGCTGCGCGGGCCAGATAACCGCTGTCTTCCAGTAAGCCGATGATCAACGTCAGTACCATAATTTGCGGCACAAACACTAAAAACGAACCTAATCCGCCAAAAATGGCGTCGTTGAGGAAATCGCTCAGCATACCAGGCCCAATCATCCCGGTGATGGATTGTGCCAAGGCTCCCAAGGTATTTTCTACACCATCCATCAATGGCGTGGCAAAAGTGAAAATACTTTGAAATAACAAGAACATCACTAATAAAAACGCCATGCTGCCGCTGACATTATTCAGCATAAAGGCATCAATGCGATTTTGGGTTTTAAGCACGATGCTGGCTTTAATGCCATATTTGGCCGCCAATTTACGGCTTTGCACCAGTGGGTTTACTGGCGCGTCTGTAACTGTGGAAGGCTGATTCACCGTCTCAGCAGGCGTTGCCGTTGGCGCATTCGCCAGCGCCAACGCCTGCTGTCTAAACTCGCTAATGCCTTGCAAGGTTTTCGCTGACAAAGCCGCTACCGGACAACCCACATCGGCCGCCAGAGCATTGACGTCAATGTGATGACCAAAGCGTTCAACTTCATCAATCATATTTAGTGCAAACAGCATCTTTTTATTAAAACGCTGTGCCAGCGCCAGCATTTGCATGCCGAACACCAAACTACTTTCCAGCCTTGTGGCATCAAGATTACAGATAATCAGTGCGGTATTATCATCAAGTAGCGCCTGATTAATTTTTTCAACTGCGATATCTTCGTCACGCGACAGGGTACTCATCGAATAAGTGCCCGGGAAATCGACCAACTCAAACGCATCAAAGCGACCGGTTTTCAGCTCGACCGTGACACCCGGAAAGTTGGCAACTTTTTGTCGTAAACCAGTGAGCTGGTTAAATAATAAGCTTTTACCTGAGTTTGGTTTTCCAACCAGAATAATACGTTTCATAAAGGAACCTGTGAGCGAGGCAAAACCATCGGGTTACGACAGTGGCTGAATAAAAATATGACTGGCGATTTGTTGTTCCAGCGAATACACACAATCGGCAATCGCCACCACCACTGGGCCATTAAAAGGGCTATGGCGCAAACACAATACGGTTTGGCCCTGATCTAAACCCATTTCGCTTAACCGGTTCAGCACTTGCTGGTGCAGGTCTTGATTCAGACCACTGATCGTGACCGAAGCACCTTTGGGCGCGTCCCATAATGTCAGCATAAACCAATCCAATTTCAATTAAGATGCTAATGCAAAGTATTTGCATTATCCCTGAAATGCCGGGGAGGCACAAATGATTTAGGCTGCCATTCGTCGTGCGATGATTTGCAGTTGACCCGCACCGCAGAAGCGGTTAATTTGCACCTTCTTGCATAAGGAGCATTGATGCGACTGCAACTGTTACTGATTTTATGGTTTGCACTGACTGCCTGGTCTAGCCAGGTGGATGCGTCGGCTATGGCGCATTGCCAAACGCATGAGATGACTGAGGTTTTGCAAGCTCAAGCAGTTCATAAAGATCACACAGCTCATACTGCAGCTCAAGTTCAAGACATTGTTGACCACGACCACTCAGCGCAATTTACATCCAATCACACTGTAGATCAGCAGACCAATCTGCATCACTGTTGTGCTCAGGGCGCTGATCACCAACATTGCAGTGGCAGTTGCCCCAGCTGTGATGGCTGTTCTACCGCCCATGGCGCCGCAATGCCAACGGTGTGGCTGATGAAAGCGATGATTGCCCAGCAAAAAATCCAATATTTCGACGATTTCTATCTCCAATCCCAAAGTTCCACTCAGGAACGACCTCCCAAAAACTAAGCTCTCACTATCAGCTATGACATACAGCTATGTGCTGTCTGTTGCAATATGCTGCAAACTTCGACGAAAACGGTTTTTATGACCAGAATTTGTTGCTGTTTTTTCTAATTTTTGAATTCTGATCTAGAGCAATACAATTGGGGATAACCTGATGAATATTTTATTTAAAACGCCAGAGCGCGAGTCAAAGCGCACTCTTTTGCCGCTGTTGTTAACGAGCTGTCTGCTGCTAAGTGGCACGGCAGTAATTGCAGCCGAATCGGCCGGGCTTCATAGCTATCAGTCGCTGCCAACACAATCGATCACCATGCCGCAAATCAGCAATTGGCAAGACGCAAACACCAGAGTTAAAAAACTCGGTGGCTGGATGTTTTACGCCAGTGAAGCCGATGCCGCTGTATCAGAGCAACCAGCAAAGCACGATTCAAAGCAGCATTCGAAGCATCACCATCACGCTGACAAAACACCAAAAGCGGTAAAGGATCAGCCATGAACAATCAGAAATATTTGCCACTGCTGCTAAGCACAGTAGTGCTGGCACTGAGTGGCTGCGCTGTACAAAGCGGTGACGATGTCGCGGTGATGTCCCGCCAATTACAGAGTGTCACAACGCAGTCGCTGCAGCATCCACTGAGCAAAACTGAGCAGGAAACCGCAGCCGCCAGAGTGCGCGACTTGCTACAACAACCACTTACACTGAAACAAGCGGTTGAAATTGCCATATTGAACAACCCGGATATTCAGGCTGAGCTTTGGTCGTTGGGAATAGCGCAGGCCGATTTACGCCAGTTATCGACCATGCCCAATCCCGGGCTGAAAATTACCCGTGAAACCGGCGGTGACGGCAGGACTGAGCTTGAGTTTGGTTTTAACTTGTTGGCACTGTTGACGTTGCCGACAGTCCGTGATTTGGCGATGCAGGATTATTCGATGGCGCGGCTTGCCACAGCGCAGCGGATAGCGCTCATCATTCACAACACCAAACTGGCGTATTGGCACACTGTAGCAGCGGCTGAAGTGCTGACTTTTGTCGAAAAAGTGCAGCAAAGCACCGAAGCCAGCGCAGAACTGGCGAAACGGATGGCCGCTACCGGCAATTTTAATAAACTTCAGTTTTTACGGGAGCAAAGCTTTTTAAGCGACAGCACCTTAAACCTGGTGTTGGCGCGCCAGGCCTTGTATAGCAGCCGCGAACAACTCAAACGCCAGCTTGGCTTATGGCAACAGGATCAGTTGCTAAAACTGCCACAGCAGCTGCCGCCAGTGCCTAAAACTATCGAAGTACAAAAAAATCGCGAGCAAATAAACGCCAAAACCGCGCAACAAAGTCTGGATCAGCGGCTCGACGTGCAACTGGCAAAAATGCAGTTAACCCGGCTTGCCGACCAAGCTGGCCTCACGCGGGCTACCCGGTTGGTGAATGTGTTTTCGGGTGAAGTTGCCGGCAATCTGCAGCATTCGGATGAGCGCAGTTACAGCCTGATTTTCGAATTACCCTTGTTTGATGCCGGTCAACATCGGCTAAAACGTGGTGAAGCGCAATATCAACAAGCTGTTGCACAGGCCACCAGCATTGGTATTCAGGCGCGTTCAGAGCTGCAGCAAAGTTTCTACAACTATCAGACGCAACACGATATTGCTTTGCATTATCAGCAAACGATCCTGCCACTGGCACAGCAAATCGCCGAAGAAAACCAGTTGTTGTACAACGGCATGTTTATCAGCGTATTTGAATTGCTGGCCGATGCCCGCAGCCAAATCGGTGCTGTTACCGGCACCATCAACGCCAATCGTGACTTTTTGATTGCTACCGCCGAACTGGAAATGGCGCAAATTGGCACGCCAGGGACAGATTTCCCGGCGCCGCTCTTGCAGCCAACCAAAAGTAGCGCCGGTGGCCACTAAACGTCTGTGGCGCCTAAACGCCAGTGGCCAATCAATGAAGATTTGGGAGTTTTAGCATGTATTCAAGAAGAGATTTACTGAAAAACGTCGCGGCCATTGCAGCCGGCGTGAGCGCTGCCGCGGTCAGCCGATCGGCGCTGGCGGCTATTCCGGAAGCGGTGATCCAAACGTCTCCCAATACCATGGGACCATTGCAGCCTAACAACGGTCGCGATTACAACCCGGTTGTCACGCTGAACGGTTGGACGTTGCCGTGGCGGATGAATCAGGGCATCAAGGAATTTCATTTGGTGGCCGAGCCGGTACTCCGCGAAATCGCGCCTGGCATGACCGCGCATTTATGGGGTTATAACGGCCAGTCACCGGGGCCGACCATTGAAGTGGTGGAGGGCGATCGGGTACGGATTTTTGTCACCAATAAATTGCCGGAACATACTTCAGTGCATTGGCACGGCCAACGGCTACCGAATGGCATGGACGGTGTTTCCGGTCTGACGCAAAAAGCCATAGCGCCTGGCAAAACCTATGTCTACGAGTTTGTGGCGCGCCGCCCCGGCACCTTTATGTACCATCCGCATGCCGATGAAATGGTGCAGATGGCGATGGGCATGATGGGTTTTTGGGTGACACATCCAAAAGAGCCGCATCCGCATATTGCTGAAGTCGATAGAGATTTTGTGTTTTTACTCAATGCCTACGACATTGATCCCGGCAGTTACACGCCGAAAATCATGACCATGCTGGATTTTAATCTCTGGACCTGGAACAGCCGCGCTTTTCCGGGCATTGATCCATTGGTGGTGCGCACGAACGACAAAGTGCGCATTCGGGTCGGCAATTTAACCATGACCAATCACCCAATCCATCTGCATGGCCATGAATTTACCGTGACCGGCACCGACGGCGGACCAACGCCACCGGGCAGCCGATGGCCGGAAGTGACCGCCGATATAGCTGTTGGTCAAATGCGGCAGCTGGAATTTGTCGCGGATGAAGCTGGGGACTGGGCCTTTCATTGCCACAAATCACATCACACCATGAATGCGATGGGCCACGATTTGCCCAATATGATTGGTGTTGATCACAGCGGTTTGACCAAAAAAATTCAAACGCTGGTACCAGAATATATGGTGATGGGCGAACGCGGCATGGCGGATATGACCGAAATGGCGATGCCGCTGCCCGACAATACCTTGCCAATGATGACCGGCGACGGCCCTTTTGGCTCAGTGGAAATGGGCGGCATGTTCAGTGTTTTAAAGGTACGGGACAATCAACCAGCCAATAACTATCAGGATCCGGGTTGGTTTGAACATCCGGCGGGCACAGTCGCCAGTGAATGGCAGGGCGCTGAACTTACACAACCAGAACGTAGTCAGGATAACGGCGGACAGTCGATGCCGCTGAAACACCAGCATCAACACAATATTGAAATGAAAGTGCGCAAACCGACGTCGCATGACGGGCATTGATGCACACTTATAACACTGACAAATAATGCCGATTTAACCAAACGAATAACTATCCACAACGGAGTACAAAATGATTAAAAACAACAACCTGATGTCAGTAGCAACGATGTCCAAAACCCTGGGTTTGATGCTGCTGTTAAGCTGCAGTAGCGCCAACGCCATGCCGCATGACAACGTGAACCATGCGGCACATTCGGCGGTAGCACAAACAGCGAATGCAGCACAGCAAAAAACCACCGAACTCACCAAAGCAACGGTTCGTAAAATCGACTTGGCCCAAGGCAAAATCACCTTAAAACACGAAGCCATCAAAAATATCGGCATGCCGGCCATGACCATGGTGTTTAAAGTGGTTGATCCGGCAATGTTGAACGGTATAGCCGTTGATGACGAAGTGCTGTTTGCCGCGGAAAAACAAGATCGGAAGTTACTGATCACGGCGCTTGAGAAGCAACAAAAACCTTAATTCCTGGGTCTGTAAAAAAATCTGTGTAAGTGGCATTCTACCTAACTCCTTGGAAGGGATAAAGAATGCCAATCACAGACCAATTACTGGATCAGCTGTTAGCTGACTGCAAATCTCAGAAGGAAAGAGGTGGCTGTGCCGCTTTTGCCCCCGTTCCCTTCGATCACTACATGGCGCTTCCTGCCCCATTTTTTATTGTTGCAAAAGCCATTTTATCCGGCATAAAGGTGAGGTGATGCCGAACGTGGTTAATAGATACGTCTGCGACGCAATCTCTGAGCGTTCTGACCTTATACTCGCGGGAAGTAGGGCTCACCGCCATCATTCACAAAGGCCATTGTGATGCCTTTGGTGGTGAGTTCCCATCCGGCGATATAAATCGTTTTTCTTTTAGTTTGTCGCTGGGTTTTTCACCTGGTGAGTCACTGCCGGGCTGTTGCTCTGGTTTTGGGTAGTAATATTCGTATGGCGCTATCGCAAGTGCCAATAAGTTTCGCTACTTGGCCAAAGGCAATCTATTTTGAAACGAAATACCAAATCATCAGACCGAATAAGCACGCCGAGAGGATGAGAAAATGCAACAACGTGAATTTTAGTTGTTCTGGTGCTTGATCAGGCAGATCGACTTCACTCGGGTCGTTATCAAGCGTTCTATTGCCTGATTTTTTCTGATGATGTTCTTTGTACCAATCCCTGTCTAATTGTCCCATTTGACGACTCCGGTTAATTCGACGCTACCAAACACCCATAGAATGGATGTAGTGACTTAATTATCGTAGCAGCTTAGAATCTTTAACAAAAGCGACAGTTGGCGAGTTGATAATGTCCGAAAGTTCAGTGCCCGCCCTGATTAATTGCTTAAACACGACATCCCATAATGTATATTATGTTAAACGTAGTGTTATATAATACACGCATCAACGACACCTAATCCGCAACCGACCTCGACCTATTCTGTTTAAGCCTGCAGCGCGTTGTTTAGTTCAAACGTGCTTCGAGCATTATTTGGCGTTTACAGTTAACTCAAAACAATATAATCGCTTTGTAACTGAATGCCGTTGTGCGCGCCAACGATTAGTTTGATGTAACGGCCATCGACTTGATCGATTGGAATGCAATCATCGACGTCGAGCAAATTGTCGGTGTGTGGTTGTTGCCATTGGTTGTTGGCGATGGCTTTGCCTTGTAGCTTCGCGTCAGCTTTGTCGTTGGCAACCACCAGTAAATACAGATGATCTTCACCAAATTGATCTGGATGGTAGCCACCTAAATTAATAAAAAACAATCTGGGCTCGCCAGCGCCTGGAGCAACGTCCGTCAATCTGACCTGGTAATCTGCCACGCCGTCGACCATCAACCAGGAATCGATATGCAACCCGGCTTGGGCGCCGAACCATTGCTGGCGTAGCTGTGGATAAATTTGTTCCAGCGAATCACCGCAGGCAAATATCACGTCATGTACTTCAATTTTCGCTTTCGGGTGTTTTCCACCTAGCATCACCACAAATAACACAGTCGACATCCCTATTTCTTTAATTTTCAGGTCTTTACAGCATTTTTAGCAAGCCTGTTCTTGCCCCAGTAACCGAGATACCAGCTTCTGTACAGATTTTAGTTAGACGTAAATGTAATTAAAAATTCATCAATAAGACTAAAATAAACCATGTTGATTATATTGTATACAATATCCATTGTGTTACTTTAAATAAACCTGCGCAGGTACAGCAACACCCGAATGTCATAAAACGACCAACAATAAAAACTCAGAACACAGGAAGGAATGTACCAGATGAATGCCAAAAAATCACTGCTGCTACTGATGCTTAGCAGCAGTTACGCATATGCCGGACAGGATGTGAACATCTCCCATCCTGGGCAATTAACCGAAGATTTTGCCAAGTTACAAATCCACGCCAATCCGCATCAGGCGGCGGCGGACAAACCGGCACAGTTACGTCAAGCCGTGCGTCCACCACGTACGTTATCACCGGTAGAATTCGAGAAAGTTCAGGCCAACATCGATGCTCAACAGCATAGTGTTGTTCTGGATGCAGAATGGACACTGGACGCCAGTAAGCAATTTCAAACCACATCCCAAAGCAAAAAACTGTCGAAGACCAGACAAAGCACCATGGCCGCAGCAAGCTGCACCTCCCCTTCCCAACTGCTTGGCCTGTATGGCGCGGAGTTGGTTGACGCTGTTAGCAGTGCGCAGTTAAGCAGCTGTTTATACGGACTTTATAATGTGGGCTTTGTGGGTACTGAGCATTTTACGGATGCGAAGATCCTAACCATTGTCAATGCCATTGTGGAACGTTTGGCCGGATTTGATGGCTCTGACGCCACGGGTGCTGCAGTGATTGAAAAATTAGTCACGTACCTGCGTGCGATGCACTGGGCAGAAATTTCTGCCGGTTCTAACCGGGTGTTTCAAACGCAATATCAAAACCAGCTAATTGCCGCCTTTGATGGCTATTTTGCTGGCGACCATTTCGTTACTTTTAACGGCACTTCTTCTAACGGCACTGCGTCGCGCAATTTCATGTTGCGCTACGAAATGCTGATTTTGGTGAACAGTTCCAAATCGCCGGCACTGCGTTATTTGCCAAGGTTTAGCCAAGCTATACAGGGTTATGCCAATACGGTAAACCGCAACAATGACTGGGGCATTGGCTATGAAGAAAGTGGCATGACACAGTTGCTGACGCATTATTTTAATATCGTCAACAATGGTGGCGCTGAGCTGCAACTGCTTTTGACTGAACAACCCGAAATTGTGACCCGTTTGCGTGATTTTGTGCTGGCCGATGGTTTATGGCTGGTCGGTCATACCCGTGAATATCAATGGAATGATGCGATTAGCGAAGTTGGCCGGATGCTGAAAATGGGCGGCGCTATTGCTGATTCCGTTCGTCCAGCGCTGCAACATATTCTGAGCACTTATAGTTTTGGTGGCACCGGCTCACAAGGCTGGGTTAATGCGCAAAGTATGGTGAAAAGCTACGACAGCGCCAACTGCGCGTTGTATGGGAGCGCCTGTAGTTTTGATTTAGAAAGTACCATTTTATCGGGCCATCACGTTTGTAGCGATACCTTAAAAATCCGTTTCCAGGCGCCAATCTCTGCACAAAACCTGACCCAAATCTGTACTTCGCTGAGCAGTAAAGAAACGCACTTCCACCAGACTTTCTCCACGTCTGCGCCTGTGACCAATGACAACAACGAAGATCTTGAAGTGGTGATTTTTAAATCTTCGACTGATTACCAGAATTTCGCCGGTGATTTTTTTGACATTAACACCAACAACGGCGGGATGTATTTAGAAGGTACACCATCAGATCCGGACGGTCAGGCAAGATTTATTGCTTACCAGGCAACTTGGCTGCAGCCGTCGTTTGTGGTCTGGAACCTGGAACATGAATATATTCATTACCTCGATGGCCGTTACAACCAATGGGGTAGTTTTGCCGATCAACCAGACAATCTGGTGTGGTGGGGCGAAGGTCTAGCTGAATATTTATCTCAGCCAAACACCAATCCGAATGCGCTGGCCGCAGCACCGAACAAAACTTACGACTTAAGCGATCTGTTCCAAACCACCTATGCCAACAGCAACACCGCCCGCACCTATCATTGGGGTTATTTAGCGGTGCGTTACATGTTTGAACGCAAGCGTACAGAAATAAATGATCCATTGCTGCCGACTTTACGTGCTGCCAAATACCAAATTTCGGCTGCCCCTTGTAGTGTTGCCTGGGGCTGGCAGGAAAAACCAATTGCCATAGCAAACAACTGGAGTTGGCTCTATGACGACAGTGCCTGGGGTTCAGGTTACTGGGTATGGACCTGTGGCCAGTCAAATGATGATGTTCCACCACCGTTGCCGGAATTCGTACCTTATCAGGACATTATCGCAAGCTGGAACACCCGTTTCGATAGTGACTTTAACCAGTGGTTAGATTGCCTGGTGGCAGGCGCCGGTACCTGTACTGTGCAATTCCGCCCTGCCGATCTGGATGAAAACAATGCCGTCGATAAGCGCGATGTAGATATATTCAATCAGCGTTTACGCAGTAAAACCGGTCTTACTAGTGCACTGGATTTTAACCGCGATAGTAAGGTCAATCAGCAGGATGTGCAGGCGATGATGAAACTTTGTGATTTGCCACGCTGTGCAATTGCGCAATAAGAATGTGCTGTTGTGTCATCAAAAATGCCCAATAGCGAAAGCAAAAACAATTTAATTCTGGTGACTGCACAATAAAAACGTTTTGTGCAGTCACTTCGAAAAATACCTATGTAGGAAGTTACATGATGATCGTTCTCAAAAAAGTAGTTTTACCTTTGATGCTGGCAGCAGCGTCATTGTGCAGTATCGGCCAGGCGCAAGCGGCATTAATTACCATTGAAACCAACAAACAGCAGTATCAGATTGGCGAGAAAGTCACCGCCTTTTTGAAGCTTAGTGATGCGGAAAGTTTGTTCAGTGGTTTTTTTCTGGCGCTGCAATACCAGCATTCAAAACTGCAGCTGGTGAATTGGGGTCATGGCAATTCGTTTGACGATGGTTTTGGCTCATATCAATACAGTGAACACGATGCTGCAACTGGCCGTCTGGCGCTGGAAGATTATGCCGACTGGGCAGCGGATCAGGCGATTTTAACTGCGTTGCAGCTGGGCAGTTTCACCTTAGCGAAAATTGAATTCACCGCGTTGGCGGCCGGACAATTTAGCTTAAATCTTGATCCTGCTTATTTTGGTTTATTAACTTTCAGCGGTGATTTGCTGCAACCAGAATGGCAAGATGCCCGCTTTGACGTCATTGCCAACCCGGCAGCAGTGCCTGCTACCCCTGCGATGGCGCTCATGATCGGTGGGTTGTTGTTATTGGGAGTGCAGCGTCGGCGGCAACTGAAGAAGTCAGCGCTGAAAGCTGTAGCCATTTGATTGATTTAATTTAATATTATGGGGTCAGAGTTGAAAGCTCTGACCCCATTAGTACTAACCCCATAAGTACTGACCCCAAGAGTATGGATCTGCAGTACTTAATCCGCAGCTTTCATCGCCTTCAACGACTTGACCGAAAATGACTTGTGGAAAAACATACCATTATTACAATCCTTCGTCGCCTGTTCGCCGGGCCCGATTACCCGCATTTGATCGTAGCTACCGGCCGGGGCATCTTTTGCCAGCAATGCGGTAAATTGATCAGCAATAACACCAATCTGCTCGCCATGCGCGGATACAGCTGCAATATCAGGTTCAAAACTATCCACAATGGCGCTGATTTTTTGGCTCAATTCGGCCTGAGTTTCTAATAGCACCGGATCAGGTTCGCCTTGCTGCTGCGCCTGCTGTTCGATTTGTGCCGACATCGTCTCTAACAATTTAGTCTGAGCTTCAAGCTGCTGTTCCATCAGGTCCAGCGGCGCCTGCAGTGCTGTCATATTTTGCTCGGCACTTTTAAGCTGTTGATACAACGCAATTTCTTCAACACTAAGTGCGCGTTGTTTGACGAACTCACAGTTTTTTAGAATTTGTAGTTGATAGCTGCTATTGCCGGCAGTTGACGCTGTTGAAGTTGGTGTTGGCGTCGTTGCAGAGGTTGCGACTTGCGAGTTGACGGCCTGACTGCAAGCTGTGGTAGCAAGCAATAAAACCAGCGTCATACTAAGAAGTTTTTGTTGTGAACGGGTCGCTGTTGTTGACATGAGATTGCTCCTGAATAAGTTCGTTTCAGGAAGATAGTCGTGCTGGTGTTGGAAAAAGTTGGTTTGTTCGCAAAAAAAATTGTCGATTTAGAATCTAACGACTGTGATGTCTTTGGTCAGGCTCGGTCAACAATCTAAAATATTGACTAACATGAATTTGCTGTACAAATTTTGTGCTAGTCTTTTTTTGTTGTTACCAATTCGGGAATCAGACATGGAACGTAGCTGGAATTTATTGGTTATCGATGATTTTGCGCCGATGCGCAGTACCATCCGCGCAGGGCTTGAACAAAGTGGAATATTTAAAGTGACCGCGCTCGCCAGTACCAATCAGGTATGGCAAGTGTTGGAAAATGAAAAAATTGATCTGGTGCTTTGTGATATCAATTTACCTGGCCAAAATGGTCTGGAGTTACTTCAGGAACTACGTGAACACCCACAACATAGTTATTTACCATTTATGTTGATGACAGGTGATAGTAGCAAGCAGTTAGTTTCCCAGGCGATTTCACTTGGTGTGAATGACTTTGTGGTCAAGCCTTTTACCCTCAATTTGCTCAAAGAACGGGTGACGAATCAATTACAAAGAAAAGGACGGCAAGCAGCCAAGCCATCCCCGGAACCCGAACAATCTTTAACATCCGCTAACAATAACCTTTCCGGGGTTACGGCCGCGAAAAGCCTGGTCCCCTCTCAACCCACCATCCTGGTGGTGGATGATGAACCAGCCAATCTTGAGTTGGTGTTTAATCTTTTAAAAGACGATTATCAGGTAAAAGTCGCCGCCAGTGGGCGCAAGGCATTGAACTTTGTCGCTTCGGCCACCCCACCCGATCTCATTTTGTTAGACGTGATGATGCCGGAAATGGATGGTTATCAGGTCTGCGAAGCGCTGATGAATGAAACCAGTCATGATATTCCAGTGATATTTTTAACCGCTAAAACTGCGGTCGCCGATGTTACCAAGGGTTTTGCACTTGGTGCGGTTGACTATATCTATAAGCCGTTACAACCTGAAATCTTATTAGCCCGGATCCGGACGCAGCTGGCGATGCGGGATGCACGCGTCCAATTGCGTAATACCATTGATGTGTTGCTTGAAAATGCCAGGCTGCGTCAGGATATTGAACATATCAGCAAGCATGATCTGAAAAATCCCTTATCCAGTGTATTAATGCATCTGAATTTATTGCTTGAAGATCAAGGTTTAGCAGGACATCTGAAAGAACAACTCAACCAAATTCGCCAATCGGCGCAAATGGCTTTAGGGCTTGTCAGCCAAAGTGCTGATTTACTGAATATGGAAAATGGCACCTATCGGCTGCAACCAGAACCGGTTGAAGTGGAACCACTCCTCCATCAGATCCAGTCTGAATTGATTGAACTCATCCAGCAGAAAAACTTACAGATCACCTACAAAATGTTTGTCAAACAGCCGGTGGTAAAAGGCGAAGAACAGCTCTGCTATTTTGTGTTTAACAACTTACTAAAAAATGCCATTGAAGCAGCCCCGGAACGCACTGAAATTGTGATTAGTGTCGAAGAATTGCAAGACGCCGTTGCCATTCGTTTTTACAACGAAGGTGTCGTGCCGATGGCGATCCGTGATTCGCTGTTTGATAAATATGTGACCAGTGGCAAAACACAAGGCACCGGTCTTGGCAGTTATTCCGCGAGAATGATGACGTTGGTACAAAAAGGTGACATCAAATTTAAGGTGATCAACGAAAGTAAAACTGTTTTCACGGTTTCGTTGCCACGTATTACCCCGATTTTTTAATCTATGTGGAGCACGCTGGTATGGACACCCTTTTTGAGCATAAAAAAACCATTCTGGTCGTCGATGATACACCTGAAAACCTGTCGTTAATCTATGAATTGCTGGAACCATATTACAAAGTCAAAGTTGCCAATAGCGGCGAAAAAGCCCTGCAACAGCTGACGCGCGCGGAACTACCAGACCTTATTTTGCTCGATATCATGATGCCTGGTCTGGATGGTTATGAAGTCCTGACCGAAATTAAAAAGCGCCCGGATGCCGACAGGCTACCGGTGATTTTTTTAACCGCGATGAGCAGAAATGAAGATGAAGAACGTGGTTTGCGCTTGGGTGCCGTTGATTACATTACCAAGCCAATCAGTCCACCTTTATTACTCGCCAGGGTGAAAACCCATTTGCAATTAAAGTCGCAGTCGGACTGGTTGCGTCATCAAAATGTGTTTTTGGATAATGAAGTAAAATTACGCACTGCGGAAGTGACCGCTATTCAGGATGTGACCATTCTGGCGATGGCGTCATTGGCGGAAACCCGTGACAACGAAACCGGCAATCATATCCGCCGCACCCAACACTATGTAAAAACTTTGGCGCAGCATCTTCGACATCATCCAAGGTTTAGTCATTATCTCACTGATAAACAAATCGATATTTTATTCAAATCAGCGCCACTGCACGATATTGGTAAAGTCGGTATTCCGGATCGGATTTTATTAAAACCCGGAAAATTCGAGCCTGACGAATTTGAAATCATGAAAACCCATACCCAGCTTGGCTATAACGCTATTGCGCATGCCGAGCAACAGCTGGGTACGCCGGTCGAGTTTTTGTCCTGTGCCAAAGAAATTGCGCTGAGTCACCAGGAAAAATGGGATGGTTCTGGTTATCCGGCAGCCCTAGCCGGCGACAATATTCCAATTTCCGCGCGATTAATGGCCGTAGCCGATGTTTATGACGCGTTAATTAGCCGCCGAGTCTATAAAGATGGCATGCCGCACGAAAAAGCAGTGGCGATTATCCGCGAAGGTCATGGCAAACATTTTGACCCTGATATCACTGATGCATTTTTGGCTATTCATGAGGATTTTCATGCGATTGCTGTCCGATTTAGCGACAGTGATCAGGAGCTGCAGGATAAAGCCAATACCTTAGAGAAATTTGCACCCCCATCGGCTAACTAACAAGGTTCTTCAAATGACGAAATTACTTCAGGTACTGGAGCGTCAAAGCCTCTCGGCGAGATTGGCATATAGCTTAATCGCGATGTTAGTGCTGATGTTGGCGTTAGGTCTGAACAATTTATACAACATCAGAGTCATGAATGAGCAGCTCAAAAAAGTCTATCACAATGAGTTGCAATCGATATATTTTAGTAAGGACAGCGAGCTCAACCTTGCGATTATTGACCATCAAATTGAGCATTTAGCCCATAAGCAGAGTGAATCGGCGCGGCTGCAGGCGTTGAATACCATCACCCGCTATGATACTAGGCTTGCCGCGGGGATCACTGAATTACAACAACGCGCCGTTAATCCAAAATCGACCATTCTTCTCAATGAATTTCAGGACTATTACCGACAATACAAACTTAGACTAGACCAGGCCATGTACAGCAAACCAGAGATGTTCAAAACTCTGGTCGATGATGAAGAATTTCGATCGTTATGGCATAAGGCCGATCTTTCACTTTCGCAACACAGTGACTTAAAACGGCAAATCGCTGCCAATACTTTAAATCGAGCCGAGACATTGGCTAATCAGTCAACTTGGATCACGGTCATTGGGTTGTTGATTTCGATGCTAGCAGGCTTTGCAGTGGCGGCTCTGTTAATCCGTTCTATTAACGCACCCACAAAGCGGCTGGAAAATCGGGTACAACAACTGACCGAAGGGCAACACGAACTAGCAGTTCCGCATACCGATTATCCGAACGAAATTGGCCGGATGGCCCGTTGTGTCGAACAATTACGCCATGTGGTTTCTGAAATGACCTCGCAGCGCTGGGTCAAAGCCAATTTGGCGCAGTTATCTTCGAGCTTGCAACAAGTCACTACCTATCAGGAACTGTCAGAAAACTTTCTGATGCAGCTTGGTCCGATGCTGGAGTTAGGCCATGCCGTTTATTATGTCAGTGATGAGTCTGGTCAAGAACTGAAGCTTGCTGGTAGTTATGCTTTCACCGAACGCAAAAAACTGCGCCAGATCATTGCCGTTGGTGATGGCATTCTTGGTCAAGTCGCCTTGGACAAGCAGCCGATTATTTTGTCTGATGCGCCGGACGACTACGTGCAAATTAGCTCTGGCCTGGGCGAGACCAAAGCGTTGCATCTGGCGGTCTATCCGGTGATCCGTAACGGCCGATTGATGGCAGTGCTGGAAATGGCTAGTTTCCGTCCATTTACCGAAAAGCAGCTGTCATTGCTTGAAGGAGCCCTACCGCTATTGGCGATGAGCCTTGAGATTATGGAACGCACGCTAAAAACCAAAGATTTGCTGCAGGAAAGCCAACAGCAGGCGCTTGCGTTACAGGAAAAATCAGCGTTATTGGCGGCACAAACTGCCGAACTCGAATCGCAACAGATTGAACTCAAAGTGACCGAGCAATGGTATCTGGACATCATCAAGTCGGCACCTGATGGCTTATTGGTTTGTAACGCTCAAGGGCAAATTGTGCTTGCGAATCCGCAAGTTGCGAAAATGTTTGGCTACACAGTGGACGAATTGCAAGGTCAGCAACTCGACATGCTGGTGCCCGATACGATTCGGCCACAACATCCAAAACTCAGAGCAAGTTACATCGAAAGTGGTACCACCCGCCAAATGGCCGGTCGTGAAGTGCATGGCCGTTGTAAAGATGGTAGTGAAATATCAGTTGATGTCAGTCTGGCAAAACTCACCGCCATTGATGGTTTAGGCGTTTGTGTTTGTGCTTCTGTTCGCGATGTCACTGAACGCAAAGCCGCTGAACGAAATCTGCAACTAGCCTTTGTCGAATTGGAGAAATCGCAGGCTTTAGTGCAAGCGGTATTGGACAACTCTCCTACCGATATTTATGTCAAAAATCTGGAAGGTCAGTTCTTACTATTAAACAAATCCTTCTCCGGGTTCCTGCGCAACAAACTCGATATCGCGCCAGAAAGTGTGATTGGTCATCGGTTGGATGATTTTTTCCAAAACGAACTGACCAGCTGGATTTGTGACACCGATCAGCAAACACTCCAAGCCGGGCAACTGATGGAGTTTGAATATAGCGCCGGCCAGGGCGAAATGATTGAAAGCAGGCAATTACTGAAGTTTCCACTAAAAACCTCTGAGGGTGACATTTTTGCGCTCTGTGTGATTGGACAGGATACTTCTGAGCGCAAGCGGATGCAGTTGCATATGATGCGGGCACGTGACGCAGCAGAAGCCGCCACCAAAGCTAAAAGTGACTTCCTAGCCAATATGAGCCATGAAATCCGCACGCCAATGAATGCGATTATTGGTATGTCACATCTGGCGCTACAAACTGATCTGGATAAAAAACAGCGCAATTACATTGAAAAAGTGCATAAAGCGTCGGAAAACTTACTTGGGATCATCAACGATATTCTGGACTTTTCGAAAATTGAAGCGGGTAAATTAAATCTGGAACAAATCCCATTTCGCCTCGAAGACGTGTTGGAGAACTTTGCTAGTCTGGTCGGGATGAATGCAGATACCAAAGGCCTGGAGCTGTTATTTGATCTCGAACCTGACTTGCCAACGGCTCTGGTCGGCGATCCGTTACGCTTAAGTCAGGTGTTAACCAATCTTGGTAATAACGCGGTCAAATTCACCGAACATGGGGAAATTGTGGTTGGCGTGCGAACTTTATCGTCAGAGAAAAATCAAGTTCGTTTACACTTTTGGGTACGTGATACCGGCATCGGCATGACTGAAGAACAACGCAACCGGATGTTTCAGTCGTTTTCACAAGCCGATTCCTCCACCACCCGAAAATACGGCGGCACGGGGCTCGGGTTGGCGATATCGAAAAATCTCATTAACATGATGGATGGCCAGATCTGGGTTGAAAGTAAACCTGGTGAAGGATCCTGTTTTCATTTTGAAGTGAGTTTATCACCGCAGGAAAACCCGGTAGTAAAAAGGATGCTGCGTGCTGATGAGCTGACCAATATCCGGGCTTTAGTGGTTGATGACAATGCAATGGCACGAGAAATTCTGACCGCAATGAGCCAACATTTTGGCCTCGCCACCGAAATGGCTGAAGACGGTGTCGCCGCACTTAACAGCATCGCCAAAGCGCATCAACAAGGTCGTCCTTTTGACATCGTGCTGATGGACTGGAAAATGCCAGGCATCGATGGCATCGAAACCATCCATCAATTGCAAGCTATTTATGCCACGACGCCTGCCATTGTGATGGTCACCGCTTTTGGTCGGGAAGATGCGCAGCTGAAGGCTGAGCAAGTTGGTGTCCAATTGCCTTATGTGCTGAGTAAACCAGTGACTCCTTCTACCTTATTGGAGGTGATTGGCCATGCACTTGGTAAAGCAAATCTGGTCGAAACGCGGCAGCATCAGTTGCAGGATCAGAACGCCGACAGCGCCCGGCAGCTGAAAGGGAAAAAAGTGCTGTTGGTTGAAGACAATGAAATGAATCAGGAGCTGGCATTGGAATTACTGCAACAAGTTGGCATGAATGTGGTGCTTGCTGAAAACGGCGCCGTGGCGGTCGAACTTCTGCGTCAGAACAACGGCTTTGATGCAGTACTGATGGATTGTCAAATGCCGGTGATGGATGGCTACGAAGCGACCCGAATGATCCGGGAAACACTCAAGCTTAAACTGCCCATTCTGGCCATGACCGCTAACGCCATGGAAGGTGATCGTCAATTAGCCCTTGCTGCCGGCATGGACGACCACATCGCCAAACCTTTAAATATCAACACCATGTTCGCAACGATGGCGAAATGGTTTGGTGATCAAGCAGTATCGCTGGCGGATGTTGACCTGTCGACAGAACATCCTCATGCCCCGCAGCATTTGCCACACATACCGGGACTCTCAATCGAACACGGGCTGCGCTGTACCCTCAATCAGCCGGAATTGTACCGGCGGATGCTGCGTAAGTTTTCACTGGCTAATCTGCAAATCATCGATGATTTACAAAACAGCCTGCAACAACAGGATTTTAAATTATTGGAACGAATTGCCCATACGTTAAAAGGCAATGCTGGCACTATCGGTGCATTGCAACTGGCAGACGCTGCCGCACAGTTAGAGCAACAAATTCATCATGGCGCTGATTTTGACCAAATGACGGTACAGATTGGGCAGCTCAAAATCTTAATCGAGCCCTTATTGCATGGGCTTGAGCAGTTTTTTGTAACCAACATCCGCCACACCAGTGTGCCTCAATCAAACTTACCGCCTCATGATTGGGCACCACAATTGCAGCAGGTTCGGGAAATGCTGGAGGATTGCGACCCATCGGCCATTGCATTTGTCGAGCAATTGGCGGAATTACCGCTTAGCAATGACCAAGTTCAGCAGTTGGAGCAGCTAAAACAGCTTATATCTGGTTTTGATTTTGAGAAGGCAGATAAGTTGTTGCAGAACATCTTAGAAAAAGGTGAAACGCTATAAGTTGGATCTGTTGCAGTTCATTGTAATAGCCTGACTTGTGGTAGCAACCGGCATTTACCTGTTGCTACCACAAGTCGTTACTTTAACGCGTCACTGCTTTAACCACTAACCCGCTTGTACTGCCGGTATTCTGGTTTCCAGAAGTTAGCCTCAATTTTGCGTAGCAGTGCCGCATCATCAAGTTCCAGCGCATAACCCTGACGCATCGCGACCTTCGCCACTTCAAAGGCTATTTTCTTTGAAAGTTCAGCAAGTTGCGTTAGCGGTGGCAAAATGCCGCCTTCGCCGGTATTGGCAAGGGGTGAAGCCGCCGCCAATGTTTCACTGGCCACCCGTAACATATCATCGCTGATGCGCTGCGCTTTGACTGCCAACACGCCCAAACCAATGCCAGGGAAAATGTAGCTGTTGTTACATTGCGCCACCGGGTAGGTTTTTCCTTTGTATTCAATAGGTTTAAATGGGCTGCCGGTGGCGATAATCACCTGGCCGTCAGTCCATTCGATTATTTTTTCTGGCCTTGCTTCAATTTGTTTAATTGGGTTACTCAGCGGCATGATGATTGGAAGCTTACAGTTTTTCTTCATCGCTTTGATCACGGCTTCGGTAAAGAGCCCGGCGACACCAGAAACACCAATTAAAATGTCCGGTTTGGCGCAGTTCATCACATCACGTAACGAAGCGTATTCACCGCTGAATGACCACTCATGGATGGCAGATTTTTGCTGGACCAACACTTGCTGGAAATCACGTAAATCCGCCATGCCTTCGGTTAATAAGCCAAAACGGTCAACCATAAACACCTGGCTGCGCGCCTCTGCATCAGTTAAACCTTCCGACACCATTTGGCTAATCACCTGTTCGGCAATACCACAACCGGCAGATCCAGCACCAACAAACACCACTTTCTGGTTAGAAAGCTTTTCGCCTTTACTGCGACAAGCCGCCAGTAAAGTCCCAACAGTCACTGCGGCAGTCCCTTGAATATCATCGTTAAAACAACAGATCTGGTCGCGATAACGTTTTAACAGCGGCATGGCGTTGGGCTGCGCGAAATCTTCAAATTGCACCATCGCTTCCGGCCAGCGGCGTTTTACTGCTTTGATAAATTGATCCACAAATTCGTAATAATCATCACCGCTGATCCGGCGGTGGCGATTGCCCATGTAATACGGGTCGTTTAACAGTTTTTCATTGTTGGTTCCAACATCCAGACATACCGGCAAAGTATAAGCCGGGCTAATGCCACCACAGGCGGTGTATAATGACAATTTACCAATCGAAATACCCATACCGCCAATGCCCTGATCGCCCAACCCCAGCACCCGCTCGCCGTCGGTAACCACAATGACTTTGACTTTTTTCTTGGTGGCGCTGCGTAACACGTCATCAAGCTGGTCACGGTCACTGTAGGAAATAAACAAACCACGGGCGCTGCGGTAAATATCAGAGAACCGCTCACAGGCGTCACCAACTGTTGGTGTGTAAATAATTGGCAGCATTTCTTCTAAATGGTTTTGCAATAAGCGGTGGAACAAGGTTTCATTGTTGTCCTGCACCACCCGCAAATAGATGTGTTTGTTGATTGGCTCTTCAAACGACGAATATTGCATATAAGCGCGGGCGGCTTGTTCTTCTATGGTTTCATAACGTGGTGGCAACAAACCGGTCAGGTTAAAGGCGGCCCGCTCTTCGCGACTAAATGCGCTGCCTTTATTTAATAACGGTGTTTCCAGCAACGCCGGACCGGCGTAATGAGTATACAAAGGGGTATTTTGCTCTGACTGACGCATAAAATTCCTGAAAAATCGGCCAAATGGCACAGAAGTGGTTGGATTTTACCTGTGTTGGCAATGGTAGTAAAATTTCATGCAACTGGTTGGACTAGTCACAATTTAGCATTTAACCGATGTTTATGTGGTTTTATTACAGCATTTGGCGCTTTTTGCTGTTTTACATTGAACCTTTGATAAGGTAGGTCGAATAAGCGCAGCGCCATCCGACATAGACCATCCGAGATTGGCCATCCAAATACCGCTAGTTATAAAACTAAATCAGCGGCCATTTGTTATCCATTGGTAGATGTCGCTGCGCTTATCTACCCTACATGACTTACTTCTGAGTTTTTTAGCTTGTGCTTTCAACCTGTCATTTTATTGGTTGATACGCTTACCGCTTAAATTTGGTTTCAAGCACCACTGCCGAATTCGTACGCTCAACCCCATCTAAATTGCCAATATCGTCCAGTAGATGACTAAGCTGCTCGGTGCTTTGCGCCTGCACCACGGCAATTAAATCGTATTCGCCGCTAATGGCGTACAACTCGCTGATTTGCGGGATTTGTTTTAATTCGACATTGGTTTTGGTGGTCAGTTTTTGTTTGACTTTAATAGACACGTGCGCCGAGACCAAGGTGCTAACAAATTTTTGCCCATATTCAACCACATAACCTTTAATGACCCCGGTTTGCTCCAGTCGGTCAATCCTTGATTGCACTGTTGATCGCGACAAATTCAGCATTCTGGCGAGGTCGGAAATACTGGTCCGGGCATTTGTCCGAAGGATAGAAAGTAAACGCTCGTCTTCTTTATTTAGCATTTTGCTTGTCACTCGCGTCATTTTGCCAAAACAAAAACATATATTGCTAATAATGCTACTGCATTTTGTCGGTATTGCCCAATATAATAGAGGAAATCCCTAAAAAACCGCGTCGCCGGTTATCCAGTTAAGCCAGAGGTTGCACATGCAAGTCAGCAGAAGTTTATTCGATGAAGTGATGGTCCCAAATTACGCGCCGTCTCCAATAGTGCCGGTCCGCGGTGAAGGTTCCAGATTATGGGATCAACAAGGCCGTGAATTTATCGATTTCGCCGGCGGTATCGCCGTCAACTGCCTCGGTCATTGCCACCCGGCTTTAGTCAAAGCACTGACCGAACAAGCCAATAAACTGTGGCATTTATCCAACACCATGACCAACGAACCAGCCTTAATGCTGGCCAAACGACTGGTCGACAACACGTTTGCTGACAAAGTTTATTTCGCCAACTCTGGCGCCGAAGCCAACGAAGCGGCATTTAAGTTAGTCCGCCGTGTTGCTTTAAATAACTATGGCCCGGAAAAAACCCAAATTATCGCTTTTAAACAAGGTTTCCACGGCCGTACTTTGTTTACCGTTTCGGTCGGTGGTCAGCCTGCCTATTCTGACGGTTTTGGTCCAAAACCTGCCGATATTGACCATGCTGAATACAACAACCTCGACAGCTTAAAAGCGCTGATCTCCGACAAAACCTGCGCCGTGGTGTTAGAGCCGCTGCAAGGCGAAGGCGGCATCATTAGCCCGACGGTTGAATTTATTCAGGGCGTGCGCGCGCTGTGTAACCAGCACCATGCGTTATTGGTGTTTGATGAAGTGCAATCTGGCGTTGGCCGTACCGGTGATTTATACGCGTACATGGGTTTAGGCGTAGTGCCTGATGTGCTGACCACAGCCAAAGCTTTAGGCGGCGGTTTTCCGATTGGCGCCATGCTAACCACCAACGACATTGCCAAACATTTAGTGGTTGGCACCCACGGTAGCACCTACGGCGGTAACCCGCTGGCCTGCGCCGTTGGTTTAGCTGCTTTTGATACTGTGAACACGCCGGAAGTATTAAACGGCGTCAAATTGCGCGAGCAACTATTCCGCGATGGCTTAGCTGCTATCAATGCCAAATACCAGGTATTCAGTGATATTCGTGGTAAAGGTTTATTGTTAGGCGCGGCGTTAAGCGCGGATTACGCCGGAAAATCCCGTGATTTTATGCTGGCGGCCGCGGAACAAGGTCTGCTGGTGCTGATGGCCGGTTATAACGTAGTGCGTTTTGCGCCTTCGTTAATTATTCCGGAAGCGGATATCAAAGCCGGTCTGGAGCGGTTTGACGCTGCTATTGCCAAGCTGGTTTCAGCAAAAAACGCCGGTTAATTCGGTTTGTGGGTAGTTGGAAATTTGCTGCCCTTAACATTAATGCTGGTGGCAGCTTTGCGACCAGCATTTTCGTTTCATATTTTGTGTTAACTCATTATTGGAAGATACCAGATGTTATTGATCCGCCCGATCCAACAGTCGGACTATCCGGCCCTGATGCAAATCGCCGCCGAATCAGGCGCTGGTTTTACCTCGTTGCCGGTGAATGAGCAAAAACTCAAACAAAAAATTGCCCATTCCGAGCACAGTTTTGCCGTCGATACCGATAAACCTGGCAATCAGGGTTATTTGTTTGTGCTGGAAGATACCGAAAGTGGTGAAATTCTGGGGACTTCTGGTATTGAAGCTTCGGTTGGTTTAAGTACCCCGCTGTACCATTTTCACCAAAGCACCGTGGTGCATCACTCGAACGAGCTGAATGTATTTAATCCGGTTGAAGTGCTGACCATGTGTAACGATTACACCGGCGTTTCTGAAATCTGTACTTTGTTTTTACGCGAGCCGTTTCGAAATGGCTTAAATGGCCGGTTTTTATCCAAGGTGCGGTTTTTGTTTATGGCCGAGCAGCCAAAGCGTTTCGCCAAATTGGTGATCGCTGAAATGCGTGGTGTCGCCGACGACAACGCCTTGCCGCCATTCTGGCAATGGTTGCAAACCTATTTTTTCAGCATTGATTTCCCCACCGCCGACCATATGATTGGTGTCGGTAACAAAGGTTTTATCGCCGATCTGATGCCCCGTCATCCGATTTACGTCAGCTTACTGCCAGCTTCTGCCCAGCAAGTGATTGGCGAAGTACATGAAAACACCAAACCAGCGCTGAAACTTTTGGAAAACGAAGGTTTTATTCATCGTGGTTATGTCGATTTGTTTGACGCAGGCCCTACGGTTGAAGCACAGCTGAAGCAAATTAAATCGGTACGGCAGAGCCATCGCGTGAAAGTTGCGATTGAGCCGGATGCTGCGGTTCGTCAGGGCGCAAATCAGCTGGCTGTTTGTAACTGTGAGACGCTGAACTTCCGCGCCACTTTTACTGATGATTGCCGTTTTGATAGTGAGCGCAATACGTTATTGATCTGCCCTGCCGCCGCCGACGCTTTAAAAGTGGCTGAAGGCGATTTTGTTCGTTATTTAAATTTAGATAAGGGTGCCAAATGAGTCAGGCTGCGCAGTTAATTCAAGGGCAATTTAATCAAGTGCAATTTATTCAAGGTCAATGGCAAGCAGGTGCCGGCGTTTTATTTAGCTCAGTGAATCCGGCTAATGGCGCTATTGTCTGGCAAGGCCACAGTGCCGACGCGCTGCAAGTGGATGCGGCAATTCAGGCGGCACGCAAAGCGTTTATCGACTGGTCACAATGGCCGTTGTCCGAACGTATTAACGTGGTGCAGGCTTTTGCCGAGCAGTTAAAAGACCATGCTGAAGCGATGGCGGTATTGATTGCCGAAGAAACCGGCAAAGCTTTGTGGGAAAGCCGCACTGAAGTGGCGGCGATGACCGGCAAAATTGCGATTTCGATCAAAGCCCACGCCGAGCGTACCGGCACCGTCGAAAACCCGATGCCAGGCGCCAAAGCTTATATCCGCCATAAACCACATGGTGTAGTGGCGGTGTTTGGCCCTTACAACTTTCCGGGGCATTTACCGAACGGTCATATCGTTCCAGCCATTATCGCTGGTAACGCGGTACTGTTTAAGCCATCTGAGCTGACCCCGAAAGTCGCTGAATTTACAGTGAAACTTTGGCAACAAGCTGGTATTCCGACGGGCGTGATTAGTTTGCTGCAAGGCGAAGTGGCGACTGGCAAAGCACTGGCTAGTCATCCTGGTATTGACGGGTTATTTTTCACCGGCAGTTCCAATACCGGACACTTTTTGCATCAGCAATTTGCCGGACAACCTGGTAAAATTCTGGCGCTGGAAATGGGTGGCAATAACCCACTGATCGTGAAAAACGTTGGCAATATTGATGCTGCAGTACACGATATTATTCAGTCGGCATTTTTAAGCAGTGGCCAGCGTTGTACCTGCGCCCGGCGCTTATTTTTGGAAAATTCCGCCAATGGTGACGCCATTCTGGCAAAACTGATCCAGGCCAGTCGTAATATCCGTGTTGCCGAGCCTTTTGCCACTGAGCAGCCATTTTATGGTGCAATGATTAGCGAAAAAGCCGCACTGGGTATGGTGAAAGCGCAAGCGGATATTCAGGCCGCTGGTGGTGTTTCGTTACTGGAACTGACCCATATTCAGCCGGGTACTGGTTTTGTCACGCCCGGCATTATTGATGTCACTGACGCAGCGCCTTTATCGGACGAAGAGCACTTTGGGCCTTTATTAAAGGTCTATCGCTACACCGATTTTGATGCAGCCATCGCTGAAGCCAATAACACTGCTTATGGCTTGTCCGCTGGCTTATTGGCCGATGACGCCACCGATTATCAATACTTCTTTGCCCGGATTCGTGCTGGCATCGTCAACTGGAACAAACCTATTACCGGCGCATCCAGCGCAGCCCCTTTTGGCGGCATCGGTAAAAGCGGCAACCATCGTGCCAGCGCTTATTATGCTGCCGATTACTGCGCTTATCCGGTCGCTTCCGTAGAAGCCGACGCGATTTCGTTACCAGCAACGCTGAACCCTGGGCTGACGATTTAAATTGTAGGGGTCTAAACCTTTGGGGTCAGAGTAGTACTCTGACCCCAAGAGTGCTGACCCCAAAAGTATTTTTTACCATTTTCTATTACATCTAGCTGTTTTATATAGGATTGATCATGCATACCAACGTCAACGAACTTTTTGCCAAACTGTGGGAAAACTACCTTGCTGTCACCCCATCGGCAGAAAAAATTCATGCGCTGCTCGGCTCGTCGCAACAGGACGATGTGGTGAATGACCATATCGCGCTGCGGACATTTAATCTGCCGCAGATTGGTCTGGAAAAACTGGCCGCGCATTTTCTGGCTTTGGGGTATGTCGAAGGTGGTGAATATCACTTTGAATCGAAAAAACTGTACGCCAAACATTATGAGCACCCGGATGCCAATGTGCCTAAAGTGTTTATTTCGGAATTGTTGCTGGAAAAATGCTCGCCAGAGCTGCAGCAGATTATCACTGGTTTAGTAGCGCAGTTGGACCCTAGCGTGACGACTGCCGATAACTTCCTGTATTCAGGCCGGCACTGGGCTATTGATCAGGCGACTTATCAAACCTTACTGACTGAAAGTGAATACGCTGCCTGGACTGCTGTCTGGGGTTTTCGTGCCAACCACTTCACCGTATCAGTGAATGCGTTAAGCAATTTCGAAACTTTAGATTCAGTGAATCAGGTGCTAAAAAAAGCCGGTTTTGCACTGAATACCTCAGGTGGCGAAATTAAAGGCAGCCCAGATGTGTTGTTAAAACAATCCTCAACGCTGGCCGATGAAGCGCCGGTCGAATTTACCGACGGTACGGCGATGATCCCAAGCTGTTTCTACGAATTCGCCCGTCGTTTCCCAACGGCAGAAGGTACTTTATATCGTGGTTTTGTCGCGGCATCGGCTGATAAAATTTTTGAAAGTACCAATGCCCGTTAAACCCAGTTAATTTTAATCTTTGGGGTCAGAGTACTACTCTGACCCCAAAAGTTTGTTTGTTAACAATTGACTCTGACCCCAGCGTTAACATTTGCTATCAGCCACTGTTGATAGTTACTGGCGGCTTTACTGTTAAATCCTTTGGAATGTGGGTTGATAAAACCGTGTTGGAAAGGCGTCAGCTCACTGGAAACGAGGGCTCGTTGTGCCAGTTGTATGTGTAGTTGCACTACATCAAAGTGGGTTTCTTCGGCCCAAATCAATGACGTACTGACGAGCGGTTGTAAGTCAGGAAAATGCCGGATTTGGCCGCCATAAAACCCAACTAACTGCTGTAATCCAGGTTGTGCTGAGGCTGCCAGTTGCCATAATGCTGCAGCTCCGGCGCTAAAGCCAATGGCGACAAATGGCTCTTGTTGTAATTGTACGTGCTGTTGCAGTTTTTCGACATAAGCGTTGAGACCGCCTTGTGTTAAAAACTGTTGATACGCCAGTTCATCTGCAGCACCTGCTGTAGGTGCAATTACATTTTCAGCCAACGGCGCGGCATAAGGCGATACCAGTTCCAGCGTGCCGCCACTTGCCTGCACTATCGGCGCCAGCCAGGCCAGCAATTCCGGCGTTTCACCAAAAATATCAGTAGCGACGAATAACTTCATAAACCGCTCCGCAGCCTTGTTTCAATTACCTATTCGCCAGCCATTCACTAAAAGCATAATTAAAACCGGTTTAACGGCAACTTCAGATATTGCACGCCATTCTCGTCAGCTTTGGGGAATTGTCCGGCGCGCATATTGACCTGCACCGCTGGTAACATCAGTTTTGGCATTGCCAGCGTGGCGTCACGTTGCTCGCGCATTTGCACAAATTCGGCCTGACTCACGCCCTGATGCAGATGGATATTAGCTGAAATTTGCGCGCCAATGGTCGTTTCAAAACAGAATTCATTGCGCCCTGCCGCTTTGTAATCATGACAAAGGAACATTCGGGTTTCTTTGGGCAAGGCAAATAACCGCTGTGCTGACTGATACAAAACCTCAGCGCTGCCACCCGGGAAATCACAGCGTGCACTGCCGTAGTCCGGCATAAACAAGGTGTCGCCAACAAACACCGCATCGCCAATCAGATAGGACACACAAGCCGGCGTATGACCCGGCGTGTGCAGTACCTTAATTGTTAAATCTCCCAGCGGCAGTTGTTCGTGGTCGTCCAGTAAGCGGTCAAACTGGCTGCCATCTTGGCAAAATTCTGGCTCGGCATGAAACACTCCGGCGAAAACCTGTTGCACTTGAGTGATGTGTCGGCCAATCGCGGTGCTGCCACCCTGTTGTTGTTTTAAAAATGGCGCTGCGGATACATGATCGGCATGAACATGAGTTTCCAAAATCCAGGTTAACGTCAGCTGATGTTGCTGTAGATAATCGATGACTTGCCCAATTCCGTGTGTGGCAGTCCGGCAAGCTGCGGCATCAAAATTCAGTACCGGGTCAATGACTGCTGCTATTTTTGTGTTCGAACAATACACTACATAACTATAGGTGTTTGAATCTGAATCGAAAAATTCCTGGATCACCGGTGTCATCTCAAGCCCCGTCTGCGTAAATTTTTCAAACTATAGCAAAGCTTATAAAGAACCAAAAGAGCTAAGCATATGTCGATAAGTTATTACCAATCTTCTACCTATGAAAATGGCCATCCAAACAGCTGCACTGTAATAAATTTGTCATCAGAACTTACTAAGCTGCGCCAGTCTTTAAACGGTTGTCCTTTGAGGTTGTATGAAGATTGCACAAAAGTTAATGCTGACCATGGCTGCAGCGATGTTGCTCGGCGTAATCACTGCGGTATCGGTGACAGCTTATCTGGCACAAAACAAAGCGCAACAGGCGCTATTATCGGCCGTAGAACAGCAATTTACTGCGGTGGCCAAAGGCCGGGAACAGGCTTTAACCTTATTTATCAATAGTCAACGCGATTTAATACTGAGTCTTGCCAAAAACCGCACTACCCAGGACGCTCTTTACGCGATGGAACGCCCTTTTTCTTCTTATCGGTATGAAGTGGCGAATCCGGGCGAACAAGTGCTTAAAAGCGGCATGTTGCAATGGTATCAACAAAAATATCAATCTTATGCCAACAATATCAATCCTTCCCTGCAGTTACCTTTTGATAAATGGCTAAATAGCGCCAGTCAGGAAACCTTGTTATTGCAGCATTATTATCTGCAAACCAACGAACATGCGCCGGACAAGCTTGGCGCCTTAACCGATCGTGCTGATGGCTCGGTGTATGGGCAACAGCATAAAAAATATCATCAAAGTTTTTTAGAAGTGACCCAAAGATATCAGTTACAAGAACTGTATTTAGTTGAAGCGAAAGGGTTAAATGTGGTGTATTCAGTGGCAAAAAGTCCGGTATTTGCCACGTCCCTAAAAGATGGCGCTTTTGCCAACACGGCATTGGCGGCAACAGTGAAACAGGTGCTGGCAAAACCGCAGCAGCAATGGCTGGTGTCGGCACCCACGGCATTCTCAGGTTTTTTTGAACAACAAGTGTTGTTTATGGTGGCTCCGGTATTTAATTCGTTATCAGGAACAGATCAGCCAATCGGCGCTTTGGTGTTGCAGCTACCTGTCCAGGCGCTGACTGATCTAACGACCAATCAACAACAGTGGGCCGATATTGGACTTGGGAACAGCGGTGAAAGTTATCTGGTCGGCAATAATCAGCTGTTGGTCAGCGCACTACGCGGACAACTGCGCAACAGCCACGAGTTTTACGCGAAATACCCGAAAATTGCTGCTGTTGCTGATCACTATGGTCTTTCAGGCAAGCTTAAACTGCAAAGTATTGAAATCGACGCGGCGTTACAAGGTAAATCCGGACATACTGAAACTGTCGATTATCGCGACATTCCGGTGCTGTTAAATTATCAACCGGTGCAAATTGGTGCTGATAGGTATGCCCTTATTACTCAACAAGATAAAAGTGAAGCTTATGCCGCGCTGGATGAACTTGACAGTAATATCCGTTGGGCTAGCTTATTTACGGTCGTTGCGCTTGGGCTCTGTGCTTTAGGCTTTGCTTATCGGTTTGGCCGCGCTATTGCAGCACCAATGGCCAACTTGTCTGGACAGCTGGCTACTGCCGCCAGTCATCACGATTTATCCTTACACTTTGCCGAACAAGGTGAAGTTGAAATCAAAGCCATGGCCAGCGGCTTAAATCAGTTATTTGGCAAGTTATCCACTCTGCTGCAACAAATGCTGGCGGCCAGTGCCAGCAATCATCAACAGTCCGGCGCGCAACTTTTGATCAGTCAGCGGTGTAAAGATGATGTCCATCAGCAAAAAAGTGCCTTAATGCAACTGCAACAAGTCGCTTTGCAAAGCAAACAAGCGCAACAGCAGATGCAGCTGCAATTACAACAAGCGGCGAACGCTGCCACATCCGCCAATACTGAATCAACATCCGGCCAGCAGCAAGTTTTACAACTGACTGATTTTATTCGTCAATTAAGTGCCCAGGTCGACCATTCCACGCAAAGTATGGAAGCGCTGCAGCACGCAGCAAAAGATATCGTCCAGGTGCTGGCAACGATTCGGGGTGTAGCCGAGCAAACCAACCTACTGGCGTTAAACGCAGCGATTGAAGCCGCCCGAGCTGGCGAACATGGCCGTGGTTTTGCGGTGGTTGCCGATGAAGTGCGCCGCCTGTCTGCTGGGACTGAGCTTGCGACCAAGGAGATCCAGTTGATGCTCGACCGATTGAGTTTATCCGTCAAAGACACGACTGCCGGGCTGGAGCAAGAGCAACTCACCACCCGCAACTGTCTGGAAAAAGCGTTGCATACCGAACAAGCTTTGGCGCAAACCCGTGAAGCGATTGCGTTAATTGTGGATGCGAGTAGCGCCATTGCACGGTTAAGTGATGCTGAAGTTCAGCGCAGTACCGACATCAGCGCCGCACTTGACCATATCAATCAAAGTGCCAGCGCCACGGATATCGCCATGACCGAACTTGCGACTCAGGCGGAGCAACAGCAGCAACTCAGTAGTCAACTGCAACAAAGTGCCAGTTTACTAAAATTGAGCGGGACTGTTATCAGACCGTAAGCAATGGGTTGTGATCCGGCGGCGAACCCGTTAGACTTTGGCAGTCTCATGTTGGTTGGTGTTGCAATTTGGCCCGTATTTTGCTCATTTTAGTGTTCTTATGCCAGCATATTGCGCTGGCAGCTGAGCCTATTGTGGTGCATTTGCCAGATGGTTCACATGCCACGCTGTTGTCGTTAACTCAACCATCTGGCGGTAGTTCTCATCACCATGACGAAACTGACTGCCGACACCAATCTGATATAAAAAACACCGCGGCAAGCACACCGTCTGCTGCGTCCGCAACCAGCGAACCCCAAGACTCTTCTTCCCATGACCACGCCAAACATCTGCACGGTCATGCTGATCTTCCGTCACAACAATTCCTGTTTGCCACCGTGTTAGCAGGCAATGAAAGTTATCTGCATCACAGCCAGTTAACCGGTATCACCCACACACCACCCGTCCCACCACCAAACGCCTGATCCTGTTTCATTCAGTTACTTTTTTGAATATTCATCAGGAGCATACCTATGCGTTTGAACAAATCCGCGCCTTTTGGCGTGGCATTATGGTGCTTAGCATCTTTGTCTGTTGCCCAGGCAACAACCTTGAATTTGGCGCAAGCACTGGAAAAAACCTTAAAACAAAGCCCGCTATTGCAGCAATATCCTTACCAATTACGGTTGAATGAAGCGCAGCGATTGCAGGCCGGCTTGACGCCAAATCCGGAAATCGCGGTGAACCTCGAAAATATTGCAGGCACCGGCAGCAGTCAGGGAATTGAGAATGCCGAACTGACGCTGACACTAAGCCAGTTGATAGAAATGGGCGACAAACGGGCCTTACGGCTGGAGAAAAACCAGTGGCAACAACAGCTGTTGCAACGCCAGTTTGAGATCCAACGGCTTGATGTGCTGGCAGCCACCACCCGCAGCTACATTCGTTTAATCGAGTTACAACAGTTGCAAAGGTTAACCGAAAAACGCATCAGCCGCGAACAAAGGCTGTTAGAACTTGCCAGGCAACGCGCTGCGGCCAGTAGTTTAAGTGATGCCGATGTTACAAGGTTAGAGCTGCGATTAACCCGTAGCCAACTTGAGCTGACAGCCACCAGCAATGCCATCATCAATGCTCGTGCCCAGTTAGCAGCTCATTGGGCGGCAACAGCTGATTTCACTGTGGTGCAAGGCGATTTGCAATTGTTGCCACTTCTGCCGACGCTCACCGAATTGCAAACCAGTTTGCTGCAATCGGCGACGTTGACGCAATTTGTCACACAAGCGCGGCTGTATCAGGCTGAACTGCAATTAGCCACAGCCGAACAGGCCGCAGACATCCAGCTCAGTGCCGGGGTTCGCCGGATTGAAGGGCTACATGATAACGCGCTGGTGCTGGGATTCTCGATGCCGTGGCAACGACAAGACCCAAGTGCCGGTTCACGCCTGGCCGCTCAAACCAACATCGAGCTCTCCAGTTTGCAGCAACAACAGCTGCAGACCACTTTACGCTTGATGGTGCAGGAAATTTATCAGGAATTGATACAGTTGCGTCAATACAGCAACGTGCTGCAAGCGACCTTAATTCCACAAACTCACAAGTTGCAGCAACAAAGCGAACAAGGTTACCAACTAGGACAAGTCGACTTATTTAGCCTGCTATCTGCAGAGCAGGAACTGCGTCAGGCAGAAACCGATCTCGTGGCGGTCCAAAGCCGCTTTCATCTGCAATTACTTGAACTTGAACGCCTCACTGGCCACGCCTTAACGGTGTCTGGTCCGGTGCGTTTATCGTCGTCGGAGCAATAACATGCATTATTTATCAGGTTACTTAAGACACTGTTTATTATTTGGTTTATGGCGTTTATCAGCCGTCATCATGCTATTCATGTGCAGCAGTTTACCATTTGCGCATGCCTCTACCGAAGCGACGGCCGACGTTGAACCTGCCACAGGTCCCCATGGTGGACGTTTGCTGGAAAAAGATGGTTTTGCGGTTGAAATCAGCATCTTTGAATCCGGTGTGCCGCCGGAAATGCGGGTGTTCAGTTACCTCGGCACCACACCGGTTGCGCCAAAAGATGTGACTCTGAACGTCACTTTATCGCGTCTGGACGGCGAGCAGAATCAACTGGCCTTTGCACCAGAAGCAGACTACTTGCTGGGTGATACCCAGATTGTTGAACCCCACTCCTATGCTGTCGCAGTCAATGCGGTACATCAGGGCAAAACTTACCAATGGCAATATGACTCGTTTGAAGGTCGGGTAACTTTGAATGATCGTATGCTCGGGCTCACCGGTATCACCACCGAACGGGCAGCTGCCCGACTGTTACAACAAAAAGTGCATTTGTATGGGGTCATTGCCGTAGACCCGGCTCGCCAGTTCAGCGTGCAATCGCCTTACAGCGGCCAGGTACAACAAGTGTTGGTGGCACGGGGTCAGCACGTCAATCAAGGGCAAACGCTGGCGCAATTAATCAACACCACGACCCTCAAAACATTTGCCATCAAAGCGCCGGCCAGCGGCGTGGTTAGTCAGCGCTTCGTGAATCCGGGACAGGTGGTCGCTTCCGAGTCGCTGTTTGAAATCGTTGACTACAGTCAGGTTTTTGTCGAGTTATCGGCATTCCCTGACGATATCAATCAAATCAACACCGGACAGCGTGTTGCCGTGTTTGATCTGCATCAGGCGCAACAGGTACAAAGTACCATCAGTTTTATCGCCCCTGCGATGACCGAAGGTCATATCGCCAGAGTCCGCGCGGTGATTGATAACAGCAAAGGCCATTGGCGGCCTGGGATGCACATCAATGCTGAAATCGTGGTTGCCGAGCGCGAAGTTGCACTGGCGGTACGAAAAATCGCCGTACAGACGTTTCGTGATATGGCGGTGGTGTTTGCCAAATACGGCAACACCTTTGAAGTGCGGATGCTGGAATTTGGCGCCGAAGACGATGAATACATTGAAGTTGTAGCTGGTTTAAAACCAGATACTGAATACGCCACTGACAATAGCTTTTTGTTAAAAGCCGATGTCGAAAAAGACGGTGCCAGCCATGATCACTAAGTATCACCTGCTCGCCATAAACAGCGGGAGCCGCCATTATGATTGATTTTATTCTTCGATTAGCCCTCGCCAGACGATTTCTGGTGATGGGTCTAACCCTGCTGATGGCGGCGATTGGCATTTGGAATGCCCAGCACTTGCCCATGGATGCAGTGCCAGACATCACCAATGTGCAAGTACAAATCAACACTGAAGCCCCAGGTTATTCGCCGCTGGAAACCGAGCAGCGACTGACCTTGCTGATCGAAAATGCCATGGCTGGTTTACCAAAATTGGAATATACCCGTTCGGTATCCCGCTACGCTATTTCACAAGTCACGGTGGTATTTAAAGACGGCACCGATATTTATTGGGCCCGTCAGCTGGTCAGTGAACGGCTGCAAGGGGTTCGTGACCAGTTACCCGCTGATGTCAGTGCTTCGCTAGGACCGATTGCGACCGGGCTTGGTGAAATTTTTATGTACTCGGTGAGCGCAGGATCAAGCGCCCGGAAGGTCGATGGTACGGCCTATAGTGCCGAAGACTTGCGCACTTTGCAGGATTTCACCATCAAACCACAGTTGGTTAAAGTGCCTGGCGTCACCGATGTTAACTCGATTGGTGGATATATTCGTCAGTATCAGGTAGCGCCGGATCCTGGAAAACTATTGGCATTTAAGCTGACTATGGACGATCTTGCCACCGCTTTAACCCGCAACAACAGCAATGTCGGCGCCGGTTACATTGAGCGGCATGGTGCGCAGTGGTTGGTGCGCTCACCCGGCCAGCTCACGGGTCTTGACGATATCGCGAGTCTGGTGGTCGCCAAACGTGATGATGGGCCGGTGCGGTTACGGGATGTCGCTGATGTGTTTATTGGCAAAGAACTCCGCACCGGCGCGGCGCTGCAAAACGGTGAAGAAACTGTGCTCGGGACCGTGTTTATGCTGGTCGGTGAGAATAGCCGTACCGTCGCCAAAAAAGTCGCAGAACGTCTGGCGATCATTAATCAGAGTTTGCCTCAAGGTGTACAGGCGGTCGCTGTGTATAACCGCAGCACGCTGGTCGATAAGACCATCGAAACCGTGCAAAAAAACCTGTTTGAAGGAGCGGTGTTGGTGATCGTGGTGCTGTTTGTGTTTTTGGGCAATCTGCGGGCGGCTTTTATCACCGCATTGGTGATCCCGCTCAGTATGTTGTTTGCGATCAGCGGTATGGCAATAAACCGGGTCAGTGGCAACCTGATGAGTCTGGGTGCCATCGATTTTGGTCTGATGGTGGATGGCGCAGTGATTGTGGTGGAAAACTGCTTACGCCGATTGGGCATGGCGCAGCAGCAACAGCAGCGCCTGTTAACGACTTCGGAGCGGTTGGACGTGGTGTATCAGGCCACCCGTGAAGTGTTTACCCCGGCGGTATTTGGGGTACTTATTATCATGCTGGTATTTATGCCTATTTTTGCGCTGACGGGTATCGAAGGCAAAATGTTCCACCCGATGGCGTTCACGGTGGTTGCGGCGTTGCTTGGTGCGCTGATATTGGCGGTGACCTTTGTGCCGGCAGCTATTGCTTTGTTGGTTCGTGGCCAAGTATCAGAGCATGATAGCCGGATGATGAAGGTGCTTAAACGCACTTATCAGCGTGTGTTACAACTAAGTCTGCGTTATGCAGTGCTAGCGGTGGTGCTCGCGGTGTCACTGGTCGGCTGGAGTGCCTATCAGTCAACCAACATGGGCAGTGAATTTATGCCACAGCTTGATGAAGGCGATGTCGCACTGCATGCGTTACGGGTGCCAGGTACGGGTCTGGAGCAATCCATCAGGATGCAGAGTTTACTGGAAAAAGAGATTGCTTCACTGCCACAAGTAGAGCGGGTGTTCTCGAAAATAGGCACAGCGGAAATCGCCACCGATCCGATGCCACCGAGCGTGTCAGATACCTTCCTGATCATGAAACCACAGTCAGAGTGGCCGGATCCAAACCTCACTAAAGCAGAATTTATTGTGCTACTGCGGCAAAAGGTCGAAGCGGTTCCGGGCAACAAGTACGAGTTCACCCAGCCAATTGAAATGCGGTTTAATGAGCTTATTGCCGGTGTGCGTACGGACGTTGCGGTGCGTATTTACGGTGACGACTTAGAACAGCTACACGAACTTGGCGAAAAAACAGCGGCAATCATGACGCAAATTCCAGGTGCAGTGGATGTCCGGATGGAACAGGCAACCGGCCTGCCGTTGTTGTCGGTGGAACCAGAGCGGGATCACCTGGCATTGCTCGGTATTGATGTCGCGACCATTCAGCATACGGTGCAAACGGCAGTTGGTGGTCAGCAACTGGGACTCATTTTTGAAGGAGATAAACGTTTCCCGCTGGTGCTGCGATTAGCAGAGCTGCAACGCACTGATCTCAAGGCGCTGGCAAGGCTGCCGATTGCCTTGCCAACCGATGGGTTTAAAGAAATAACCTATGTGCCGCTTGGTGAAGTTGCCGAGCTGGTACAGCTGACGGGGCCAAATCAAATCAACCGCGAAAGTGGTAAACGCAACATGGTGGTAACTGTCAACGTGGCAGATCGCGATTTAGGCAGCTTTATTCAGGACGCCCAGAATGCGCTGAATACCGATCTTGAACTTCCATCTGGTTATTGGCTTGGTTATGGCGGTACTTTTGAGCAACTGCAATCGGCCAACAACCGCCTGCAATGGCTAGTGCCGCTGACACTGATATTGATTTTTGGTTTGTTATTCAGCGCGTTGAATTCGGCTAAAGATGCACTGATAGTGTTTAGTGGCGTGCCGTTGGCACTGACTGGCGGAGTTGCCGCGTTGCTCCTGCGGGATATGCCACTTTCCATCTCGGCAGCTGTGGGGTTTATTGCCTTATCGGGTATAGCTGTGCTCAATGGCGTGGTGATGATGGCGATGATTAATCAACTGCGCGAGCAAGGTCTGTCATTACTGCTGGCCATTGAACAAGGTGCAGTGCAGCGGCTTCGACCGGTATTAATGACCGCGTTGGTGGCAAGTCTGGGGTTTGTGCCAATGGCGATTAATACCGGCACCGGGGCTGAAATTCAGCGGCCGCTGGCAACAGTGGTGATTGGCGGCATTTTGACCTCGACCATACTGACATTGATATTGTTGCCAGCCTTGTATCGTCTGGTCCATGGCAGAAGTTCGGCGCACTGAGGTAGCCATTCAGCAGCTTGCGAGTCGCTGTGGCTCATCAGCAAAAAAAAGCCTGGGTGTTCTCACTCAGGCTTTTTTTACTCAACAAAACGTTTAAGCGCTTAACACATCCTGCTGTAATCGGGTGATCGCGACCACCACTTGTTGGCTGCTTTGTTCCAGTTGCTGTAATGCCCGATGAAAACCGGCACTGTCCTGATGTTGCCTGGCGGCATAAGCGGCTTTGGCTGCTTCATGCACGGCGCGATGCGGCTGCTCAATACTTTTAAAACTTTGCAGCTGACCATAATGTTTATAGCCATAACCACTACTGGTACACCAGTTTTGGTATTTTTTCTCAGCATGCGATGCTGGCAATGCCTGTTCAGCGGATAACGCCTGGTACACCAGCGCTTTGAAACTGGCGTAATCGAGTTTCAAACCATTCAGATAAGTCAGCGTTGTGGTGCTACGGATCAGTTTTTTCATTGCTTCCGAGCGGTCAATCACCTGAGTAACCACGGTATCAATCTGTTTTGATGATAATGCCACATCAGCAGCACTTTGCTGACTTTGTGACACCATCGCTTTGATATTATTGGTTTGTTCGATGACTTTACGGATCAAACTTTCAATTTGTTTGCTGGCTTCGTTGGCTTTTTTGGCGAGTTGCCGTACTTCGTCGGCGACCACGGCAAAACCACGCCCTGCTTCACCGGCACGCGCAGCTTCAATCGCCGCGTTCAACGCCAGTAAGTTCGTTTGATCGGAAATTTCCTGAATACTGGAAATTAATTGGGTAATCGAACTCGCGGTGCCATCCAGCACATTGGCGGTATCGGCGCTTTGATTGGCGTGTTCGGTGATGTGAACAGCGCGGGTTTCTAGCGTGCGAATGGCGGTTTGGGTTTGGCCAAAGATATCTTCCAATTTTGCCAGAGCCGTGCGCTCATCAATCAGATTGCCGGCAAGTTCATTCACCGTATCCTGGATCATGGTCAGCATCTCGGTGCCTTGCTGTTGCACGGTATTGAGCTGCTGCGCAGTCTGTAATTGCAGTGTCAGTAACTGTTGTTGCTGCTGCATATCGGCCAGTTGCTTCTGGTATTGCTCTTTGTTGGCCTGGAGCTGTTGTTGTGATTCTTTAAGTTGTTGTCTTAGTTCTGCATTTTCTTTTTTTAGTGCGCCGTTAAACATCATAGCTCCCGGGAGAATTCAACTATCACACCATCCTAAGCGATGCACAATAGCGAATGAAAGGGGTTACCTCGGCTAAATGTCGGTTTTTCTGGATTTATTTTTGCTCTTTCCGGTTTTTCTGCATCTAAAAGTAAAAAGTCACTGCGGCCGCAGCCAAATGGCGGCGCTACAGTGACTTTAACCGGAAATTTTTATTGCCGATTAGCTAATTAAACTACGCAACATCCAGGCATTTTTTTCATGGATTTGCATGCGCTGGGTCAGTAAATCCAGGGTTGGCTCATCCGAGGCTTTGTCAGCAACCGGCACAATTGAACGGGCGGTTTTGGCGATAGCTTCCTGCCCTTTGACTAAATCTTTAATCATCTCATCAGCTGTTGGATGGCCTTCCGCTTCTTTAATACTGGTCAGTTTAGCGAATTCTTTATAGGAGCCAGGGGCAAACTCACCTAAAGCGCGGATCCGCTCGGCAATGAGATCCACCGCAAGCGCCAACTCAGTGTACTGAGTTTCAAATAAGGTGTGTAAACCCTGAAACATCGGGCCTGTGACATTCCAATGATAATTATGGGTTTTCAGATACAAAGTGTAAGTGTCGGCCAATAGCGCAGACAATCCGGCGGTAATGTCTTTACGATCGCTTTCTTCAATACCAATATTAATTTTCATCAAATCACCTGTCAGGTTGAGAGTAGTCACAGCTACAAGAAACATAGCGAATAAATATCAGTTATCACAAGGGGTGGTGGCGCAAAAGGAACAAATCAACCTCTGGCCTGCGCTTTCTTTTTGCTATAAATTCAACATGGTGTGCATTGATGATGACATTTGGAGCAAGGATGAAATACCTGATTAAACAAAAAATATTCAGTTTGACCGACAGTTTCGAAATTGAAGATGAAACCGGCCAGGTGGTGATCACCGCCAAAGGTAAATTTTTCAGCATTTCCAGCAGCCAGACTATGTTCGACCAACGCGGTAATGAGCTGTTAAAGATAAAACGCAAATATCTGACTTTGCTGCCTGCTTGCAAACTGTTGTGTGCCGATGGCAGTGAATGGCTAATCAAAAAACGTTTTTGGCCGTTCTGGACCAGCCGTTTTGCCATTAGCGGCCCGGCTGGTGAGCTCGAAATCAACGGCAATCTGTGGCAACACGAATATAACATTAGTCGAAATGGTGCGCCGCTGGCGGCGATTTCTAAAGCCTGGTTTAGTTGGTCAGATACCTATGGCGTAGAAATTTTTGAACCTTCGTTAACCGCTCAACTGTTGGCGGCGGTGATTGTGATTGATCGGATCCAGCATTCTGGCCGCAATTCAAACCTGGATGATTAACGAAGTGGCGGCAATTTTTTGCCGCTTTTCAGTGCGTAGCCGCTGATTTATGCGTACACTTAGCGTTATCTAATGTATGGCTTGGACATCAGACCATGGTTGCGCCAGTTTCCACTAATTCTGTCCCTACAAATACCTCCAGCCCGGTTTCACCGACATCGTATCAAGCGCCGGTGGCACCAACTAATTTGGCAACTTTAGGCTCAAACTCGACAACGGCCATTCCTACCGCACCCACAACACCCAAACCTGCGGTTAGCGCCGAAACCGAACGTTATACCGCGGTGCAACAGAGTTTGTCCAATGCCAAATCTGCCGTGACCTCGGCCGCAACCGCCAATACCAAAATTGACGAATCACTGAAGCAAGTGCGCGACATCGCCACCAAATTGTCCGATGACAACTTAGCCAGTAAAGATCGCGAAAAACTACAGGCTGATTATCAGAAATTGCGTGAAGGCATTATCAAAAGCCAGGAACAGGCCTCTGTTAGAACGGGTGATCAAAAATCTTTGACTCAAACAGCTGGCACTCAAAAGCCTGGCGGTCAAAAAACCGATGTCCAAAAAACCAATCTGCTGACCGATGACAAAGCCCTCACCACTGCGACCAATACTCGTGGTGGCCAACTGGACATTCAAAGCAGCAAGTCAGCAAAAGCACTTGGACTGCCAGAAAAACTGGGGACAGCTGCCGATGCTAAAGCGCTGCTGCAAGGCAATGAAAGTCAGGCTGGTAGTTTGGCCAACGCCGAGAAAAACACCCGGGATACCGCTGCCCGACTGAAAAAAGTCGAAGCCAATGTCGATCAAAAACTTGAAACCAGTACTGCGGTAGCCAAAGCCGTAAAACGGCTGGATGCGGCGAAAAATGGCGGTGTTGAAGTATCGGCAGAGCGCGAACAGCAGCGCAGCCAGGCGCTGGAAAAAGCCCGGGAAACTTCGCAGTTGTTAAAAGCGCAATTCGGTGGTTTATCGGCGAACAACAACAGTAATAGCGGTGCTTCAAATCCATTGCTGGCTTTGTTGCGTTAACCGCAACATAAAATAACGACCGATGAAAAGCGCCATTGCGGCTTATCAACAAACCCGATTGATGGTCAGCAACACCAAAGCACTGGAACGGCAGTTGTTGCTGCAACGGTGTTATCAGCTGGAACAAGCGGTGGCGCAAGACGATGTGTTTGTGCTGTTGCAGGCCGTCGCCGATCAACGCGAACTCTGGGTGACCATCCGCGCCCTACTACTGGATGAACAGCACCCTTACCCACCTGAATTACGGCTGCAAATTCTGGAACTGGCCGAAATTGTGCTGGAGCAGTTACTGTTGTCGCCGAATGATGGTGATTTTAATTTGGTCTTGGCGATTAGTTATCAGCTGGCGGAAGGTCTCGCCGATTAGCTACTTTAATGAGTCACTGTAATTAACCACTTTAATTCGCCACTTTAATTTCAGTCAAAAAAAAACCAGTCACCCGAAGGGACTGGTTTTTTGGTATTCACAGCATGGCAACATGGCCACGCGTATTAACCCTGCGCTAAAGTCTGCGCCAGATAATCGTCGTAAGTACCGACGAAGTTACGGGTATCTTTATCGGTGATTTCAATGATCCGGGTGGCCAGTGATGACACGAACTCGCGGTCATGACTGACGAATAACAAGGTGCCTTTGTACATTTCCAGCGCCATGTTCAGGGATTCAATTGATTCCATATCCAAGTGGTTGGTTGGTTCATCCATCACCAGAATATTTGGTCGTTGTAACATCAACTTACCAAATAACATCCGGCCTTTTTCACCACCCGACAACACTTTGACTTTTTTCTTGATGTCATCCTGAGAGAACAACAAGCGACCTAAAATGCCACGCACCGCCTGTTCATCGTCTGAAGGCAGTTTATGCTGGGCCATCCAGTCGAATACTGTCATCTCTTCAGCAAATTCATATTCGTGATCCTGAGCGTAATAACCGATATTGCAGTTTTCCGACCATTTCACCATGCCCGATTCAGCTTTTAATTCGCCAACCAGACATTTTAATAAAGTTGATTTACCGATACCGTTGGTACCGAGGATCGCTACTTTTTCGCCAACTTCGATATTTAGGCTTAAGTCTTTTAGCAAGTGCAATGCACCAAAACTCTTATTCAGACCTTCAACTTCTAACGCCATCCGGTACAGCTGCTTTTGCTGTTCAAAACGGATAAATGGGTTCACCCGGCTCGACGCTTTTACTTCATCCAATTGAATTTTATCAATTTGTTTGGCACGAGAAGTCGCCTGACGCGCTTTAGAAGCGTTAGCAGAGAAGCGGCTGACGAAAGTTTGCAGCTCAGCGATTTGGGCTTTTTTCTTGGCGTTGTCTGATAACAGACGTTCACGCGCTTGTGTAGCTGCGAACATGTAATCATCGTAAGTGCCTGGATATACGCGTAATTCGCCGTAATCTAAGTCAGCCATGTGGGTACAAACTGAGTTTAAGAAGTGACGGTCGTGCGAAATGATAATCATGGTGCAGTTACGCTCAGACAACACATCTTCTAACCAATGAATGGTGTGAATGTCCAAGTTGTTGGTTGGTTCGTCGAGTAACATGATTTCAGGATTGGCGAACAGCACCTGCGCCAGTAACACCCGCAGTTTCCAGCCCGGCGCAACCGATGACATCAGGCCAGAATGTTGTTCTACCGGAATACCAACACCGATGAGTAATTCACCAGCGCGGGATTCCGCGGTGTAACCGTCCATTTCACCAAAAGCGACTTCTAAATCGGCGACCAGCATGCCGTCTTCTTCGCTCATTTCGGCACTGGAGTAAATCCGGTCTCGCTCGGCTTTCACCCGCCATAACTCAGCGTGGCCCATAATAACGGTGTCAATCACGCTGTACTGCTCAAACGCAAACTGATCCTGATGTAATTTCGCCACACGCATATTTGGCTCAACCATCACAATACCGGCACTTGGGTCCAGTTCGCGGCTTAAAATCTTCATAAAAGTGGATTTACCACAACCATTGGCACCGATCAGGCCATAACGATTGCCAGAACCAAATTTAATCGAGATGTTTTCAAACAGCGGCTTAGCGCCAAATTGCATTGTAATATTTGCGGTTGCTATCACGTGTTCATCGCCTGGCTGAGTTGTTGCAGAATCAATCTGCGACAGAAAATAATGGCCCGGATTGTGTCACTGCCTGTGCAGCGTCAATCCGGGATACGCCCTAAAAAGGCGCGCCACTATACGCTTTTTAGCGCCAGATCACAATGTAATACCCGATTATCGCCGGTTTGTTATGGTAAAATTCATCAAATTGTCATGCCAGCTTTCGGCCAATCGCAATGGTCAGCACTACCACGCTGGCCATCAGCCACTGCGCGATGCTGATGGATTCGCCAAGCCATAATGCCGCCCAGCAAAATGCCAAAAATGGCGTCAGCAATTGCAACTGACTGACTTGCGCCACCCCGCCGGTCGATAACCCTTTGTACCAGGCGAAAAACCCCAAAAACATGCTAAACACGGCCAGATAGCCAAAACCGAGCCAGCTGTTGAGGCTGACGTCATAATTAACCGGCTGAAAATACCAACACAGCGGCAGTAACAACGGCAACGAAAACACCAATGCCCAGCAAATTACCTGCCAGCTACCAATATGCCGCGCCAACAAGCCGCCTTGGGCATAACTTAAACCACAACAGAAACAGGCCAGTACCAACCACCAGTCGCCACTGGCAATACCTCCGGCCAGTGAACCGGTGGCGGTCATTGCCGCATACAACATCACGGCGCTGGTCCCCAGCAACGCGCAAAGCCAAAAGCCAATTTTCGGCCACTGTTGACTGAGCCAGGCGCCAAATATCGCGGTAAATAACGGCATAATGCTGCTGACCAAAGTGCCATGACTGGCGTCGACCGTTTGCAGCGCGATGGCCGAGAAAATCGGATAGGCAAACACCGCCCCAAAAGCGACCACCGCTAGCGCTGGCCAATGTTGTCTGGCCGGAATTTTTTGCCGTAATGCCACCAACAACAATACACTTAACAGTGCCGCCACCAAAGCCCGGCCTGCCCCAACAAACATCACCGGCAATTCGGCAACGGCGAGTCTTGTGGCCGGAATACCGCCAGAAAACATCATTACACCCAAAGCGCCCCAGAACATGCCTTGTGCCAGTTGCTTGGCTGGTACTGTTGCTGTGTTGGTTGTCGCAGCTGCCGATGCTGTAGGTGTTGCCGCTAATTGCGGTATCACCACAGTGCCCGAAATTAAGATGGGAGCGGACTCCTGTTGCGTGCTGATCGATTGCATAGCTGCTCCTGCTGGACATTTTCTGAAGCACCTACTATAAAGGACAATCATTCCAGACAATCAGGACAGTTGCGCGTAATTCGCCCAGACTGTACAGGTAAAAATGCCATGACAATTGCCTTTCAAAACTGGTTGCTGGATAAAAGCAGCAATGAAGCCTGGTCTAAACAATTATTGAGTTATGCCCGCGCTGCAATCGCCCATGGCAGTTGGCCTGCCGGCACCAAATTACCTTCGATCAGAGGTTTAGCGTTACAACTGCAAGTCAGTAAATTCACCGTCGCCGAGCTTTATGAAAAACTAGCCGCCGAATCGCTGGTGGTCAGTCGACCTGGCAGCGGTGTGTATGTGGCAAAAGTACAATCGGTCGCGATGTTGTCCGAAGCCAATGCCGGACAAAGTGCTTTGGCAGGTGATGTGGCGTTGATGCGTCAGACCTTGCAGCGCGACAATGCGGTGATGAAGCCCGGAGCTGGCTGGCTAACGCCGGAATGGTTGCCGGGTATCGCCATTAAACAAGCCATGCGCGAAGTGGCGCGCCAACCACAGTCGTTATCTGATTATGGTCCGGCGCAAGGCAATGTGTTGCTGCGCCGTTATTTATCCGAACGACTGGCGCAACTGAATATTCAGGCTGAACCGCAGCAACTATTGTTGACCTCCAGCGCCACTCACGCGCTGGATTTATGTTTACGGTTGTATCTCAAACCCGGTGATGCCGTGCTGGTTGATGATCCCGGTTTTTACAATTTCTTTGCGGTGCTGCGACTGCATCATCTGACCATTTTACCGCTGCCACGCCAGCAAGATGGCCCGGATTTAACCGCTTTAGCCGCCTTATTGACCGAGCATCAGCCAAAGGCTTATCTAACCAATTCAGTATTGTCGAACCCGGTCGGTACTTGTGTCAGTCCGCAAAAAGCCTTTGCGGTGCTGGAACTGCTGCACCAACATCAGTGTTTGCTGCTGGAAGATGATATTTATGCCGATTTTGAACAACAACCGGCTATCCGTTACGCCAGCCTCACTGGTTTAGCGCGTGGCATTTATCTCGGCAGTTTATCGAAAACCATCTCCGCTGATTTGCGGGTTGGTTATATCGCAGCCAGTCCGGCGCAAATCGCCAGTCTGACCGATTTAAAACTGATCACCGGCTCGTCCACCTCGCAATCGGTGGAACGGGTGGTTTATCAGGTGTTGACCGGTGGCGCTTATCGTCGTCACCTGGAGCAATTGCGTAAACGGCTGCAAGAAGCAATGCAGCAAGTGATCCCACAATTGAAAAAACGTGGTTTCATGTTATGGCATCAACCGGAAGCCGGTTATTTATTGTGGTTAAAGCTGCCATCTGGTGTCAGCGCCAATGTCTTAACCGCCATGCTGGAGCGGCAACATATTATCTTGGCGCCAGGCGGCCATTTTAGTTTGCAGCCAGATGCGGATAGTTTTATGCGGGTGAATGTCACGCAATGTTTAAACCCAAAACTCTGGGCGGCGCTTGATACTGCGCTTTCGATGATTGCGGTGACGCAACAACCCACACAAAAGTTACAGTTGCCACGTTCACAGGTCGGTGATCGGTAAATTCATGTCAGTGACCAATCTGATAGAGATTTACATCCTTGATCAGTGGATGCTGCTGATTGGTCTCCGGCCTGACAGCCGTTTTTAGCGGCGCTACTTCGGTTCGAAGCCAGCTGGCAATGTCAGTCGCGGTGGCTTTAGGGAAAGTGAAATCAATCCGCCCTGCACCATCAACCAGCCCCAATACCAGACCATAATTCTGATTTTGACTCAGGGGCGGCCGCACCACCGCCACCACTTTGCCGCCTTGATAAGTTAGATTTGCTTCATCAAAGAATTTTTTGCGCCGCTGCACAATTTCATTAGCATCCGTCGACGACCAGATAAAGACTTCAAAGCCATCACTTTGGCCAAAATATTGTTGCCCAGACCAGTTGTACAACACGTCGTTCACCACATCGCTGATGGTATGCACGGTACGAAGTGCAATGTAATTACGATGGATGATATCGGTGCGGACTTTGTCACCGGCGGCATAAAAAGTTAACGTCAGTTGCAGGTTTTCCTGACCAAAATCGGCTCCGGAGAAATCTAAGTTCTGTAAACCAAAACTAAGTTGAAATGGCTGTTTTGGGTCAAGCACTCTGAGCGTTTCCGCTTCAGTCCAGCCATTGATAAACACCGGTTGCTCATTGACCGTTAGTTGATAGCTATAAGCGTCAACAGTTTCTGGCAACAGCAATTTTTCTGCCGCGACCACAAATTCAACATAGGTATGACGCTGTTGCTGGTAGTTTTCTTTCAGTGTATCGAGCGATGGCGTGATCCAACCAATAGCCGTGGTGCTGGCGTAAACAGCACTGGCATAAGCCTGGCTAAATAGCTGCCAGCCTAGATGCGTCTGCGGTGCATCACAACCTTTGATGTTTTTTGACAGTTCATCGAGCTTACAAGAAGTGCCATCACAGGCGAATTTGGCGCTGATCGGGCCAGGAGCTGCCCGGATAAAACAAATATTAAATTTTGGAATCTCGCCAGGCGTTCCGACAAAACTATCCAGTACTTTGCGTTTTAATAACGCCTGATACTGATCGCCAATCTGCTTCAGACTACGCTCTTTGAGTTCGTACTGGCCAATTTTGCGGCCAATACTCTCGGTTGGCAGCAATGGGTAGTTTTGATAGGTTGAAGCGGGCTCTGTCTGAGTCACTCGTAACTCGAGATCGCTAAAATGTTCAAGCGCCGGTTCTTTATTCAGCGGCGCAGTAAATACCACATCAAACACCACAACATCGTTGCCGACCGGCTGCGGGTTGTCAGCAAGCGCTGCTGTTGTTGGTTCCAGCATATGAAACACAATAAAAAAACCAGCAGCGGCGCCGCCTAAACTAAAGGTTTTACCGAGTTTAGACCCTTCACCAACAGCAACTTTGGCCACCGACTCGAAAATTCCAAACAGCACTGCCGCAATGCCCAGCGACACCAGCGCCATACTGACCCGCTCCGGCATTACTTTGAAGTGACTATTCACGCCAGCCAGTACAAACAGCAGCACGGCCAGACCTGCGTAATAGAAATACAGCCAGTTCAATTTTTTGGTGTCGTTCATCACGTTATTCCTTTCGTAACAGGTGATAACTCAACAGCAAGGAGTCATAAAAAGTGGCAATAATGTCGCGAAACCACATATAACACCAACGAGCGGTCCCGGTTGCTGCTCTGCCGGAGGTGATCCACACCGGCTTTGCTTTAAAACCAACCATCCTAAGCAATAGCGTGATCCGAAGCACATGGTAATTATCGCTGCAGACCAAAATCGGGATTTGTTTAGATAGCTCCTTGGCCGCGACCAGCACTGAATCTAAGGTATCGGTGGACTGATGATCCTGGATTAAATTATTACTGGTGATACCTTTTGCCAGAAGAATACGCGCCATGACCGCAGCCTCGGTGGGAATTGTCAGATCCGAGGTGCCGCCGGTCACAAAAAAGCATGGTTGCAGTTGGCTTAAAGAACACTGATAAGCCCCTTCGATCCGCCGGCTCAAACTGCCACTGGGTGAACCATCCGGCATCACGCGCGAGCCGAAAATTGCAATATAAACGCTCGGAGTCAGCACGGCTGCAAACTTTGGCTGGGTGAAGGTTGTTGTTCATTCATTGCAGAGGCTCATTGGTGATCCAAGCCTAAAGTATTGTAGAGATTTAGCTTTTCAGCCAGAGCAAGATGGGTTTAACGATTGGTAAGCTCGATGTAGGGCTGATATTGCTCCGATGTAGCTCCGATGTAGGTCCGATGTAGGTCCGATGTAGGTCCGATAAGCAAAGCGCCATCGGACATAGCATCGGACATAGCATCGGACATAGCATCGGACATAACAGGTGATATCAATTACAAAAGAAGGCATGACCGGTAGCGCCATCGGCCATATTTATTCGTTACAACTAACCTTTGCAGGTACGATGTTCGATGGCGCTACGCTTATCGAACCTACGCTTTCGTCCCTACAGAGCTCCTACGGAATTAGTGGCTATACATCAATTAATTCACAGTTTTAGCTTTCGCCACCGCTTCAATACAAAGCTGGGTAATGCGATCCCATTCACCATTAGCAATCGCATCATCCGGCACTATCCAGGAGCCGCCAACACAACGCACGTTGGGTAGCGCTAAATATTCAAGGAAGTTTTTCTCGTTGATACCACCGGTTGGGCAAAAGCGGATATCCGAAAACGGGCCATGGATGGATTTTAACGTTTTTACACCGCCTGCAGCTTCGGCCGGGAAAAACTTAAAGTGGGTGTAACCCAAACCCGTGCCTTCCATCAATTCAGAAATTGATGCAATGCCGGGAATAAGTGGAATGGGCGCTTCTTTACCGGCGGCTAATAACTCACGGGTTAAGCCTGGGCTAATCGCAAATTTGGCACCCGCTTCAATCACTTTTTGCAGCTGCTCAGCGGTCGTGACAGTACCAGCACCAACAATAGCGTCCGGCACTTCGGTCGACAGCAACTTGATGGCGTCAAGCGCGACTGGCGTGCGTAACGTCACTTCCAGTACTTTGATGCCACCAGCTAATAAGGCTTTGGCCAGCGGCACGGCCGTGGCGAGATCTTTAATCACAATCACCGGGACGACCGGGCCTTGTGCAAACAGGATGTCAGGTTGTAATTGCCAATTTTGAAAAGACATAAGTTTAACTCGCCAGAATTTGTTTTAAGTAGACAGCGCAGCCCAATAAACCAGGTTGCTCTGCAGTCACGACATAAGTGGCAATTTGCCGGTTAAAGTCGGTAAAACGGCCTTTTGCTTCAAAACGGCTGCGAAACTCACTGTCTTCGAGCAAAGGTAATAATTTAGGAACAATGCCACCACCGACATAAACCCCACCAAAGGTGCTTAAGGTCAGGGCTAAATCACCGGCTAAACCGCCGAGACTTGCAAAAAACTGTGCGATCACCGCACTACAAAGCTCGTCAGTTTTCGCCAAAGCATGTTGACTGATTTCAGCGGCCGTTTTTGGCTCTGTCGTCACGCCGCGATAAGCAGCAATTGCCAGATACAAACTTTCAATACCAGGACCCGATAACAACCGCTCTGGCGAGACATGACCAAAATGCGCGGCCAAATAACGCTGAATAAACCATTCCTGTTCGTTTTGGGCAGTCCAGTCGACATGACCGCCTTCACCCGGCAATGGAATGTAACCATGCGTCGTTGGGATCAAATGACCAACACCTAAACCGGTGCCAGCGCCAAGTACCGCCATGGGTTTGCTAGCGTCTGAAGCTCCAGCGCCAAACTTCACTTTTTCCGAAGCGGTTAACGCCGGTAAACACATCGCGACTGCAGTAAAATCATTCAGCACAATAAATTCGGCGAGACCCAGTTCAGCTTTGGTTTCGCTAATCGAAAACTGCCAGAAAAAGTTGGTCATTTTCACCAGGTCGCCGTTCACCGGACAGGCGATAGCAACCGCCACATGGGCGATATCGGTCAGTTGCTGTTCGGTGCGGTAATAATTCAGTGCTAGCGCCAAAGTTGCAAAATCAGCACAGGGATAAACCACCACATGATCAAGCGCTAAAGTCTCCAGATCCACCCGACTAAAACGAGCGTTGGTGCCGCCAATATCAGCGACAATGGCATGCTTAACCATGCAGATGTTCCTCTGTGGTAAACAGGCTACAAGCGCCCTGCTCGGCACCGGTTAATACGGTACGCAGACCACCGAAAATTTCGCGGCCCATGCCATAATAACTTTCTGACATATCACGGGTTGCTGCAGTGCGCTGCGCGAGTTCTTCATCCGACACAAACACTTGCAGTAAACCAGTTTCACCGTCGACCAGCATTAAGTCGCCAGTCTGGATTTTAGCAATCACGCCGCCATCCACCGCTTCCGGGGTGACATGGATAGCTGCAGGCACTTTACCTGAAGCACCTGACATCCGGCCGTCAGTGACTAGTGCCACATGGAAACCACGGTCTTGCAGCACGCCAAGTGGCGGTGTCAATTTATGCAGCTCTGGCATGCCACAGGCTTTTGGCCCCTGAAAACGCACCACCACGATACAATCTTTGTCCAAATCACCGGCTTTAAACGCGGCATCCAGTTCATGTTGGCTGGAGAACACCACCGCTGGGCCCCGGACGATTTCCGTACCTGGGCGCAAAGCCGAAGTTTTAATCACGCCACGGCCAACGTTGCCGGATAATACTTGCAAACCACCGTGATCTTTAAAAGGTTTGGCCACAGTCGATAACACAGAATCATCTAATGACGTGGTTGGGCCATCAATCCACACCAGTTTGCCATCTTGCATCACCGGCACCTGGGTATAACGGCGCAAGCCAAAACCGGCCACGGTATTGACATCTTCATGCAATAAACCTGCGTCCAGTAACTCTTTGATCAATAACGCCATACCACCGGCTTGCTGGAAATGGTTGATATCAGCCTGACCATTTGGATAAATGCGGGTCAACAGCGGCGTGGCATTGGATAAATCAGCAAAATCATCCCAATTCACGATAAAACCAGCAGAGCGCGCCACGGCAACCAAGTGCATGGTGTGGTTAGTAGAACCGCCGGTCGCCAATAAACCAACAATACCGTTGACCACAGCTTTGACATCAACAATATGGCCAACCGGCATATAGTCGGTGCCCAAATCGGTTAGCCGTGTCACCTGACGGGCAGCCGCTTTGGTCAGTTCTTCGCGCAGTTCAGTACCTGGATTGACAAAAGACGAACCTGGCAAATGCAGGCCCATCATTTCGACCACCAACTGATTCGAGTTGGCCGTACCATAAAAAGTACAGGTACCGGCACTGTGGTAAGACGCAGATTCTGATTCCAGTAACTCTTCTTTACCCACTTTGCCTTCAGCAAACAGCTGACGCACCCGGGCTTTTTCTTTGTTCGGAATACCCGACGGCATTGGACCGGCCGGGATAAATACAAATGGCAGATGACCAAAACTGAGCGAGGCCATCAATAAACCAGGCACAATCTTATCGCAGATGCCGAGCATCAAGCCGCCATCAAACATATTGTGCGACAGGCCAACTGCTGCCGACATCGCGATAATATCGCGGCTTAACAAACTCAATTCCATGCCAGGCTGACCTTGCGTCACACCATCACACATCGCTGGCACACCACCGGCAAACTGCGCCACACTACCGATGTCGGCAATGGCTTGTTTGATAATGGCCGGATAAGTTTCGTAGGGCTGATGGGCCGACAACATATCGTTGTAGCTGGAAATAATGCCGATATTGGCCTTGGTCAGACTGCGTAAGTCCGATTTTTCCGAAGCTGTACAGGCAGCAAAGCCGTGGGCAAGGTTACCGCAGGCTAAAGCGCCACGATGTGGGCCGCGAATACGGGCTTGTTCAATTCTCTGAAGATAAATAGCGCGACTTTTTTCACTGCGCGCCATGATCCTGTCTGTAACTTGCTGGATAACCGGATGCATGATGACCTCTATTTGGCTGCGAACATCACCGCCAATTCTGGAACGGTGTGGTGTATAAATGCACGGATCGGCATCGCCAATTCGTCCTGAGCGGCCTGCGCCTGTTCTAATACGGTCAGCTTGGAAGCGCCAACCAAATGTAAAAACAGCGCGCGGCTATTAAGTAATCGTGGTTTACTAAAGGAAATTCGCTGGTATGGCGCCGTGGTCGGATTCACCGCCAGTAAGTCTGGTGCTTCAGCGGCCAGCCCTTGCGAAATTTCCTTGCTACACGGAAATAATGACGCGGTATGGCCATCTTCACCCATGCCTAAAATAACCGCATCAAAAGTCGGTAGGTTTTTTACCCGTTGTAGCAACTCCGGTACCGCTAATTCTGCGGTTGCGGTTGGCGCGTACAAACTAATAAAAGTTGCTGCAGCGGCCTTTTGCTGTAACAAACTGGCTTTGACCAGCCGTTCGTTACTATCGGCTTCGCTGTCTGGCAAAAATCGGTCATCAGCCAGCGTGATGGTAACTTTAGACCAATCTAAATCAGCTTGGTTTAACTTTAAAAACAAGCCCTGTGGCGTGCGGCCACCTGATACCACTATATAAGCTGCACCACGCTTTGCGATGGCGTCGCTTAAAATCGCGATTAGTCGGTCGGCGAAATTCTGATTGAGTTCGCTACTGTCGGTAAATTGATGAAGTTGCATGGTTATTCGTCCCAGTTCCGGTCATCACGCGCCAATAATGAAATGGCAGCAACCGGGCCCCAGGTGCCGGCCTGATAAGATTTTGGCGGCTCGTTGTTGGCTTTCCAGGCGCCCAGAATACCGTCAATCCATTTCCAGGCTTGTTCTACTTCATCACGGCGGACGAACAAATATTGGTTACCCAACATCGCTTCTAACAACAACCGCTCATACGCGTCAGCAATGCGTTGTGACTTAAAGGTTTCATCAAAACTTAAGTCGAGTTTGCTTTGTTGCAGCTGCATGTTTTCACCCAAACCAGGAATTTTATTCATGATCTGAATTTCCACACCTTCATCCGGCTGTAAGCGGATGATCAGTTTATTGGCAGGCAACTGTTTATAAGTTTCATGAAAAATATTGTGTGGTTGTGGCTTAAAGCAAATTACCACTTCCGACACTTTGTTTGGCATGCGCTTGCCGGTACGCAGGTAAAACGGCACGCCAGCCCAGCGCCAGTTGTCGATATCAACTTTAATCGCGACAAAAGTTTCAGTTTTACTGTTCGGCCGGGCGTCTTCTTCGTCGAGATATCCCGGTACTGACTTACCGGCAACAAAACCGGCAGCATATTGGCCACGCACAGTTTTTTCCTGCACGTTTTGCAGGTTGATTGGCCGCAGCGCTTTGAGAACTTTTAATTTTTCATCACGGATACTGTCAGCATCAAGGCTGGCTGGTGGTTCCATCGCAATCAACGATAACACCTGTAACAAGTGGTTTTGCACCATGTCGCGCATTTGACCGGCGTCATCGTAATAACCCCAGCGACCTTCAACCCCAACTTCTTCCGCTACCGAAATCTGCACATGGTCAATGGCATTGTGATCCCAGTTCGACGCAAAAATGGCATTGGCAAAGCGCAGTGCTAATAAGTTCAGCACGGTTTCTTTACCTAAGTAGTGGTCAATACGGTAGATTTGCGATTCTTTGAAATATTTGGCGACTTCGTCGTTAATAACTTTCGACGATTCCAGACAATGGCCAATTGGTTTTTCTAATACCACGCGTGAAGGCAACACGGATAAACCAGCGGCGTCTAAGCCTTTACAGATATTGCCAAATAACGAAGGCGCAGTGGCGAAATAACTCACCGGAATGCGGTTTTTGATGTCAGTGACATCAGCCAGCTTCAGATAATCCTGCTCTTTGGTTAAATCGATTTGGACATATTGCAGTTTGGTTTTAAGCCGCGCCAACACATCGGCATCCAGCGGCTCTTTCACGAATTTTTGTAAGTTAGTTTCAACAACTTCGAGGTAACCTTCCTGCGTCAGATCATCACGTGCGACCCCAGTAATGCGGCTATCGGCATGGAGTAAACCTGCCATTTCCAACTGATATAAGGCAGGTAGAAGTTTGCGGCGCGCTAAATCGCCTTTGGTGCCGAACAGAATGAGATCACAGGCTTTATTAGAGTGTGCTGTTGCTGTCATGAAGCTGACCCTTGATTAGATGTAATTTTACAACACTTAGCCGCATACTAGCCGAGTGTTTGGCGGTTGTAAACCGGATAAGTTGTAATTAAATTACAACTTACTTAAAGTTTTGACGTTGCCTATATCTTAAGGCAGTCTTAACCATGTATCATGATTTTCGTTGTAACTTTATCACTTTTGTTGTTGCTACACTGGTCGGGTAACAAAATAAATTACCAAATGAATCGCCGGCGCCAGTGAAAGATTCAACAGCAGATCACTATTTAAGATCACTCTTTTTAAGATTAATGAAGTGCCCAACGCTGCTACAGCGTACGTGCCAGACTAAGCAGGAACCATCGGATGAATGTGCTGGAAAAAATAGTTAATAGTGTCAATAGTTTCAGTAAATCAGAACGTAAAGTTGCTGATGTCATTCTGGCCAACCCACAGACCACTATTCATAGCAGTATTGCGGCGCTGGCAAAAATGGCGGATGTGTCTGAGCCAACCGTGAATCGGTTTTGTCGTCGCCTGGATACCAAAGGTTTCCCCGACTTTAAACTTCATCTGGCGCAAAGCCTGGCCAATGGCACACCTTATGTAAATCGCCACGTCGAAGAAGATGACGGCCCAGAAGCTTATACTGCGAAAATTTTTGAATCGACGATGGCAGCTTTGGATGCTGCTCGCCAAAACGTTGATATCAATACCATTAATCGTGCAGTCGACGTGCTGACCCAAGCGAAGAAAATTTCATTTTTTGGCTTAGGCGCTTCTGCTTCTGTCGCTCATGACGCGCAAAACAAGTTTTTCCGTTTTAATGTGCCGGTGGTGTGTTTTGACGACATCGTGATGCAGCGGATGAGTGCTATTAATAGTAGCGAAGGTGATGTGGTGGTTTGTATCAGCCATACCGGTCGTACCAAAAATTTGTGTGATATCGCCGCCATCGCCCGTGAAAACGACGCCACTGTGATTGGTGTTACCGCCTACGACAGCCCGCTTGCCAAAGAATGTACCTTAGTATTGTCGCTGGATGTGCCGGAAGATACTGATATGTATATGCCAATGGCGTCCCGCGTGGCGCAGCTGGTACTGATTGATATTCTGGCCACCGGTTTTACCTTGCGTCGTGGTACCAAATTCCGTGAAAACCTGAAGAAAGTAAAAGACAGTTTACGGGGTTCAAGATTCGAGAAAAAAGACTTTTAAGCACTTTTTACCCGTTCAGACTGGTCAGAGCTGCTCAAGGCTGTAAGTTTTCTCCAATTTGTCGCTATATTCTGTAATTAAATTACATTACACTGCGTGCCATCACCGCCAGTACTACCCTGGCGGTCTACTTTTAAATCAATAGGCAGGAGCAGCACATGCCAAGAAGAACGAAAATAGTTGCCACCCTAGGCCCGGCAACCAATACTCAGGCCGCGATTGAAAAACTGATCCTGGCTGGTGCCACTGTCTTTCGCTTTAACTTTTCTCACGGCAGTGCTCAGGACCACATCGAGCGCGCCACTATGGTTCGCGCCGCTGCTGCAGCGACCAACGCCCACGTTGCCATCTTAGGTGACTTACAAGGGCCAAAAATCCGCGTCTCTACTTTTGTGAATAACAGTGTTGAGCTGATTGAAGGCCAGGACTTTGTACTGGATGCCGAGCTTGCCAAAGGTTTAGGTGATGAAACTCAGGTTGGTATCGATTACAAAGAACTGCCAGGTGATGTAAAACCAGCCGATGTGTTGTTATTAGATGACGGCCGTATTCAACTGATTGTCGACTCCGTTTCCGGCAACCGCATTCTGACCAAAGTATCGGTCGCCGGTAAGTTATCAAATAATAAAGGCATTAACCGGTTAGGCGGTGGTTTGTCAGCGCCGGCTTTAACCGACAAAGATCGCGCCGATATCGCCCTTGCTGCGAAAATTGATGTGGATTATCTGGCGGTATCTTTCCCACGCACTGGTGATGATTTACGTTTAGCGCGTAATCTGGCGCGTGAAGCCGGTTCAGAAGCGTTAATTGTGTCAAAAGTGGAACGTGCTGAAGCTGTGGCTGATGATGCCACTTTAGATGACATTATTCGCGCATCGGACGCTGTGATGGTGGCCCGTGGTGATTTAGGTGTCGAGATTGGTGATGCCGAATTAGTAGGCCAGCAAAAACGCATTATCGCCCGCTCGCGTCAGCTCAATCGCGTGGTCATTACCGCAACGCAGATGATGGAATCGATGATTGAAAGCCCGATGCCAACGCGCGCTGAAGTGATGGACGTGGCCAATGCCGTGCTGGATGGCACTGATGCGGTGATGCTATCGGCAGAAACTGCCGCCGGTAAATATCCAACCGAAACCGTGAAAGCCATGGTTAGGGTTTGTGATGGTGCCGAAAAACATCCTAAAGTGCTGTCATCCAAACACCGGATGGATGTGACTTTCACTGAAATCAGCGAAACCATCGCATTATCTGCGATGTACGCGGCGAATCATTTAGATGGTATTAAAGCCATTATCGCGCTGACCGAATCTGGTTACACTGCCAAACTGATGTCACGCATCACGTCATCTCACGCTATCTATGCCCTGTCACGTCATGTGAAAACGCTGAATAAAATGGCGTTATACCGTGGTGTGTACCCGGTGTTTTTTGATAGCCACGGTATCAGCAATGATCACCTGGCCGATGAAGCCGTTGCCGCAGTGAAAAAAGCAGCCGGCTTACATACCGGTGATTTAGTGATCCTGACACATGGTGATGTGATGGAAACAGTTGGGGCTTCAAATACTTGTAAAATTGTGACCGTTAAATAATCACTGTTTTTCGAACAAAAAAATGCCATCCATTGATGGCATTTTTTTAAGCTGTTGTTATGCCACAGTACGATTATCCAACCGCCACTGCTTTAACACCGGCGCCAATGCCGTTACCGCCGAGCCAATCACCACCAACACCGCACCAAAAATTGACCAGCCATTAAGGCTTTGTGCCGCTGGTGCCGCTGGCCACCACCACGATGCCAGATTGGCAAATAAAATCGTTAATAATGGCGTGATCGCAAGCACGGCACTCACTTTTGAAGCTTCCCAATGTTCCAGCGCTTCGGCAAAAGCGCCGTATGCGACAATGGTGTTCAGGCAACAAAACAGCAATAAACCCCATTGCAACATCGATAATTGCGCGACTGGCGCCAGTTCAATAAATGGCATAAAACACATAGCGCCAGCGACGTAAATAAACCACATAATTTGCTGTGAGTTAAAATGCATCAGCAGCTGTTTTTGCGCCAACGCATAAGCAGCCCAGGTCACTGCCGCGATAATCACCAGCAACACACCCATACTGTCTTGTCCCATTTGGGTCAGCAGCAGAAAAAGCCGATCGTTGAAAAACAACAATAAACCCAATACCAACGTAGCGGCACCTATTTTTTGCCACAGCAGCAGGTGTTCGCGGAAGATAAAAATACCACCTAACATCATTAAAAACGGTGCTAGTTGGATCACCACCTGCGCGGTTTCGGCACTGAGTAAATCTAAGCCCAGCAGATAAAGAATGTAATTAGACAACAAACCAGCCACGGCAATCAGCAATAACCAGCGGGCTTTGCCTCTAATCTGGCCAAACGACGGCAATGCCCGATGATGGATCAACACGACAGTGACAAACACGGCTGCTGCCAGAAAACGCACCCAGGTGATCGTATTCGCAGTTAATTCCACGAGTAAAACTTTTAACGCTATAGGTAACATGCCCCATAACACGGCGGTGGTTAATGCCAGAATAAAACCAGTCAGACTTTTGCCGGACGCTTGGTGCATAATGAATTTCCGTTGAAAAAAGAGGGACTTTGCAGGCGCGCTATTTTCGCTGTTTTTCGCCTTGCTGTCGCCGGATTTCGGATGATTTTCACGGCAATTGGTCGTATCTGAGCACTTGCTGGTTTTACCTTACTTTTTTATATTCTTTGCGTTGCATCAATAACATATGGCTGACAATTGCGGATACTGAAGCATGACCTGCTTTTTAGAACTGCCGCTGACAGTGCGGCAACATCGCAAAGGCAGTGACGCGTTTTATACGTATTGCCCATTGATTACGAAGGATTAACCTATGAGTCATGCTATCCGAAAAATTGGCCTGTTAACTTCAGGCGGTGACGCGCCTGGGATGAATGCCGCTATCCGCGCTGTGGTATTAACCGCTACAGCCCAAGGTATTGAAGTGATTGGCTTTTCGCATGGATTTAACGGCATTTTCAACAATGAGTTTCAGCAGCTGCATCGTGCACAAGTCCTGCATATTATTCAGCACGGTGGTACCGTCCTTAAAAGCGCCCGTTGTAAGCAGTTGCAGCAATCTGGCGGCCCGGAACAAGCGGCAGATTTACTACATAAAAATAGCATCGACGCGCTCATCGTGATCGGCGGTGATGGTAGCTTCCGCGGTTGTCAGGCGATAGCCCCATTTTACCAAGGCCAGATTGTCGGCATTCCGGGCACTATCGACAACGATGTCGACGGCACTGATTTTACCATTGGTTTTGCCACAGCTTTGGATACCGCATTGGATGCCATCGACAAAATCCGTGATACTGCTGATGCCTTTGAACGGATCTTTCTGATCGAAGTGATGGGTCGCCATACCGGTTATCTGGCACTGGCTGCTGGTATTGCCAGCGGCGCTGAACAAATTATCTGCCCTGAGTATGGCGATGTCGACATTGTTGATTTACAGCGGGATATAGAGCAGTTACAACAACAATTTGGCCGGAGCAGTTACATTATTGTGATTGCTGAAACGATGTATCCGGCTGGTGCGACTGCACTTGCGGCCGAACTGACAGCAGCGTCCGGCATTGAATGTCGCGCTTGTGTGTTAGGTCATTTGCAACGTGGTGGCAGCCCGGTCGGCTCCGATCGAATTCTCGCCACTAAACTTGGCGCCTATGCGGTAGAGCAACTATTACTCGGTAATGCGCATCTGATGATGGCGGGTGAACAAGGCGGTCAGGCAGTACTGTTTCCACTGAGTTTAACCGGCGACAAGAAAAAACAGGCGGACCGTTATTTACTGGATTGGCAACAACGGATGCTGCAGGACAGCAGTCAGGCAAAGGTTTAATGGATGGCTTGATACATGGCGTGATGGATGAATTCAGAACTCAGAAATAATTCTGAGTTCTGAATTCATCCATCACGCAGTAAACTTAACAACGAATTAAGAACTAAACACCGTTTTGACGCGGTCTTTATAGCTGCGGCTAACCTTTACTGCCTGGCCATTGGTTAACATCAGTTGATGTTCGCCATTAGGTAACATTTGCAGTTTGGCGATGGTATTTACATTCACGATGGCCGAGCGATGCACCCGCACAAACAATCTTGGGTCCAGTTCCTGCTCCAGCTCTTTCATGGTGCGGCGTAAAATGTGCGTCTGGCCGTCATTGGTATGAATACACATGTAGTCACCGGCAGCGTCCACCCAATCAATGCTACCAACCGGCACCCGGGTAATTTCACCGCTGTCTTTGATACTAATCGCATCGGGGAAACGGTCGTTCATCACCGGTTCTTCTTGATCCAGTCGTTGCAGAATATTACCGGCTGCTTCGCCGGTCAGTTTCGCCACCGCTTCTGCCAATTGGCCTTTGTGACGATGGTCATCTTCGGCTTCAAAAGCTTTGAGTAATTTAAACACCGCGGCACGCAAACGCTCGGTTTCAACCGGTTTAAGTACGTAATCTACGGCGTTGACGTCAAATGCATTTAAAGCGTATTGGTCAAACGCCGTGACAAAAATGATGTAAGGCAGTTTGATCTGTTGCTGCTGTAAGGTTTTTAACACCGCAAAACCATCCAGCACCGGCATTTCCACATCCAGGAACACCACATCAGGGGACAGTTCCTGAATAGCATTAATCGCTTCTTCACCATTGCTACATTGTGCAACCACCTGCAATTCCGGAAAAGCTGCCAGTCGCATCAGCATGCCCTTTCGCGCTAACGGTTCATCATCCACTACTACAACTTTAAGCAAGTTCTTCATCGTTCAGTTCCACCTCAAACGGGATCCGGATATTCACTTTTACGCCTTGCGGCTGATTATGGGTCAGCACCAACGAAAAGTCTTTGTCATAAAGTGCTGCTAAACGTTCGCGGGTATTGACCAGACCCACTCCGCCGCTGTCTTTGGGTAAACCATCATCGATCGGCATGCCAGGCCCACTATCGGCGACTTCAATCAACAAATCATGGCCGAATTTACGGGCCTTGATACTGATAGTACCGCCAGCGGTCTGGGTTGCAACCGCATATTTGATAGCGTTTTCAACCAAAGGTTGCAAAATAAGGCTCGGAACTAACGCCAGTTCGGTATTTTTAGCCACATCAATTTCGATAGTTAATCTTTCGGTAAACCGGACTTTTTCGATTTCCAGATACAAATTGGCGGCATAAATTTCTTGCTGCAGCGGTACTTTTTTAATTGGATCTTTATATAAAGAATAACGCAAAAAGTCACTGAGCCGGCTCAGCATCTTGTTCGCTGTATCGGCTTCGTTGATCAACACCAGCGTAGAAATGGCATTCAGTGTATTGAATAAAAAGTGTGGGTTCAGCTGATAGCGCAGCATTTTCAGCTGTGCTTCATGCGCTTTGTTCGAAGCGGTCAGAGATTTTTGTTTTTCCTGCTGTAACGTCTGGTAATAGCGGATGCCGAAGTACAGCCCGCTCCAGCTAAGCATCACATAAAAACCAACTGAGGTTTGGCGGAAATACTGGATCCATTCATCTGGCCGATAGCCGTGACGGTAAATCTCCCAGTAATTGAAATTTTTGATCACAGTCCAGACACAAGCAACGACAAAAGCCACCACCATAATCGACAGGATCATCTGCCAAGGGCTCCAGCTCCAGGCGCGCTGGTATAAATAACGTAGTGGTATCGACAATAACCAACCGGCGTAGGCGTCAAGCACCACCACAAACAAATAGGCTTCACGCATTTCCTGGAATAAAGATCCCAGATAACCAACAACTGCAAAACCCATCCAGCCTAAGGTGTGCAGGATCCAGAATTGACGGTTACGGTCTTCAAAAATTCTTTGCAAGGAATGGTCTCGTTAAAAACTACGGCGGAACACCCAGCGATTATACCAAAGAACCGCTTTTCCCCTGCAGCGTTAAACTCAGCCGCCTCCCCGTTAGTCGCAACTGCTGTGATGGTAACTGCAGTGAACGTCGTTCAGGCAAAGGCGGTTTTCGCCCTTGTTAATAACGAATGCCAAAACGACGCAGGATAAAACCTAAGATCCAGGCCGGACCAATCAGCAGGAATTGTAAATCTTTAAAAAACGACGGTTTTTTACCTTCAATATGGTGACCAACGAATTGCAAAATCCACATCAGTACAAATAACAATAACGACGCCAGCCATACATCGATGCTGACTGCCGATTCAAACCAACGTAAAAACAGCACCACAAATGCGCTGTAGATTGTCATACCGATGCCGATGGCAAACGACAAACTGAAATAAAATCCCAATACCGGTAAGCACAAGACCAACGGCCAATTAATTTGCTGCTCGGCAAAACCGCTCAATGGCATTGGAATTTGCCACAACAAGCCAAACACCGTTAAATAAATCAGCGGCACCGCCAGAAAGTGGATTTTTTTGTTGGTAGGATTTTGATGGCTGACCGCGTATTCGGTGAACCATTGTTCAATTGTTTTCATGGTGAAGGAGCTCTAGTTGGCTTTTAATGGTTAGACCACTGTAGCGCCCCGTCACAAAAACTACAACTATACCCTGCATCATTGAAGATTCGGGGTTGTTGACTTCGCTCTTTCGCCCCAGTCACATAGAACAGCTATGCTCCGGGCCGGGCTGGCGTTCCAGTCTCACTCTCTCGCCGCCTACCCGAATCTTCAATGATTTTGGGTATACCCCAACAACTTCAAGCTGCTGTGGGTTAATGGCTTTTAACCCAATACCGGTGTTGGTTTGCGATCTGGCCCCAGTGCGACAAAGGTAAAAGTACCGGAAATCGCTTTGTGTTGATCGTCGTTATACATATTCTCGACAAAAATATCGACCAGCACGCGGATACTGGTACGGCCAACATGTTCAATCCGCGCCACCAGTTCGATGATACTACCGGCTGGAATTGATTCTTTAAAATCGACCCGGTCCGATGATACGGTCACCAAAGGTTTCCGACAAAACCGGGTGGCTGCAATAAACGCCGCTTCATCCATCCAGGCCAGCGCTTCACCACCAAACAAGGTGTTGTGATGGTTGGTACGCCCCGGAAACACGGTTTTGGTGACCCTGGTTACCGCATATTCGGTGCGGATAGCAACTAAAGCTTCATGGGACATAACGGACTCCTGTGGCGCAAAAGGCGCGGATTCTAGTGGGCTTAGCTGCAAAAGCCAAGGCCAAATTGAATGGCGCCTGGCAAATTACAATTCAAGCTCTGGTAGCTGTTAACGCGCCAGCATGGCTCCAAGTGGCTGGCCGCCGACTAAATGCATATGAATGTGATACACCTCTTGCCCGCCGTGACGATTACAATTGACGATTAACCGGTAACCATCATCACTAATCCCCTCTTTCGCCGCCAGTTTGCGCGCCACGGTAAACATTCGCCCTAACGCCGCTTCATGCTGCGGTTCCACATCATTGACGGTTGGGATCAATACATTAGGAACGATCAGAATATGGGTGGGTGTGCGCGGGTGAATATCACGAAAGGCCGTGACCAATTCATCTTGGTACAACAATTCAGTTGGAATTTCCTGGCGGATAATTTTTGAAAAAATGGTTTCTGCGGCCATAACAAGGTCCTTTTAATCAAATACTTTGAGTATATACTGACGTTTTTCAAATACCGCCGAGTATAAGTGATGCAACAAGTTACTTTCCAGCTTTGGATTGAGGATTTAACCGCCCATTTGATTGGGTTGCAGCTGGATTTTCAGCCACCCGTTGCCGATCTATCCGGCAACCAACAGCCTATCACATTGCAACTGCCAGCGTGGATCCCAGGCAGTTATCTGATCCGAAACTTTGCCAGGCATCTCGCCGCGCTGAGCGCCTGTGATCAGGATGGTGAGTTAACCGTCACCGCCATTGATAAACATAGCTGGCAACTACAAAACCGCGGCAAACCAATCACCGTCCGCTATCAGGTCTACGCCTTTGATTTGTCGGTGCGCGCTTGTTATGTCAATGACCAGGTGGCGGTGTTCAATCCAGCTGCTTGTTGCCTGAGCATACAAGGATTAGAGCATTTACCGCAGCTCGTCACTGTGCGACCATTGAGAGACAAACCGCAATGGCAAGTCGCCACCGGTTTAAAGCGTCTTTGCAACACCTGCCTGCTTGGTTTTGGTGATTATCAGGCCGACAACTATCAGCAATTAATTGATAGCCCGCTGTTGTTGGGTGAACTGGCGCATCAAAGCTTTGAGCATGCCGGTATTACTCACCATCTGGTATTTGCCGGTGCGGTATTGGCTGATCTAGAGCGGATCACCCGGGATTTGACACTGATTTGCCAGCAACAGGCGGCGGTCTTTGGCGGATTGCCAGCTGATTTGCATGAGTATTGGTTTTTAAACTGGATTGTTGACCAGGGTTACGGCGGGCTGGAACATCACAATTCAACCTTGTTATTGTGCAACCGCTATGACTTACCGAATCCACAACTGCCGGGCGAACTGACCGAAGATTATCAGAATTATCTGGCGCTTTGCAGCCATGAGTATTTTCACACCTGGTGGGTAAAACGTGCCAAGCCTGCCACCTTCCTGAATTATCAGCTGCACAATGAGCAATACACCAGCCAGTTGTGGCTCTATGAAGGTTTCACGTCTTACTATGACGATTTAGCGTTGCTGCGCGCCGGTTTAATTCAGTTGCCGCAATACCTGACCACCCTCAGTAAAACCATCAGCCGGGTCAATCGGGCGCCGAGTAATTCAAGGCAAAGTCTGGCCGATAGTAGCTTCACTGCCTGGACCAAGTTTTACCAGCAAGATGAAAATGCGATTAATTCAGTCGTGAGCTATTACGGCAAAGGCAGTTTGGTGGCGCTCTGTCTGGATGCGCAGCTGCGGGCAGCCGGTTTATCGCTGGATGGGCTGATGTTGCAGTGTTGGCAGCAGTTCGGCGTAACTGGTGCCGGTAGTAGCGAACTTGGTTTTTTTGAGCAACTATTCAATTACAGCAACAACGTCGAACTGGTACAACATTGTAAAGATTGGGTGTACGGCACAGCAGTGTTACCGCTGGAATCGTCACTGCTCTTATTGGGCATCACTTTACAATGGCGTGCGGCCGAATCGAATAAAGATTTATCCGGACCGGCGCAGGCGTTACAGCCAGTGCGAAATTTTGGCGCATTATATCAGGCCAATCACGAAGGATTACAAATCAGTGCCGTGCCGCTTGGTTCGGCCGCTTACCAGGCTGGATTGATGGTGGGCGATGTGCTGATTGCCATCGGCGGTTTAAAAGCAACTGAACAGAACTTCCAGCAATTGCTGCAACGGCTGCCGCTTGGCGAAAGTTTGCCACTGCATTATTTTCGCCAACAACGGCTACTGACCACCACCTTGCAGCTACAAGCCGCAGCAGAATTGATTGCCTGGTTGCAAGCACTTGAAGAAACTCCACTACAACTGCTCTGGCGGGCAGCACTTTAGTCGATGGCCATCAATAAGACGATTTAATGAAAAAATGTCTTTCGGTGGCATTTTAATATTTGTATATTTATCAGCCAGATAGCTTGTTCAAAATATTTCAAAACCACTATCTGCATTTTGTTCCAGATATGAAGTAGCACGCGGCAGCTTGTTGGGTCAGATTCTATCGGTAAGCGCAAAGTTGGCGCTTTTTTCAACAACAACCGATGGAGTGAATGATGAACAACCAACCAAGGAAAATTGGCCAGCGCCTGAAAGCTACGGCCTTAAGTTTGCTGCTGAGTATTAGCAGTTTTGCGGCAGTTGCAGCACCGATTGAGCTGGATTTCGAAGGCGCAGGTAACGAAAGTCAGTTATTGGATTTTTATAATCTGGGTACCGATAGTCAGGGCAACAGTGGCGATAACCATGGTGTTGGTTTTAGTAGCAGCGCCCTCGCCTTGATTGCTGCAGCCGATGGCAGCAGTGGCTTCAGCAACGTGCCGTCGGGCTCTACTGTGCTGTTTTTTGATAATTCCACCGCCTGGCTCAATATCGCTGCTGGTTTTAGCGGTGGCTTTTCACTTTATTTCAGCTCGGCGCTAGACGCCGTGATTAACCTCTATGACGGCGAAAATGGCAGTGGCAATCTGGTCGCGAGCTTCAATATCAGCAATCAGTTTGACCGTGATTGTGCCGGCGATTCACTGTTTTGTAGTTGGAGCCTGGCAAGCGTGCTGTTCGAAGGGACTGTCCGCTCGATTGATTTTTCCGCAGCCAGCCAATGGGCGGCTTTTGACAATCTGACTCTTGGCCTCGCCGCCGTTGACGAAGTACCAAGCCCTGCCCCGGCTGCATTGTTTGCAGTGCTGTTTATTGCCTGGCGCATCCACGTAAGACACCTGCAACGTTCACCGCGTTAACTGCCCGCGATGGTTCGCCGTCAAAAGCTGTTTTCGGTGCAATTCGTGACAAGTTGATGCTTAAAAATAAATAACTATAAATCAACAGGATAATAGACGATGAAATCGAATTTTTTAATTACAAGCACCTTATGTGCGCTCAGTTTCACCACCCTGGCAGCAGATAATCTTGCCATCACCGGACCTGGTGCCGGATCTGACGGCAGCAGTAAAGGCGCTGGCAGCAGTTATGGTTTTGTCAAAGACGCTAACCTCGCCACGTTCTGGCAACCAGCCGGCACCAGCAATGAGCGGGTTTCGGTGAAATGGAGCAGCGCAATCGCCTTTAATCAGGTGATCTTGCGCGAAGACGGTCATGAAGTGACGAGCTGGCGTTTGGTCAATCATGACAACGGCACTGTGCTCGCAGCTGGCAGCAGCATCGGCCCGGCGCTTAAAGTAAACCTCGGTGATGTCAGCATGAAAAAGCTGAACTTACTGATCATCACCGCCAATAACGCGCCAAAAATTGCCGAATTCGAAGTGTATCAAAGCTCGGAAACGGAAGATCCTGATCCGATAGACCCAGAACCACCGATTGATCCGGATCCAGAACCGGGTCCAATCACACCTCCCATCGGTAATCCGGGAGCTACCGGCAAACCAGTTTGGGGCGCTTTTAATGCTTGCGCCAGCAGTCCACAAGGTTTTGCCAGTTTACAAAGCGGCACCACCGGCGGCCTGGGTTTACGATCAACCCGCGTGACTGTCACCACCGGCGCACAGCTTGTTGCTGCACTTAAAAACAAAGATCCAAACCGGCCGTTAACGGTACGCGTCAATGGCACTTTGACCATCGCCAACTCCGGCGGCGCCAGCAAGTTTGAAGTCAAAGATATGCGCGATGTCAGCATTATTGGCGTTGGCAATACCGCCTTGTTAGATGGCATCGGCATTAAAATCTTCCGCGCCGACAACGTGATTATCCGCAACTTAAAAATCCGCAATGTCGACACCGGTGACAAAGACGGCATCACTATCGAAGGTCCGGCCCGCAATATCTGGATTGATCACAACGAAATTTCCAACCGGTTGGATGTCGACAAAGATCATTTTGATGAACTGGTCAGCGGCAAAAAAGATATCGATAACGTAACCTTGTCATTTAACTATCTGCATACCAGCTGGAAAACTTCATTGTGGGGCTCCAGTGATACCGACGATTATCAGCGTCGGGTGACCTTCCATCACAACTATTTTGAAAATGTGAACTCACGGCTGCCATTGTTTCGCTTTGGCCAAAGCCATATCTACAACAACTACTACCGCAATATGCTGGAAACCGGCATTAATCCGCGGATGGGCGCCATTATCCGTATCGAAAACAACTTGTTTGAACAAGTCACTAATCCGGTGGTGTCGTTTTACTCAGCAGCACTTGGTTATTGGGATACGCGGGATAATGCATTGGTTGATGCAAACTGGGTCGAAAGCCCGGCTGATGGAGTGATTGCCGGTGCCGATATGCTGCCTACAGGTGTGTTAAATCTGCCGTATGACTACAAAATGGTGCCAACGAGTGACGTGAAAAACTTCGTGCTGGCAAATGCCGGTGTGGGGAAATGTCCGTTCTAACATGTGGGAACTGTTCGTTGCAGCTGTTCGTTGCAGCAAAAATCAGCTGCAACGAACAGCAAATGCGGAACTTAGATAACCGCAATAGCGCCTTTACCCACACCCTCATAAGCAACCACTTTATAACTACCGGCTTCCCGTTGCTGCAACTGGCCAGCAATATAATCGGCCAGACATTCGACCGTGGTATCACAAGGCACGATTTCGCAGTGCGCGGATGGAATAGTAATTTCAAACTGCCCTTGTGGTGCCTGATACTGGAAACAGTAATCGCCTTGATTGGCATGTAAATAACGACATTGGGCTGGCGCTACCTGATCTTCAGCGGTGGCCAGATAAATATCCTGCCAGCGTTCAGTCCAGTACTTATTTAGCCGTGGCGACAACATACCGTTTTGATAAATCTCAATTGTAGAACGGTGACCATGGGCAATCCGCTGACAATTGCCATCGTGTTTTTTCAGACCATGGCTGTAGTGATAATAGAAACTGGCGCTTCTTTCAGCTCGTAGAGTAAAGGTTAACTTCTGCACGTTGGCTGGCAACAAAGGTTTAATTTGTTCAACCAGAAATGCCGCCACACTGTGCTCATCAATCGTTTGTGTGTTGATGGCAACGTGTGCATCGAACGGCGACGCAATTTGAATGGTTCCTCTTGCGCTATGCCATTGCAGAATATCGGTGTGCTGCTCGCTACGATGCGTTAAACAGGTCGCCTGCGCTGGGTAAGCCAACTTATGATCCACCAGTTGATCAATGGCTTTTTTAATCACTTTTTTGACACTGCCAAAATCAAACACCATCGACGTCGCATCTAAATCGCCTTGCAGCTCGACATCGACAATATAACTTTCGCCAAGTAACCCTCGTTGCTGACACAAATAAGAAAAATCGATGACGGTTAAATCGCGGACAAATAAAATCATGGTGCACTCAGCAGGTCAAAAAGATGACGGCATTATACGGCAACTTCGGCGGTATATTAAGTCGCTCGTGATTTAACGACGACAAAATTACTTTTTATGGTCGTTCAACCAGCCGTTGAGTAAACCAATTTGCCCTAATTTGTGCGCGGCGTACATCAGGCGAATGGCGTTGCTGAGTAGTAAACTGTCATTCCACTGCGTTTTGGCCTGAATTTCTTCGTAGCAAGCTAAGGCTTCTGGCGTCAGATAACCACGAAGCTCTTTACGGCCCGATTGTTTTTGCCGATCCCGATAGCGCTGCTGCTTTTCAGCATTGTTCAGGTTTTTTCTCGCTTGTTCTGTCATGCAATTGATCTCATCGTCAGGTTAAGCTCAGCGTCTGTGGCAAATTTTCTGCTACAGATGTTGATTATATGACTAATCGGACTTGTTTAGCGTACAGCTGTTCGCTAAAGTGACAAGCAATTTTTTTCGGATCAAACATACATGACTCAGAATAGCTTTACAAAAGAAGAATTAATCGCATGTGGCGAAGGCAAATTGTTTGGACCTGGTAACAGTCAGTTGCCAGTTGCCAACATGCTGATGATCGATCGTATTGTGCACATCTCAGAAGAAGGCGGTAAATATGGCAAAGGCCAGATCATCGCCGAATTCGACATCAACCCAGAGCTGTGGTTTTTCGCCTGCCATTTCGAAGGTGATCCGGTGATGCCAGGTTGTTTAGGTCTGGACGCGATGTGGCAGCTGGTTGGCTTTTTCTTAGGCTGGACTGGTGGTCCTGGTAAAGGCCGCGCCTTAGGCGTTGGTGAAGTAAAATTTACCGGCCAAATTTTACCAACTGCGAAAAAAGTCACCTACACCATTGATATGAAACGTGTTATCAAGCGTAAGCTGTATATGGGTATTGGCGATGGTGTGGTGAGTGTCGATGGTCGCGACATTTACGCCGCTGAAGAATTAAAAGTGGGCCTGTTTCAGGATACTTCGAATTTCTGATTGGTAGATCCATTCAACATGATTGTTGAATGAAGCAGCACCTGAAACGACAAACCCCACCAATGGTGGGGTTTCTGTTGATGGGCGCTAAATCAGCGCCGGGATAGTTGTTATTGACCTTTACTAAACAAACCGCCACCGCGGTCTTCCATCGCCTCGCGATATCCCCCTAACCACTGCGAGCGCGCATCTAAATTCTGGTACGGACAAATTTCTTTAGAACGGCCTGTTACACCAGCACGGTAACCTTGAGCATGAGCACGTTCCAGACGATCACGTTTTTGTCTTTTCATACGGCAGTCTTCCTCAACTGTATTATTTAACCAACAGTGCCTCAGGCTTTGCGCCAGAACACTGTTCTAAATAGATAGCTGCAACAGCACAAAGGTTCAACCTAAATCAGTAAGGATAAAGCTTGACAACAGCTAACAACCTGAAGTTGATTACAATTTGAAGAAAAATAAATGAAACTTTTTTTGTAATTTTTAGAAATATTCTTAGAACTCATAAAACACCACCCGGTTTTGGTGAATCGTCAATACAAACCAGTACTCCCAATTTTGCTAGTGATCGTTTCTACTCATTCTAAAAGCACAAAACCACCCGAAGGTGGTTTTGTGTACAGTTAGTTATACAACGAATTACGGAGAACTAACCCAACCGACGACGCAATAGCGGTAACAACAACAACGTCAGCCAACCAAAACTGCCGCCTTTACGTTCGTATCCTTCATCAACTTCGGTGGTGCAAGTATCGGGAGTACCATTGGCAACAGGTGTTAACTGGACCGCCATAGCCACTTCTTCCATCACCGCATTACCGGCACTGTCTTTGATGATTTCGCCTTTGACATCTCGTTGCTCAACTTTTTTAGTTGCAGTTGCCACAATGACATTTTTATCATTGATATCCTGCGCTGAAACTAAGGTATATCCAGAATTACATGGCAACAAGGTGTTTAAATCTTTAAAACTGTTGGTACTCATGTCATACCAGAAGGCGACACTACGACGGATTGACGAGCCGTCGCTGAATGCTTCAGTGGTGCCAACAACCTGATTATTTTCGTTAATTGCAGCTGGCACTGTGGTCGCAGTACCAAATAAATCGGTTGGAAAACTCAGTTTTTGGGTATTTAAATCGTAGACAAAAAACCTGTCCGGGCCTTGATACCAAAGTTTCCGCGCTGCACCAACGATGATGTTTTTGTTATTAATGGAGAATGCTCTTGAGCTTTCCCATTCTTTCACATCGGTAATCATCGTGAGTTCCGAACCCTGAAATACCGTGGCCTGATTCACACTGAAAATACCGTCCATATAAGTAAATGGGTTGTAACGAATATCGTCACTATCGGTATAAACAGAGACGCCAACTGCAATACCGGCGTCATTGACATCGCTTGGTGCGCTGGTGTAGTTAATAGCGGAATAATCAGTGCGGGTATGTGGTTTACCGGTCTTTTTATCACCCAAATAACCAAGTTCGGTTGCAGGACCAGGCACACCATTGGCATCTAGCCGCCAGATCAAACCAGTCACCCGGTATGGCGCTGATGTCACGTTGCCAATCGCTTTGTAATAACAGAGAGCTTTCGGCTCGGCTGCACCCGTACAGCTGGTATCAAGCAAGGTTGCGATAGCAGGGTCTAAACTCACACTGCCTGTGCCCACGACGATACCACTATTGCTCATTGCGCGCGCCAACGAGATGCCGCCACCATAATTGGTATATAACGGATTTAACACCTGACGGCTGCCATTGCTCAAAACCAAAGATTGCATAAAGCCGTCTTGTGGAACCCACAATTGCTGTGTAACCGGATTTGGTGTTGTTTCAGTGGCGGTTGGGGTAAATGCTTGTTTTACAAAAGGCGCACTGGCATAACCGAGCATAGTGCCGTCATCACTGATGTCGACAAAATACTCATAATTCGTTTGAGCAGGTTGAGTTTCGCGTAATTTAACTTGCTGGCGAAGGTCGTAACGCATTGGAAAGGCGTCGGAAAAACGCTGTACAGTGAAATCTGCAGCAGAACTTTTCAGATAACCAACTAATACCGCTAAAGCCTTGGCGTTGACATTGCCTTTTTTAACTTCTTCAATTTCAGCCGCAGTTAAATTTGCGGTAATGATTGCGGCTTCATAATTCACTGCAGTCAGGTCAACCGGAAAATTAAACTGATTGCTGGCGGTACCAACAGTTTGATTGTTGTTATTGATCCCGGCCGAGAAACTCGATTTATAACCTTCGACAAGTCCAAGTTCTGCTACCTGATAGACTTCTGCCTGACTCGCAAATACCGTTAATGCCGGTAACATTGCGAAAAAAATAGGCGCTAATTTCATTCAAATCCCCTACGACTGCTGATTTAATGCTTCTAATTGTTCCCATCGCTCATATGCGTGCGCCAGCTTCGACTCAGTCTGCTGTAATTGGTTCAATGTAGCTTCGGTGGCTTCGGCGCTTTGCCGGAAAAAATCTGGATTATTCACCTTTGCCTGCAATGCGGTTAACTCTGCATCCAGTGCTTCTATTTGTGCCGGTAATAATTCCAGTTCACGTTTTTCTTTGTATGATAACTTCTTACCGCTCTGAGCTAAAGGCTGCGCAGCGGTTTCTGGTGTCGGTTTTGTAATTAATTGTGCCGATTCTGCTGGTTTTTCAACAGTCACTGCCGCAACAGACGGTTTTTGTGCCCGTTGTTGCTGCGCAGCTAAATAACGTTGCTGATAAGCAATCACGTCTTCATAACCACCGGCCACTTCAATTACCTTGCCTTCTCCGGCAAACCACAACGAACTGGTCACGGTATTATTAACAAATTCCCGGTCATGGCTGACCAAAATCACCGTGCCCTGATACTGCTCCAGAATGTCTTCCAGCAGCTCCAGTGTTTCCACGTCTAAATCGTTGGTCGGTTCATCGAGGATCAGTAAATTGCTTGGTTTGGCAAATAACCGCGCCAGCAACAAACGATTTTTCTCACCACCGGATAACGCCCGAACTGGTGTTCTGGCGCGAGCTGGTGGAAACAGGAAGTCCTGCAGGTAACTGAGCACATGGCGGCTTTGGCCATTTTGCATAATTTCCTGCCTACCTTCGGCCACGTTATCCTGCACCGTTTTATCTAAATCAAGTGCCATCCGGTGCTGGTCAAAATAAGCAACTTCCAGATTAGTACCGCGTTTGATGTCGCCACTTTGCGCCTGATATTCATCCAGCAAAATTTTGATTAAACTGGATTTTCCGACACCGTTTGGCCCAATCAACGCTACGCGATCACCACGCATCAGCAGTAAATCAAAATCAATTAACACCGGCTTGCCGTCAAATGCCAGATTTAAGTGCTTACCTTCAAACACTAATTTGCCGGATTTCGCTGCTTGTTCGATAGCAAAATCGACTTTGCCCAATTGCTCAACTCGTGCAGCACGTTCTTTACGCAGCTCTTTCAGCGCCCTGACCCGTCCTTCGTTGCGCGTGCGGCGGGCTTTAATACCCTGGCGGATCCAGACTTCTTCTTCGGCCAAGCGTTTATCAAACAGATGGTTATGTTGCTGCTCGACTTCAATCGCTTTTTGCTTGCGCTCGAGATACTCGGCGTAGTTGCCCGGATGTGAAGTGAGAATACCGCGGTCTAAATCGATAATGCGGGTCGCTACAGCGCGGATAAAGGCCCGGTCGTGCGACACAAAAATAATGGCGCCGGGGAAACTGATTAAAAACTGTTCCAGCCACTGAATGGCAGCAACGTCTAAGTGGTTGGTCGGTTCGTCCAATAACAGAATGTTTGGTTTACCAACCAACGCCCGCGCTAATGCTGCTTTACGCAGCCAGCCACCTGACAACGACGCCAGCGTAGCTTCCGGGTTCATTTCGAACTGTTCACACAGCTGTAAAATACGAGCTTCTAACTGCCAACCATCACGGGCATCAAGTTCAGTTTGTAAATCACCAAACTCGTTCATCTGTGCATCGGTAGCATCATGCAGATGATCCGACAGCTCATAAAAGTGCTGCAGTTTTTCAGCTAAATCGCCAGCGCCTTCCCGGATAAAATCGGCAATTTTTACGTCCACCCGCGCTGGTGGATCTTGCTCCAACCGGCTTAATAACACATTGTTTTGTTTAACAATTTGCCCATCATCTAAATTTTGCTGACCGGTCAGCAATTTAAGCATGGTCGATTTACCGGCGCCATTACGGCCGACCAGACACACCCGCTCGCCGACAAACAAACTGAAATCGACTTTATCCAGTACCGGATTGGTACCAAAGGCTAAACAAGCCTGTTGAAAACGTAATAATTCCACGCCTTACTTTCCTTGCAAACTGTGCTCGTTGATAAAGTCGCGAAGCAACTTTTGATCAAACGGCCAGTATAAATATAAAGAACCTGCACCCAGCACCGGAATGCTGGTGCGAAACTTGGCAAATGCCACCGGATCATCAACGATATCCAGTACGGTAAAAGACAACTGCTGCTGCGTCAGTAAACTTTGCGCTTCTTCACACAAATGACAGCCCCAGGTGCTATACAAAACCAGTGGTGTTGCACTCATTCAATCAGACCCGCGTCAGCTCAAAACAGACGTGAATATGCGGATTGCGTTTAAAGTCTTCCGGCAAACTGGCTGCCGAAATATCTTTGACCTGCCAGCCAGCTTGTTGCAGCGCTTCATAATCAAGTTTAAAGCGCCGTTTGTTATTGGAGAAAATTACTTTGCCGCCGGTGCTTACCAGTTTTGACAACATATTCAACAACTTGACGTGGTCGCGCTGCACATCCCAGGTGTCTTCCATTCGTTTTGAATTGGAAAAGGTTGGTGGGTCAACAAAAATCAAATCAAACTGATTTTTACAGCCATGCAGCCAATCGAGTACGTTTTCCTGCACAAACTGATATTGCTTGCCCGCCAGATTGTTTAAATCAAAATTGCGGCGAGCCCAATCCAGGTAAGTGTTCGACATATCGACCGTGGTTACCGAACGTGCGCCACCAATAGCGGCATGTACCGACGCAGTGCCGGTGTAAGCAAACAAGTTAAGTACAGCTTTGCCTTTGCTTTGCTGCTGAATCGAATGGCGGGTAATGCGATGGTCCAAAAACAGGCCGGTATCCAGGTAATCACGTAGATTCACCAGAAATTTCGCGCCGTATTCGGTCACTTCTTTGTACTGAGCTGCTTTGGCGAGCGCCTGATACTGATCTTTGCCTTTTTGTTTTTCGCGAACTTTCAGCACCATTTTATCGGTGTGAATACCGAGCACTTTCGGCACCAGATTGACGATATCAAATAAACGTTTTTGCGCGATGCTTTCGTCGACATTCGATGGCGCCGCATATTCATGCACCACCACTTCACCGTCGTACCAGTCTATTGCCACGTTATATTCAGGAATATCCGCATCGTATAAACGGTAACAAGTCAGCTGTTCGCGTTTGGCCCACTTCTCTAATTGCTTGACGTTTTTCTTCAAACGGTTGGCAAAGGAATCACTTTCGGCGAAAAACAACGCAGGCGCAGTCGTGGCGCTGACCTGCACTTGCTGCTCGGTTAAGTCAAAAATGCTGAATTCACAATCCAGTGGACCGTTGGCAAATTTGTAGTTTTTCAGCTTAGACAGCTTGAGTGCCCGCAGTAAGTCACCATTGGAGGTGATCACGGCCAAACGCCAGCCCTGAAAATGCTGTTTTAAGCGTAAAGAAAAATCGGCATAGAGTGGGATTAAAGCGGGTAAATCGCCTAAGCGCTCGCCATAAGGCGGGTTGGTGACGATCACGCCATTGCTGACGCCTTCGATGGCTTCAAGCGCTGTAGCATCACCCTGCCGGAATTCAATCACATCACTGAGGCCCGCGCGATTGGCATTTTGCTTGGCTTTGTCCAAGGATCGTGCATCCAAATCAGATCCGATAAACCTTACACCAGCGGCCAATGGCTTTCTGGCACCTAAAGCTTCAGCCCGTAATTGCTGTAACAACGAATTGTCAAAATCGGCCATTTTTTCAAAGGCAAATTGCGGACGTTTTAAACCAGGGGCGATATTGCGGGCCATCAGCACGGCTTCAATTAATAAGGTGCCGCTACCGCAGAATGGGTCAAACAAACTTTGGGTGTGTTGCCAACCAGAACGAATAAGTAGCGCAGCAGCTAAATGTTCTTTCAGCGGTGCTTCGCCCTGCTCTTTGCGGTAACCGCGTTGATGTAACGAAGGGCCAGAAAAGTCTTGTACAAAATAGAAATGACTGCGTTCCATCCGCAGTTGAAACCGCACATCCGGATCCAGCCGGTCGACATTCGGCCGTTCACCGGTTTTGTCGCGGAACTGGTCGACGATGGCATCTTTAATGCGCATCGCGCCAAATTGGGTATTATCGATGGTTGGATGCTTACCAACACATTCCACCGCCAGGCTCTGATGCAGCTGCATATGCTGCAACCAGTCAATTTCATTGGCAGCTTCATACACGTCGGTGGTTGCGTCTACGGCAACCGCATGGATTTGACGCATAATCCGGGTGGCCAGCCTGGACCACAAACATAACCGATAAGCAGTGTCGAGTGTGGCGTTAAAACGCACCATCCCCAAACCTAACTTCACTACTTCGCCGCCATGTTGCTTAATCTCAATGGCTAACACTTCTTCAACCCCTTTCGAGGTTAAGGCCCAGAATTCCTGCATAGTCGCACCCTTTTCGCAAATTGGCCGGCATTATAGCAGAAGCTTCCGTGCGAGCGCCGTGCGAATTTACGCCGAACACTGTGAATTATCCGAGTGATTTACTAAAATCAGCGCTTATTTAAGCAGATCGTAGATTAAAGCAGCAGTCAGTTGCAAAATCGCAATTAGTTGTGATTTGTTGCTTGCATCGCTGGTCTAAAAACCATAAGATGCGCCCCGCAATGACGGACGCGGGATGGAGCAGCCTGGTAGCTCGTCGGGCTCATAACCCGAAGGTCGTCGGTTCAAATCCGGCTCCCGCAACCAAATTGTGACTGACTTAGTTAGAAGGTCACGACAAAAATCATTGCAAAGGAACAAGTTACACTCTCTGCTCAAGTGTAATTTTCGGACGCGGGATGGAGCAGCCTGGTAGCTCGTCGGGCTCATAACCCGAAGGTCGTCGGTTCAAATCCGGCTCCCGCAACCAACTTACTTAAAAGCCGACTTGATGTCGGTTTTTTTGTATCTGAAAATCGTGGTTATAAAAGTCGTCGGTTCACCCTTCACAAAAACCGGGCGGCTGCCGCAACCAACTTACTTAAAAGCCGACTTGATGTCGGTTTTTTTGTGTCTGAAAATCGTGATTATAAAAGTCGTCGGTTCACTCTTCACAAAAACCGGGCGGCTCCCGCAACCAACTTACTTAAAAGCCGACTTGATGTCGGTTTTTTTGTGTTTGAATTTCAGCTTTTGATTTGAAAAAGCAATCCTACTCATTGCTAGTTGGTGAGATCGCTTTCTGAAAGATCAGAATCAGCGGCGACAGATCAAGTTCCACCCCGGCGATGTTGGCATAAACCCAGTCTTCTTGTGATATTTCTGGCCAGGTTAAATCGTAGCCGAGCGCAAAGAGTAATTCTTCAAAGAAGAAACGTTGGGTTCGTCCATTACCATCGCGAAATGGGTGGATTAGGTTTAGTTCGCAGAACATGTCCGCTATTTTTTCAACGAGTTGCTGCTGCGATTGGATGTGGGCTAAAGCTGGCAATTGTTTAAACCATTTTAGGGCCTCTGCTTCAACACGGCTGCTGGTACAAAATCTGGTGGTTCCTTTTGCCAGGTCGACATCACGTATTTGGCCAGCCCAGCTGTAAAGGTCTTGAAATAAATGAATATGCAGGAACTGCAGGTGTTCAAAGGTAAAATCTGCCAGAGGTCGAACTGAGGAAAGATAGGTTTGATAACGTACCGCGGTGATTTCAGCTTCGGCTTCCGCCAGCAAGTCTGCGTCATGGATATTCAGCAGATTGATTAATACATCTGTGTCGGGGTAACAATATTTGTCGTGCAATACACCATATTTATCGGGCATAGCTGTTTATTGGGAATAGTGGCGTTTTAAATCGGCAATACTTTTGGGTTCAGTATTTTTTTTCAGCGCTAACCCTTCATAGGCCAGACTGGTCCGGTAATTGTCCATATTTGGCGTGAACCGGGGTTCATTGTTAAGTGACTTGTTCAGTGCCTTGCTCGGTGAATTCATCGTAGATGTTGCCATTTGTTTCCTCCGTACAAGTGCCGAGTATAGCGTTGAAATGAAACAGCGTCACCTGATATACATAGCGCACCAGACTTCAATGTAGTTCGCTACAGCTCCTGGCTAAACCCGCAACGAGGTTTAGCCAAGAACCAGGTCATGACATACTACTATGAAGTTGCACGATCAGCGCTTGCCACGGCCGCCACTGTTGCTCGAACCGGTATTTTTAGCAACATTGGTTTTTTTCAGATGCACATTTTTAGGAGCAGCTTTAGCGGCAGTACCAGTATCCGCAGGTTTTGCGCGACGTGGTTTACCTTTTGGCTGTGGCTGACCTGAACTGTCCAAATCAATCAAGGTTTCACTGGCTTTATTCGAACGACCCGACAATACCTTGCGTGAAATGCTTTTCAATAGCGACACCCGGTTACTGACTTCAAAACCTGGCGTGATAATACGTTCGATTTTGCCGCCAATTAATTTTTGAATACGCTCTAATGTCTGCTCTTCTTCACGGCTGACAAAAGAAATGGCGTTACCAGAAGCACCAGCGCGACCGGTACGGCCGATGCGGTGCACGTAATCTTCTGGTAAATAAGGCAGATTAAAGTTCACCACATAATCTAAACCCTGAATATCCAAACCACGGGCTGCGACTTCGGTGGCAATCAACACTTGCAGTTTGGCGGACTTAAATTCAGCAATAGCGCGACGGCGTGCACCCTGACTTTTATCGCCATGGCAGACCGCGGCATTAATTTTACGCTGTTGTAATCCTGCCAATAACTGGTCAGCTTGCTCTTTGGTACTGGTAAAAACCAGCACCTGAAACCAGTTCTTTTCCGTCAGTAACTTTTCAAACAATTCGATTTTGCGGGTTTCTTCGACCGGGTAAACCACATGGTTCACGGTATCTGCGGTGCTATTGACCTTGGCGACGCGGATTTGCTGGTGGTTTTTCAAAATTTTGTGCGACAGTTCATTGACTGCTGGCGACGTCGTTGCCGAAAACAACAAGGTCTGCCGTGCATTGGAGGTCATTTGCAGCAACTTCAGCACATCGGCGCTAAAGCCCATATCGAGCATGCGATCGGCTTCGTCCAGTACTACATATTCAACATCACTTAAAATGACATTACCGAGCGCCATATGCTCCAGCAACCGGCCTGGGGTACTGATCACGATATCCACACCAGCTGTTAATTTGTTGGCCTGACCACCCATTTTGACACCGCCATATAAAGCAGTGGCCTTGATGTCGACAAATTGCGCGTAACCGGTAACGGCTTCGGCAATTTGCTCTGCTAATTCGCGGGTTGGGGTCAGAATTAACGTGCGTGGGCGGCGCTCGACCCTTGGCGCTGGTTTATCCAGCATCCGTTGTAACAACGGGATAGTAAAAGCGGCAGTTTTACCGGTACCGGTCTGCGCTGTGACTTGTAAATCTTTACCGCGGCGGGCCGGCACTATTGCCTGTTCCTGAACCGGTGTCATAGTACTGTAGCCACAAGCGACCAGTGCACGTAATAAGTCTGGTGCTAAATCTAAAGACGAAAATTGCATAAGAGTTCCTCTGTAGATTTGCTACAGTCAAAAAATTAGGGGCGGAATATACAGTATTTTGGCAGCCGAAGGGAGAAATGCTTGTCATTGCATGAATTTCAGACACTTTTTTATCAGAAAAGGCCGTTCCTGCAATGAAATGCTTACCCCGAAGGATAAGCACGCCGGTCTGATTGCTGTTTAAGCGTCATCACCATCTAAAAATGGCTTTGGCTGGTGCTGGCAGGCTCTGGCCAGAATTTCAACATAGCATTGCGGCTGTGCTTGCTCGATGGCCACATCAATATGTTTATTGATTTCAGAGGTAAATATTTTTACTGCCAACTCTTCTGATGTGCCAAAGCGACAATCGAATGTCCAGTAATCCGCTCCTGCTGGTAACGGCTTGCGACGCTCCCGGTTTAAGTATTTTTTAATATCGTACTTAATGGCGTCTGCCAAACGCGCAGGTTGCAGTTTAGGGTGAGTTAAAGCGATTGTCTTTTTCATCAAAATTCCAACAGAGATCTATTCATGGGGAAAGCTGGTTGAGCTTTTAAAAACGCATTCTACAGATTTACCGCTAAGATAACCTCGAATATCTGAGGTTAAGGCTGTTTTTGTTGCAGCAACCAGTCAAATAAGTCAGATCCAGCATAAATTTGCCGCCAAGCGTCGTGCTCGGCCTGCTCTAAGATACTAAAACGCACGTTGGTATGGCCAAGTTGGCGCAGGGTTTCGATACCCGGATAAAAATAATCTTTGTTGATCGCCGAATCGCGGCCAGCGGCAAATACCCATAATGGCGTTTTTGCTTTGGCAATGGGGGCCATCAGATCAGGATGTCCCCAACCCACCACCGGCGCCACTGCGGCGAATACATTCGGATGTTTGCTGGCCAGATACCAGCTGCCAAAACCACCATAACTAATGCCGCTTAAATACAACCTTTTGTTGTCAACCCGATAATGCTGTTGCACCGATGCCAGCATTGCGAGTAGATCCTGCTCTGCCCGCTCCCATCCATCTGGCAACAATGGGGGTACTTTGCTCATCTCTGTAACGGTATTGGCTGGCTGAATTGGTTGATCTGAACCAGACAGCTGCGGCCGTGGTGGCACACCTTGTGGCAAGCGTTTGGGAATTGCTGATTTTTGCCGCTGCGCGATATAAGGCAAACTGCCCATGCCGAACATATGCAGTTGCGGCACCAGCATCACAAAGGGTAAATCGCGTTTTTGGATCCAGGCTTCATACAGCGGGCCATGAACCATCGTAAAATCAAGTTCATCAAGTCCATTCCCCCGCTCGCCATTGCCATGCAAAAACAGCAACAACGGCCATTTTTGCTGTGGATGGTCAGCATAACCCTTTGGCAAATAAACCAAATATTGCCGCTTACTTTGATCAATCTGACTTTGGTAATTGACCCTTAATAATTGTGCTTCACTGACCGTGGTGGCAGTTGCCTGACTAAATCCAAAACAAAAGCAGCACAATACCAACCAAAAACGCATCATGATGATTAACCGCATAAAAGGTCCTTCATAAACTCAATCAGAAATAGTTTGATTCTTAAGTCAGGGCAGTTTGTTGTGCTCAAAGTTAGCGTATAGCAATAGCCAGCAACAATGAACCACGCAAAAAAAAGACCAGCATGAAGCTGGTCTTTTTATATCACATCAACCGAAGTTGACGCTGAGTTATCAGAACTTCTGGGTGTAGCTTACATAGAAGAAGCGACCTGGAGTCCGGTAGTTAGGATCATAAGAGTTGGCAAATGATGAGTATGCAATTGGTGGCTCTTTGTCTAACAGGTTACGAACACCCACCACAATATCACCTTCCCACGGAGCAGTGTAACCAACCTGACCATCGAAATAGACCGTTGGTTTCAGCTCGTTCGTTGCATATGGGCTATTTGGCGTACCAACAATATTCAGCGTGCCTGGTGCAAAGCTATATTCAGTACGGGTTTCATCCGGCTTAGAACACAGGTTACGCAGGTTTGGTTGACCTAAACCGTTCGCGATCGCAACGATAGCGTTACACTCTTCTGTTTGCTTAGACAAGTATTGAGCCGTCACTGACGCTCTCCAGTCATCTTTGCTCCAGCTTAATGTCAGGTTTGACTTCAGACGGAATGAAGTACCACCACCTGAAGCACCAGCAGCTAAACGACCTGCTGCGTTACCACCAGCAATGGCTTCGTCCAGCGTCAATTCGCCACGTTCCAGTTTACCTAACTGACCATCATAAATGGTGTAGGCATTGTCCCAGTTCGCACGCCAAGTACCAATATCAGTTACGAAACGGTAGTCAACGTTCATATCAACACCTTCAACGTGGAAACCACCTTTGAAGTTCTCGTTTAGACTGACGATGTTCGAAATTTCACCTGGGTTGCCGTTCAGCGTACCAGTGAAATCACGGGTAATCAGCGCACAAGCAGAATCAATACCCTGTACATAACAGCGGTTCAGTAGAGCCTGAGCTGAATAACCACTGATTGCATTAGCGATTTCAATGCGGTACCAGTCCATGCTGATGCCTAAACCTTCAACCCACTCTGGACTGTAAACAAAACCAGTAGAGATAGATTCTGAAGTTTCAGGTTGCAGAGCCGGGTTACCACCAACTTTTGCACGAACCTGTGCATCATTTTGTCTGAATGTGCTAGACAAACCAGCAGCAGCACAACGTGCAGCTACACCAGGTGTCGTGTTATATGGTGAGTTCGCGACGTTGGTACGGCATGGATCAGCAGCTGTTGGACGACTGTCGTTCTGACCTTGATACAGCTCAGCGATTGAAGGTGCACGGAAACCTTCGTTAAAGCTGGCGCGTAACAAAAGCTCGTCAACCGGACGGTAAGTTAACTTGTAGCTGTTATTGGTGGTATCACCAAAAGTGCTGTAGTCAGAATAACGGCTAGACAGCGACAATTCTAAGCTTTGGGCATAAGCCATATCTGATAACAGTGGAATAGATAATTCTGCGTACACTTCTTTTAAGCCAAAACCACCTTTAGTTGGTGTTGCAGCGTTATCACCCAATACCTGACCTAACACAGTCAGAGGTTCCGGGCTGGTATAACCTGATTCACGACGAACTTCAGTACCTAAGTTTACAGCAACCGGACCTGCTGGTAATTCAAACAATTCAGTTTGAATGTTACCAGTGTAGTTCCACATTTTTGAGTAAGCTAAGTCGCGTGGTGCTACAGAAACGTAATCCAGCATCGCCTGAGTTACGCCTTCAGGGCCACCGAACAAGTTAAACGGCACACAACCAGCGATTGGTGCGGCAACAGTACCACAAGTTGCAACGCCGGTTGAGCTTACAAATGATGGACCAATAGCACGGGCAAAACGGTTAGATTCAAAGAAACCTTCTTTTAACGCTGTTAAAGAGTTATCAGAGAAAGTTGCTGAAGTATCCCAGGTGAACGTACGGTCAACCAGTTCAAATTCGCCTTCTAATGAAGACGAGAAACGCCAGGTATTCACCTGAGCATTATACTGACGTGGCGCGACGATTGGACGGAATGAAGCACCAACAATAGCAGCACCAAACGGGTTGTACATGCTGTTAGCCGGAATTGCCAGGCCACCTAAAGGCTGCGCTGCTAACTGAGCTTGTGAACTACGCTCGTTATACAGCACTTCGGTTTTCCAGTTGATGGTATCAGTAACGGCATAACCACCTTGCGCATACAGAGACAGCGACTCAAATGGCTGTTGGATATAGTTCACCGGAGCGAAGTTATAACCATCAGTATTGCCATCATAGTTTTTGAAATCCGCTGCTGCTGCTGGCGAACAAGCCTGATTCGCCACACAACCGGTTTTACCTGGGGTCAGAGTGCGTGAAACACCACCAACCACAAACTGACCGTAAGGAGTCGTCGGGCTGGCACGGCCACCGTTGATAGAAACGTTCGCTGGCAAGTTATAGATTGGCACCGAGGAAATTTCACGGTCCGCACCCATAATTTCTTCTTGTTTGGTGTAGCTGATGTTAAACAAGACGTTGGTTTTATCGTTTGAAGTACCAAAAGTTGCGGTGTAAGTTTCACGTTTACCGTCGCTTTCAGAAGTTTCACCATTGTACAGACTTACTTCAGCGCCTTCAAAATCACCTTTAGTGATAACGTTGACAACACCACAAATTGCATCGGTACCGTAGACTGACGATGCACCATCTTTTAATACTTCGATGGTACGGATGGCGGCCAGTGGGATTGTTGATACGTCAACCGAACCACCTAAACCACTGATCCAACGACGACCATTTACCAGTACTAAAGTACGGTTAGAAGCACAGTTACGCAGGTTAACGCGGCTTTCACCTGAAGTGTTACCGTTGTTCGTTTGCAGACCAAGTGCCGCACCGTTGGTAGAGATTTCTTTTAATACATCACCAACACTCAGTAAACCTGAACGGCCGATATCTTCAGCAGTGATCGCCAGAACTGGCTGGGCAGTTTCCATATCTGTACGTTTGATACGTGAACCTGTTACTTCAATGCGTTCTACTTTTTTGGCTTCTTCTTCTTCAGCAGCTTGTGCCATAGAGGTGAAAGACATAGCGGTCGCGGCGGTACCAAAGACCAGCGCCAGTCGAACCGACTTGCTTAATTTATCGTTTGTGAACATTAGGTTTTCTCCCTGGATCACCGTTTATCAGTGATTCTAATTTTGAATTCTGCGGATGTGACTTTGCAGATAACGCGAATGTAAAAACTATTCGCGATTAGATGATAGTGTGAGTAAATTGGCAGGGTCAACCTTTTTAAATATGATGATTGTAAAAGGATGTGAATAAATGCTCACTGCTTGCTACTTTTCTTGAACTTTCTGTGTACTTCGCTGTCGTCGTTCCTGAATTATCACCACGTATTTCCCGCTTTTTCGCCACCATAGCCAGCATATTTACGTCTTTACTAAACAACGTGCACAGAAGTTCGCTATTTTTCTGATTATTATTTTTTTTCGCTGAAAACAGGCTGATTTAACGGAAGTTTCGCTGAGTAACTACTAAGTTGCAACAATCGCCCTATCACCAATCCCCCTTTACCGGCGCGTTTTACTTAAGTCTTCCTTAAGTATTGGCCTTTAGTCTCTGAGCCATATTTTTTTGAGTACAGGGATCTAAAATGTCGTTTGCTTTTCGGCTGCAGTGGCACAAGTTTTTCGCACCTTATCGAATTTTAGGCAAATTTCTGTGGTTGGGATTGATACTGTTATCCGCCAGTCGGATGTTTTTACTGCTTTGGCAATCTGAACGAGTCCAGGCAACCGGACAATTTGGCTGGTTATTGCTACAAGGTATCAGAGCAGATCTGATGTTACTTGGCTTAGTGCTAAGCATTCCGGTGCTATTGATGCCGATTGTCCGAGTTCGCCAGCTACACCCTCTCTGGCTGCACTTTAGCTACTTTTGGTGTCTGAGCATGTTATGTCTAATTATTTTTATCGAATTGTCGACGCCCGCTTTTATTGCACAATACGATATCCGGCCCAATCGGTTATATCTTGAATATCTGAAATATCCAAAAGAAGTTGTTGCAACCTTATGGTATGGCTTTCGCTGGTCACTGCTAACTGCACTGACCATGACTGCTGTGCTGATTTTTACAGCCACTCGGGTGTTACAACCGCCGGTTAAAATTCCACCACAGCCGTTGCTATTTTGGCTAAGCTGGCCACTGATGTTGTTACTGGTATTTGCTGCAATTCGTTCTACCACAGCTCATCGTCCAGCAAACCCGGCCACATTTGCTATCACCGCTGATGTGCTGGTTAATTCGCTGGTACTAAATTCGCCATATTCGGTCTTGTATGCCCTGTATAGTTTGCGCCACGAAGCACGCTCCAGCGACATCTACGGCAAAATGGAGCCGGCCGCGATGCTCAAAGCTGCGCTTGACTGGCCCTGGCTGCAAAGTTATCAGTTCACGCACACAACTTATCCGACGTTACATCAGCAACACGCGGTGTTACCCCGCAGAAAACCGCTTAATCTGGTTATCATTCTGCAAGAAAGTATGGGAGCTACTTTTGTAAAGTCGTTAGGCGGAATTGGGGTTACACCTGAACTGGAGCTATTAAAATCTCAAGGTATTTGGTTTGAACAACTCTATGCAACGGGTACCCGTTCGGTACGGGGGATAGAAGCTGTGGTGGCTGGATTTATGCCAACACCGGCCCAAAGTGTCGTTAAACTATCCAATAGCCAACAAAACTTCGCCACCATCGCCGGTATTTTGCAGCAGCAAGGTTATCACACCCAGTTTGTGTACGGCGGCGAAGCGCATTTTGACAATATGCGAGGTTTTTTCAGCGGCAACGGTTTTTCACAGATGGTGGATCAAAACAGGATGCCAAACGCCAGGTTTATTGGCAGCTGGGGCGCCAGTGATGAAGATGTATTTGCTACCGCGCAACAGCAGTTGTTGCAACTTCATCAGCAGCAACAGCCATTCTTCAGCCTGATTTTTACCTCCAGTAACCACGAGCCTTTTGAATTTCCCGATGGCAAAATCAAATTGCACGAACAACCGAAAAATACCGTCAACAACGCGGTTAAATATGCAGACTGGGCAATGGCGAACTTTATCCATCAGGCGCAGCAAAGTACCTACTGGCAAGACACATTGTTTTTAATTGTCGCCGATCACGATAATCGGGTGTACGGCAGCAATCTGGTACCCGTCGAAAAATTCCAAATTCCTGGTTTAATTTTGGGTGGCAGCGTGAAACCGGGCGTGATCAGTACCCTCAGCAGCCAGATTGATTTGGCACCAACGCTGCTATCAATGCTAGGGGTGTCAGCTTGTCACCCAATGTTGGGACGCGATCTAACGTTAGACAGCAGCAGTCCGGGCCGTGCTTTACTGCAGTTTGATAACTATTTTGCACTGATGGAACAACATCAACTGACGATTTTGAAGCCAGATCAAACGGCGGTGCTGGCCCATTATGATCAAAAACTTAAACAGCTGACGTTAAGCACGCAACCGGTCAGCCCAGCGCAATATCAAAAAGCCCTGGCCCAGGTGCAGTTGCCTTCGTATTTGTATCGCGAACGTAAGTACCCGGCTAAAGCGCAATGCAATTGATCAGTATTTAATCAGTCTAACTTTGGTTCACCCATATCCTACTGAGATCCAGCAAAGAAAGGTAAACAAACACCAGCATTTGTTAATGGCTTTCGGTCGCTCGCTCAGAATTTCTTCGTGTGGCAGATGCGTTTTGAGTACCGTTAAGGATGCATTTGTCGTCACAGTGACCTGCGATCGCCAACTTGGCTTGGTTTTGATGTCAGAAATATTTACACCCGTATTCAAAGGCATGACGTTCACCCGCAGAAAATGCCTCTTCGCGCGATTGGCATACATTATGCGACGCTTATTTAGTCACAGCTCCTATAGGAATAAGGCAATGAAATCAATCCAAAGAATTACTACTGCATTAATGCTAATAACATTGGGCAGTTGTTTACAATTCGTACAGGCAGTGCCAGTCGACGTCCCGCCGCCGGCATGTAAACTTTCTGATATTCAAATAACCAGCATTCAAAAACAAGATGGTTCTCCGGAGACTGTGGTACCGGCAATTGATGCTACGGCTTGTTATGGGGCTTTTGACGGTAATGATGATGTCAGCGCGCTTGGTAATAACCTTGGGTACGACAATGTCGGCTGGTTAAATATGGAAACAGATTATTGGCCCGGTCCTGGCGCCTTTATTACTGAAGCAGACCTGCAGGATTTGCAAGGCTTAGGCTTGATTGACCCGGGCTGGATTTTCTTCGGAAAATACGGTGATCAAGGTGATTCGTTTATTCCGGCATCGAGCAGCAAAGATGGCTTCGACACTTATACCTACGATGAAAATTTAGTCAGCCTCAGTAACTGTAAAGACAAAAACAACGCTATTGTTGCTTGTGGTAGTGACAGTGTTGTCAAAGGTGAATGGACTTATAAACCACCAGTGACTAACCCACAGGAGCTACTTGACATGTTGGGTACTGATAAGTTTTTTGATCAGGTCACAGTAGTATTTAAGTCAGGTAACATGTTTGCTTTGTATAACTTCAATATTTCGGCATTGGGTTTACCACCTGTCGTTGGCACCACCGACGAAAATTATATGTTTAAAGGCGTCTGGGACATGAGCAGTACTCTGGTGAATAAGGGTGGCAATCCGGCCGGTCTATCACACGTGTCAGTCTGGGGTCGTGATCCTGTCTCAGCAGATGAGCCACCAGTCGACATTCCAGCGCCAATGCCACTGACTTTAGCCGGATTTGGACTCTTACTGTTAGGCTTGCTACGTCGTCGCTACGCTTAATAAAATAACCAAAGACGTTCAATTTCGAACACATTAAACGGCTGGTAAGTTTTAACTTATCAGCCGTTTTACTTACCAGCTGTTGTTACTAAATATTTCACTTACCTATTCCTGCAAATTCGAGTCATTACACTCTTTGTGTGTAGCATGTAGCATGTAGCATGCAGCACACATAACATCGTTTTTCCAACGGCGGACAAAATTAAAACTCATACTCCAGTGCAAAACGCAGCGTATTATTCACGGTCGAATCGTTAATCGCGAAGATCACCGCAAACTCCCACTTTAGCAGTTCCTGTTTATCAAAGCGGTGCAGGCCCATCATGCTAGGGCCGGCACCTTTGAAATTTTCGCCAGCGTAAAACTCAATCGCCGGTTGTACTTGTGGTAACCAACGATAGCGGTATTGCAGCCGGAATTCGCTTTCGAGTTCAGCCTCCAGCGTATTACCCCATTCGTACACGGCCAGTGCATTCAGCGTCAGACTGGTGGGGCCGAATTCTTTTTCCATCAGCACACCGGTGGTGAATTCATAATTGTCGTCGTTGTTTTGCCGCTCAAGTTCAAATAATAAACCCCAGTCGGCGCTGTACTCGCCTTGCTCGGTTAACATCCAGCGCAGCTCCAGCTCGTAACCACTTAGCTTATAGTCTTCTGGGCTGACGCGTTCCGCCATCACGTACATTTCCAGCGCCATCCGATCGGCAATCGAAAAACCGTAACCGATTTTTTGCGCGATATTGTTGTTGTCCGGATGGTCAGGTTGTTTTTGAAATGCAAACCGGTACTCAAACTCTCGTTCCAATGGCTGTACATAAGGATGATAAACCTTGTCAACCACCCGACCGTCGGCGTGTACGGCGCCAGCTGACAGTAGTAACACACTGAACAGCGCCGGTAGGGCAACACCGAAACAACGCGGTTTAATTACTTTAGACATTTTGAACCTCCAGCTGACGGCCGAGCCACAGTAGCCCCAGCACACTGATCAGCATCGCCAGCAGCAAACTGACACCCGGTGTTGCCTCGTATCCCAAAAGCGCGTTCAGGAAATACCCGTATTCAGACTGTTCGCTAAGCCATTGTTGACTGTCCCATAGCACTGCGCCGGACGTTAACCAGTCGGTTTGAATAAAAATGGCAACCGCCATACTGATTTGTCGTGCGCCCAGAAGCGCCAGCAGCAATGGCAACGACCAGCGCCAGTAACGTTGGCATTCGAGCGTCAAATAATACAGCAGCACCGCCACACTCAAACCAATGCCAACCCCCATTGCCGCCCCCAACCATAAACTCTGACTTTCAGCTGGGCTTCGCTGATAAAACCATAAATACAACACCAGATTCGCGCCATGAATAATGCACAGGGCACTACTGGCGAGTGCTGCCAGCGCCAGGCTTAACCTTCGACGCTGACTGTGGTAGATCGCAAGTGCTAACAGCAGCGCCGTCAGCAGATATAATGCGGCATACAGCAGTTCCAGACCCTGCCCGTCAAGCCAGTCCGAAATCCGACTAAATTGACTGGTTAGCAATAAAATTCCGCCAACCGAACTGGCAAAAAAAATAGCTAAAAATTCCCGCCAACAGGCGCGTTGCCATAACAGCAGCATGCTGAGCAGCAACAATAGCGGCAACAATTCGCGCAAAAACATCACCACCGCGTTAATTAACATCTGACACTCCGTTGGCCGGAATTTTTTGTGCCTGTCGCTGCAACCACTGATCCAGCGGCAGCACCACAATGCTACCCCGGGCACTATCTGGGTTATATTCGCCAATAAACAGATGCTCACCCGGCTGCAAAGGCCCGATAAACACCACGCCTTTGCCCTGGCCCAGGATCACTTTTTCGCGGTTCAGGCTAAAACTTTCAAACTCTTCCGGCGTTGAGTCCTGATTGTGGATCACCAGTTTCACTTTTTCGCCAGCAGGCACCAATAAGGTGGAGGGTGTGAATAAATGATCTTTTAATAAGATTTCAAACACCCGGATTTCCGCCTGCAGCGGCAACGCCAATAGCAGCGAACAGCTGCTTAAAAATTGCCAAAATTGACGCGAATATTGACTGTTCAAGCCGGTATTTCCACCGTCACTTTTAAACCTGTACTTAATGTTGAAGGGCCAAGTGATAATTGTCCATGATGCAAGCCAACGATTTCTTTAACGATTGCCAGGCCAAGACCGCTACCGGGTGTTCCGGAATTGTGCCGATCGCCGCCGACGCGGTAAAAACGGTCAAACACCCGGTTATATTCTTCCGGAGCTATACCAGGGCCGGAATCTTCAACCACGATTTGCATGTAGTTATTGTTTTTATTTTGGTTTTGGTTTTGGTTTTGGTTTTGGTGCTGATTTTTTTCATCAGCAACAACAGCTTGCAACTGCAGCCGGATTTGCCCTTGAGCAGGTGTATATTTGCTGGCATTACCCACAATATTTAATAGCAACACCCGCATCGCAAAGGGATCGGCCGCCAGCAACAGTCCATCTTCGGCATCCAGCGAAATCTGCTGTTGTTTTGCCAGAATTTGCGGGTAGAGTTCGGCGATAATTTCACGGCATAACGATGTTAAATCAATGGCTTGTAGTTTTGCTTTAAAGTGTTCCGGGTTGGTGCGGTTGAGGAGCATAATTTGTTCTATCAGCTGGCTCATCCGCGTGACCCCATGTTGCAGCGCGTTCATCATGCCATCGGGATCCGCCACGCCCTGCTGCAACCATTGTTGCTGCGCGTTGTGTAATGTTACCTGCAATAAAGTTAAAGGTGTGCGCAGCTCGTGCGCGACATCGGAAGCAAAACGTTTTTCGCGGATAAAAGCACTGTCGAGCCGCTGCAATAGCTGGTTGGTGGTGCTCAGCATCTGGGTCATTTCTTGAGGTACTTCGGGTAATTGTACTGGCGTTAAATCGTCGGCCTTTTTTGAGGAGAGTTGTTGCGTTAACCGGCGCAGCGGTTGCAAGCCTTTGCTGACCACCAACCAAATCAGCAGCGCTTGTAGCGGTAAACTCAGCACCACCGGGTAAATTGACGCCAGCACCACTTCATCCGCCAGTTCCTGCCGTTGTTTCAGCGGCTGCGCCACAATAATTGTTAGTTGCTCCGCCTTACTGACCGCGGTACTGACATAAGTACGCCAGCGCTGACCGGCAAAATTTTGTTCGCTAAAGCCAAGTGGCGCGCCGATCCGGGTTGGCGGCGCCGGTTGGCTTTTATATTGGAGGGTGTCGCCCTGCCACACCTGCACCACCAATAATTCGCTGCTCGCTTTGGCATTTGCTTGAAACTGCGGCAATAAACTACTGGCGAGTAACACTAAGTCCTGATCAAATAACAAATCCGAGCGACTGATGCTGTGCCGATAGCTTTGCAGCGCCGCCAGAAAACTGGTCAACGTCAGCACTGCAATCAGAATGGTCACCAGATAACGCCGAATCGACCTCATGCCGGATCCACGCTGTACCCAACGCCACGCAGCGTTTTTATAAAATCTTTTGGCAGCTTTTTACGCAAATTGGAAATATGTACTTCCAGCGCGTTGCTGGCGACTTCTTCGCCCCAAGCATACAGACTGGCTTCCAGCTGCTCGCGGGTTTTGATCCGGCCTGCCGATTCCATCAACACTTTCAGTAACATATATTCGCGTCGCGACAGTGCCAAGGTCTCGCCAGCGTGCCGCACCTGATGCGCACTGCTATCCAGTTCCACGTCTTTGAGCTTAATCAAATGATTCGAAGCGGTACCAAGCCGCCGTTCAATCACCCGTAATCTGGCAAACAATTCCGGCAAAGCAAAAGGTTTCACCAGATAATCATCGGCACCTAAATCCAGGCCTCGAATGCGGTCGTCCACACCATCCCGCGCCGTCAGCACCAACACCGGCAACCGCGGAAATTTCTGGCGGGTGGATTTGAGCACATCGAGGCCGTCGATATCCGGCAAGCCTAAATCAAGCACCACCGCATCACAATCCTGACTGCGGATACTGCTTAACGCCTGCTGGCCTTGAGTGACATGATTGACCACAAAACCCTGGCCACGCAGGGCAAAAATCACGCCCTGCGCTAAAGCTTCGTCATCTTCAACCAATAATATCCGCATGTAGTTATTCCAGATCCGACGGTCTGTCTCTTATCGTCGATTTATTTGCTCAATTTTTTCTGCAACCTAGCTTCCAGCACTGCGATCTCAAGTTGCCGACCGGCGTCAGCGTCTTCGCGGCCAACCCGGGCTGGCGCCTTCTTGGCTAATTCAAGATAGCGCATTGCGTCCTGATAGTCGCGTTTCTCATATAGAAATTCAGCATAAAAATAATTTGGATCAATACCTTGCGGGTTTAAGCTCAAGGCTTTTTCCAATAATGCTTTGGCTTTTTTGCTGCTGCCAAACCCAATCGGCCAGCCGGGTACTTTGGAATACAACACACCCAGGCTGGTATAGGCCGAACCTTGCAGCGCCTCAGCATTCAGCGCCATCGCAGCTTCAAAATCTGCTTTGGATGATTCCGCTACCGACAATGCACCTAAACCCCCTTTGGCCCCGGCGTAACTTGATTTGATAATGCCACGCCAAATTAACGGCTCTGCTTCGCCAGCATGCGCTGCTACCACGGCATCAGCCTGCGCCACTAACGCTGCAAAGGCTTTTTCGCGTTGATCTTCGGCCACGCTGTAATTGGCTTGTGCCCAGCCGTGCTGCAATGGTGCAATATCGGTTAGCGTATCGGCCCATAACAACGGACTTAACAGCAGACCTGACCAGAACATCGAAGGCAATAACACCTTGCTGTGAATTAAAGCTTGCATGGATTTCATCATGACCTCGTCGCGGTAATTTTTTCAGCGCTATTGCTGTGATGGTTTTGAATTTGAACAGTGTCACTGGTGCCTGAAGCGTACTTACGGATCACCGCCAGTTTGCCGCTAATGGCGCGGTCAACTAATTCCGGTAGTAAGGCGTTCAATCGGACAAACAGCTTTTCCGGACAACCGACATACCAGCGGCTTTGGCCACTTTGCAGTTGTTGCATCAGCTGCAAAGCCACGTCATCCGGACTGTCCATCGCATTGCCAAGTTCCTGATTCATAGCCACAACAGCAGTGCTGTTAATACTGGTTTGGGTGGCGCGCGGTGCAAAATACAGCACCCGCAATGCTTGTGAGGAGACTTCCCGCTTTAACGCTTCGGTAAAACCGCGCAGACCAAATTTACTGGCGCAATACCCGCTAAAACCCGGATAGCCGATACTGCCAAAGGCCGAACCGATATTGACGATGGTGGCGGCGGAACGCTCTGAAAGCTGCGGTAACAACAACTGACAAAGCTGCATTGGTGCCAATAAATTCAGCGTGAGTTGTGTCGGATAATTCTGTTCTGCCGTCCATGCAAACTGACTAGTGCCGGCGTTGTTAATCAGCACATCAATGCCGCCGGTCGTTTTGACGAATTCAGCTAACGCCTGTAATTCTTCGGCGGCGGTTAAATCTGCACTAAAACAACTATGTTGACCCGGCAGTTGCTGACTCAACCGCAATAACTCTTCCGGATGACGAGCCACCAACAACAAGCTAGTGCCTGCCGCGGCTAAACGTCTGGCCACAGCACGGCCTATACCACCGGTAGCGCCGGTTAATAGCACCCTTTTGCCGGCTAATTGATGATTTACCGCTGTTTGCGTGCTCATCACACCACCTCTGCCAATGATTGGATGTTGCCGATACCATGCGCTGGCGTTAAATTACGGAAAATATCGCCGTATAAACGATAAAAGCAGTTGGCACTATGGATAATTTGCTGCTGATCGCCAGGGTCGGTAATTTTGTCCATCAGCCCGGCATAAAACTTCACGTGTTCCTGATCCAGCGCGCCATGCGAGGTTAAATAGGAAAATGCTTTTTTCGGCAGCTGCAGCTTCGCAGCTATGGTGGCAGCGGCATGGTCGGCCAGTGCTGTCGAGGTGCCTTCCAAAACTAACACCATGCCAAAAAAGCTCAGCGGATTGATGCGACGCACCGAGTCATAGGCGTAAGCGACCATCAGTTCGGTGGCAAAACCAGGCTGACTGGCGCGGGCTTGTTCTTTGTCGTAGCCACAGTTTTTAATGTCATTGAGGATCCATTCCTGATGGCCCAGTTCCTCTTCGATATATTCGGCGACGGCGTTGCGCAACCATTCTTTTGACTCGGGCAACAACGCGCCGACCGACATCAATAACGGCGTGGTGTGTTTGACATGGTGATATGCCTCTTTTAGAAAAGCGACATAATCGTCCAGGGTGATTTCGCCGTGAAAACAACGGCTGATCACCGGAGCGGCCAGCAAATATTCCCGGGCCTGACTGGTTGCGGCTACTAATTGCTGATGAAAGCTCATACTGGGTACTCCTCGGTGTGCGATGGTGCTATAGGTTTTACTAAAGGTTTTACGAGAGGTTTGATCAAAGGCTGCTCTGCGGCTGCATATAAAGCAGCCAGTTCAGCGGCATACAGCGTCGCAATGACGTCACGTTTTGGACGACCATTGGCGGTTAAGGTGTTTTGTTGTTCTGACAAAGGTGCCGCTAACCGGACGAAACACTCGGCTCTGGCGTAATCTGGTAATTGTTGATTAATGCTGCTAACAAACTCTGCAATTTGCGCGTCAGTAATGGCAGGATTAGCGCAATACAACAGTGCGACACAATAAGGTTTGGCATCGCCAAACAGCACTGCCTGTTGCACTAAACCGGTTTTGGTCAGTTCGGCTTCCACCCATTCCGGATTGACGTTACGGCCGGAACTTAAGATCAGCAAATTTTTTTTACGGCCCCGGATCACTAAATTGCCATCAGCGCTGAGCGCACCCAAATCGCCGGTCGCGACCCACTCGTCATTCACGGGCCCGGCATCGCCGAGATAACCCAAAAATGCTGTTTTTACCAAGATTTCGTCGTCGACAATCTTCACCGCAAGATGAGGTAACACCTTACCCACTTGTTGCAGTTGCTGCTGGCTGGCATATAAAGCACTTTGCGAAGACAGCGCAACGACTGAACAACACTCGCTTAGGCCGTACCCCTGATAAACCGGCAGCCCACATCGTGCGGCTTGTTTGAGTAAATCAACGGCAACCTTAGCACCACCCACGGCGATAAATTTTAAACTGGTGGGCGCAGACCAGCCTTGTTGGCACGCATGCACCAACAATTGCAATAATTCCGGAACCAAAATCAGCGTCTGCGGCTGTATGCTACTAATTAAACCCAGCAATAACTGAGGATTTTCCAGCCGGCTGCCATTGAGCCCTCTGGCGGCTTCCGGTGCGATAAAAACTTCCCCACCGGCCAGCAAAGGTGCGTAAATGCCAGCGATATTTTCCAATAACGTAGGTAATGGCAATAAACATAAATGCCTTGGTGCTTTGATGTTAATCCGACTCACCAGGCTTTGCGCGACCTTTACTTGCGCGGCACCGGACAAACAAACGCCTTTTGGTTGTCCGGTGGAACCAGAAGTAAACGTGATTTTTTGGGTGCCAACCGGAGTCGCTACGCTGGTCGTTGCATGAGATTGATACAACTGGAAACCACCGAATTCAGCGACCCAATGCAGATCGTTCGCCGCTAAAAACGCAGACGCTACGCCAAAAGGTACGTCACTAATGATTAAATCCGCTGCAACTTGCTGCAAAACATGTTGCCACTGACTGTCGCTCAAATACCCGGGCACGGGCACCAACATTAAATCAGCGGCTAAACACGCCAGATCCAACAACGCCCATTGCACCGAACTTTGTGCCCGAAATAAAATCCGGCGGGCGTTTAATGAATGTAGCAAGTGTTGCCAGGCGTGTTGCTGCTGCCGGATTTGCGTAAGACTAAAACTTTCGCCAGTCACCGCATTGCTTAAACGGGCGGTTTCAGGGAATGGTAATTCTAAGGCGGTCATTCGCTGTTGCGGTGCAGAAAAATTCATCTCAATTCTCCTGCGCCTGACCATCCACCAACGGCTGGCTAGCAGGCCAGAATTGCTGAGTCAGTTGGCTTAATTTGACATCAGCGCTAATCAACGCCAGCGCCTGAGTTAAATCGAGATGGCACACCATCGGATGACTTTGGTAATAAGTACCCCAGGCACTGACATCGCCGGTCAGACGTGCCGGGTCGCCTTCGGCCAGAGTTTTTAATGACAAGCCATGGCGGCTTAATAAACTTTGTACCTGTGGCGTGGCGCAGCAGACTAAATGCCGAAAACCGGCCTGATAAAGAGCGTACGCAGTCACCACAAACAGCAATAAGGTGTAATGCCGATTGGCCGCATACAAATTACCAATTTCGACAATCTGCGAACGCGGCGTCAGCACACCGATATCACGTAGCACAAAACTAATATCCGCATCCAGATATTGTTCCACAAACAGTTTTTCCGACTGACCACCGCGTACACCCAGCACGGCCTGCAGTGAATCGCGGGCACTGACCGTTAACAGTTGCGGCATAAACTGCTGAATATCGGCGTGATAAGCCGCAGCAAAACCTGCAGCGATAAACTGTTCGACTTGCTGACGCCGGGGATCGGTGCGCTGGATCAGGCAGACTTGCGGATCAAGAGATGTTGCTGGAATAACTTGCCCGGTTGGCGATCTTGAAGTACTGCTTGCCGATACCGGTACCATATTGGTGCCAACAACACCTGTGCAAAAATGGTCATGCGTAGAAATGAAAGCGGTCATACTGTTCCCCTGCCAATTGCGGACAGAGGTAGTGTCGCTTGTAAAACTTAAAGTAACCTTAAGGTTTGGAAATGGTTTTGGCTCTTAACAGATCGCCCTGCCGGTTAAAAGTCCAGGCAGGCGTACCCAACAGCGTTAACGCTTGCTGCAACCCGGCACCATGGAGTGCAGTTTTTGGATGAAATCGGGCGTCCAGCAGTAATAACCAGCGTTTCGGTTGCTGTGAATATGTTTCTGGGCTGATATTGATATGTAATCCTTGATAACGCGCCGCAACGGCTTTCCAACCTTGTTGCACTTCAAACACGTAGTTGCTTTTATCATCGATATGCAAAAAATTCGCTTGTTGTAGTGGAGTCAGCACCGATTTGGGTATAACTGCAACCAGCACAATACTGTGGCTATGGCTGATTAAACCCGCTATATGGTCAGGATCCAGCCCGGATGTATTGGTTTTGCTTGGGTTTTGCGGAGCAAAATGCTGTTGCCATAACCCTAATGGATCACTTAATTCCAGTGCGGTGAAATTGTTACTGAACTGTTCGGTTAAATCCAGAATCGCTTCGCGGTCGCTGCAATCTGGCATCGTCACCGTTGCAGCATGAGTCAGACTGGCAAATTTTTCATTATTGTCACGCAATTCAACAAGCTGAGATGAGGTGATATTTAACTTTTGTTTTAACAAGACGTCCAGCAACGCCAGATCAGCATCGCCGACCACTGGCGGCAAATATTGTAAAATATCGGCCGCACATTGCGTTGCCAGAGCGCTTACCTGAGGTTGATACTGCACAACAGTGACCGCATTTTTTAGCGTTCTGACTTCTGCGGTGGTTAAAGTTTCAGCATTGCCCTTTGCGGTACCGGTTGTGATGACAACGACCAACCATAAAACTTGCCTACTAACACAGTGCCAATAACGGCAAAATCCAATATAACCCGAATAAATATAATGATTTAGCATGCATTCGTCCCTGCATAAAAAATATCAGACAGCACAAACTTAACATTTTTCTCACCAACAACAAACAGCTGAATGCTGTGCGTCTGCCAGCAACCATCAACGTTGAAATCCACCGAACAGACTTTATGCCAAAGGCGATTTCAGCTAAGGTAACAATCACTTAATTTCTCGATTCAGCTGCCATAAATTCTGCGGACTGCAAAGTGCAGCAAGTTACTTCAAATTAGAATTTTTGAATTTACAAAATATGAGGTTTATATGCGTTGGTTTGTGGCAGGTCTGGTCACTTTATTCGGTTTAGCAAGTCAGTCCAGTTTCGCCAATCCGCCAACGGCGGTATTTAGCAGCGATTTTGAAACCAACAATCAACCTTTTAATATTTTATCGGGCTGCCAAATCAGCCGCGAAGTCGCCCGCTCTGGCCAGGGTGGCTTGTTGTGTGAAAGGGGCAATGCTTCGCTCATCAGCCGTTACCCGGTGTCCGAGCTTGGTTTACTGGAGCTCTGGGTAAAGCCTATCAATATCCAAACCAGTTACCGCATTAATATACTGACATCGGCGTCTGTGCGCGTCGACAGTCAGTGGCAACAAGTGGGCTTGATTGAAAATGCCGCCGGCACGACCGACTATCTGGCGCATCGTATTTCGATTGACGACCCTGGTCGCAAATTTATCCGCATTGATATTGAATCGGTCAACGGCCAGCTAGCATTGGATGATTTGGTACTAGAGCGCATTTTGCTCGATACCGCTTTGCAAAAAAATGAGCAGAAGATTATCAGCGGCATTTTAGATCAGCTAAAAACCAACAAAAACTATGAGGTGCAGGCTGAATCTTTCCGCGCCCTGGGTAAAAATTACGCTGCGCAATTGGAAAGTCAGCGCCAATATCTGGAATATGCCAACGCGATTTATTCCAGTATTACCTTCGTACTGGCGAGCTCCGAGCGCAATAAAATGTCCAATCCAATGGCTTATGCCTCGTTCCGGACCATTCTCGCCGATGCCAAACGGGTCGCTTCACCAATGCAACAAGCGCGGTTAAGTTCGATGGTGAAACCCTTTGGCGATTTAGTCACCGCTACTTTAACCGTGGTCAGCGCCGGTACTTATGCCGCTTTTGCCGAACCGTTTAAATCGTTTCTGGCCAATACTTTTGATCGTGCCAACTATGAAAATGCCGATTTAAGCCGTAAAGATCGTAAATTCGCCGAAGAAAACGGGCTGAAAGTCTATGAAAAAGCCGAAACCTTTTTATCAGAGCTGGAAAAAGAATTGGTGCAGGTCAGCACGCTTGATGCTGAGCTGCAACTGATGCTGAAAAACGTTGAAGTGTTTCGCAAAGACCTCGACAAACATCTGCGCGATTATCTGCAACACGGCGGTATGGCGCGCACGCAGGAAAATTACAGCAAGGTGATGAGTAAAGAAGAAAGCAATCGCCAACAGATTGCCGAAAAGGTCAGTAATCATGTCACCAATAAAGCCCAGGGTTACCTCGCCAGCGAAAATACCACTGAGTTGGTGCAATATATGCTGAAGACCTCCGAGCAGCTGGACGGTATGCAGGAATTTAAAGAACGTTTTAACCAAATTACCGCTTCGGCAATTACTTTTTACGACCGCTTTGAACGCTCGATTGCACCAGAGCAAAACCCCTTCACCGATCCCAAAGATAAAGCGGCGTGGGAGCAACATGCAAAAAAGGCCAGGACTTATATTCAGCAGTCGAAAGAAGGTTTTAGTAAAGCTTATATGTAAGTGCGATGTGCTAAACGTTGTGCGAACAATCTGTTTTAACTCCTAAAACAAGGGCGGATAAGCGCAGCGCCATCCGCCATTTCTTCAAATACTACGTGTGCGATGGCGCTACGCTTATCGCACCTACGTTTATAATTTCATTTCGAGAAAATAGCTTTTAATCTTGTCACCAAAATCTGGCATCATTTGGTTTTCTCAAAGACTTGTGTTGTCAGAGGCCCTCATTGTCGTTATTTCAGATCTTTTTCATTTTCCTGAAACTGGGTTGTACCAGCTTTGGTGGCCCTATCGCGCACCTCGGTTTTTTCCGCCAGGAATTTGTGCAAAAACGGCGTTGGCTGGATGATGCCGCATACGCAGAACTGGTGGCGCTGTGTCAGTTTTTACCGGGGCCGGCCAGCAGTCAGCTCGGGATGGCGCTTGGTTTTATGCAAGCTAGAGTATCGGGTGCGATCGCCGCCTGGTTGGGTTTTACTTTGCCTTCAGCTTTGCTATTGGGTTTTCTGGCCTTTGCAGTGGCCGATGGTTTTGATCTTTCGCCCTGGGTGGCAGGATTAAAAATTGTTGCTGTGGCGGTGGTAGCACAGGCGCTCTGGGGCATGAGCCGCAGTTTAGTGAACGGCTTGCCACAATTATTGCTGGTCACTTTTGCTGCGCTACTGACATTATTTAGCCCTGGTTTGCTGACGCAAATTTCCATCATCGTTGGCGCCGCTATGATGGGTTGGTTGTTGCAGCGCCCTGCTTCAGTACCGCCTTCAACTCAAGCATCAGCTCCGCCACTGACCTCAAAGATATCGCAGAACTTGTTCAGCATCAGCTGTGGAATATTATTTGTCGCCCTGCTGCTGGCGCTGCCTTTGTTGGCCGCTTATGCACCTGAACTGATGCTAGTTGATAGTTTCTATCGCGCCGGTGCTTTGGTGTTTGGTGGTGGCCATGTGGTATTGCCATTGTTAGAAGCAGAAATGTTGAGCCAAGGGCTCGTCAGCAAAACTGATTTTGTCGCCGCTTATGGCGCGGCGCAAGCGGTGCCCGGACCGCTTTTTACCATTGCCAGTTATTTGGGGGTGGCTGCTGGTGTCGAATCAGCACCGCTTTTAAACGGCATCCTCGCCACCATTGCTATTTTTCTACCGGGTTTTTTATTGGTACTGGCTGTATTACCCTGGTGGCAACAGCTGCGGTTAAATCCGGCGGTGCAGCGTTCTGTTGCCGGGGTTAATGCCGCAGTGGTTGGTATTTTACTGGCGGCCTGGTACGACCCGGTGCTGACTTCCGCCATTTATAATTGGCAAACCGCCATCGCTGCGTTGTTAGCAACGGTGTTTTTGATGTACTGGCGTCAACCGGCCTGGCGCTTGGTGATAGTGGCTTTGCTGGTAAGCCCATGGTTGTCGTGATTAAGAGTGCGGACATCAGAGCGAATAACCACCCAGCAAAGACTGCTTTTTCGCCACTTCACACAAAGTTTTCACCGCACTTTGGTGCTGCAGCTCTTTACTAAAAGCCAGTACCAATTCCCGCTCCGCTAAGGGCAATTGCAATGGCCGAATTTGCATTTCGGCACGATTGCGATGGCTTTCAAAAGCCGGTAACAACGCACAGCCAATACCTGCGCCAACGAGCCCAATGGCATATTCAATGGTATGAATATTAGCGCGGATATCCGCTTTGATATTTTGCCGGTTGAGCGCGGTTTGCAGTTGGTCCCAGGCATCACATGGGGTCCGTTTAATCAGCGGTAACTTTTTAAAATCGTCCAGCGCGATTTCCGCTTTAGCGCAAAGCGGATGCGACGCCGGAATAGCCAGCAAATAAGCGTCGCTCCATAAATGTTGATACTGCTCGCCGGCTTTCAGTTGCCGGATATTAATGATCCGCGCATCACAAGGCTCATCCGGTTCGACTAAATGCAGCTCTAGCCCTGGCAATTGGCTATGAAAATCTTTTAACAGCTGACTCATCCGCTCTACCCCCAATGCCCGTACCAAACCAAGCCGGAATTGCAGCCGTTTTGGCGGTTTACTAAAGGAGGCTTTGACCGCTTGCAGCTGGCTGATGATTTGGCTGGCCTGACTGTACAGCCGTTCGCCTTCTTCGGTGGGTTTAACACCTTTTGGCAGCCGAATAAACAATACGCAATTGAGCTCAGTTTCTAATTGCAACAACGCCGCCGACACCGATGGCTGCGCGACTAAACAATGCCGGGCCGCTGCACTGATGCTGCCTTGCTCAAAAACCGCGACAAAATAACCCAACTGACGTGTATCCATAGCTATTATCTATACCTGCAACAGGTTGTATATGATTTAACTTTATACGCAGCCTTCATAAGATGGCAATCAGAATCACAGAGGCGAACCACCACCATGAGCAAAACTGCATTTAACTGGCAAGACCCATTTGCATTCAATACTTTATTGACTGAAGAAGAACGGATGATCCAGCAAGCAGCGCAGGATTATTGTCAAGAACAGCTGATGCCGCGCATTTTAGAAGCCAATCGCCATGAACATTTTGACGCCGCCATTATGCAGGAGCTGGGTGCTTTGGGCTTTTTAGGCGCCACTTTGCCCGAACAATACGGCTGCGCTGGTATTAATTATGTCAGTTATGGTTTGATCGCCCGCGAAGTTGAACGGGTCGACAGCGGTTATCGCAGCGCCATGAGTGTTCAATCTTCGTTAGTGATGCACCCGATTTACACTTATGGCAGTGAAGCGCAGCGGCAGAAATATCTGCCAAAATTAGCCACCGGGCAGTGGATTGGCTGTTTTGGACTCACCGAGCCGGACTCAGGTTCGGATCCAGCCAGCATGCGCACTGTGGCGAAAAAAATCGACGGTGGTTATTTGCTGTCTGGCGCCAAGATGTGGATCACCAACTCGCCAATTGCCGACGTGTTTGTAGTCTGGGCCAAACTTGATGGTGTTATTCGTGGTTTTATTCTGGAAAAAGGCATGAAAGGCTTGAGCGCACCAAAAATTGAAGGAAAATTTTCACTGCGGGCGTCTATTACCGGCGAAATTGTGATGGATGAAGTGGAAGTTCCGGAATCACAGTTACTGCCAAATGCCCAGGGTTTAGGCGGACCTTTTGGCTGTTTAAACAAAGCCCGTTACGGCATCGCCTGGGGTGCTTTGGGCGCAGCCGAGTTCTGCTGGCACGCTGCCCGCCAATATACGCTGGACCGCCACCAATTCGGCCGGCCCCTCGCAGCAACACAGCTGATCCAGAAAAAACTAGCCGATATGCAAACCGATATCAGCCTGGGTTTATTAGGCTGCCTGCAAGCTGGCCGCTTAATGGACGCCGGCACTTTGCCTGTTGAAACCATCTCTTTGATTAAACGCAATTCCTGCGGCAAAGCTTTAGATATTGCCCGCATCGCCCGCGATATGCATGGTGGCAACGGCATCGCTGATGAATTCCATGTCATTCGCCATGTAATGAACCTCGAAGCCGTGAACACTTACGAAGGCACTCATGATGTGCACGCGCTGATTTTAGGCCGTGCGATGACGGGTTTGCAGGCGTTTTGTTAGGCCATTTGTGACATCAATGACAAAGCAGCCGTGAATAACTAAATATAAAACATCGCGGCAAGTGTTCAACTTCAACGATACCCAAAATCATTGGAGTTGCAGGTAGGCGGCAAGTGAATGGATCTGGAACGCCAGTTCGACCCAGGAGCATAGTGATCTATGTGACTGGACCGGGCTGGCGCTCCAGTGAATGAACGCGGCCAACAACCCTGCAGCTTCAAGGATGAAGGGTCGTAGGACAAATATGACCTCATACGAACCCCATGCCTGGGCTGCTGCTTTTTTTGAAAAATGCCGCAATACCCAGCTACCAACGCCGCTCAATCTGGCACCAGATCTCAGCGACGCTGAGCTGAATCAGCTGTTTTTATCAATGCTCAGTAGCCGCTTATTGGATTTACGCTCAAGGTTATTACAAGCCAAAGGCCAGAGCTTTTACACCATCGGCTCCAGCGGCCATGAAGCAAACGCGGCCGTCGCAGCACAGTTACGCGTCACCGATCCGGCGTTTTTACATTATCGTAGTGGTGCCTTTTTTATTGAACGCAGCAAGCAATTGCCGGGCACCACACCGATTTATGACTTGTTATTGTCCTTTACTGCGTCCAGCGACGACCCAATTTCCGGCGGCCGCCATAAAGTACTGGGCAGTCTGGCGCTGGCTATTCCACCGCAAACCAGTACCATCGCTTCGCATTTGCCCAAAGCTGTCGGCACGGCTTTTGCCATCGATTTGGCCAAAAGATTACAACTTCCCGGGCAATGGCCGGAAGATGCCATTGCCCTTTGTAGTTTTGGTGATGCATCTGCCAATCACTCGACCGCACAAGGCGCGATTAACGCGGCCAGCTGGGCGGATTATCAGCATTTGCCGGTGCCGGTATTGTTCTTGTGCGAAGACAACGGTCTAGGTATATCCACGCCGACCCCTTGTGGCTGGATCCAGCACAGTTTAAGCCCGCATATGCAGATTTTTAGTGCCGATTCGCGCGATTTAAATCAAGTCAAACTTGCCGCCAATGCCGCTGCTACTTTTGTGCGCACCCAGCGTAAACCGGCCTTGTTACATCTGAAAACTTTCCGTTTATTTGGCCATGCCGGTGCCGATGCCGAAGTGGCGTATCGGCGCAAACAACAAATTGAAGGAGAACTGGAGCAAGATCCGTTGTTATACGCCAGTGCCCTGCTGCTCGCGCGCAACCTTCATACACCGGCAAGTTTAGCGCTTTGTGCTGAAACTTTAGATCAGCAAATTGCCCGCGTTGCCGATGCGGCTTGCAGCCGACCGAAGCTGACTTCAGCCGCTGCAGTCATGCACAGTATTATTCCAAAACCTAAAACTCTGGCACCCTTGCCTGCCAACGCGCCACGTGAGGAAGTACTGAATTTTGATAAACATAATCTGGGTAAAGCCCAGCATATGGCAAAACTGATTAACTGGACCTTGCACGAAGCGATGGCGCAATACCCAAATGCACTGGTGCTGGGTGAAGACGTTGGTAAAAAAGGCGGTGTTTATAACGTCACAAGTCAGTTGGTGCAGCAATTTGGCATCAACCGGGTGCTCAATACGCTGCTCGATGAGCAAAGTATTCTGGGTCTGGCGATTGGATTAGCCCAACAAGGTTTTTTACCTATTCCGGAAATTCAGTTTTTGGCTTATGTGCATAATGCTGAAGATCAAATTCGCGGTGAAGCCGCCACGCTGCCGTTTTTCTCCAATGGCCAGTATCAGAACCCGATGGTGATCCGAATTGCCGGTTTGGGCTATCAACGCGGCTTTGGCGGTCACTTTCATAATGACAACTCCTTTGCAGTGTTTCGCGATATTCCGGGCATTTTGCTGTTTTGCCCGTCGAATGGCCATGATGCGGCGTTATTGCTGCGCCAGGCGATACAGCTCGCCAAACAACAACAGCGGTTGGTGATTTTTTTAGAACCGATAGCGCTTTATATGACCCGAGACTTACATCAACCCGGTGATAATTTGTGGGCGCGCGAGTTACCAACATTGGATTCACCGCTGCCAGAACTTGGTGCACCGGCGATTTTTCCGGCTGCTGGCGAGTCACAACTGACCATTATCAGCTACGCCAACGGTCTTCACTTAAGCTTACAAGCGCAGCAACAGCTGGCGGCACAAGGCGTTGCCGTCAGAGTCTTGGATTTACGTTATTTGATCCCGCTAGACATTGAAAAAATCGTTGCCGCTTTGGGTTTCGAACACAAAGTGCTGATTGTTGATGAGTGTCGCCGCAGAGGTTCATTGAGCGAAGAATTGTTTACCGCTTTACATGAAGCCAAACCGGGCTTTTATCAGCTGCAACGGTTATGCGCTGAAGACAGTTTTATTCCGCTGGGAGCAGCAGCTTATACCGTGCTGCCGTCGGTGGCTCAGATCATTGCGCACGCTAAATTGCTATTGCCGCAGCCGGCGCTGGCGACACCTGCTACCAACACTAATCTCAGCAAGGAACTGCCATGAAACCAACTGCCCTAGTGTTATGTCCCGGTCGTGGCACTTATCAAAAAGCCGAATTTGGCTGTTTACGGCCGTTTTACCATAGTGAAACCTTGTCGCAGATTGATAAAACACGACGTACATTAAATCTGCCGACCGTGAGCGAACTGGACGGTGCTGACAAGTATTTGCCGGCGTTGCATCAACAACCAGCCAATAATGCCGCGCTTATTTATGCTGCTGGTTTAAGTCAGTTTGCTGCCATTTCGCGCGAGGATTATCAAATAGTTGCCGTCAGCGGCAATTCGATGGGCTGGTATACCGCGATGAGTTGCGCCGGAGTATGGGACGCCGCTTTGGGTACTGAAGTGGTTTCCACCATGGCGCAGCTTACTGCTGGCGCTGCCGGTAAACAATTTATCTATCCGTTATTAGATGCCGACTGGCGTTTGGATCCGGAAAAACAGGCACTTGTCGCTGCACAATTACAGCAACAGGCACCGGATCTATACCGTTCGATTCAATATGGTGGTTACGCGGTACTGGCGGGCACTGATCAAGCGGTAACAAATGCCATGGCCGCCCTGCCGCCACTGGACGAACGTTTTCCACTGTTATTACAAGGACATGCTGCTTTTCATAGCCCGTTAATGCAACAGGCATCGCTAGCGGCACTCACGAAATTTCAACCTCAGCATTGGCAACAGCCAAATCTACCGCTGATCGACGGTGCCGGACGGATTTGGCCGGCCGGTCATAACAATCTGCATGAATTACAGCACTATACTTTTGGCACCCAGGTGAGCAGCTGTTACAACTTTAGCCAGGCGGTGCAGCTGGCGGTCAAAGAGTTTTCGCCGGATCAGATTATTTTGCTGGGCCCTGGCCAGAATCTGGGTGGTGCTGTGGCGCAAAGTCTGATCGAAATTGGCTGGCGCGGTCTGCGCTCCAAACAGGATTTTGTTGATTTACAACAGTCTGCTACCCCGTTTTTAATTGAAGCAGCTTCGCTGATTTAATCCCGGTTGGGGTAACTTTTACGCTGCGGCAGTTGGCTCTGCCAAATGCAACTGGTCACGACCGCGATTCTTGGCAACATACAAGGCTTCGTCGGCCAGTTGTAGCAGCTGTTTTGCATCCAATGTCACTGGAGGCACCTGACAATAGGCGCCAATACTAATGGTACAAAATCGCTGCTGACCGGCCCATTCCACCGCATCAGCGGCAAATTTTCCGACAAAAGCTTGCAGTAGCTTTTTCATATCAGCCGCCGGTGTACCGACGCTAATCAAAATAAATTCTTCACCGCCGTAACGCACCAGCATATCTTGTGGCCGCTGAAAGTTTTGCAGACATAACGCCGCAAAATGGCGCAAACACTGGTCGCCAAACAAATGGCCACATTCATCATTCACTTGTTTAAAGTGATCCAAATCCATCATCGCCAGCGTCAATGGCAACTGCTGACGCTGACACAAGGCCAGCGCTTGCTGTAATTTGGTGTCCAGATACTGCCGGTTATATAAACCGGTCAAGGGATCATGTTGACTCAGTTGTTCCAGTTCGGCATTCGCCAGGCGTAAAGCGCGGTTCAGGCTACTGGTTTTTAAGTAAAACCAGCTACCTAACAGCGATAACACCAGCACCACACTGACCAGTAACCACCACAGCCGGTAATCGACTTTGTGTTCAAACTGCACCTTAAGCCATTGATTATTAATCTGCTGCTGCGTATTGGTGTCAATCCGCAACAAGGCTTTTTGTAACACCGACGACAACAACGGCTCGTCAATCCGACTGCCAATACTCATTTCACTATCACCCGCCATCCGGCCGCTGATTTTGAGGTTGGTCATTTTATTTTGCTGCAAACTAAAACTGATGCTGCCCATATTGCCCAAAAACCCATACAGCAAACCACTTTGCACCTGCAGCAGCCCTTCTTCATAGCTGTCGTAAGGAATGATCTGCAGGTCCGGATATTTCGCCTGATAAAGCTCAATAAAGCCAAAACCACTGCGGATCCCCACCGGCATCTTGCCCACCTGCTGTAAATCTTCGAGGTAAGGTTTGTCGACAGTGGTGGCGATCACGCTCGGAATAGTCAGGTATGGCTTAGTAAACAGTAAAAACTTGTCGCGGGACGGCGTACGCATCGCCAGTGGCAAAAAATCACACCGTTGCTGCTGTAAGAATAATAGCGACTCACTCCAGTCTTTGGTTGGCACCAGTTGCATGGTGAGGGGCAGCAACTGGCCAATCAGTTTCAGATAATCAGCCGACATGCCGATATGTTGTTGCTGCGCGTCCAAGGCTTCAAACGGCAACCAGTTGGGATCGATGCAATAACGAAGTTGTTGTTTTTGTTTTAAATATGCAATTTCTTCAGCAGTAAAAAGTAACGCGTCTGGCTGCTGCGCCTGCAAGGCTGTGCTTAGCAAAGCTATTGCTAACAGCATGCTCAAAATCAGACCGCACCCTTTTACCATCACACATTCATCCGTTAACCCACGACCTAAGCATTCAACATAAGCAGAGTTCGCTGTCGGTGCAAGGACTGCCCGATAATATACCCAAACAACCTGAAGTTAGGCGTTCATAGCTGCTTTGGGGAAACCAATACAGCACGGTGCAGCAGCATCCTACGGACGGGGCTAAAAGCGCTTGTCGCTTTGGAACAATCAAAGCTTCCAAACGCTGCCTTGCCTCAAGCCCTTTTATCTCCCGCTGAAAACGCATCTTCAAGTTGTTTGGGTATATACCCTTCATCCTTGAAGATGCAGGGGAGTTGGCAGGGTTCGGTAACGCTTTGACCTACCCACTTCGAAGGCGCTGCCCGCATAGCGAAGGCAGCAAATTTTGTGTTATCGTCTGATCTGTAACAACAATCATAAAAATTCTGAGGTGTGTGTTGGCAGATTGGATGACCCTTATCCCGGCCCTGGTGGCATTGGTGGTGGTGCTGTGGAAAAAAGAAGTAATTGTCGCCCTGCTGTTGTCATTGTTCAGCGCTGAGTTGCTACTGTTACTCAAATCCGGCCACGGTGTGGTTGAAGCCAGCACCTTAGGCGGATTTAATGTGCTGGAATCGATTGTGCTGGTAATGACCGATGCGGGAAACGCCCGCTTGTTGTTATTCGCGCTGTTAGTCGGCGCATTGATGGCCTTTATGCGTTATTCCGGTGGCGTCAGTGCGCTGGTTAACCTGTTGATCCGCAAAGGTATCGCCAAAAACGCCCGTCAAACTCGGTTACTGACTTTTTTTACCGGTGTCGCCATTTTTATCGAGTCTAATTTATCGGTGCTCACTGCTGGTATCTTGTCCCGTGGCTTGTTTGATAAATTTAAACTCAGCCGGGCCGAACTCGCTTACATCATCGACAGTACCAGCGCGCCAATTTGCATTCTGATTTTACTCAATGGTTGGGGCGCTTACATTCTGGGATTACTCGGCACTTATCAGCTTGCTGAAAATCCAATTTCTATTTTAGTGCAAACCATTCCACTGAATTTCTATCCGTTATTTACCCTCGCGTTGGTACTATTTACTATTGTCACTGGTCGCCATTTTGGTCCGATGTTGCTGGCCAATCAGCAATTGCAGTTAGGCAGTAACCGCAATTTCACGCCGGAAATTGATATTCCCGCCAGTAAAACCCGCTACATGCTGTTACCGCTGCTGACGATGATTGTGTCGATGGTTGGTTTTATGTATTGGACCGGCAACGGCGATTTGTCGGCAGGATCGGGTTCAAAATCAGTGTTGTATTCCACCACGTTAGCTTGTTTAGTCGCTTATTTATTACTGGCCTGGGACAAACATTTTAACCATCAGCAACTGGTGGATATCGGCTACAAAGGCATGAGCGAGCTGTTAGGACTGGTCACTATTTTACTGCTGGCGATGGCGCTGGGTGCCAGTCTCAAAACACTTGGCACCGGCACCTACATTTCAGGTTTAGTGGCAGAGTCTATGCCGCTGTTCCTGATCCCTGCCGCCATCTTCTTGGCCGGCGCGTTGATTTCCTTTACCACCGGTACGTCCTGGGGCACCTTTGCGATTTTGATCCCGATCGGCATGCCGTTGGTGATTGATTTAAATCTGCCGCCAGCACTGATCCTGGCGGCCATTCTAGGTGGCGGTGTATTTGGTGACCACTGCTCGCCCATCTCCGACACCACGGCAGTGAGCGCGGTTGCAGCCGGCTGTGATTTATTGGATCACGTTAAAACTCAACTGCCTTATGCCGTGTTTTGTGCGGTGCTGAGTTTTATCGCTTACTTACTGATGGGCTGGTGGATGATTTAACGAGCGTTTTAACAGAAAGAAACAGCCCGGCACTTGCTGGGCTGTTGCTTTTTGAAAACCAGAGTTTTGCAGGACGATTTATGCAGCACGAATAAAGTGGAAATACGCAAATTGCTGGACGCGTTGCGCTGGGGTCAGATGTTGCTCTGAACACTCTTCGACAAGGTTAAAACCATGGCCTAATTCTGCGGCAAGTTTGGCAGCATTGTATTGCACTATAGGTAATCCACTACATTGCTCCGGGCCGCCAATCGCAAATGCTGCGATCAGCAGATGACCACCAATCTGTAGCGAGTTTTTCAATGCACTGACATAACTTTGGCGATCCAAAGCTGTTGTTAAAAAATGAAACACCGCTCGGTCATGCCACAAGGTGTAACGCTTCGTACTTGCAAAAGTTGTGATATCAGCCTCAATCCAGTGCACGTTTTGCGCTGCAACACCAAGCCGCTGACGGTTTGTAGCAAGTGCGGCTTCGGAAATATCCAGCACACTCAGGTTGGTATAGCCTTGCTGAAGTAGATGATCTACCAGCACCGATGCACCACCGCCAACATCAATGATTGCATCAGCAGTGTCGATGCCGCAGTTGGCAATCAGCGCCAGCGATACTGTGGGTTTGTCTTGAAACCAACTAACCTCATTGGTTTGCTTTTGCTGATATACCTGTTGCCAATGGGCTTTTATATCAAATTCTTTCAAGTTGTTGCCGCCACTGTAAATGCTGATTTTAATGTAACCTGATTGAACCATAACCTGCTTTAATGTGCCGCAGCAACCCCGTCCCGTCTGGAGTCAGAACCAGCAACATAGCCTTTTTCTGCTTTCATCACGCCCTGACCACCACCAAATATCAGCGCTGGATGATTACCATGGAAAACACTTTGTGCGGTCGCCATCACCGGATTTTGTGGTGCATGCCCCATCGTATACAGCAAATCGACAATCCGTTGCGGGATCGCTGGCTCAAAACTCACGTTGTTGTCTTCCCAATGCCGAAACCTTGGTGCATCAATGGCTTGTTGTACATCCATGTCAAACAGCAGCATGTTCAGCAGCATCTGCACGTGGGCTTGTGGCTGTTGCGGACCACCAACAATACCAAAGCTTAACCAGGGTTGTGGTTTGCCTTGTGCATCGGTTTTGGTGACAAAACCCGGAATAATGGTATGAAATGGCTGTCGACCAGGCGCCACAGTATTGGCCCTACCCGGCAGCACCGAAAGTCCAACCCCACGATTTTGCAGGGCAAAACCGGTGCCAGGCACCACAATCCCCGAGCCAAACGGTCCGGCTAAGCTATTGATAAAAGACACCATATTGCCTTCTTTATCAGCAGCGCTTAAGTAGGTGGTATCGCTGGTGGTTAACGAAGGTTCCGGATCTGCCCGTTCCATTGCCTTGTCAGCGTTAATATGGGCGCGGCGCTTGGCAATCACTTCATCCGACAGCAACTGCTCCGGCTTAATTTGCATAAAGGCCGGGTCGCCCACAAAATGTTCCAGATCGGCATACGCCAGTTTTTTCGCTTCAATCAGATGGTGTAAATATTCGGCTGAATTGTGCTTCATCGCCACTAAATCGTATGGCTCTAAGATTTTCAGCATTTCAAGTGCGGCGATACCTTGACCATTCGGCGGTAATTCCCACAGCTGGTAACCTTTGAATGATACCGACATTGGTTCGACCCACTCGGCTTGATAATTTGCAAAATCATTTGCCGTTAAATATCCGCCTAGCTCCTGCACTGTTATCGCTATTTTTTCACCTAATTCGCCGCCGTACAGTACTTGCGGGCCTTTCGCTGCAATCAGCTTCATCGTGTTGGCATAATCGGGGTTCACAAACCATTCGCCGGCAACCGGAGCTCTCTGACCGTCGATTAAAAAAGTGGCTCGGGCGCCTTTGTCCCAGTTGATATTACTTTCGAACAGTGCCCATTCGGTGGCTGTTGCTTTGGACACTGGAAAACCTTTTTCCGCCAATTCAATCGCCGGAGCCAGCGCTTGCGCTAAGGTGATAGTGCCATGGGCTTCCAATAATTTTGCCCAACCAGCCAGCGCACCCGGCAAGGTAATAGATTCGGCGCCACCATCGGGCACCCTTCTGCGCTCGGCCATTTTGTCAAACGTCATCAATTCACCGGCATGGCCACTGCCATTGATCCCAACCAACTTCTGCTCTTTCTCCAGCCAGACCATAGCAAACATGTCGCCACCGATGCCGGTCATATAGGGTTCGACCACGCTAAGTACCGCCGCCGCAGTAACCGCAGCATCCACCGCATTGCCACCATTTTTTAACACCGCAAGCCCCGCCTGACTGGCTAACGGTTGGCTGGTTGCCACCACGCCATTCGGTGCATAGACTGCTTTGGCCTCGAATTGCGCAGTGGGAGTTCCAAGCCCGGCCCGAAACGAAAATCCAGCAACCATGGCCGATAATGCCACCAGCGAGATTATTGCCAATGTCCAAAGTAACAACCGATTTAATCTGTTCATCTTGTGTTGTCTTCCCTGAAATTTATGCAAATTCTGTTGCAAGTGTTACTGATTTGGCGCCGCCCAGACCGCAGATTTAGTTGTGAACATTATGTAATTTACAGCTAAGATGTTTAACCTAATGAAAATTCTGCGGTATAGTAACAGTGTTTTGGCACCACGCTGAACGTTTAGACAGAGATCCATCAATGAAAAACAACAGCATGAAAGTATTCGCCTTTTTTACTATGTTCATACTTTTGTATTGTTCATTGAAGTTATTATTTACCAAGGACAACGAGCAAATTTTGGCGACGGCGGACATTAAAATACCAGTCACCCAGATGCCACAACAGGTAATCGAAAACAAAACAGTTCAACATAATAAACAACTGGCAAATACCATTGAAAACGACTCAAACGGCTACCAAAAAAACGGATTAACCTACTTCGAAGCACCAAATCATCACCTTCAAGGTGGTCTAGCCCAACATTATTTGCGGTTAAAATCAGAAGCTGATAGCACAAATGCACAATCGGCATATTTATTAGGTATCAATTTACAAACATGTTTAACTGCGCCACTCGATGCAGACGAAGTCAAAACTTCAATTGAATTTAACCAGACTATCCTTGCGCCTGACACTAAAAATTACACTGCATTCACATCATCGATGGATCAACAAACAATGCGCAATTTCTATTATTGTGAAGGGATCACGTTGGAGCAAAGGCTCGAATATGTTAAATATCTAAAGCTATCGATCGCTGGTGGCAATATCTATGCGGCAAGTTCACATATAGATTTTGATTTTCTGGTGCGCCACTTACATAAACATGAGCCAGCAGAAAAACAACAAGAAATAATCATCGAGTATTTCCTGGAACATCGAAGCGCAATGATACATGCATCCAAACAGGGTAGCATTTCAGCAATGTTCCTTCTGGAGTCACATTTCAGTGAATACGAATATTCTGTATTAAAAAACAATAACGCATTAGTCGAAGCACTGAAATACAACCTGGTGCTGCAGGATTATGCGGACAACGAGTTTCAGCCTTTTATTCAAAAAAGAATTGATGCACAGCTGGCGACTTTAACACCTCAGGAAATTGATGCTGCCTATGCTGCAGCGCAGCAACTAAATCTTAAAATAATCAACAACAAGACAATTTATAAAATGAACAGGCAAGTTAATTAAGAAGATCTTGGCATTCCCTGCACGACAGTGACAGCTTAAAAAAGCTATGCGCTTACCCTCAACTCACCAAGTAGCTGGTTGGCGCGACGGGTATACCCAAAATCATTGAAGATTCGGAATGGCCACGGTGGAACCGCGGCAACTGAACGAATCTGGAGCGCCAGTCCGACCCGGAGCTTAGCTGTTCTAAGTGACTGGGTCGGACTGACGCCTCAGTGAGCGACGGCGGCCAACAACCCCGAATCTTCAAGGATGATGGGTATAAATATCCAATGCCATACCAACACTTTGCGTATCTTCGCAGCTGCACACCACTTTATGAGTTTGAAAGTGGTATGCTATTGCTTCATCACGACGTTCCATGGTCCATTCGATTGGATAAAGAACACCGCTTCTTCTTTACCTTCAACCTTTGCAACATGTGGCGTCTTGTTGGTCAAAGCGAAATAAGCACCAGGCTCTAGCTTGTGATCCTTGCCATCAACAGTCAACGTGATCATGCCTGACACTAATGTGACGTAGTGATCTGCGTCGTGATGATGGTTCGGTGTCACCAAGCCGACTGGATACTTGAGAAAGAATCGACTTTCGCCTTTATCCATGTCGCCTGACACCACAGCGGATGTGACGCCATTGCCCATATCTTTCCACTTGAGATCGGCCTTCGCCATTACTACCGTCTGGCCAGCACCGATAGCCAAAAATGGAGCACCCGACATCAGCACTACGGAAATAGAAATCGCTATTGCGCGTTTGATAGTCATTCGCCTTCTCCTTGAAGTAGAAGCAATTGAGGGCTGCTTCTTGAAACCAACGACGAAATCGTGCGACCACTACATCTGGTAAAAACTATAGATGCTGAGTAACAAAAATGGGAGCTGACCAGCTAACACATTGCGAAGGTAGAGGGCTGTTTTATAGTACCTCTGAGTTTTTCCAGCTAACACCCGCCACACCCGCGAGCAACTTGTTATGCGTCAAGCGCCGTAGGCGCGTTGCGCTGGCGTTTATTTGCCGCCACTACGGCAGCACAGATATAACACCTTGAATCTATTGTTTATAATGACTTAAACGAACATTGCAAGTGACCTGACCGTATCGCCATTTCCTTTACCGCCTACAAGCGGTAAAACATCCGCTGAGTTGTCAAACAGATAGCAGATCCATCGGCCATCCGCGCTCGTGACCTTATTGTACGCACGACGAAGTTCAGTACGATGAAGGTCGCTGAATTCATAACCACGCAAACCATTCCCAGTAGCACGTTTGCGGCGCAATTAAAACACTACACCCCGCAACCGGCATGTCAGCGAGAGCCGGAAACTCAACTTCCTGAATTCGATACTTTGAATCTTCAATATGGTGTCGAATCACGGCAGCACTTACGCTGAAAGACAGCATAAACAGTGTGAACTGCAATAATTGAGACATTAACATTTCCTTTGATGTAGCCTTTGAAGGCTAATGCTGGAGTTAAGCCGCGCCGCGAAGCTTTATCAACTTGAATGAATTATTAGGCAGCACCTGCCGGGAATATGCGCTCAAACTCTTGAAAAACAACCGGCATGTCAGGCTGAGGCTGATAGCCAGTCCCCTGGAGCTCTCGATGGTAATAGTCCCAATGAGCCTTGCGCCACCAATCAAGTGAGCCATCTCCCTCACCTTCAATTCTTGCATGGTTCTGCGTGATCTCGTTAAGCGGGAGGATCTGCACTTTGGTTGTACGAATAATACATACGGCCTTTCCGTTCCAGTCCGACACTATGTTCAGATCGCCTACCTGGGGCAAGGCCTCACCGCTGCTCTCAAAAAACCACAATGATGGTGATGTTGCGCGCTTTGTGCCGTTCAAGACTAACTGAGCGCACTCATTAGCATCAGCCTCTTTATCGCAGAAATGCCAGGCTGGTGGCGCTTCTGTGCGACATGGTGATGGTTGAGACTGACATGCAAGATAGTCGTCCCACATAAGTTTTAATGAACGGTGCATATAGAGCAATTTTGTTCTATGTGATCAGTTTTGCATGCAAATTAACAAGGTTCATATATGTTAACGGTAAAATCAAAATTCTCGTTGTGATGGGCAGCCCATATTGCGCAAAGCGATAACAACGCGCTATTGTCACTGCTCATGCTCCGCTGGGACGATTTATATTGCGCTCCAGTCACCACAACGTTTTGCATTAGAAGATACGATGAAATATATGGATGGTCAGCAGGTCAAAGTCCTTATTGGTGGGCTGTACAGAGGGCTGGTTGTAGCGGATATGGATGGTGATGGATATTCCGCTGATCATCTAAAAGAGCAATGGGGTTACCTTCAGTCGGGGGTAATGATTGATACCGATTTTGGTGGCTTGATTCACTACAAACAGAATTCTTTAGAAAGCGAACAAATAGCATTGGTGGGCCGTGCCTAAGCCCCACTTCCAACAAGCCGCTCAAATTTGTTTCGACTACAAAATGCATGGCCGCCACCGGGCTCGCTGATATTCGCCTTTTAGTTGGATGTCAATTGTGTTTGCTTGCGGCGTTAAATATCATATGAAAATGAGTCACGAAGAAGACATCGAATTACAACATTTCATAGGAGCTTTCTTCAGCATTAAACTGCGTTTGTTTTGCATCGATGTGTAGTGGTCAACTGGTTCTGAACGCGATGCAACTGCAAATAACAACATGAATATGAACAATGTTTTCACGCCAAGTTTACGTATAACACTTTACTAATGGGCAGCCGAAGCCGAAGTGTTAGCTTCGGCTGGAACAGTTTGTTATATTTACGGTAGCGCGACAATAACTTCGACTTCTAATAAATGTGTTTTACTCCAAAGCCTTTTAACTTCAACCCAACTTGAAGAAGGATATGTATCACCGAAATGAGCTTTACGCGTTGGAATAGATGCTTTTAGCTTTTCAATATCTGTAGTGAAGATAACCTCTTTGACAATAGCATTTGTTCCAACATTATAATCAGAAAGTATTTTTTTGAGAGTACTGTAAATATCATTAACTTGGTTTTCAAACGTTGTTTCTTCGCTAGTGATACCTGATATATACAATGTGTTATTAGCCTTTACTACTTGTGAGTAGCCAATATCATTTTCCCAAGAATGATAGTTCTTTCTTTCAATCACTTGGTCGGTTGAAACGCATCCAAAAAGAAAGATTCCACAAGATAAAATTAATGATTTTTTGATTAAATTTAGCAATTGAACTCCGCTAATGAATAGTAAATATAGTGCTTTGCTAACGGGCTGCCGCAGCGTAGACAGTCCCTTGAAGGCCACGCTGTTTGTGGCCGGTACGAAATGAAGCTATTTGTTAAATTGCATTTGGTTTCAAGCCGATATCAGAACACACTTCAGGTAGATTCTGCTCAGTCAGGCCTGCAGGAAGCTTCTCTAATTTGGGAAGTGCCAATTGCCGCTGCACAGCTTCTTCACCAGTGGTGACTTTATCAATCCATGGCTTGAAGAACGAAACTCTGGAATACACTTCCATTATGCCGTACTTCCTGATATTTCCGCCCTCAACTCTGGAACTAATACCAACTAAGATGTTCGTATTGTGATTTGTGAGATAGGCCGGCCCGCCACTATCACCGCCACCAGAAACGCCCTCTAATGGTAAAGCTGAAATGCCGCGATCAAATTTAAATTTTAATAAGGGCCCTTCCACATGTTCGATTTTATTCTGTGCTTTTCGTAAAACTCCGCCATTTTCATAATTGTCGACTGTTTGTCCGGTTAGCCCATCTCCAGTGCCACCAACACCGATAAACCAAGTTATTTTTGCAAGCTCATCAGATTGTTCGTATAGATTCGCCGGTTCTATATCGTTTATTGGATTTACTAGTTTTATTAAAGCAATGTCGTGACTTTTACCCGGCTGATAATCTTTATGAACAAAGACACTTTCAACTTTATGGTAGCCATGATTTAGACCGATGTAACTACCAGAACTGATGCAGAAAGTTGCGTGAGCTGCAGTCACAACCCAATCAGGCTTAATTAGTGTGCCATGAGCCCCATCAACATAAAGCGTTGCTAATGGTGCGAAATCAGCAAGGTAAGCAAGATATTTTTTGTCATCAACATCATGACGAATAACAATTGCTGAAGCCGATAAGCTCAAAATCATTAATGAAAAAGACAGAAATATACGCATGACTTCCCTATGGGATTTAACGCTCAAAGCTGTTACGCACTACGCGCAGGCTGCCTTTGCTTGTTATATATTTAAAAACCAAATTTGAACTCCCTGACTACATAGACAGGTACTTTTGCTGAGTTTTTGTCAGATGGAGAATACTTCCGGTCATGAATGGCTCGAAGCGCAAATTCATCCCAACCACCTTGGGGTTGAGAATCTACAACTTGGGTATCGAAAACCTCACCATTTGAATCAATCAGGCATCTTACTTTCACATATCCACCAGACTTTGGAGGAGTCAATCCTATGGTGTCTACACTGAAGCTATTCGCTGACTCTACCCAATAATTCATTAGATCTTTTAACTCAACCGCTACTGGTTCCTGAGTTAAGAAAGGGATCCGCTTAGGTGCTGACATGCAGGCGCTCAAACCCAAAACCAGTAGTAACGACATCAAATATTTCACATAAACTCCATTTAAAGTATAACGCCGCAAGCACGATGGTTTTGTATTGAAGGCGCAGCCGCAACGAAAAAGACGTCGCCGTGCCTGGCCTTGTTAAATTTTATAGCGCCATATGCAACAAAGGATATTGCTTACCCTGCCCATCAATGGGTGAGCGACCTATCACCTTAAAGCCAATATGCTGGTAAAAACCTAGCGCCTGCTCGTTTTGCTCATTTACATCGACCTTTGAAGCGCCCTGCTCTTTGATAGCGTGAGCTGACAACATCGCACCAATGCCTTTTTTGCGAGCATCAGGGGAGATGAATAACATCTCTATATTACCGTCATGGACGCCGCAAAATCCTTGAATTTCGCCTTGAGCATTTTTAGCGCACCTTAGGTCAACGGCGTCAAAATAGTGTTCCAAGATTAACGGTTTTAACTCTTGCAGATCGTCTTCAGCCAGAAAATCATGCGTTGCTCTGACCGATGATTCCCAGATTTCTATTAGCTTAAGGTGATCGGCTTTTTCTACAATCTCAATGTTCATCACTTAACTCAATTAAAAATTTAACACTTTGCTAATTGACTGTCGCAGCCTAGCGTAGGCGGTCCAGTTGAGGCCATGCTTTTGTGGTCGGAACAAAATGAAGCAACTTGTTAACTTCGCTCCGCAAGGGCAAGCTTGATACCAAAAGAAATAAAAACCCCGCCGATAAGTCTATTTAACCATAAAGCGATAGATTCACTGGCCTGTACGCGTTTACTCGCAAAAGCAGCAGATATGGCCAAAAAATGGCACCACAACATGCCATTAAAGTTGAAGATGCATCCGAGCATGATGAAAGCAAGGGCCTTATTGCTAGAATCGGGTGAAATGAACTGCGGTACGAATGCAAGAAAAAATACTGCAACTTTTGGATTAAGGACGTTTGTTAAAAAACCTTGCATGAAAATACGCCGGTAAGACAACGATAGCGGAGCAGCAAGTGTTTTTTCAGTGTTACGTGTTTGCTGTTTTTTACTCCGGATCAGATTAATACCAACGTAAAGTAAATAAGCCGCGCCCATATATTTAACAACCGCAAATGCTGTACTGGAAGTCGCAAGAACTGCAGATAAACCTAATGCAGCTGCAAAAATATGTACAAAAGTTCCAGAACCAATACCGAGTGCTGCTGCTGAACCTGCTCGCCAGCCTTGAGTCGCGCTACGAGCCATTATAAGTACTGAGTCAGGGCCCGGAATGATATTTAGCAATAGCCCCGAAATAATAAAAAGCAAAATATCGTGAGTTCCAAACATTGTGGTTTGCTCCTTGAAGTTAACGCTAAGCACAGGGGCGCGAGCTTGTGAGCGTCCCGCGGCCGCTACTGCTGCGCCTTGTCAGCAACCCGTGCAACATTAAGCGCCAGCCGTGCAATTTAAAAACTAACGACAGCAAATCTACAAAACCACGGGGCCGCCTCCAGGTCGTTGGCGCAAGACGCCAACGGTTTGAATTACTTTTAACTACCCTTTCAAGTTAGTTGTGACTTGCCACGTATAATTTGTACACATTATGAATTTACTGTTAAATTAGTCAATATATCAATACTTCGTAAGCGTAACTCAAACCACACATTCCAGCTTTAGCTGAATCTCCATACCCTGTTTGCATCGTTCACCAAACAGGGTTTCCTATG
>Ga0209504_1000022_pt1 | contig 186941 bp, 192 predicted proteins | sample COGITO_mtgs_1005_FD_184791 | JGI IMG/M metagenome (GOLD analysis project Ga0209504, IMG submission 184791) | Pelagic marine microbial communities from North Sea - COGITO_mtgs_100511 (SPAdes) (version 2) | ecosystem: Environmental > Aquatic > Marine > Epipelagic ... | reverse complement strand
AGCGGAAATTATGATACTGGAGCTTGGGCTAAGGATCCGAGCTGCCTAGATAATGGCGGCGTTATTGAAGGACCCTTTTGCAAAATTCTTTATGGCGAAAGATTTAATTTAGTTAACGATGAAGATCACCTCAAAGGCTATGTCAATTTTGAGCGTGACTTTAAAACACTCAACTACTCCATGACACTTTTAACCTCTGTTATTGATGTCAACGATAATCCTCAGTCTCCTTCTTACCCTGCGCTGGCATATCTTTCCAAGGAAGTGCTTCCTGGCCAAGGAGGAAGCCCATTTAATGTTCCTGTTATTTGGTATGGCAGACCATTAGGCTCAGCTTTTCCATCGCCCAATTCACCTAAGAGCATTTCACAATATCACTTTAGCAATAGCTTGGAGTTTGACATTAACCAGGATTTTAGTTTTGAGCTTTCGCTCACAGCTAGCGAACATCAAAATAAGCACAATCGCCCAGACACTATTCAATCAAGATTTGAAGCAGCCATCTTGGGGCAGGGTGGAGTAAGTGGTCAGGAGCAGTGGAATATTTTTATGCCTCTGGAGAACGCAACAAGTTTAATTGAACATGTTAAAGGCTCTGAGAAATCAACTAAAACTGGCAGCCTCCTTTCGCTAGATGGAATTCTGACTGGTCAGGCGCAAGGGATTAATTTTGCTTTAGGGTTTCAGTTAAATAATGAAAATTTAGATATTAATTATTCAGAAGGCAGCAGGGCTTCCTTTGATGCTGATGGCAAGCTCATTAAGGGTGCAGACCTTTTATTCTTGGGTGGCGGCAAGAATGTAGGCACTGCTCGAAAAAAGAAAGCAATTTTTTTTGAAGCAAACAAAACTGTTTTATCAGACCTGGACCTAGTCTTTTCAGGAAGATATGAACGCCTTCAAAATGACTCTTCATTTGATCCAAAGTTTTCATTGAAGTACTCTCCCAGCGATCGATTGATCTTAAGAGGGTCAGTGGGCACTTCATTTACAGCACCTTCTATGGCCCAATTGTTTTCTTCGGAGATTCAACTAGGTAGTGTTCGAGATATTGATAGCTCGCCATTTGTTCGCTTGGCTCAGTTAGGTAATGCAGATTTAAAACCTGCTACATCTGAGAATATCAGCCTCGGGTTTATATGGAACCTAACCGATGACATTGATTTAACTGTAGATTATTGGTCTATAGATTATAAAGATCGTATTGAGGTTGAGAGTGCGCAAGTCATGCTCAACACTAACCCTAATGGAGCCAGTATTACGAGGAACCAATTTGGAGATTTGATCGCAGTTAGCACTACTTATTTTAATGAGGAGCGCACAGAGGTGAACGGCTTAGATGTTGAGCTCAATGTTGCAAAATCAACCCTATATGGAGATTTTAATATAAGCATAAAAGCCACTCAGCTTGCAGATTTTTTAACACCAGAGCATGAAGATCACGACGACCATGAAGAGGGTGAGAGTGAGGAAGAGCATATGGTCATGGTGAATCGAGTTGGCAAATTTAATTATGATGCTCACACTCATTCTTTGCCTGAACTCAGACTCAATACATTTCTTTCCTTGCAGGTACAAGATTATGTGCTTGGCCTGAATTCAAGATATGTAGATGGTTACTCTAATGAGCGCCCCATTCCAGCTGCAGCTCAAAGTTTGGGTTATAGCAATCAAGTCAAAGCATTCTTGGTGCATGATTTATCTGTCACTACATCCATAAACTTATCTCAAGGAGCGCTTGAAATTGGATTGGGTATTATGAATATCTTGGATAAAAAAGCACCCTTATTGTATGACGCGCCTGATTTTAGTTTTGATACTAGAGTGCACGACCCTAGGGGTAGATTGGTAAATCTTACCCTCGAATACACCCTATAAGTAAGAGGCCTAGCGTGCCTTCCTTGTGATTAGACTCAAGGAAGGTGTGCGTTAAGCCTTGCATTGAATTTGTATTCAATATCTTTAGGGGGAAAGAATTAATTCTTAACGCACACCCTTATATATGCAATTATTGTGCCAATAAAGTTGAAGAGTGAGCATTCTTAATAACTAGTTTTTTGATGTTGCGATTTTGCTTTCTTTTTAGATTATGCGAAACTAAATCAAACCTATTCTAAAGGAAAGAAACAATGAAAAATGTTTTATACCTAATTCTTGCTCTAGCTATATCACCAGCTGCAATATCTGCTCATCACGAAGGAGATTCCTTAAAGGAATCAGGAAATAACCCCTTTATATTAATTGCACGAATTCAAGTCAAAGAGGGCATGGTTGATGAATATCTTGAAATCGCGAACACCGTTGACAATGCAGTGGAATCCAGCGAGCCGGGAATGCTTTTCCATAATTTTGACTCTGATCCAGATAATCCACTGGCTTTTACTTGGACAGAAGTTTACTCAAATAGCAAAGCTTTTATCAAGCATGATGCTAACCCTCCAGTACAAGAATATGTGACCAAGCATGCTGAGCTTGCAGACGGATTTACAATTGAGGTTTATGGCAATGTTTCCCAAGAAGTCATAGATACTATTAACCGACTAGAAGTTCCGCTCAAACATTTCAAAACAACAAGAGTTGGATATGTTCGAGCAAAGAACTTTTTAGAGTAACATTTATAAAGATAACCTCTTCAGAAGGAGATAAACAATGAATAAATTACTGCCAATTTTACTTGCAATTCTAATAACCTCTTGCTCAACCGATACAGTAGATAACAATAGACAATACAACATAGATTTAGCGCAAGACTGGATGGATAATCTTTTCATTCATTCTGATTTCGAATCTGCTAGATCCCAAATGCATTCGGAATTCACTTTTACTTATATGGGAATCACTGAAACAGGTGGCATCCCTTATACAAAAGATGTATTTATTAATGATTATCTTCCGATAGTTGGCGAACTTCTCCCTAACGGTATAGTTCTCACCACGACAGATGTGATCGCTGATGAAAATGGTGTTGCTCTAATGCAAACTGGAGACTCAGAAGGAATTAATGGAGAATATGATAATCAGTATGTTTTTACTTTCAAGATGAAAGACGGATTGATTCATACTGTTGAGGAGTTTAATAGCGATCTATTGGTTGCAACACGTCTTTATAGAAACGAACTATTACCTTTAGATTAGTCATAGTTTGATAAGGACTGAGTTTCCTACACTAGCAGAAGGAGTTTAGATGAAACACACCCTTGCTTTAGTTTTGATGGTCTTTGGAATTGTTGGTTGTGCAACCAATTCAGACTTGCCAGAAAATACATCTGAAACATCGCTAGAAAGTGGAAGATTTACCTACTATCTTAAGTCTAGCTATCCATCAGGCTTCAATAGAATTTGCATTTACAAGAATGGGGCTAGTGATTTCACTGAAACTATAGATGGGATAAAAGTTTGCGAGAATAGCATTGAAAGATAAATATGGTGAATCCTATGGAACTTGGCAAGGCTTTTGGTGTAGCAGTGGCAATCTTATTTAGCTTGAAGGTTCTTGAGTTTGTTTTGAAGACTTCTCAAACTGGTTAAGGCTTTAAAATCGGCACAAAATTTAGATGGGTTATATACATACCAGTGGGGTGGGGTGGTGCTCCTGCCTAGCCCCTCAAAGAAAAGAAGACATAAATGAAGAAGACTCTTTAATGGTGCAAATATAATGCACTATATATACAAGAGTTGATGGTTAGGTTTAACCTCTTATATAAGAGATTTTTTAATAGACTATGTATAAGGAAGATTATCTAAAACTTATCAAGATTGGACCACTATAAGACTACTTTTTAGAAGTAAGGGTTACAAATTATTTGTTAAGATGCTCTGAAACCCTTTCTGTGTATGGTGCCGGCAACAAGAGTCGAACTCGTGACCTGATGATTACAAATCAACTGCTCTACCAACTGAGCTATACCGGCAGGGTCCGAATTTTACAATATTAAAACAAATGATGGAAGTTGCTATACAGATTATCTACCTAGCATCAAATGAGCATCCAGTTCCACCGATTCCACAGTAACCATTTGGATTTTTTTCAAGGTATTGCTGGTGGTACTCTTCAGCTAAATGGTATTCCTCAAGAACTTTTAACTCAGTGGTGATTTTGCCATATCCTGCTGCCAAAAGATTATCTTGGTAGTGTTGAAAAGTTTCTTCTGCCACTCTCAGGTCTTCCTCACTCTCACAAAAACATGCAGAGCGATATTGTGTGCCTATGTCATTACCCTGCCTGTTGCCCTGCGTGGGATCATGGCATTCCCAGAAAATTTTTAATACTTCTTTTAAGGTAATAACCGAGAGATTAAATTGAATTTTAACAACCTCAGTATGACCGGTTGATCCAGTACATACCGACTCATAAGATGGGTTGGAGGCATGTCCGCCTGCATAACCAACCGAGGTCATCTCCACACCAGGCACAGACCAAAACTTTCTTTCTACTCCCCAAAAACATCCAGCACCAAGAACGACTCTCTTTAAAAAAGTTCCTTGATTATAGGCAATCTGTTTTTTATAAATTATGTGTTTCATATTGTTAATAGAGACCCTTGATTGAGCACTCACCAGCGCTAATAGATTGTATTTCATCAATAGTTTCTAAAAGCATTTTACCCTGATTATCCACTCCTCTAAAGATTCCTTTTACTTCTTTTTGATGATTTGTAAGAATTGCGATTTCAGAGTTTTGATGCATGCACCTTTGATGCCAAGCTTCTTGCCAATTCAGATAATTATTTTTCTTATACAAGATAATCTTTTGCAGAATAGTGCTAATTAATTTTTCTCTTGGCAGCACTTCCTTGAAAGCTTCGAGGTCTCCCCACCAAGATTCTTTTTTAGGAATTGAATAATTAATTCCAATGCCGATGGTGCACTCAATTTTAGAATCGACCACTTCAGACTCAATGAGAATGCCGCAAATTTTCTTATTATTTAATAAGATATCATTAGGCCATTTTAAAGTAGCGTTCACTTGCTGACCCGATGACTCGTCTAAAGCCTCTGCTATTAATAGACCAATAACCAAGCTCAGAGATGGTTCCAATTCCTTTGCTTGATATTTAACACTTAAATATATATTACCTGTTTCTGGGCTATGCCATGTTTTACCATGCCGACCTCTGCCAGCTGTTTGCTGCTCAGATAAAACAACTAAAAAAGGTTTTTTGAGCTCAGTTTGCTTGGCAAAGAGATTGGTTGAATCTATGGTGTTAAAAAAATAACAGTCCAGATCATCTTGATTAATGTCCTTGAGGACCTCATTTTGTATTAATTTACCCAAGTTATTAATAATATAGTTGACTTCGATCCATTCTAGAACAAAAATAGCAACCTTGATATGGAGGAGTGGCCGAGTGGTTAAAGGCGGCAGACTGTAAATCTGTTCTCTACGAGTACGTTGGTTCGAATCCAGCCTCCTCCACCATTCATAAAATATTTACCGCAAAAAAGGTTGAGTTTATCTATTATTAAAGAGATAATACGCCACCTTAAATTTGGTTGCTGTAATTCGGGCTCATATAGCTCAGCGGTAGAGCACTTGCTTGGTAAGTAAGAGGTCACCGGTTCAAGTCCGGTTATGAGCTCCATTTTTAGGTAGATTTTAGAGTTAATTGAAAACATAGAGAGGCAAGAAATGGCTAGAGAAAAATACGAAAGAACTTTACCCCATGTAAACGTGGGAACGATTGGTCACGTTGATCATGGTAAAACTACATTAACAGCTGCATTAACAAAGGTCGCTTCTGAAACATATGGTGGAGAAATTATCGATTTTGCAAATATTGATAATGCCCCAGAAGAAAGAGAGCGTGGTATCACCATTGCAACATCTCACGTTGAATACGTTTCTAGCACTAGACATTATGCTCACGTTGATTGTCCAGGACATGCTGATTATGTTAAAAACATGATTACTGGTGCTGCTCAAATGGATGGAGCTATCCTAGTTGTAAGTGCAGCTGATGGCCCAATGCCTCAAACAAGAGAGCACATCCTTCTTGCTAAGCAAGTTGGCGTTCCAAAAATTGTTGTTTTTTTAAACAAAGCGGATCAAGTTGATGATTCTGAGCTTCAAGAGCTAGTCGAAATGGAAGTCAGAGAACTTCTTGATATGTATGACTTTCCAGGGGATGACACTCCAATCATTGTTGGAAGTGCATTAAAAGCATTGGAAGGCGACACATCAGAGATCGGAGTTCCAGCCGTGCAAAAGCTAATCGAAGCATTGGATTCATTTGTACCAGAGCCAACAAGAGAAATTGCAAAACCTTTCTTGATGCCTGTGGAAGATGTGTTCACTATTTCTGGTAGAGGAACAGTGGTTACTGGCAGAATTGAGCAAGGGATTGTTAAGACTGGAGACCCAATTGAAATTGTTGGCATTACAGACACAACTACTACGACTTGTACTGGTGTTGAAATGTTCAGAAAATCTCTAGACGAAGGACGTGCTGGTGAGAACTGTGGAGTTCTTTTAAGAGGCGTTGAGAGAGATGCTGTTGAAAGAGGCCAGGTTCTATGTGCTCCAGGCTCTATTAGTCCTCATACGGAATTTGAAGCAGAAATCTATGTCTTAAGCAAAGAAGAGGGCGGAAGACATACCCCTTTCTTTAGCAACTACAGACCTCAGTTCTACTTTAGAACAACTGATGTTACTGGTGCGTGTGCATTACCGGAGGGTGTTGAGATGGTTATGCCTGGTGATAACATTAAGATGACAGTGACTTTGATTGCCCCGATCGCTATGGAAGAAGGTCTGAAGTTTGCGATTAGAGAAGGCGGCAGAACAGTTGGAGCTGGCGTAGTAGCAAAGATTATTAAGTAATTAAACAATTTTACAATTGTGCCGAGATTAACGCTCGGCATTTTTGTCTCTATTTATAGGAGAAAATTTAGGCCAGTAGCTCAACTGGTAGAGCGACGGCCTCCAAAGCCGTAGGTTGAGGGTTCAAGTCCTTCCTGGCCTGCCAAGGAGCTGGTTTAAATTAAGAAATATGGCAAAGGGTAAAGCATCAAACATTGCCGATAAGATTAAGTGGCTTCTAGCCATCGGTATCTTTTCAGTCGCTGTTATTGGAAATGGTTATTACACTGAAGTTGCATTCCTATACAGAGTGCTCGCAGTTGTAGCACTATTTCTTGTTGCTACATTTATTCTTGCTAACACAGTTTTTGGCGCAGGCGCTGTGAAGTTAATGCGTGAATCTAGAACTGAGATGAGAAGGGTGGTTTGGCCGTCGAGGATAGAGACCACTCAAACCTTCATGGTAGTTTTTGGTTCAATTGTCGTGCTCTGTTTATTTTTTTGGGCTTTAGAGTCATTGTTGAGTTGGTTAACTAAATTAATTTTAGGATAGTAATAAAGTGAATTGGTACGTAATAATGGCATATTCCGGATACGAGCTTAAAGTGAAAGCTGCGATTGAAGAGCGTATTGCATTGGCGGGATTAGAGGATCAATTCGGTGAAATACTTGTCCCTACAGAATCTGTAGTTGAGCTCAAAAGCGGCGCTAAGAAAAAAACTGAAAGAAAATTTTTTCCTGGTTACATCTTAATAGAGATGGAGATGAATGATGATACTTGGCAGCTTGTTAAGCACACGCCAAGAGTTAGCACCTTCGTCGGTGGCAAGAAAGACAAACCATCCTCTATTTCAAAGAGCGATGTGGATAACATATTAAATCGTATAGAGGTAGGCGAAGAGGCTCCTCGTCCTAAAACATTATTCGAACCAGGCGAAGTAATCAGAGTCTGTGATGGCCCATTCAATGACTTTAATGGGATTGTTGAGGAAGTAGATTACGAGAGAAGCAAGGCGAAAGTCTCGGTTCAAATTCTTGGTAGATCCACTCCAGTTCAGTTAGATTTCATGCAAATAGAGAAAACATAATGGCAAAGAAAGGAAAAAAAATAGCAACAATTTTGAAACTGCAGATTCCTGCGGGCGAAGCTAATCCGAGTCCACCTGTTGGTCCAGCCCTAGGTCAGGCAGCTGTTAATATCATGGATTTTTGTAATGCTTTTAATGCTGCCACTCAAGGCACAGAAAAAGGTTTACCACTGCCAGTAGCTATCACTGTATACGAAGATAAATCTTTCACTTTCGAGGTGAAATCAGCTCCAGCAGCAGTTTTGATTAAGAAAGTCTTGGGATTAACGAAAGGAAGTGCTGTCCCAAATAGAGACAAGGTTGGAACAATTACCAGAGCACAGCTTGAAGAGATTGTGACAATGAAGCAAAAAGATCTCAATGCAAATGAGATGGATCAAGCGGTAAAAATTATTGAAGGTACAGCCCGTAGTATGGGTGTTGAGGTTAAATAATGACAAAGTTAACAAAAAAGAAAAAACAGTTACTAGAGCTGGTGAACCCAGAAACTACTTACTCTCTTGATGAGGCTATGACTATTTTCCAAACAGTGAAATCACCTAAGTTTGATGAATCTATAGACATAGCATTAAGACTTGGGATTGATGCTAGTAAATCAGACCAGAATGTTAGAGGCGCAATTACTCTTCCACATTCACTTGGCAAAGCTGTCTCAGTAGCAGTTTTTGCAGACGGCGATCAGGCCAAAGAAGCTACAGATGCTGGAGCAGACTTTGTAGGCCTCGACGATCTCGCTGAAAAGTTTAAAAAAGAAGAGATTTCTGTAGACGTAGTAATCTCGACTCAGGCTGCCATGAAAGTTGTGGGTCAACTAGGTCAGGTACTAGGTCCAAAAGGACTCATGCCAAACCCTAAAACTGGTACAGTCACTGAGAAAGTTGGAGATGCCATTAAAAATGCAAAATCTGGCCAAGTAAGATTTAGAACAGATAAGAATGGAATTCTGCACGGATGTATCGGCAAGGTTTCTTTTTCTGCCAATCAAATACAAGAAAATGCAGCCGCTATGATGGACGAGGTTAAGAAATTAAAACCCGCTACTGCAAAAGGTATTTATATTCATAGTGTTGCCTTAAGTAGCACGATGGGACCAGGAGTCAAGGTTGCTCCTGCATCCTTAGTATAGTTTTAGGGTCTTTTTTGACCCTAGATTGTTGCGATTATCGCAGCCGTCAAAGACCGTAGGTGCGAAAGCTTAATTTCCTACGTAGGTGGTGTTCAAATTGCGAAGGCGGTTTGTCACTGATTAGCCGAAAGGCATTAAAAGGAGAATTGCTGTGGCATTAGCTAGAGAAGATAAAGAGAGAATTGTTCGAGAAGTTAAGGAAGTTTCGGCTTCTGCCTCTTCGCTTGTGATTTCAGATGCCAGGGGCCTTAAGGTTTCTGAGCTGACTGAGATTAGAAGACAGGGAACAGAGTCTGGTATTCATATCCAGGTTATTAAAAACTCGCTTGCAAAATTGGCATTTGAAGGAACTGACTTTGGTTGCACCAATGACGTTCTGACAGGTCCCTCATTATTTGCATTCTCATATGCAGAGCCAGGCGCAGCAGCGAAGATGTTAAAAACATACGCCAAAAATTTTGACGCTCTTGAGGTCAAAGCTTTGGTAGTAGAAGGGCAACTTCTCGATGGATCGCAAATTGATGTATTAGCATCATTGCCTTCAAGAGAAGAGGCATTAACTCTTATCGCTTCTGTACTGCAGGCACCTATAGGTAAATTTGCAACACTTCTTAATGAAGTGCCAAGCAAATTAGCTAGAGTTCTTGCAGCAGTTCGTGACAACAAACAGGCTAACGCCTAAATCTAGGAGAAAAAAAATGGCAATATCTAAAGATGATATTTTAAGTTCGATTGAAGAGATGTCCGTGATGGACTTGGTTGAGTTAATCTCAGCTATTGAAGAAAAATTTGGTGTAACTGCTGCTGCTGCCGTAGCTGCTGCCCCGGCTGCTGCTGGTGGTGGAGAAGAGGCTGCTGAAGAACAAACTGACTTTGATGTCGTTTTGACTGCAGCTGGCGATCAAAAGGTTCAAGTAATTAAAGCTGTTAGAGCAATTACTGGCTTAGGTCTCAAAGAAGCTAAAGACTTAGTAGACGGCGCTCCTAACACTTTAAAAGAAGGCGCACCAAAAGCTGAAGCTGAAGAGATGCTCAAGCAATTAATTGAAGCTGGAGCAACTGCAGAACTTAAGTAAATCTGTAATTTAAATAATATTTCAAGAGCAACATATGTCCTATAGCTACACCGAGAAAAGAAGAATTAGAAAAAACTTTGGAAGACTGCCAAAAGTCATGGAGCTTCCAAAACTCATCAAAACTCAGCTTGATTCTTACACACAGTTCCTTCAACAGCATGTTGAAGTTGGTGCAAGAGAAAACAAGGGTCTAGAAGAGGTTTTTCAAACTCTTTTCCCGATTACCAGCGTATCGGGCAATGCTGCTCTTGAGTATGTTTCCTATGAGCTTGGCAAGCCTGGATTTACGGTTCAGGAATGTTTGATTCAAGGTTTAAGCTATTCAGCCCCCCTAAGAATCACCGTTCGATTAGTGATTTACGATAGAGAGACTAATTTCCAAGACGTTAAAGACGTAAAAGAAGGCGAAGTGTTTATGGGCGAAGTGCCCCTGATGACAGAGAATGGATCGTTTGTGATTAATGGCACTGAAAGAGTCGTTGTAAATCAGTTACATAGATCACCTGGTGTATTTTATGATCATGATAAAGGTAAAACCCATTCATCTGGCAAGGTTCTTTATTCTGCAAGAATTATTCCTTACAGAGGCTCATGGTTAGATTTTGAATTTGATCCAAAGGATAATTTATATTGTCGAATTGACCGCAGAAGAAAAATTCCTGCAACGATTATTCTTAAAGCCCTGGATATGGGCACTGAAGAGATATTACAAAATTTTTATGAAATTGATACTGTTCACGTTGAAAAAGCAGGCATCAACATTGAATTAATTCCCTCTAGGTTACGTGGCCAAACATTGCCAGTAGACCTAAAAGTTAAAAGCAAGGTAATTGTAGAAGCCAATAAAAGAATTACTGCGCGTCATGTTCGAGAACTTGAGCAAGCTAAAATTTCATCATTAAAAGTTGAGGATGATTTTTTAATTGGCAAGGTTCTCGCAAAAGATGTTTTTAATCAGGAGACTGGAGAGGTTTTAATTCCAGCAAACACAGAGCTAGATCTTGCAACTATTGAAATCTTAAGAGAATCAAAGGTTACTGAGCTTCATTGTTTGTACATTAACGAGCTTGATAAAGGTCCTTATATTTCCACAACCCTAAGAGCTGACCCTACCTCTAATAGGCTAGAGGCTTTAGTTGAAATTTATAGAATGATGAGACCTGGTGAGCCACCAACCAAAGATTCTGCAGAGCAGTTATTCCAAAACTTATTTTTCAACCCTGAGAGATACGATCTTTCTGAAGTTGGCAGAATGAAATTTAATAGAAGATTGAAAATTGAATCTGAGAAAGAAGTCCCAGGCATTTTGGATGCTGATGACATCTTGGGTGTTATGAAGGGAATTGTAGATATTAGAGATGGCCATGATACCGTCGATGATATTGATCATCTTGGAAATAGAAGAGTTAGATCTGTTGGGGAAATGACGGCTAATCAATTTAGAGTTGGTCTGATAAGAGTAGAGAGAGCTGTTAGAGAGAGACTGAGCATGGCAGAAGCTGATGAATTAGGTCCACAGGATCTTATTAATGCTAAGCCTGTGACTGCTGCTATTAAAGAGTTTTTTGGTTCTAGCCAGCTATCACAGTTCATGGATCAGAATAATCCATTATCAGAAATTACTCACAAAAGAAGAGTTTCTGCTCTAGGGCCTGGAGGCCTGACAAGAGAAAGAGCAGGGTTTGAGGTGAGAGATGTCCATCCTACCCATTACGGCAGACTATGCCCTATTGAGACTCCTGAAGGGCCAAATATCGGCCTAATAAATTCTTTTGCTTGTTACTCAAGAACTAACTCATATGGATTTATTGAAACTCCATACAGAAAGGTTATTAAGAGCAAGGTTACTGATGAGATTGTATTTCTTTCAGCTATTGATGAGGCTGAGCATGTTATAGCTCAAGCGAATGCTGTGCTTGATAAAGCAGGAAAATTTACAGATGATTTGGTTCCGGTTCGTCATAATGGTGACTCAGCCTTAATGAGTCCAGAGCGAATTGACATGATGGATGTTGCTCCTCAGCAAGTTGTTTCTGTTGCAGCCTCCTTAATTCCATTTCTTGAGCATGATGATGCGAATAGAGCCTTAATGGGCTCCAATATGATGCGCCAAGCTGTGCCTGTGTTAAAACCTGAAAAACCACTTGTTGGAACTGGGTTTGAAACTATTGTTGCGGGTGATTCTGGCGTATGTGTTGTATCTAAGAATAATGGTGTTGTAGAAAATGTTGACGCAGCTAGAATAGTTGTGAGAGTTACAGATTCTAAGAACTCAAATAATGCCGTAGACATATACAACCTTACAAAGTTCACGCGATCAAATCAAAACACTTGCATTAACCAAAGACCTCTAGTGTCTGTTGGGGATAAAGTTAAGTTTGGTGATATTTTAGCTGACGGCCCTTCTGTTGATAACGGAGAGCTAGCCTTAGGTCAAAACATTCGTATAGCCTTTATGCCATGGAATGGATATAACTTTGAAGATTCAATCTTGATGTCAGAAAAAGTCTCTCGAGAGGATAGATTTACGTCAATTCATATTCAAGAGCTTACTTGTATTTCACGAGACACGAAACTTGGCTCAGAAGAAATCACATCTGATATCCCAAATGTGGGAGAGGGATCGCTGAATAAGCTAGATGAGTGTGGCATGGTCTATGTAGGTGCTGAAGTTAAAGCTGGTGATATTTTGGTTGGTAAGATCACTCCAAAAGGAGAGACGCAGCTTTCGCCTGAGGAAAAATTATTACGTGCTATTTTTGGAGAAAAAGCTTCAGATGTAAAAGACACCTCTCTAAGAGTACCGTCTAGTATTAATGGAACAGTTATTGGTGTCGAGGTCTTTACTAGAGATGGCATGGAAAAAGATGAGCGAACTAAGTCAATCGAGTTAGATCACCTGTCTGCAACTAAAAAAGATACAGATGACCAGATCAATATTATCAATGATGCAACAAGAATTAGATTAGTTGATCTTCTGAAAGGTACAAAAGTTTCTAAAGGCCCTGGTCTTAAGAAGGGCGCTAGTATCAATGCAGAAGATCTCAAGGAACTATCTTTAGATGACTTGCTGTCAATTAGAACTTCAGATGATTCAACAAATGACAAAATAGAAGATGCTGAAAAGGCTCTCAAGCTATACCTCAAAGATATTGAAGAAAGCTTTCAAGAGAAAAAACAGAAAATTATCAGAGGTCATGATCTTGCTCCAGGCGTGATTAAGATTGTGAAAGTCTATCTTGCTGTCAAAAGAAGAATTCAGCCTGGTGATAAAATGGCTGGAAGGCACGGTAATAAAGGTGTGATTTCAGAAATTATGCCAATTGAAGATATGCCATATGACACAGAAGGTAATCCAGTGGATATCGTTCTTAATCCCCTAGGTGTTCCATCAAGGATGAACGTAGGACAAGTTCTTGAGACTCATATGGGCGCAGCTGCCAAGGGCATAGGCTTAAAAATCAATAAAATGATTAAAGCTAAAGCAAAAGCTGATGAGCTTAAAAAATATCTTGATGTTTTGTACAACAAAAATGCGACCATTAAAGAAGACCTCAATTCTTTTAATAATTCAGAGATTCAAACACTTGCAGAAAACCTTCAAGATGGCTTGCCTATAGCAACGCCAGTATTTGATGGTGCAAAAGAATCTGAAATCAAAGAGCTGTTGAAGCTTGCAGATCTCCCTGAGTCTGGTCAGCTAACTCTATTTGACGGTAGGAGCGGCAGGAAATTTGAGCGCCCTGTTACAGTGGGGTACATGTATATGATCAAGTTAAATCACTTGGTCGATGATAAGATGCATGCTCGTTCAACTGGCTCATACAGCTTGGTTACACAGCAACCTCTTGGTGGCAAGGCGCAATTTGGCGGACAGAGATTTGGTGAAATGGAAGTATGGGCTCTCGAAGCTTATGGTGCTTCTTATACCCTCCAAGAAATGCTCACAGTCAAATCTGATGATGTGGCAGGTAGAACCAAGATGTACAAAAACATCGTTGATGGAAACTATCAGATGGATGCCAATATTCCCGAGTCATTCAATGTACTGACGAAAGAAATTAGATCGCTTGGAATAAACCTAGAATTAGATTCAGAAAATTAGGAGAAATAATTGAAAGATTTACTAAACTCATTAAAAGCCAAGCAAGAAGACTTTTCTTCCATTACTGCTGGTCTAGCTTCTCCTCAAATGGTCAGATCTTGGTCATTTGGTGAAGTAAAGAAACCTGAAACTATTAACTACAGAACTTTTAAACCAGAAAGAGATGGTCTTTTCTGTGCAAAGATTTTTGGACCGGTGAAGGATTACGAGTGTGTCTGCGGAAAATATAAACGCATGAAACACAGAGGTGTTGTGTGTGAAAAATGTGGGGTTGAAGTTACTCTTGCTAAAGTTAGGCGAGATAGAATGGGACATATTGAACTGGCTGCACCAGTTGCTCATATATGGTTCTTAAAATCTCTTCCATCAAGAATAGGTCTATTGCTAGATATTACATTAAGAGAAATTGAGCGCGTTCTTTATTTTGAAAGCTATATTGTTACTGATCCAGGCTTAACTGAGCTAGAGAAATGCCAAATACTAACAGAAGAAGAGTATGTTGAAGCCTTTGATGAGCATGGAGATGAATTCACAGCCTCGATGGGCGCTGAAGCAGTTCAAATGCTTCTGCAGGAATTAGATTTAGCAGAGGAGATTAGAATCATCAGAGAAGAGGTCCCTCAAACTAACTCCGAAACTAAGCTCAAGAAACTATCTAAGCGTCTCAAGCTCTTAGAAGCATTCAATGAATCTGGAAATAAGCCAGAGTGGATGATTATGAATGTTCTACCAATTTTACCACCAGACCTTAGGCCTCTTGTTCCTTTAGAGGGCGGACGTTTTGCGACTTCTGATCTGAATGATCTATACAGAAGAGTTATCAATAGAAACAACAGATTGAAACGTCTGCTGGAGCTCAGCGCACCTGACATTATTGTAAGAAACGAAAAGCGCATGCTTCAAGAAAGTGTTGATGCACTTCTTGATAATGGCAGAAGGGGCAGAGTAATCACTGGAACTAATAAGCGACCTTTAAAATCTCTTGCAGATATGATTAAAGGTAAGGGTGGAAGGTTTAGACAAAACCTGTTGGGTAAACGAGTAGATTATTCTGGTAGATCAGTTATTGTCGCGGGTCCTAATTTGAAGTTACATCAATGCGGCTTACCAAAGAAAATGGCATTAGAGCTATTCAAACCCTATGTTTATGGAAAGTTAGAGCAGAATGAGCTCGCAACGACCATTAAGGCTGCAAAAAAACTTGTGGAGAGAGAGACTCCTGAGGTATGGGAAATCTTAGAAGAGGTTATTCGAGAGCACCCTATCTTATTGAACAGAGCACCAACCCTTCATAGGCTAGGTATTCAAGCATTTGAACCATTATTGATTGAAGGCAAGGCAATTCAATTACATCCATTGGTATGTGTTGCTTTTAATGCTGATTTTGATGGCGACCAGATGGCTGTTCACGTCCCACTTTCAATTGAAGCGCAGCTAGAAGCTAGGGCTCTAATGATGTCTACAAACAACATTCTTTCACCTGCTAACGGAGAACCAATTATCAATCCTACGCAGGATATTGTGTTGGGCTTGTATTACATGACACGCGATAAAGTCAATGTTAAAGGTGACGGCAGAATCTTTAGCAACCCAGATGAAGTTCTGAGAGCCTATGAGGCAGAAACAGTTGATATTCATGCAAATATTAAATGTAGAATTACTAATGCTGATAAAGGTACTTTTTTAGAGGAAACAACTGTTGGGCGCACCTTGGTTTGGAGAATCACTCCAATTGAAGTTGGATTCGATAATGTCAATAAAACTTTAGATAAAAAATCAGTTTCAAAGCTTATAGATATTTCTTACAGAAAGGCTGGGCTTAAATCTACAGTGATTTTTGCGGATCAGTTAATGTATCTAGGGTTTGATCACTCAACAAGATCCGGCTCATCGATTGGCGTAGATGATTTTGTAATCCCTGATGAGAAAGCAGGAATTATTGATGCGGCAGAAAAAGAAGTCAAAGCGATTGAAACGCAGTTTGAATCTGGTCTCGTAACTCAAGGCGAGCGCTACAACAAGGTAATTGATATTTGGTCAAGAGCCAATGAAAAAGTTGCTAAGGCCATGATGACTAAGATTAGTACTGACCAAGTCATTGACAGAGACGGAAATGAAATTGATCAAGCATCATTTAATTCCGTGTTTATCTATGCAGATTCTGGGGCCAGAGGATCACCTGCACAGATTAGGCAGTTGTCTGGAATGCGTGGACTTATGTCTAAGCCAGATGGGTCAATCATTGAAACTCCGATTACTGCTAATTTCAGAGAGGGTCTCTCAGTATTGCAGTACTTTATATCCACCCATGGAGCTCGAAAAGGTCTTGCAGATACGGCTCTGAAAACAGCTAACTCTGGATACTTAACTAGAAGGCTTTGTGATGTTGCCATGGATTCAGTTGTGGTCGAGGCAGATTGTGATACTCAAGAATCTGTTGTCGTTTCTTCTATTGTAGAAGGTGGAGAAATTATCCAGCCATTAACCGAAAGAATTCTTGGCAGAGTTATAGCCGAACCCATTGCTGATGCTGAGGGTGAAGAGCTATTTCCTACAGGCCATTTAATTGATGAAGATTCATTGCTGAAAATTGATGAATTAAATCTTGCCTCTCTAAGAGTGCGATCGCCTATGACCTGTGAAGCAAGCTATGGTGTTTGTGCAACATGTTATGGTCGCGATCTTGCCCGAGGACATCTAGTACATCGTGGCGAAGCTGTTGGTGTGGTCGCTGCTCAATCTATTGGAGAGCCTGGAACACAGCTTACTATGAGAACATTCCATATTGGTGGAGCTGCATCTAGTACTTCTGAGGATAATGCAATTGTTGTGAATAGCTCAGGGGTTATTAAATTCTCCTCTGATATCAAAACAGTTACAAACAAAGATAAACAAGAGGTTGTCGTTTCTAGAAATAGCAAAGTCACCTTAACAGATGAGAGAGGCAAGCTTATTGAGCAACATAAAGTGATCTATGGGTCTACTTTGTTTGTTAAGAATGAAACCTCTATTGAGCCTGGTGTCAAAGTTGCTGGATGGGACCCATATACTCGACCAATCATTACAGAGGTTGAGGGTATTGTGCAGTTTTCTGATATTGAGGATGGCGTAACAGTCAGATCCAAAACTGATGATCTTACAGGTTTAAGTAGTATTGAGATTATTGATGTTGCAGAAAGACCTACGGCCGGTAAAGATAAAATTCCAGCTATAGCCTTGGTAGATGCCAAGGGCAAACCTGTAACTTTAGGAGAGCACAAAACTCCTGCTAACTACTCTTTACCTGCTAAAGCCCTCGTTAACTTAAAAGATGGCAAGAAACTATATGCAGGTGAAGTATTGGCTAGGATTCCGTTAGAGGGATCTAAAACAAAAGATATTACTGGTGGTTTGCCAAGGGTTGCTGATTTGTTTGAAGCAAGGAAGCCCAAGGATGCTGCGGTGCTTGCAGAAGAAAGTGGAACTATTGCTTTCGGAAAAGAAACTAAGGGCAAGGTTAGATTAGTCATCACTTTAGACGGCGCAACAAAGAAATCTCATACAGTTGAAATGCTTATTCCAAAGCATAGAACGCTGACAGTATTTGAGGGCGAAAGAATTGAAAAAGGTGACATTATCTCTGATGGTCCACTTAGCCCGCATGATATTTTAAGGCTAAGAGGTATTCCAGAACTGACCAACTTTGTTGTTAATGAAGTTCAGGATGTTTATAGGCTTCAAGGCGTGCTCATCAATGATAAACACATTGAAACTATTCTTAGGCAGATGCTCAGAAAAGCTTTAATCATTGATGGCGAAGACACTAAATTTATTCAAGGAGACCAGGTTGAATACGCCGAACTTGTTGAAGAAAATGCTAAAGCTACAGCTGCCGGTAAAGAACCGGCACAATTTGAAAGAGTGTTACTTGGCATAACAAAAGCATCTCTAACAACTAGCTCGTTTATTTCTGCTGCTTCTTTCCAAGAAACAACAAGAGTTCTTACCGAAGCATCAGTGACTGGCAAGGTAGATTACTTGCGAGGATTAAAAGAGAATGTTGTTGTGGGTAGGCTTATACCAGCTGGTACTGGTATGGAGTTTCACGACAAAATGGCTGCTAAGAAAGCTAGTGATTCATCAGAATCAATGCTTTCTGAGGACGATATCGAAGCAGCGTTAAGACAAGAATTACAAGAAAGCGAGGAATAATGTTGACCGCAGTGAATCCTCTCTATAAAATCGCGACCAACTAGGAAATTATGGCTACAGTAAATCAATTAATAAGAAAACCTCGCAAACCAAAAGTGAGGAAAACTGACGTACCTGCTCTGGAGAAATCTCCACAACGCAGAGGTGTTTGCACGCGTGTGTATACAACCACTCCAAAAAAACCTAATTCAGCTCTCAGAAAGGTCTGCAGAGTTAGATTAACCAGCGGATATGAAGTTACTTCATACATCGGTGGTGAGGGGCATAACCTGCAAGAACATTCTGTTGTTCTCATTCGTGGTGGCAGAGTCAAAGATCTACCTGGCGTTAGATATCATACTGTCAGGGGCTCACTGGATACTTCCGGCGTTGCTAACAGAAAACAAAGAAGATCAAAATATGGAGCCAAAAAAGGTAAATAATTATGCCAAGAAGAAGAAGTCCCGAGAAAAGAAAAATCTTACCTGATCCGAAATACAAAGATGTCATAGTTGCTAAGTTTATGAATCACATCATGAGAGATGGCAAGAAATCTGTTGCAGAAAAAATTGTTTATGGTGCTTTTGATAAAATTGATAAAGCAGCTAAATCTGATCCAGTTGAACTATTTAAGAAAGCTTTAGAGACCATCGGTCCTATGGTCGAGGTTAAGTCCAGAAGAGTCGGTGGAGCAACTTATCAGGTACCTATTGAAGTCAGACCGTCAAGAAGACAGGCGCTAGCAATGAGATGGTTGGTTGAAGCAGCAAGAAAAAGAAGTGAAAAATCGATGGATCATAGGTTAGCCGGAGAGCTGACTGATGCAGCAGAAGGAAAAGGATCTGCTGTTAAAAAGAAAGAAGATGTTCATCGCATGGCTGAGGCCAACAAAGCTTTCTCTCATTTCCGTTTTTAATATAATTCATTATTTAGGTTTACATTATGGCTAGAGACACTGATCTTAGTAGGTACAGAAATATTGGTATCTGTGCCCACGTTGATGCTGGTAAAACAACAACAACTGAAAGAGTATTATTTTACACAGGCTTATCCCATAAAATTGGTGAAGTGCATGATGGTGCAGCAACCATGGATTGGATGGAGCAAGAGCAAGAAAGAGGTATCACTATTACTTCAGCTGCAACTACTTGTTTCTGGTCTGGAATGGAGCAACAGTTTCCTCAGCATAGAATTAACATTATCGATACTCCTGGTCATGTAGATTTTACAATTGAAGTAGAAAGATCCCTAAGAGTTCTTGATGGCGCAGTTGTAGTATTTTGTGCAACCTCTGGTGTTGAACCTCAGTCAGAGACTGTTTGGCGTCAAGCTGATAGGTATGAAGTCCCCAGAATTGTTTTTGTTAATAAAATGGACAGAGCAGGGGCTGACTTTACACGAGTCACTAATCAAATTAAGGATCGATTAAAAGCTAATGTCGTTCCCATGCAATATAACATTGGCGCTGAAGAAAATTTTAAAGGCGTAGTAGATCTAGTGAAGATGAAGGCCATCTTTTGGAATGAAGAAGATCAAGGGCTTACATTCGAAGAAAGAGATATTCCTGAAGATATTCAAGCAACATGTGAAAGCCTAAGAGAATCAATGATGGAGAGTGCAGCTGAGGCCAATGAAGAATTGATGAATGCTTATCTTGAGACTGGCATACTTTCAAATGAGCAGATTAAAGAAGGAATTAGACTTAGAACTCTAGCTAATGAAATTATTCCAGCATTCTGTGGATCTGCCTTTAAAAATAAAGGAGTTCAAGCTGTCTTAGATGCTGCGATTGAGTATCTTCCAGCTCCAAATGAAGTCAAAGCCATAAAAGGATCACTCCCGAGTGATGAAGAGGCTGAGGTAGTGAGAACTTCATCTGACGATGAGCCTTTCTCTGCATTGGCTTTTAAAATTGCAACAGACCCTTTTGTTGGAACTTTAACATTTATCAGAGTTTACTCTGGCGTCTTATCAGTTGGTGATGGGGTGATGAACTCCACAAAAGAAAAAAAAGAAAGGGTTGGTCGAATGGTTCAAATGCATTCCAATGATAGGAATGAAATTAAAGAAATTCGAGCTGGTGATATTGCAGCCTGTATTGGTTTAAAAGATGTTACTACCGGTGACACCCTTTGCGATCTTAAAGATCAGGTAGTTCTCGAGCGTATGGATTTTCCAGAACCTGTAATTTCAGTTGCAGTGGAGCCAAAGACTAAAGCCGACCAAGAAAAAATGGGCATAGCGCTTGGAAAACTTGCACAAGAAGATCCATCATTTAGAGTTCATACTGATGAAGAATCAGCGCAAACAATTATTTCAGGTATGGGTGAGCTCCACTTAGACGTTCTAGTTGATAGAATGAGAAGGGAGTTTGATGTAGAAGCAAATATCGGAAAACCACAAGTTTCTTATCGGGAGACTATTAGAGAATCAATTGAGATTGAGGGTAAATTTGTTAGACAGAGCGGTGGTAAGGGTCAGTATGGCCACGTTTGGTTAAAATTAGAGCCACTTGGTTTGGATGATGAGTATGAATTTGTTGATAAAATTGTAGGTGGCGCTGTACCCAAAGAATATATACCAGCAGTCGATAAGGGCATCCAAGAGCAAATGAAAAACGGTGTGATTGCAGGGTATCCACTATTAGCACTCAGAGCGACTTTGTATGACGGGTCATTTCATGATGTCGATTCAAGCGAGATGGCATTTAAAATAGCTGGATCTATGGCATTAAAAGAGGGTTGCCTAAAGGCAAGACCAGTTCTGTTAGAGCCGATGATGGCTGTAGAAGTAGTAACGCCTGAAGAGCATATGGGTGATGTTGTTGGTGATTTAAATAGAAGAAGGGGAATCATTTTAGGCATGGATGAAATTCCAACAGGTAAAACAGTTAGAACAGAAGTACCTCTATCTGAAATGTTTGGCTATGCAACAGATCTAAGATCTGCGACTCAGGGAAGGGCTAGTTTTTCAATGGAATTTCTTAAATACGCAGAAGTTCCTAACAATATCGCGGAACAGTTAAAATCAGGGTAAAACAATAGATGATAAATCCTCTAAATCTGTTGACATTAGGGGGCTTAGAGTCATAGAATACGCAACATTTTGCATAAAGCTAAATATAGGATACATATAAATTGGACAATCAATCAATCAGAATTCGCTTAAAAGCATTTGACTATCGTCTGATTGATGCTTCGACTAAATTGATAGTTGAAACAGCCAAAAAAACTGGTGCAATCGTAAAGGGACCGATCCCATTGCCAGTCAAGAAGGAAAGAACAACCATTTTAACGTCTCCGCATAAAGATAAGGATGCTAGAGATCAATACGAAATTAGAACTTACAAGAGACTTATGGATATTGTAGAACCTACAGATAAAACGGTTGATGCTTTAATGAAGCTAGACCTATCATCTGGGGTTGATGTGCAAATTAGCTTAGGCTAATTTGTAAATTTTTAACGCTTAGCGGCCATAGAGGGTTATTAGCCCCGTATAAAAGGAGAATAAATTGAGCATTGGCTTAGTTGGAAAAAAATCAGGTATGTCTAGACTTTTTCAGGAAGACGGAACGTCTGTTCCTGTCACAGTCATATCAGTTGCTGCAAACTTTGTAGCAGATATCAAAACTCACGAAAAGCATGGCTATAGCGCGGTAGTAGTTTCAAAGAATACCTCAAAAAACTTAACAAAATCTTCAACTGAATTTTTTAAGAAGCAAAACCTTGCAAATGGTGAGCTTTTTGAGTTTAGGACTGAAGCGGCGGATGATCTTAAGATCGGCCATCACTTAACAGCGGATATGTTCGAGGTTGGTAAAATGGTTGATGTTACTGGCACCTCTAAAGGTAAGGGCTATGCTGGTGTAATTAAGCGTCATAATTTTGCAATGCAAGATGCCACTCATGGTAACTCACTGTCTCACAGAGCCCATGGATCAATTGGTCAATGTCAGACCCCTGGAAGAGTTTGGAAAGGCAAGAAAATGTCAGGTCACATGGGCCATGAAACAAAAACGATCCAAAGTTTAGAGTTAATGGGTGCAGATGTTGAAAACAATCTGCTGTATGTAAAAGGAGCAGTTCCTGGATTTAATGGATCAACTCTGAAAATTACACCTGCGGTGAAACAAAGATGAAATTAGACATACTTAACACTGAAAATAAAAAAGAAGATTTACAGATCTCAGATTCTACATTTGGCAAAGCTTTCAATGAAACTCTTGTGCATCAAGCAGTTGTTACATACTTAGCAGGCGCCAGGCAGGGTTCCCACAAGCAAAAAACTAGATCAGAAGTGCGTGGAGGTGGTAGAAAACCATACGCACAGAAAGGAACAGGTAGAGCCAGAGCAGGTACTATACGTAGTCCAATATGGAGAGGTGGTGGAGTAGCATTTGCAGCAACTCCCAGAGACTACTCTAAGAAAATTAATAAAAAAATGTATAGGGCCGCCATCAGCTCAATTTTTTCCGAACTTCATCGTAACGAGAGATTGGTAGCTATCGAGCAGCCAAAATTTGAAACACCAAAAACTAAAGAGATGAGTAGATTTTTAAAGCAATTCAATCTTGAAAAAGTGTTAATAATCTTAGATGAGATGGATACAAATCTTTATCTTTCAGCCAGAAATATTCCTCATGTTGAGGTCGTTACTGTGAAAGAGATCAATCCAGTAATTCTTTTGAGATCTGAGAAAGTAGCTGTTACACCTGCTGCATTTAAGTTAATTGAGGCATGGGTCTAATGAATAAAGAAAAGCTATTGACCCTCATTCAATCTCCTTACATCACAGAGAAATCTACTGCTGCTGCAGAGCGCAATCAAGTAGTATTTAAGGTCTCTCTTACAGCTAATAAGCTAGAAATAAAAAAAGCAGTTGAGCAGTTATTTGATGTAAAAGTTGAAAGAGTTACCACTGCGACTCAGAAAGGTAAGCAGAAAAGAAATAAATTTGGCATATATAAAAAATCTGACTTTAAAAAGGCCTTTGTATCTCTTAAAGAAGGTTCTGAAATTCAATTCGAAGGCATTAATTAATCATGGCAGTTATCAAAGCAAAACCAACAAGTCCCGGAAGAAGGGGTGTCATATCCATTAAATCCGATCTTCATAAGGGAAAGCCGCACAAAGCTTTGCTGGAAAAGAAGTCTAAAAATGGTGGTCGTAATAATAATGGCCGCATTACAGTCAGGCATCAAGGTGGCGGACACAAACAGCATTATAGAATTATAGATTTTAAGAGAAATAAATTCGATGTACCTGCTGTAGTCGAAACTATTGAATATGATCCTAATCGTTCAGCTCATTTAGCCTTACTAAAGTATGCTGATGGAGAAAGAAGATATATTATTGCCCCGGGTAAAATTCAAGTAGGTGATCCAGTGCTGTCTGCCGACCAGACAGAAATGAAACCTGGAAATTGCATGAAACTATTGAATATTCCTCTTGGTACCACTATTCATTGCGTAGAGATGAAGCCGGGTAAAGGGGCTCAGATAGCAAGAAGCGCAGGAACATCAGCTCGACTAATAGCCAAAGAGGGCATTTATGCAACTTTAAGGCTTCAATCCGGCGAGATGAGAAAGATCTTATCTGAATGCAGAGCAACTCTTGGAACCGTGTCAAATCAAGAAAATAACCTACGCTCACTGGGTAAAGCCGGCGCGAAAAGATGGAGAGGTGTTAGGCCAACTGTCAGAGGTGTGGCCATGAACCCTGTGGATCATCCACATGGTGGTGGTGAGGGAAGAACTTCTGGTGGCAGGCATCCTTCAACTCCATGGGGCATTCCAACCAAAGGTTACAAAACTAGAAAAAATCAAAGAACAGATGATTTGATTGTCAGAAGAAGAGCTAAGAGGAAATAATATTCATGCCTAGATCACTTAAAAAAGGACCATTCATTGATTTGTCGCTTCAGAAAGCTGTGGATAAAGCTATAACTGAAAATAGCAAAAAGCCAATTAAGACTTGGTCCAGAAGATCGATGATTAGCCCAACAATGGTTGGACTAACTATCTCTGTGCATAATGGCAGGCAACATATTCCAGTGTTTATAAATGAAGATATGGTGGGCCATAAGTTAGGTGAATTTGCTATTACAAGAACCTTTAGAATGCACTCAGGCGACAGGAAGTCAAAATAATGGAAACAAGAGCTTATTTAAAAGGAACAAGATTATCTGCTCAGAAAGCAGGGTTAGTTGCGGACGTAGTTCGCGGTAAATCTGTGGAGGCTGCAATGGATTTCTTATCATTCCATAAACAGAAAGCATCAGAGGTAATCAAAAAACTTCTAGAATCAGCTATCGCTAATGCAGAAAATAATGACAAAGCTGACATTGATTCATTAGTTGTTAAATCAATTATTGTTAATCAAGGTATGAGGCTCAAAAGAATGAAGCCAAGGGCTAGAGGAAGAGCAGATAGGATTATTAAACCTAGCTGCCATATTGAAATAATCTTATCGGATCAGGAGAAATAATGGGTCAGAAAGTACATCCAATTGGTTTTCGTCTTGGCGTCATTAAAAAACATAATGCTTTATGGTATGCAAAAGGTAAAGCCTTCAAAACTAATTTAATTGAAGATTTAAAAGTTAGAAACTACATCAAAGAAAGATTGAGATTTTCTTCTATAAGCAGAGTAGATCTCGAGCGGTCTGCTCAAACTTTTACAGTTAACATCCATACCTCTAGACCTGGAATCATTATTGGAAAAAAAGGTGAAGAGATTGAATCGCTTAAATCAGCCGTTCAAAAGCTAGTTACTCAAACTGTACAAATTAATATCAAGGAAGTAAGAAAGCCTGACCTAGACGCAACTATATTGGCAGAAGGTATTGCTCAGCAGTTAGAAAGAAGAGTTCAATTCAGAAGAGCTATGAAGCGAGCAGTGCAAAGCGCAATGAGACAAGGGGCTAAGGGAATCAGAACAGAGGTTTCTGGTAGATTGGGTGGCGCAGAAATTGCTAGAGCGGAATGGTACAGAGAAGGTCAGGTACCACTTCATACATTGCGTGCGAACATAGACTACGGTGTAGCTGAGGCTCTAACCACATACGGACTTATAGGTGTCAAGGTTCATGTTTATACAGGAGAAGTATTAGGTGATCCTTTTAAAGATGAGGACCAGGGAAGTTAATTATGTTACAGCCAAAACAAACAAAATTTAGAAAAATGCATAAAGGCCGTAATAGAGGTCTAGCTCAATCAGGCAATTCCATTGCTTTTGGCGAGTATGCTCTTAAGGCAACAACGCGAGGCAGGATAACTGCTAGGCAGATTGAGTCAGCTCGAAGAGCTATGACTAGATCTATCAAACGTGGAGGGAGCATTTGGATAAGAATATTTCCTGACAAACCAATAACAAAGAAACCTTTGGAAGTAAGAATGGGAAAAGGCAAGGGTAACGTTGAGTATTGGGTTAGTCTCGTTCAGCCTGGAACCGTTTTATATGAAATGGCCGGTGTCTCTGAGGAAGTCGCAAGAGAAGCATTTAAACTTGCGGCTGCAAAATTACCAGTCAGAACTACATTTATCAAAAAGGCATTATAGAAATGGCAAAGTTAACAAATGATTTAAAAGATTTGCGTGGCAAGAATATCAAGGACCTTGAGGGTCTCGTTCTTGAGGTTCGGGAGAATCAGTTTAAAAATAGAATGAAGCATAAAACAGGACAGCTTAATGAATCTCATTTGCTTACAGCTGACCGCAAAAAAATTGCCCAAATAAAAACAGTTATCAATGAAAAAAAATCTGAGGAAGAATCCGCATGAGTACTAACCCAAGACAGCTAACAGGAATTGTCATCAGCGATAAGGCTGATAAAACAATTACTGTAAAGATTGAAAGAAAGGTTAAACATCCGACCTATGGCAAAATCATGACTCGCTCTACTAAAGTGCACGCGCATGATGAGCTAAATTCAGCAAAGATTGGTGACTTGGTCACAGTTCAGGAATGCAGACCTTTATCTAAATTAAAAACTTGGATGTTGCTTTCAGAAAATGCAAATTCAACTTCACCATCAGCTGTGGCTGCAGAGGATCTATCATGATTCAAATGCAAACAATTTTAAATATTGCTGACAATAGTGGCGCAAGAAGTGTTATGTGCATCAAGGTGCTTGGTGGATCTAAGAGAAGATATGCAAACATTGGTGACATCATTAAGGTGGCGATTAGAGAGGCTATCCCCCAGGGAAAAGTAAAAAAAGGTCAGGTTGTAGATGCATTGGTTGTAAGAACAAGAAAGGGTGTCCGCAGAAGAGATGGTTCTTTGATCAAGTTTGATGAAAACGCTGCAGTTTTAATTGGTGGAAATAAAGCCCCAATTGGTACACGAGTTTTTGGACCTGTCACCCGAGAGCTGCGTGAAGGCAAGCACATGAAAATTTTATCTTTAGCACCGGAAGTTTTGTAATGAAAAAAAATATTGAAACAATAACCAAGCTCAGAACAGGGGATGAGGTGGTAGTCATCACTGGTAAAGACATTGGAAAAAAGGGGACTCTGAAAAAAATCTCAAAGTTTAATAATAAGGCAGTTGTCAATGGCATCAATATGGTCAAAAAACATACAAAGCCTAACCCACAGCTTGGTGTTACAGGTGGAATTGTTGAGCAAGAGGCTGCTATAGAGCTATCTAATATAGCAATCTGGAATCCCAAAAAGAAAAAAGCAGATCGCATTTCTTTTCATGTTGAGAATGACAATAAGGTAAGGGTGTTTACATCGGATAAATCAGAAATAAAATCATGAATTTAAGAGAAAAATTTAATAAAGAAATTTTACCTGAGTTGCAAAAAACTTTGGGCATTAAAAATATTATGGCTGTGCCAAAAATTACCAAAGTAGTCATTAACATGGGTGTTGGTGAGGCATTGACTGACAAGAAGCACTTAGAATCAGCTGTTAAAGATCTTGAAGCTATTGCAGGTCAAAAAGTTGTAACGACAAAAGCTAAGAAATCAGTGGCAAGTTTTAAATTGAGAGAAGGCTGGCCAGTAGGGTGCAAGGTAACTTTGCGTGGCGACAAGATGTATGACTTTGTTGAGCGCCTTGTGAATATTGCTATCCCAAGAGAGAGAGATTTTAGAGGTTTAAATCCTAAATCCTTTGATGGTCAGGGCAATTACAGTATGGGTGTTAAAGAGCAAATTATCTTCCCAGAAATTAACTATGACAACATTGACAAGATTAGAGGAATGGATATTTGTATTAATACCTCGGCTTCAAATAAAGAAGATGCCAAAGCATTATTAGAAGCTCTTAATTTCCCATTTAAAAAATAAAGGACGCAACATGACTAGAAAATCAGTAGTAGCAAGAGATGCTAAGAGACAAAAAATGGTGGATAGATACGCATCTAAAAGATTGGCATTGAAGACAGCTTTTGCCAACCCTGAAAATTCATACGAAGAAAAAATGGCAGCATTTGAGAAGCTTCAAAAGCTCCCCAGAAATGCGAGTCCCTCAAGAATTACAAGACGCTGCTCCCTTACTGGCAGGCCTCATGCTGTGTATAGGAAGTTTGGTCTTAGCAGAATTAAATTACGTGAAGCTGCAATGCGCGGCGACATCCCTGGATTAGTTAAATCAAGTTGGTAATATTATGAGTTTACAAGACCCTATAGCAGACTGTCTTACAAGAATGAGAAATGGCTTAATGCGTGGTAAAAAAGTTGTCCATGCCCCATTTTCTAAGTTTAAACATGAGCTTGTTTCACTTTTAGTGAAAGAAGGGTATGTGAATTCTTGCGAAAAAATTACAGTTGATGGCAAGGATGCATTAAGCATAACGTTGAAGTATATTAATGAAGCTCCTGCAATCAGAGAGATTAAGCGTATTTCAAAACCTAGCTTACGAAGATATTCTGCCTCAACAGACTTAACAGAAGTTAAAAATGGTCTTGGTATTTTTGTGATCTCAACTAATAAAGGCCTAATGAGTGATAAAGAAGCTAAGTCACTGAATCTTGGTGGCGAAGTTATATGTGAGGTTTTCTAATTATGTCAAGAATAGCAAAAAATCCAGTACCAGTTCCAAATGGCGTTGAAGTTACCTTTGATGCTAACTTGGTCAAAGTTTCTGGTACCAAAGGAAAAATGGAATTTATGATTCCAGCTTCTGTTACGGCCAAATTCTCAGATGAAGTTGTTACAGTTTCATATGATGAATCCTCATCAACTTCTACAGCTTTGGCTGGAACAACGCGATCGCTAATTAATAATATGGTGATTGGCGTCTCGGAAGGCTTTACTAAAACTTTAATATTAGTGGGTGTTGGATACAGAGCTAAGGCTGCAGGAAAAAAACTTGAGTTAACTCTCGGATTTTCTCATCCTGTCTTTTACGACATACCCGAAGAGGTTGAAGTGGAAACACCATCCCAGACTGAAGTTGTATTGAAGAGCTTCAATAAACAAGTTCTTGGTCAGGTTGCCGCTGAAATTAGAGCATTTAGACCGCCAGAGCCATATAAAGGCAAGGGTGTTAAATATTCTGATGAAATCATACGCAGAAAAGAAGCTAAAAAAGCAGCAGGAGCATAAAACATGAGTTCAAAAGCAGAATCAAGAATAAGACGATCTGGCAAGACTCGGATTAGAATATCTCAACAGGATAAACCAAGACTTTCAGTATTTAAATCCTCGCAAAATCTTTACGCTCAAGTTTTTGATGCTTCTGGATCTAAAGTTTTGGCATCAGCCTCCACAAACGAGAAAGCCGAGAAAATGCAGTTGAATAATATTGATTCAGCAAAAGTAGTTGGGCAAAGAGTTGCGGAAAGAGCTCTTGCAGCAGGAATTAGCAAGGTTGTATTTGACAGATCTGGCTACAAATATCATGGCCGTATAAAAGCAATTGCAGAATCAGCTCGCGAAGCTGGATTGGAGTTTTAAAAAAAATGAATCAACAAAATAATAACTTGCAGCAACAAGATGCTCTGGAAGAGAAACTTGTTCAGGTTAATAGGGTTGCCAAGGTAGTTAAAGGGGGCCGTATTTTTGGCTTTACAGCACTATGTGTTGTTGGAGATGGCAAGGGCAAGGTAGGCTTCGGAAGAGGCAAAGCGAAAGAAGTCCCTATTGCTATCCAAAAAGCTATGGAGAACGCAAGACGTAACATGGTAGATGTTAGTCTTAATGCTTCAACTTTATGGTATCCAGTCAAAGCAAAGCACGGAGCAGCAAAGGTATATATGCAGCCAGCATCAGCTGGTACCGGTATTATTGCTGGTGGTGCAATGAGGGCAGTGTTAGAGCTAGTTGGCGTGCAAAATGTTTTGGCGAAATGTTACGGATCTACCAATCCAGTCAATGTTGTTAGAGCAACAATTAATGCTTTGCGTTCCATGGAGTCACCAGAGCAAGTAGCAACCCGAAGAGGCAAGAAAACAGCGGATATATCATGAGCAATACAACTATCAACATTAAGCTTATTAAAAGCAGTATTGGCAGAATTCCCAATCACAAGAAGTGCGTTAAAGGGCTTGGTTTTAGACGACTTAACCAAACAGTTTCAGTTGAAGATACTCCTAGCAATAGAGGGATGATCAATAAAATTAGAGATATGGTACAAATCTTAGAGAGTTAAAAATGGAAAATACAGAATCAAATAATACCTTAGGGCTAAATACCCTCTCCAGTACAGGTACAACCAAGAATAGAAAACGCGTTGGTAGAGGTATTGGATCTGGTACAGGCAAGACGGCTGGTCGTGGGCATAAAGGTCAGAAATCAAGATCAGGTGGATCTATTGCTAGAGGATTTGAAGGTGGGCAAATGCCATTGCAACAGAGAGTCCCAAAGTTTGGTTTTTCATCGCGGGTTAACAGGGCAACTAAAGATGTTAATTTAAAAGATATTGCCTCTATGAGCGAAGTCACACTAGACTCTTTGAAGGCTGGCAGAGTGGTATCCAAGGCTACCAAAAAGGTAAAAATATTTGGTATTCATGAAATGGCTCAACCAATGACAGTGTCTGGTGTTCACGTAACTCGCGGAGCAAAAGAATCTATTGAGAAAGCTGGTGGAACTGTTGCCGAAATTATTGCAAGACCAGTGAAAGAAAAGTTTGTCAAAACATCAAAAAAGGTAAGCGAAAAGCCTACCAAGAAAGCAGAGGAAGCAACTGCTGAATAATTAATATGGCTGATCAAAATAAAGGTATGAGCGATTTGTGGAGAAGACTTAGATTTGTCTTCTTGGCTATTGTCATCTACCGCATGGGCACCCACATACCTATTCCAGGAATTGATCCTGCAAGGTTAGCTGCTTTATTTGATCAAAACCAAGGAACCATTCTTGAAATGTTTAATTTATTCTCAGGTGGTGCGCTTGAGCGAATGAGTATCTTTGCATTAAATGTAGTGCCTTATATATCTGCTGCAATTATCATGCAGCTTTTTTCTAACTCTATTCCATATTTACAAGAGTTAAAAAAAGATGGCCAGGCTGGTAGAAATCAAATCACCCAATACACAAGATATGGAACAGTTGTTCTCGCCTTTGTTCAAGCATCTGCTTTGAGCGTAACTCTCGGAGCTAGCGGCCTAGCTTACGAGCCAGGAACTTCTTTCTTTGTCTCTGCTGTTTTTAGCGTTGTTGCTGGCACAATTTTTTTAATGTGGCTTGGAGAGCAAATTACTGAGCGAGGCATCGGAAATGGTATCTCAATTATCATAGCCACTAGTATTTTAACCGGCATTCCTGGTGCAATTGGCCAAGCCTTAGAGCAAGCTAGGCAAGGCGATCTGAATATTCTTCTCTTACTTGGTATTGGTGTTCTTGCAATGCTTGTTATTGCCATTGTTGTATTTATCGAGCGTGGACAAAGGCGTATAACAGTAAATTATGCACAGAGACAACAAGGAAGAAAATTAATGCAGGCACAAGCCAGCCATCTGCCTTTTAAAGTTAATATGGCTGGTGTTATTCCAGCAATTTTTGCCAGTACTTTTTTATTGTTCCCAGCATCCTTGTCTACATGGTTTGGTCAGGCTGAATCCTTCGGATTTCTGCAAACTATCTCTTTGGCTTTGAACCCTGGCCAGCCTCTATATGTTCTTACATTTTCAGCCCTGATTATTTCTTTTTGCTTTATCTGGCTTGCATTAACCTTTGATACTAAAGATGTCACAGATAACCTGAAGAAATCAGGAGCATTTATCCCTGGTATTAGACCTGGTGACCAAACTGCCAGTTATATAGATAGTGTATTGGCAAGACTGACAGTTTTTGGAAGTATTTACTTAACACTCATATGCTTACTTCCATTAGCACTTATTAATTTTGCTGGAGTCTCTTTTTACTTAGGAGGAACTTCTGTTTTAATCATTGTGGTTGTATTGATGGATTTTATGGCGCAAGTGCAGTCGCACATGATGTCAAACCAATATTCATCATTACTTAAGAAAGCTAATTTAAAAAACTATAAAAGATAATTATGAAAGTTAGAGCATCAGTAAAAAAGATTTGCAGAAATTGCAAAACAGTTAGACGTAAAGGGGTTTTGTATGTGATATGCAAAACAGAACCTAAACATAAACAAAAACAGGGATAGAATAATATGGCTAGAATAGCAGGCGTAAACATACCGGAAAATAAGCATCTAGAAATTGCTCTCACTCATATTTTTGGCATCGGTAAAACGACAGCTCATAAGATTTGCAATAGCTTGAAGTTAGATTACTCTAAAAAAGTATCTGATTTATCAGAAGAGCAGGTTGAGAAAATTAGAACTGCTGTTGCTGAATATACAGTGGAAGGAGATCTAAGACGATCTGTTAGCACCAATATCAAAAGGCTAATGGATCTAGGCTGCTACCGTGGTATTAGGCATAGAAGAAAGCTTCCTGTGAATGGTCAAAGAACAAAAACAAATGCAAGGACTCGCAAGGGACCGAAAAAACCAATGAGGGCTTAACGCATGGCAACTGGAAAAAAAGTTAAAAAAGTTATTTCTGATGGAATTGCGCATGTGCATGCTTCCTTCAACAATACAATTATTACAATTACAGATAAGCAGGGTAATACTGTATGCTGGGCAACTTCAGGCGGCTCTGGTTTTCGTGGTTCTAGAAAAAGCACACCATTTGCTGCTCAGATCGCGGCTGAAAAAGCAGGAAATGCTGCTAAAGAATTTGGGATGATTAATCTTGATGTGAAAGTAAGAGGACCAGGTGGCGGCAGAGAATCTGCCATTAGATCTCTTAATTCATGTGGATTAAAAATTAAAAGCATTACTGACGTTACACCATTGCCTCACAATGGATGTCGTCCTTCAAAAAAACGTAGGGTATAAGGAGATTACATGGCAAGGTATACAGGACCATCATTAAGACTTTCCAGAAGAGAGGGCACAGACCTTTTTCTTAAAAGCGGATCACGCGCAATTGAATCAAAATGTAATATGGAGACTGCTCCAGGCGTTCACGGTTTAAGAAGAACGCGTTTATCTGATTATGGAGTGCAGCTTAGAGAGAAACAGAAAGTCAGAAGAATGTATGGAGTGCTTGAAAAGCAGTTCAGAAACTACTATAAAAAAGCATCACAATCCAAGGGAAATACTGGAGAGAATCTCTTATCCTACCTTGAGCAGAGATTAGATAATGTTGTGTATCGTATGGGCTTTGCCTCTACTAGAGCTGAAGCTCGTCAACTCGTTTCTCATAAAGCTTTTCACCTGAATGGATCAACTGTAAATATTCCATCATACCAAGTGCAAGCAGGTGATGAGATAGAGGTTCGTGAAAAATCTAAAGCTCAGTTAAGAATAAAGCATGCTTTAGAGCTATCAGGGCAAAGAGAGGCCTGTGAGTGGCTTGAAGTGGATTCAAAAACTCTCAAGGGTGTATTCAAGTCTGTTCCTGACCGAACGGATTTAAGTGCTGAAATTAATGAAAATCTCATTGTCGAGCTTTATTCAAAATAATAATTAAACGGAAGGAAATTATGGAAACATCAGTAATAGATCTTTTAGTCCCAACTGACATACAGGTTGACGACATAGACGAAAATACATCAAAAATTACATTAGAACCCTTGGAACGAGGTTTTGGCCACACCCTTGGTAATGCATTGAGAAGAATCCTTCTCTCTTCTATGCCTGGAGCAGCAGTCACGGATGTGACTATTGATGGCATCTCCCATGAGTACTCAACCATTGAGGGTGTTAGAGAGGACGTCATAGATATTCTTTTGAATTTAAAAGATATGCCTATTAGTTTAATAGAGGGAACTAGCGCAACAATCAAGTTAGACGTTTCTGGCCCTTGTGAAGTAACCTCAAAGTCATTTGAAGTCCCCGGTAATGTAGAACTTCCAGATGCTGAACATCATGTTGCGTCTTTGGTGGATAAAGTTACCTTATCGCTTACTGCCACAGTAAAAACTGGCCGAGGGTATGAGCCTGCAGATACAAGGAATGAAGAAGATACTGCAGTTGGTGCTCTAAAAGTGGATGCTTCCTTTAGCCCAGTCAGACGTGTTGCCTATACAGTTGAGAATGCTAGATTTGAGAAAAGAACAGATCTTGATAAGTTAATTGTTGAGCTTGAAACAGATGGTACTTTAGATCCAAAGAAAGCCATTGAGCATGCAGCAACTATCATGCAACAACAACTTGCAGCGTTTGTTGATTTAGATGCTATTGCCGAGCAAGAAGCCAAGAAAGATCAAAATGATTTTGATCCATTCTTAATGAGATCTATTGAAGAGCTAGAATTAACAGTGCGCTCAACAAATTGCTTGAAAGCTGAAAGTATTTTCTTGATAGGCGACCTTCTTCAGCGAACAGAGTTTGATCTATTGAAAACACCAAATCTAGGTAAAAAATCACTAAATGAAATAAAAGATGTTCTTGCATCTAAAGGCTTCTCTCTCGGGACTACCCTAGAGAACTGGCCGCCAATGGGTTAATAAAAATGAGACATAGAAAATCAGGCAGAAAACTTAATAGAAACTCTTCTCATCGAAAGGCGTTAATGAAAAATTTAGCAATTGCTTTTATTGAAAGGGAGTTAATTAAAACAACTGTTCCCAAGGCAAAGGAATTGCGAGGATTTGTTGAGCCGCTCATCACTTTAGCTAAAGTCGATTCAGTTGCAAATAGAAGAAGGGCGTTTAGTAAATTACGACATGATGCTATTGTAAACAAACTCTTTACTGAAATTGCTCTCAAGTCCAAAGATAGACCTGGTGGTTATCTAAGAATTATTAAAGCAGGTTTTAGACCAGGTGATAAAGCTGATATGGCCTATGTTGAATGGGTTGATAGGGCTATTGACGTAGACGCTTCATCGCTTGAGCCTGAGCTTAAATCAGACTCCGCAGCTTAAAGTCCTAGGATTTCTTTTAAATACTTTCCAGTATAGGATTTTTTTGATTGAGCAACTTTCTCAGGGGTCCCTTGCGCAACTATTAGCCCCCCATCGCTTCCTCCTTCTGGGCCCAGATCTATCACCCAGTCACTAGACTTGATCACATCTAAATTGTGCTCGATCACAACAACAGTATTCCCTTGGTCTGATAATCGCTTCAACACCCCTAGAAGTAACTCAATATCATAGAAATGCAGTCCCGTAGTTGGCTCATCAAGGATAAATAGGGTTTTCCCTGTACTCCTTTTTGATAACTCTTTAGCTAGCTTAATGCGTTGAGCCTCCCCACCTGAGAGCGTTGTTGCAGATTGACCTAATGTTATATAGGTTAGCCCAACATCTGAAAGAGTTTGCAGTTTATTTTTAATTGGTGGAATAGCAGCGAAGAAGTCCAATGCTTCTTCTACAGTCATCCCTAGGACTTCTGCTATGTTTTTTCCCTTGTACTTAACCTCGAGCGTTTGTTCGTTATATCTTTTACTATTACAGATATCACAATTTACATAGATGTCTGCTAAAAAATGCATTTCTACTTTGATCATGCCATCTCCCTGACATGCTTCGCATCTTCCACCTTTCACATTAAAGCTAAATCTGCCTGGTTTATACCCTCGGGTTCGTGACTCTTCAGCTTGTGAGAATAGATCTCTTATATGTGAGAATAAACCAGTATATGTCGCTGGATTTGACCTAGGCGTTCTACCTATAGGAGATTGGTCAATGCCAATGACTTTATCAAGGTGCTCAAGACCGATAATTTGCTTGCACTTAATTTCTTTATTTAGATTAGCCTTATTAAGTAAAAAACTACTCATTGGCATAAGAGTTTGATTAATTAAAGAGGATTTTCCAGACCCTGAGACTCCTGTTACACAGGTGAAAACTCCAATTGGTATTTGAACAGAAATATTTTGTAAATTGTTTTCATAGGCACCCTGTATTTCTATAAAATGCTCTGGAACTTTTGCAGTTTTTGGGAAATCAATTTTCCGCCTCCCAGATAAATATGCTGCAGTCATTGAATTCTTGCTTTTTAAAATATCTTGCAAGCTACCTTGAGCACATATCTCACCTCCGTGCTTGCCTGCACCTGGACCAATATCAATTATATGATCTGCACATCTAATGGCTTCTTCGTCGTGCTCAACAACGATTACCGTATTTCCAAGACTTTTGAGATGAAAGAGAGTTTTTATTAGTTTCGCGTTATCTCTTTGGTGGAGACCAATAGAAGGCTCATCTAGCACATAGGTTACCCCGACAAGTCCAGATCCAATTTGGCTAGCTAATCTAATTCTTTGCGCCTCACCTCCAGAAAGGGTTCCAGCGCCACGATTTAAGGTGAGGTAATTCAAACCCACGTCCTCTAAAAAAGTTAACCGCTCTTTAATCTCTTTCAATATTTTTTCTGCAATCATAGCTTTTGCACCCTCAAGCTTGATCTCATGAAAAAAGATGAGCGCGTCTGTAATTTTTTTATCTGTAATTTCCTGTATAGGGGTATTGTTAATAAATATATTTCTAGATTCTTTTTTTAATCTTGAACCCTCACAAGAATCACAGTGACTATCAGATAACAATTTTGCCAATTCATTTCTGATAAATTCAGAATCTGTTTCTTTAAATCGCCTCTCAGTATTCGGTATTACACCTTCAAACCTATGTTGTCTGACAATTTTGCTGCCGCTACTAAAGCTTTTAGAAAAATTAATCTTTTCTTTTGAGCCCCATAAAAGCATGCTTTGTGTTTCTTGTGAGTACTCCTCCCAGGGAGTATCAAGATCAAATTTATAGTGTTTTGCGAGACATTTGAGCTGATGAAAATAAAAACGATTTCTTCTATTCCAGCCTTTAATTGCACCCTCGTTAATTGTTGCTTCAGTGTCTGTAATTAATTTCTTTTCATCAAAATATTGAATGACCCCAAGTCCATCACACTTTTCGCATGCTCCAAATGGATTGTTAAATGAAAACATCCTAGGCTCTAAGTCTGATATCGAATATCCACATTGTGAGCATGAGAAATTTGATGAAAATAATAAAATATTATTTTGATCGTCTAGAATTTCTATTTCTACCAAACCATTGGATAGAGCTAGTGCTGTTTCAATAGATTCAGATAAACGCGATCTATTATCTTCTTCTTCTTTGAGCTGGAGTCTATCTACTATGGCTGAAATATTATGCTTTTGGTTTTTATTGAGAGACGGGAATTCATCTAAGGAGTGAATCACATCATTAATTTTGACTCTTACAAATCCCTCAGCTTTGAGTTCCTCGTATATACCAAGGTGCTCGCCTTTTTTACCTCTAATCATCGGCGCCATCACCATAATTTTTTGTCCTTCTCCTTTGGCATATATCTCATCGCAGATCTCACTAATGGTTTTAGCTGATAGTTCTTCATTGTGATCTGGGCAAATGGGAGTTCCAATTCTTGCATATAGCAATCTGAGATAATCATATATTTCTGTAACAGTTCCAACGGTAGAGCGTGGATTATGTGAGGTTGATTTCTGCTCTATTGAGATTGCAGGAGATAGACCATCAATTTGATCTACATCTGGCTTCTCCATCATTGAAAGAAATTGTCTAGCATAAGACGACAATGATTCGACGTATCGTCTTTGACCTTCTGCATAGATCGTATCAAATGCTAGGGAAGATTTTCCGGATCCAGATAAGCCTGTGATTACGACCAGCTCTCCCCTAGGTATTTCTAATGAAATATTTTTAAGATTATGAGTGCGGGCACCTTTTATAGAAATTTTATCCATTTATTTGCAGAATTTTTATACAGCTGATTTGTTTCGAGTTAAACTTAAACAATTATAAGAGGTAATTATGGCTAGAGGAGTAAATAAAGTAATTTTGGTAGGTAATTTAGGGCAAAAACCTGAGATGCGCTACACACAGACTAATACTGCGGTGGCAACGCTGTCGATTGCTACATCGGAATCATGGAAAGACAAAGAATCTGGAGAGCAAAGAGAGAAAACAGAATGGCACAGAGTTGTTTTTTTTGGAAAACTTGCTGAAATTGCAGAGCAATATTTAGACAAAGGCTCTCAATTATATATTGAAGGGAAGCTTCAGACTCGAAAATGGCAAGACAAGGATGGCAATGATAAGTACACCACTGAAATTCTCGGCAATGAGATGAATATGCTCGGAGGTAGACAGGCTTCTGGTGGAGGAGCTCCTTATGATCAGTCTCAGCCTGCCACTCCTGTGAGCCAGCCTGTTGAATCTAATATATCCGAGGAAGATATACCCTTTTAAAGCCCCTATGGACTTTAAAACCATCATTTTAGAACAGCGAGATAATATCGCTGTTCTTTTTTTAAATCGTCCGAACAAATTAAATGCTTTTACCTTTTCTATGATGGAAGAGATAATTGCTGCCCTTGATATTATTGAGGCTGATGATAGCTATCATGCTGTCCTTATTTCAGGTAAGGGTAGGGCATTCTGCGCAGGAGCAGATTTGTCAGCCGGTCAAAATACCTTCAACCCATCCTTTGATGATTTTGCTGTAAAAGAGAATGATTTTAGAAGAGATTCTGGTGGCATTCTCACACTTCATATGTATAAGTTTTCGAAGCCTATTGTTGTGGCATGTAATGGTCCAGCTGTTGGGATTGGGGCCTCCATGCAGCTTGCTGCAGATGTTCGCCTGGCCTCTGAGGCTGCAAGATTTGGGTTTGTTTTTAATAATAGAGGTATAGTTCCAGATGCTTGCAGTAGCTGGTTTTTACCAAAGATTGTGGGAATTTCCCAAGCACTGGAATTAACTTACTCCGGTAGAATTATTAATGCTGAAGAAGCTCTAAAATTAAACCTAGTTTCTAGCGTACATCATGCAGATGATCTGTTGGAAGATGCGCTAGCATTCACCAGAAACATGGTTCAGAACTCTGCCCCAGTTTCTATAGCTTTAACCAGACAGATGCTATGGCGCTCTCTTGGGAGCTCAGGCCCTTATGAGGCACATGTCATAGAAAGTAAGGCAATTGACTCTAGGGGCTCATCTGCAGATGCTCAAGAGGGCGTCAACTCTTTTCTAGAGAAAAGGGCTGCTGTTTTTACCAACAAGGTCTCCACTGACTTGCCTGATTTTTTTCCATGGTGGGAATAACCCTAAGAAAAATATTATCTACTAAAGATCAAGCTAGCGTTTGTTCCGCCAAAGCCAAATGAATTGCTCATCACCGCTTGAATTTCCTGCTCAACCATAGCCTGCACAATTTTTAAACCTTCTGCTTCATCAACCAACTTATCTATATTGATTGAGGGGGCAATAAAATTATTTTGCATCATGAGTATGGAATATATTGCTTCTTGAGCACCTGTAGCTCCTAGGGAGTGCCCAGTCATGGATTTTGTAGAGCCGATTAAGGGTCCATTTTCCCCAAAAACAGCCTTGATTGCACTCAATTCAGCTAAATCACCAACCGGCGTGCTAGTACCATGCGCATTAATATAGTCAATATCACCACCATGAATGCTTAAGGCCTGACTCATACATCTTATTGCACCTTCACCGGACGGTGAAACCATGTCATAGCCATCCGAATTTGCACTATACGCAGTTAGCCTAGCTAAAATTGGAGCATTTCTTTTAATAGCATGCTCTTCTTCTTCCAGGATCAGCATTCCAGATCCGCCAGCAATAACAAATCCATCTCTATTTTGATCAAAAGACCTAGAGGCTTTTTCTGGAGTGTCATTGTATTGAGACGACAGAGCCCCCATTGCATCAAACATAGATGATGAGGTCCAATGCTCTTGCTCTCCTCCACCTGCAATCACTATGTCTTGCTTGCCCAATTGAATTAACTCAGCTGCATGCCCTATGCAGTGAGCACTAGTTGAGCAAGCTGATGAAATAGAATAATTCACACCTTTCAGTTTCAGGGTTGTCCCGAGGATTGCTGAAACTGTGCTGCCCATTGTCTTTGTTACTGCATAGGGTCCGATTCTTTTAGGCCCTCTTTCTCTGGCAATATCAGAAGCTTCGATCTGTGCTGCTGAAGAAGCGCCACCAGACCCAGCAACAATACCTACCCTGGTTACATCAACGAGGTCTAGATTTAAACCAGCATTGATTAAGGCTTCCTGGGCAGCAATAAATGCAAATCCTGATGCCTCACTCATAAACCTTAAAACCTTCCTGTCAATAAACTCAGACAGATTAAGATCTATTGACCCTGAGATATGACTTCTAAAACCCATTTCTTTGTAGATTGGATTTAGCTTAATTCCTGATGTTCCATGTTTTAGGCTAGAGAGCACTTCATCCAGGCCATTCCCAATACAAGAAACAATCCCCATACCTGTTACAACAACATTTTTCATTAAAATTCACTCGTATCTTTAAAGAGACCAACTTTTAGGCCATCTGCCGAGTAAACATGTCTATCGTCTACATACATATTTCCATCAGCAAAACCCACAACAGCACCGCGATTTACCACTCTCTTAATATCAATTTCATATCTGACGACTTTTGCACTTGGAGTAACTTGACCAAAAAACTTTACTTTGTCTGATCCCAAGGCTCTTCCATAGCCTGGTAGTTCGAGCCAACATAAATAGAATCCTAACAGTTGCCACATTGCATCTAATCCAAGGCAGCCCGGCATAACAGGGTCAGATTTAAAATGCACATCAAAAAACCACAATGTTTCTTCAATATTTAAATGAGCAATAATTTTTCCTTTAGAGTATTTACCTGATGTTTGATCAATCTGATCAATAGAGTCAAACATTAGCATCTCATCTGCTGGGAGTCTGCCATTGCTTGGCCCAAATAAATTGCCATTACCACAGGCAATTAATGCTTCTTTGTTATAACTGGGGGCTGGTTTAAATATCATGATCTGCGCTGGCTAGAAAATTTAATTAAGTTTAGCATTTCTTGATACGAAGAATGATAATTTAGCTTTTCTAGGTTGTTGCTAGCTTCGCTAAGGTAATTATCAAGAAGTGATTCAGCTGATTTAATAGAGGCTTCTGATCGCACAATGCGATAAACCTTTTGTTTAAGAGTTTTGCTAAGCTTCTTATTTCCAAGGTGACTCAATAAAAATGCCTTATCTTTTTTTGAAGATTGATGTAAGGCATAAAAGAGTGGAAAAGTAATTTTGCCTTCTTGAAAATCCTGCAACTCTGGTTTTCCAGTATCAGTTTGCAAAGATTCATAATCCAAAATGTCATCTTGAATCTGAAAAGCTATACCTAGATTCTTTCCTAGGCTTCCAAAGGTGTCTATTTCAATCTGAGTGGCTTTAGCAAGCATCGCACCAGACTTTGCAGCAGCCTCAAAAAGCCGACCAGTTTTTAGGTAACTAACTTTTAGCAAGTCACTCAGCTCAAGATCTGGATGGTTTTTATAAAGGCTCAGTTGAATAATTTCACCTCTGGCAATATCATTAGTAGCATTAGCTAGCTCTTGTAAAATAAGAGGTTGAGTGAGTTTCACCATTAACATAAACGCTTTTGAGTATATAAAATCTCCCATCAGCACACTGTATGAATTACTCCAAACGCGATTGACTGACTTTTCACCTCGCCTTAAATTTGATTCATCCACCACATCATCATGGACGAGAGTTGCTGAATGTAAGAGCTCAATAATACTAGCAAGCTCAATTCTTTTCGAAGGCTTGATTGCATCAGATTGAGAGGCAAGTAACACAATTAAAGCACGAGTTTTCTTCCCTTCAGTTTGAAAAATATAATTATAAATATCTTTAATAATTTGCTCAGATGCTAATTCCTTAATTATCTTTTGTTGAACTTTAGAAAGTTCATTTTGGGTGGTTTTATTGACTTGATTCATTTTAAATAATGGAGCGGTAGAAATTATACATAAGTATTGATAATTTCCTTGACATAAGTATTGATAATTTCCTGTATTAAGCGTATATTTTGCCACCTTTAGAGAGAACTATGTACGCAGTAATAGAAGCAGGTGGAAAACAACACAAAGTCGAGCTAGGACAAACCCTGGAAATCGATCTTATGGATGAAGAATCAGGTGCAGAACATGCATTTGAAACTGTCATGCTATATGTCGATGGAGAGGACGTCCAAGTTGGTCAGCCATTCATTGAAAATGCTAAGGTTATAGCTGAGGTTGTGAACGAAGTGAAGGGAGAGAAAGTCTCTATTTTAAGATTCCGAAGAAGAAAACACAGCATGCGAAAAATTGGTCATCGACAAAGATATACTCAAATTAAAATTAAAGAAATTAACGTAGGTAAGTAGTAATGGCACATAAAAAAGCAGGTGGTTCCAGTAAGAACGGTCGCGATTCTAACTCCAAGAGACTTGGAGTAAAACGTTTTGGTGGCCAGCTAGTTAAGCCGGGTGAAATTATTATTCGCCAACGAGGCACAAACACTCATCCTGGTACTAATGTTGGGATGGGAAAAGACCATACATTATTTGCTACTTCTAGTGGCCATGTTCAATTTACCTATAAAGGTATCAAGCAAAAGAAGACAGTTAACGTCATTTCTCAGTAATCTATGAATTTCATCGATGAGGCTCTGCTGGAAGCAAGGGCTGGAAACGGTGGCGCCGGTAGCACAAGTTTTAGGAGAGAAAAGTTCATTCCTCGCGGCGGTCCTGATGGTGGAGATGGAGGCAAAGGTGGAGATATAATTTTTAGAGTAGACCCAAATCTCAACACTCTTGTGCATTTTAGAAATCAAAAATACTTAATTGCCAAAAATGGCCATACTGGATCTGGGAATAAGAAAACAGGCCAAGATGCTGGTGATCTCATTGTTTTGGTGCCAAAGGGCACAGTCATCATTGACGCTTTAGCTGAAAATACCATTTATGATTGCTGTGAAGAGGATGTAGACTATCTCGTTGCTAAAGGTGGTGAAGGTGGAGCAGGAAATTTTCGCTTCAAATCTAGCACCAATCAGGCTCCCAGAAGACATACTCCAGGATGGCCTGGAGATGAAATTTCTATTAGATTAGAGTTACGCTCATTGGCAGATGTAGGTCTAGTTGGGTTTCCAAATGCTGGAAAATCTACCTTTTTAAAGAGCGTCTCCGCTGCCCAGCCCAAGATTGGAGATTACCCCTTTACAACCTTGAGGCCAAATCTTGGAACAGTGCAGATTTATGATACCTCTTTTATTATCGCAGATATTCCCGGTTTAATTGAAGGCGCCTCAGAAGGTATTGGTCTGGGTTTAGATTTTCTTAAACATATCTCCAGAACTGGACACTTACTTATTTTACTTGATCCTCAAAATCCTGAACATTCCATTGAGGAGCAGCTAACAATTTTATTAAATGAGTTAAAAACTTATGATCCAAGTCTTCTTGAGAAAACTATCTGGATCGCCATAAATAAAAAGGATACTCTCTCAGAGGATGCTATTACAGAGCTAGAGAATGCCTTGGTAAAAACTTTAGTATTTTTAGAACTTCATCCCAAGGGAGTGACGAGCATCTCAGGGTTTACAGGAGATCAAACTAGCCAATTACTAGGCATGATAGCTAGAGAAATGATAGGAGGAGAGGAGGAGGACTAACTGATAGCTTTAACAGCTTTCACAAGTCTACTTTTGGTTCTTGCAGCTGCATTCTTGTGAATTACTTTTTTGGCTGCAGTGGAATCTAGAACTTTTTCAGCAGTTTTGAGTAACTCAGTAGCAGACTCTTTATTGTTTTCTGCAATTGCATTCCTAACAGCCTTGACTGCTGTTCGAGCCTGAGATCTTTGAGAATGCTTGAGTTTGTACCTGTCAGCATTCTGACGAGCTCTTTTAATTGATTGTTTACTGTTAGCCATATCTTTAAATATTAGATGCGGTAGTTTAATGATGTTCATTTCATCTGTCCACTCTATTAATTAAATATCTTCTTTAAATATCTAGCCCTTGAACCAGCACTCTCTGTCAAGTACACTTTACAAATGAAAAATTTACTGCATGCCCTACTCTTTCTTATTAGCCTTGATGTAACTGCCAACCTTGGCGTAACAGAAGATTTTATAAAGAGATTTAGCTCCCTGCCTTCTTATACTGACGTTGATATTTCTCCTGACGGCAAGATGATTAGCGTTATTACGAAGATGCCAGATGATAAAAAGGGGTTGACTATCTTTGATGCTGAGAATCTAAGTTTAATTAATACTATTTCACTAACCAATGAAGAGGAGGTAGCCAGTTATTTTTGGGCAAATAACACACGGCTCGTAATACAAGTGGGATATTACGATAAAAAAAATGGGCGTGGCTCAGCTGGCGAGTACTTTTCTATTAACTTTGATTCTACTAAACCAGCATATATATTCGGTATGAGAAGTAGGAACTCTAAAACCAATAAGTCCGTATTAGACAAGATGTCCGCAGGCTTTGTTGAAAATATCTTAGAAGATGATGATAGGCATGTAGTTATTTCTGCATATCCATTTGCCAAATCAAACACTGGCAGTTTTGTGACTTCAATCAGGCTAAATGTATACAATGGACAGCAAAAGAAGCTTGGAAAATCGCCGCTTGCAGGTGGACAGGTTCTTACAGATAGCAAAGGCATTCCGAGATTTGCAGTTGGCAGTGATGCAGATAACAACTCAGTCACTATGTACCGCGCTTCTAAAAAAGATGATTGGCAGACACTAAGTAAAACTCCATACGGAGAAGGTGAGGTCTATCCAGTAAATATTTCAAAGGATGGCGCAACAATTCACATCCTTGATAGTACCCAAACATCTACATTTCAGCTGAAAAAAATTGATACTTTGACTGGAGAAACAGAAGTAGTTTTTCATCACCCAAAATTTGATGCGTATCCTCAAATAATTGATGATGAGGTGTTAGGCGCCACTACTAACCCTGGTTACACTCAGGCTTATTGGTTTGAGATTGATAGTGAGCTGCAAAACTCAATTCTGCAGGCTATTCAAGCATTTAACGGAAGCATAGAAGTTTTTAATCAAAAAGAACTCACCGTGGTTGCGTTAACCAAAAAGCGTGATAAGGCTATTTTAGTTGTTCGTGACTCTGTTTCATCACCCAAGTACTACCTGTATGACATGAGTAAAAATCAGATGAAGTATTTACTAACAATGTGGCCTGAGATAGAGGATGCGGGACTTGAAGCAGAAATACCATTTAATTTTAGGAATTCAGACGGAGTTAGGATTTATGGCTATTACACTAAGGCAAGAGATCAGCAAGAAGGTGAAGCCTCCCCCATGATAGTGATTCCTCATGGTGGCCCGCATGCAAGAGATACTTGGGGCTTTGATCCAGATACTCATATTTTTTCTCAGGCTGGGTATGCAGTTTTAAAGATTAACTTTAGAGGATCAACTGGCTACGGAAAAGAATTTACTAAATTAGGCTTTGGTGAGTGGGGAGGAGACACTCAAGCAGATATCATTGAAGCAACTGAATGGGCTATTGCTCAAGGCATTGCAGATGCTAATAAAATTGGTATTTACGGTGGAAGTTTTGGTGGCTATTCAGCTGCCATGGCCCCAATACTTAGACCTGATTTATATAAATCTTCTGTTGCTTATATTGGAGTATTTGATTTGCAGATGCTCTATAACGAGGGCGATATAAAAGGAATTAAATGGGGCGGAAAGTATCTTGATAAGACTCTTGGGCAGGATTCAGAAAAAATTAGATCCATGTCGCCAGTATTGCATGCAGATAGACTAGATGCTCCTATTATTATTGTATCTGGGGAAGATGATCAAAGAGCTCCAGTGGAGCATGCCTATGCATTGGCTGATGCTTTAAAAAAAGAAGGTAAAGATTATGAGTTAATAGTAGTGCCTAAAGAGGGGCATGGCTTCAGGAAGCCAGAAAATCGCTTCATGCTTTACAAAAAGATGCTTGAGCATTTCAGCAGCACTCTTTAAAAAATGGTGGAGGCGGCGGGAATTGAACCCGCGTCCGTTAGTCCTTCAACCTGACTTCTACATGCTTAGCTCACTCTTTGTACTTCGCCTTAATGACCCGAAGAGCAGGGTATTAGAGACTAGACTAGTTAAATTTCACGTTACTGCGTTTAGTCAACACAGCAAAGCTAGACTATGTATTTTGCCAATGCTTCAAACCATAGACAATTCTTGCATTGGTTAGCCTTAAGCGGCTAAAGCGTAGTTGTCGTTTTCTGCAACTAATTTTTTTGTAGTATGTTTTACAAGAGTTACCACAATCTTGGCATGCGCTTTGGAATCCAATAAAAACGTCGAACCCAATTCGCCCCCATGGGGGAAAGAGTATATAGGAATTGGCTAGCGATTAGAATTTTTTAGAATTCTTTGTTTTTCTCTATTCCAATCCCTCTGCTTTACATCCTCTCTTTGATCATATGTCTTTTTCCCTTTGCCGATAGCAATGTCACACTTAATTTTATTTTCTTTCCAGTAAACCATGGTTAAGACACATGTAAGTCCCTGTAAGCTTACAGAATCAAGAATTTTATTTATTTCTTTTTTATTAAGCAGTAGCTTTCTAGAGCGTGTTGGGTCAATGCTTTCATGCATCAAAGAGGCGGGAGGGTCAATCTTGAAGCCGATAATCCAGGCTTCATTATTTTTGAGGGTCACGTAGGAGTCTTTTACATCAACCTTGCCGTCTCTAAGACCCTTGACCTCCCATCCCTCCAAGACAATTCCTGCTTGATATTTATCAGTTAAATGATAGTTTCTTGCAGCATTTTTATTTTTGACGATGATATTATTGTTTGAGGCTTTCATATTAGGTATCTTAATTATGAATCTGTTAAATCTATTTGCAAACTTTGAGGGCATTTTATGCAAGAAACAAAAATTACCCTAATCTATTTTGGGCTGAGCTTATTTGTTTTTTTGGCATTGATGCCTTGGGTTGTCAATTTGAGGATCGGGATGATGGCTATTGAAACTTTAGCTATTTACGGAGGAGTAGTCATAGCATTTTTAGGTGGTTTTATTTGGGGCTGGGGAGATCAGAAAAATAATCGCTTAAACTTGTGGTGTGCAATTGGTTTTTCATTAATGGGCCTATCCGTTGTTTTGCTTGCAAGTTTTTCTCTCACAATCAGCTTGTTACTTCTGATAGTCAGTTTATATATTTTTCTATATTTTGAGAGTTCTCACAGCACCTACTATCAAAGTAATATTAAATATGCAGATGCACGAAATTTAATTACAAACTTAGTTACAATATGCTGCATAACATCATTAGCTTTTATTTATAATCCATACACATAAACCTTTATGAACATTAATACATCTAACAAGGCTAGCGACTCTATTGCATGGATTGGCAAGTGGACTTTTGTGATGGCTGCTGCAGGGTCAGCAGTTGGCCTAGGAAATATTTGGGGTTTTCCATACAAGGCAGGCACCGAAGGTGGAAGCGCTTTTGTTTTAATTTATTTGGGCTGCATTTTAGTTGTTGGGCTGCCAATAATGATGGCTGAGATTATGATTGGAAGGCGAGCTCGAAAAAGCCCTGTCAATGCGATGAAGATAGCAGCCCTTGATTCCGGTCAAAGCTCTAACTGGCAGGCTGTGGGCTGGGGAGGCCTGGTTTCCGGAATATTAATTCTTTCTTTTTACAGTGTCATAGCTGGTATTTGTTTAAATTATATCGGTATTGCGGCTATGCCAAACACCACCATCTCTTCAGGCGAGCAATTCACTCTAGTGACAGCCTCAGCACCTAGATTACTTTTTTGGCACACACTCTTTATAGGGCTAAATATTGCAATTCTTGCAGCAGGAGTCATTAATGGAATTGAGCGGATGGTTCGCTTATTAATGCCTACTTTATTCATCCTAATGATCGTTATGGTGATCAATGCCATGATCAATGGAGATTTTATTAAAGGCTTCAGTTTTTTATTCTCTCCTAATTTCTCTGATGTTGATGCAACAACTTTTCTACGCGCCATGGGACAAGCATTTTTTAGCTTAAGTCTCGGCATGGGTTCAATCATGTGTTACGGCTCTTATATGCCTCAAGAAGAAAACATTTTCAAAACATCGCTAACTGTTGCTGGTCTAGATACTCTCATTGCTATATTGGCCGGCCTTGCAATCTTCCCTATTATTTTTGCATACGGCATGGAGCCTGGTGCTGGACCAGGTTTAGTTTTTATCAGTCTGTTATCAGTGTTTATTGATATGCCGTTCGGTAATATTATCGGCCCTGCATTTTTTATCCTACTTTCTATAGCTGCGCTAAGTAGCGCGATTTCCTTGCTCGAGCCCAGCGTTGCTTACTTTGCAGAGGAGAAGATTACTTCTCGCTTTGCTGCTGCTTTGATCTTGGGATTATTAGCATGGTTTATTGGTATTGGCAGCGTCCTAAGCTTTAATGAATGGTCTGATCTAGCTTTTATTGGAGATTTAAATTTTCTTGATTCGATGGATTATCTTGCCAATCAGTTCCTAATGCCAATTGGAGGAATGATGGTTGCAATATTTGCTGGGTGGTTTTTAAAGCCGAACCTTGCATTGGATGAATTCTCAAATGTTCAGCTAAAAGTGTTTCATGTGTGGAGATTTTTTATTAGATATATTTCTCCAACATTGGTGGCCGCAGTATTTATCTATCAATTAGCTTCATAGTTTTATGCGTAAGTATTTTGAGCGGTCTCAAGATTTTAAAGCAGACCCTACATCGATTCTTGAATTAATTAATGACTTTGAATCTTATAAAAGATTTTTACCAGGATGCCTGGAATCAAAGAAATTATCTGCAGAGTCAGACGAAGTAATCAGAGGGCTGCTTGTATTTGGGCTCCTTAATCAAACTTATGAGTTTGAATCAGCAAATCACATAGAAGGCTATACCGTTAAAATTAACCAAGTGAGTGGCCCCTTTTCTTCTTTCTCTGCTTCATGGAGCCTAACATTGCTTGAGTCAGGGGCAACCAATGTGTTATTTCAAGCAAGCTTTGCGCTCCCCTTATATCTGCAAATATTTGCAAGGCAGGGCGTCATTGACTCAATGGGCGAGCGCTTTGTTAACGCATTTGCAACTCAGATAAGCGCATGAGGATCTACTTCGCATTGCAAGGTGCTCAAGATATGATCTTTAGGTCTCTAGAAGTCTCAGAAAGCATTACAGCAATTGAAGCTCTTGAGTTACCCAGCATCAAAGCGTTACTAACCCGACCAATTGATGAGCTCAAACTGGGTGTAAATAGCATTGAGTTAGATGGCAAATACAAGCCACTTCCTCAGCATTATCGTATGTCCGATGGTGAGAGGCTAGAGGTTTATAGACCCTTGAATCAGGATCCCAAAGAAAGAAGAAAGATTAAAGCTGGTCAAAAATAAAGATTAATTTTTTGCCAGGGAGTCTTCTTCTAACACCCAGCTATCGAGCTTATCCCCTTTATCAAAAATAAGGGATAATTTTTTTTCTGCAACCACGGTATTTCCAACCTTGACAGAGTAGAAATAATCCCACCTTTGCTGATGGATTGGACTATTTAAAAGTGGAGTGCCAAGGAGGTACTGCACTTGATCTTTTGACAGCCCCTGGACCAACTGATCTACATCCTTGTCCTCAATAATATTTCCCTGTAAAACTGGAACTTTGTATGGTGAAAAGGTTGAGCAGCCATAGCCACCCAGCACAAGCAGAAATGTAATGAAAAAGGCTTTGGTTAATTGCTTCATGAGGTGATTTGATTATACTTTGAAAGAGAATACAAGGAAAAGTTTATGAGCAAAGAAAATACCGAATTAAAAAAAGCTGGATTGAAGGCAACGCTCCCGAGAATTCGAATTTTAGAAGCTTTGGAGTCCAACGATAATCGACACCTGAGCGCTGAAGACATTTATAAACAACTTATGATTTCTGGCGAAGATGTCGGGCTTGCTACTGTTTACAGAGTTCTTACTCAGTTTGAATCTGCTGGGATTATCTCTCGGCACAATTTTGAAGAAGGTCATGCTGTTTATGAGATAACACCTGATGATCATCATGACCATATGGTATGTCTTGAATCTGGCAAAGTTATTGAGTTTCATGATGAGGTCATAGAGCGACGTCAAGAGGTCATAGCAAGAGAGATGGGCTATGAGATTGTTGATCACAGCATGGTGCTCTATGTAAAGCCTGCAAAATAATTTTCTTTTAAACCCTTGAACTCATCAAGAGTCATCCCAATATATTTTGTACTTGGAAAAAATGATGGCAAAAAAAAATAAAACATTAGATGTAGAGAACTCAGCAAAAGATTTGCCTGAAGAGGAAATAATGCAAGATGTAGAGTTATCTGATGATGAACCACACACTCTGGATAATTCTGAAGACGAAGAGCTAATGGAGTTGGGCTCTGAAGAAGATTCTCTGCAAGAAAAAATTACAACTTTAGAAGAGACACTCTTAAGATCTAGAGCAGAGTTAGACAATGCGCTAAAAAGAAATATTTCAGATATTGAAAAAGCTCACAAATATGGAGTAGAGCGACTGTTAAATGAACTATTACCTGTTGTAGATAATCTTGAGCATGCTTTAAATAATTTCTCTGCAGAAGCATCTGAGGAAGATAAAGAGGGGGTTGCATTGACTCTAAAATCTTTTGAATCTGCACTTGATAAATTTGGTATCAGTCCCATTTATCCCCTGAACGAACAATTTGATCCAGTCAAACATGAAGCAGTAATGACTTCAAAGGATCCATTGAGAGAAAATAATGAAATAGAAAATATATTTCAGAGAGGGTGGCAGCTGCATGAGCGAGTTGTTAGACCTGCAAGAGTTTCAGTTATAAAAAATTAAATAATATTAGGAAAAAAAATATGTCAAAAATTATAGGAATAGATTTAGGTACCACAAACAGTTGTCTTGCCGTAGTAGAGTCGGGTCAACCAAAGGTTATTGAGAATGCTGAGGGTGGAAGAACTACCCCATCAGTCATTGGTTACGCTGAAGGGAGCGAAGTATTAGTGGGCACTCCAGCTAGACGCCAGTCAATTACAAATCCTGAAAAAACTTTATACGCAATTAAAAGGTTGATCGGAAGAAGATTTGAAGATGATGTTGTTAAAAAAGATATGGACATGGTTCCATATAAAATTATTAAAGCAGAAAATGGAGATGCATGGGTTCAAATCGATGATAAGAAACTTGCTCCTCCACAAATTTCAGCTGAGATTTTAAAAAAGCTAAAAAAAACTGCTGAGGAGTACCTTGGGCACGAGGTCACTGAAGCTGTGATTACTGTGCCAGCATATTTTAATGACTCTCAGAGACAAGCAACTAAAGATGCTGGGAAGATTGCTGGTCTTGATGTAAAAAGAATTATTAATGAACCAACGGCAGCAGCATTGGCATACGGGATGGATAAACATAAAGGCGACTCTGTTGTTGCTGTGTATGACTTGGGTGGTGGAACCTTTGACATCTCCATTATAGAAATCTCAGAAGTAGATGGAGAACATCAGTTTGAAGTCCTTTCTACAAATGGTGATACCTTTTTGGGCGGAGAAGATTTTGATCTTACTCTAATAGACTATTTTGTTGATGAATTTAAAAATGAATCAGGATTTGATTTAAAAAGTGATCCTATGGCCCTGCAAAGACTCAAGGAGGCTGCAGAAAAAGCAAAAATTGAACTCTCTTCTTCTGATCAAACTGAGATTAATCTTCCATACATTACTGCTGATAGCTCAGGCCCGAAGCATTTTGTTCATAAAATTACTAGAGCTAAACTAGAGTCATTAGTTGAAAGTCTTGTAGAGCGAACATTGTCCCCATTAAAAATGGCCCTTCAGGATGCTAAATTATCTATCGGTGACATTGATGAAATCCTCCTTGTTGGTGGGCAGACCAGAATGCCAATGGTCCAACAAAAGGTAAAAGATTTTTTTGGTAAAGAGCCAAGAAAAGACCTGAATCCAGATGAGGCTGTTGCAGTTGGCGCAGCAATTCAAGGATCGGTTCTGTCCGGTGACACCACAGACGTTCTTCTGCTTGATGTGACTCCCTTGACCCTGGGAATTGAAACTTTGGGAGGAATAGCTACGCCATTAATCGAAAAAAATACTACTATTCCAACTCAAAAATCACAAGTTTTTTCTACCGCAGAAGATAATCAATCAGCTGTAACTGTCCATGTTATTCAAGGAGAGCGTAAACAAGCAGCGCAAAACAAATCTTTGGGCCAGTTTAATCTTGCTGATATACCTCCTGCTGCAAGAGGAACTCCTCAGATTGAGGTATCTTTTGATCTAGATGCTAACGGTATCCTGAATGTTGCGGCTAAGGACAAAAATACTGGAAAAGAGCAATCTATTGTTATTAAGGCTTCAAGCGGTTTATCTGATGATGATATTGAAAAAATGGTTCAAGATGCCGAGGCCAATGCCGAGGATGATAAAAAATTTGAGAGCTTAGTCCAGGCAAAGAATAATGCAGATATGCTTGTTCATGCTACTAGAAAGACCATTGCAGAGGCTGGCGATAAGCTTACCGAAGAAGAGAAAACTGCTGTTGAATCAGCAACAGTAAAACTTGAAGAAGCTATTAAGCAAGATAGCTTAGAGGCAATAGAAGAAGCTTCCACAGAGCTGAATAACCTCTTAACTCCCCTGACAGAAAAATTATATCCTCAAGGTGGAGCTGAAGAAGCTGCAGAATCTTCATCAGGAGCTACTGATGATGAAAATACAGTGGATGCTGAGTATGAAGAAGTGAAGGAAGAAGAAGAGAAGTAAGTTATGTCACAGAGAGACTATTACGAAGTCTTAGGAGTTTCTCAAGCTGCTTCAGGGCCAGAGCTTAAAAAAGCTTTTAAAAAGCTTGCAATGAAATATCATCCAGATAGAAATCCAGATGATCCGCAAGCTGATTTGAAGTTTAAAGAGGCCGCCGAAGCATATGAAGTCCTGTCTGACTCAGAAAAAAAATCTACCTATGATCAATATGGTCATGCCGGCGTTCAAGGCATGAACGGGGGAGCTGGTGGCGGGTTTCAAGATTTTGATGTTGGAGATATTTTTGGCGATATTTTTGGCGATGTTTTTGGCGGTCGACGATCGTCTTCTAGACGTTCTGCTAGAGGTCAAGACCTTCAATACAACATAGATTTGTCTTTGAAGGAGGCAATTTTAGGAGTCAAGAAAACAATCAAGATTCCAGTTCACAAATCATGTGGTGATTGTTCGGGATCTGGTGCTAAGGCAGGTTCATCTTCAATAAAATGCTCTCAATGTAATGGTCAGGGGCAAGTGCGAATGCAACAAGGCTTCTTTTCAGTGCAGCAACCATGTAATGCTTGCCGTGGTGAAGGGCAGGTGATCAAAGATCCTTGTGTGGCTTGTCGAGGAGCTGGAGTCACTGAAGAAACTAAATCCTTGTCGGTAAGCATTCCAGCTGGAGTGGATAATGGTGATAAAGTAAGATTGACCGGAGAGGGGAGCGCTACAAGAGGAGGGTCTCCTGGTGATCTTTATGTGGCTATTCAGGTTAATTTAAACAATATTTTTGAAAGAGATGGCAGAGATTTATATTTTGAAGTACCTATTCCATTTGAAATCGCAATCTTGGGCGGGACAATCAATGTTCCAGGATTGGATTCAAAAATTGCATTAAAAATTCCTGCCTATACTCAAACAGGGAAGATCTTTCGCATCAAAGGAAAAGGTGCATCCTCTGTTAGAGATTCTAGAAGAGGCGATTTAATGTGTAGAGTTATAGTGGAAACTCCGGTCAATCTATCTAATGCTCAGCTCAAAATATTTAAAGATTTTACCAATTCTATTGAGTCTAATAAGCATCATCCAATGAAAGAATCTTTTAATAAATCTGCTGATTTATTTCATCAAGAATAAAAGCTTGGATATTTTGGTTAATGGGTTGAATGGGAGCATGGGAAATTCTATTCAACAACTTCTCAAGCCACAACCCTCCATCAAAGTTCAAGATTTCAAAGAATCAGGGGTTGACCTGTCCTTGCCAAATGTAGTGATTGACTTCTCATCCCCAAATTGTATACCTGATCTTTTGAAGACTTGCGTAGACAAAAAACTCCCCTTAATTATTGGAACTACTGGACTCAATTCTGAGCACTACGCTCTTATTGATCAGGCTCAAAAAATTATTCCCATTTTAGTTGCCTCCAATATGTCTGCTGGTATTGCAAAGTTAAAACACTCAATAAAAAATTTTTTGCACACATCCCAAGAGCGATTTTCATGCAAGATCACAGAAATACATCACACTAAAAAAATAGATTCCCCATCTGGCACCGCGATAGAGATTAAAGAGTTTTTAGAAGATTCTTCAGGAGGCAATATTACCAATCAAATAGAAATTCATTCATCAAGGCTTGGCAGAATATTTGGAATTCATAGGGTTGAATTTTACAATGCAAAAGAAGCTATTTTCTTTCAGCATGTTGCAGGTTCTAGAGATATTTTTGCTAGTGGAGCTATTCATGCATCTCAGATAATTAGCTCTTGCCCTCCCGGAATCTATAACTTTAGTGACTTCTTGTCTAAAAAACTTTAATCTCGAGTGAATCTTCTATAGAATACACAGACTTTAAATCCCGAAGGCGCTATTGAGATTATTGTTGGGGTGCTCCCTTGGAGTCAACTTTATGAAGCGCTGGAGTATCAACCCCGGAGGAAATTGTGAGCATTGTTTCAATTAAAGACCTGTTAAATGCAGGCGTTCATTTTGGTCATCAGCAAAGATTTTGGAATCCTAAGATGGAATCCTTTATTTTTGATACCAGAAAAAAAATTAGTATTATCGATCTTGAGATTACCAAAGAATGCCTAAATGCTGCGGCTTCAAAGGCAGAGGAGATTTGCTCCAAGGGTAATAGAGTTCTTTTCGTTGGCACAAAGAGATCTGCCTCTAAAACCATTAGAGAATCCGCATCATCGCTTGGCTTGCCATATATAGATAAAAGATGGTTAGGTGGAACTCTCACTAACTGGAAAACAATTCGTGGATCAATTAGACGCTTACTGGACATTGAAGAACTTCAGACCTCCGGAAGAATCAATAAACTTTCAAAGAAAGAGGCTGTTGATATCGCTAAGGAATATGCAAAATTAGATGCAAGTGTTGGCGGGATCAAAGACATGAAAGGGTTGCCTGATGCATTATTTGTTATTGATGTTGCTCATGAAAAAATTGCAGTAACCGAAGCGAGGAAAATGGGCATCCCAATTATTGCTTTAGTGGATACTAATTCTAATCCTGATGGCATAGATCATATTATCCCTGGCAACGACGACGCTATAAGATCTATCAGACTTATTACTAAAGTGATTTCGGACGCTTGTGCCCGAGGCCTAGCATCATCTACAGGCGGATTAAATCTTGCGACTAGTGATGAAGAAGTTCCTGCAGTAAAAATAAAAAAAGCTGCTGTAACCTCAGGCAAAGCTCTTAACATAGTTGAAGATGCTGAACTGAGCGAGCCAGAAGCTCCTGTATTAGAAGAGACCGCTGATTTAGACACTTTATCTCAGGAATCTCCAGTTCTAGAATCTGATGTGTCCGATGTTGTTGAAGTTGAACAGGAAGCTTCTTTAGACGATGCTGAGGCCACTGAATTAGAGGCAGAAAAATGAGTATTGCAGCCAGCCAAGTCAAAGAGTTAAGAGAAATGTCAGGCGTTGGTATGATGGAATGCAAGAAAGCATTAGTAGAAACTGAAGGAGACCTTGAGAAGGCTTTAGACTTACTCAGGGCAAATAGCTCATTGAAAGCTGAGAAAAAAGCTTCTAGGGTAGCAGCAGATGGAGAGGTCAAGGTTGCAGAAACCTCCTCTTATATTAGTATGGTAGAAATTAACTCTGAAACAGATTTTGCAGCCAAGGATTCTCAATTTAAAGAGTTTACTAATTCAGTAGCAAGTTATTTGGGTGAGTCGCAAGTCGATTCCATAGAAGAGTTAAACGCTCAGTTTGATAGCAAAAGACAGACCTTAATCCAGTCAATTGGAGAGAATATTCAGCTGAGACGCCTAAAAACTCTTCAAGTTCCAATTAACGGTTCTATAGGTACCTACATCCATTCTGATGGCAGACTTGCAGCTCTTGTTGCGATTGACACTGATAACCAAGACCTTGCAAAAGACTTAGCAATGCATGTCTCTGCTACAAATCCAAGTTGCTTAAATTCCGCAGACCTTGATCCAGAGGTCTTAGATAGAGAAAGAGCAATATTCCTAGCGCAGGCTCAAGAGTCAGGCAAAGATGCTGCTATCATGGATAAAATGGTAGAGGGCAAGGTTAAAAGATTTTTATCAGAAGTGACCCTTGTTTCTCAGGCATTTGTTAAAAATCCAGACCTTTCAATTCAGCAACTGTTGGATGAAAATAATGCGTCCATAGTTGATTTTGTGCGCTTTAAAGTTGGCGAAGGAATTGAGGTGGAAATAAAGGATTTTGCAGCTGAGGTCGCTGAGCAATTAAATCAATGAGTGAACTTTCCTACAAGCGTCTCCTTGTAAAGTTTAGTGGAGAAGCTGTTGCCGGAGAAGATGATCATGGCATTGACCCAAAAATATTAGATCAAATGGCACGCTCTGTGAAAGAGTGTCGAGATCTTGGTGCTGAGATTGGAATTGTTATTGGGGGAGGAAATCTTTTTAGGGGCGAAAAATTGAGTCAGGCCGGTATGGACAGAGTTGCTGGTGATCACATGGGAATGTTAGCCACTGTTATGAATGGCATTGCTCTTAGAGATGCCTTAGAAAGAGCTGGCGTGAAAACCAGAGTCATGTCAGCTATTCCTATGTCAGGGGTTGTTGAGCATTATGATCGCAGACTTGCTATAGAGCTTCTCTCGAATGGTTTCGTGGTCATATTTACTGCAGGAACCGGGAATCCTTTTTTTACCACTGATAGCGCTGGATGCCTCAGAGCCATCGAAACTCAGTCCAATGTCATGCTGAAAGCAACCCGAGTTGATGGGGTATACTCAGATGATCCAGAAAAATGTCCTGAAGCCACTTTTTATTCCCATCTCTCTTATGACGAAGCAATTCATAAAAATCTTAAAGTAATGGATGCTACAGCGCTAACGCTGGCTCGAGATCACAAACTCCCCTTAAAAGTATTTAACCTTAACCACCCTGATGCTCTTAAAAAAATTGCTTGCGGTGAGGAAATTGGAACATTAATATCATAACTATGAATGATATTATTAGTCAGCTAAAACCAAAGATGCAGAATGCGCTTGATGCTCTCACACATGAGTTTAATAAAATTCGAACAGGTAGAGCCAACCCTAATATTTTAGATACAGTGAAAATTGATTACTACGGTACTCTCACCCCTATCAGCCAAGCAGCGAATATTGCAGTGGAAGAGGGGCGAACTTTAGCAATTTCTGCTTGGGACAAATCACTGATTGGGGAAATTGAAAAAGCGATTATGAAAGCTGACTTGGGTCTAAACCCAAGCACTAGCGGAGATTTAATTAGAGTTACCATGCCCGTCTTAACTGAAGAAACTCGTCAAGAGTATATAAAGCAAGCAAGAACTGAGGCTGAAAACTCTCGTGTGTCTATTAGAAATGCACGTAGAGATGCCAATAATGCTGCCAAAGACCAGCAAAAATTAGGAGATATTTCAGAGGATGATCTAAAAAGAGCAGAGGATTTAGTTCAAAAAGAAACTGATTATTTTATCAGTCTTGTTGAGACAGAGCTCAAGAAGAAAGAAGAAGATTTATTAGAAATCTAGATATATTCTCTCCAGCCAATATGGCAGAAAACACTCCCAAATCACTTCATCTTTCCGGCACTAATGTTGCAATTATCATGGATGGTAATGGTAGATGGGCAAAAAAAAATACCCTAAATGTTACATCTGGTCATGAAAGAGGGGTAGAGGTCGTGAGGAGTATTGTTGAAGCCTCTGCAAGAAATCATCTGGAGTCTCTCAGCCTATATGCATTTAGTACAGAGAATTGGTCGCGGCCCAAAAAAGAAATCTTAGGCATAAAAAAATTAATTATTAGCGCCATCGATGCTCAGGTACCAGATTTGATTGAGCAGAAAGTAAGCCTTCAATTTTTCGGTGACTATTATTCATTCGGTTCAGAAGTGGTTAATGCCATTTTTGAAGCGGAGGCAGCAACAACTTTTTCCAAGCCAGCATTGCAATTAAATATCGCATTAGGTTATGGAGGCAGAGCAGATATTTCGCAAGCGCTGCGCTCTATCGGAGAAGGCATTGCTTCTAAAAAAATAGATTGCACGGATATTTCGGATGACCTAATTTTTCAACATCTAAAAGCTCCAATTAAGGAGCTGGATCTATTAATTAGGACAGGAGGAGATCATCGGATTAGTAACTTCCTTTTGTATCATCTAGCCTATACTGAAATTCAATTTCTAGAAACGCTGTGGCCAGATTTTACTGAAGATGAGTTCACAAAATGCTTGATAGACTTTCAGAAAACGGAGAGGCGCTTTGGCAAAAGGACTATATAAAAATATTTTGACTAGGCTTCCCGCAGCATTAAGCATCGCACTAATTACTTTCGGTATGCTTTACCTGCAAAGTTTTTTGCTGACATGCGTTTTTATAGGAGTAATAGGGTTGCTGCTTTGTTATGAATGGCTTCAGCTATCTTCCTCCACTGTTGACCTAAAGCAAATTATTGTTTGCGTTACGCCTGGCGTATTTCTTGCTTATTTTGGCCAAGAATTTGTATATTATTTTTTAGCTGCATCCTTTAGTTTTTGGTTTTTATATGGCTGCGCACTTATCTCTCATAATTCTCATCACCTATCCAGCATGTCATTTAATAACAATTATCTAGGCATATTTTTAATCCAAGCTTTAATCTTAGGCACAATCTCAATTTTAACTTTTATAAATTTTGATTATCACAACAGCTATTTTGTATTCTTTCTATTACTTTTTATTACAGCCTTGATTGACGTTGCAGCATATTTGGTGGGTAGCAGTATAGGCAAAACACCTTTATTTCCAGAATTAAGCCCCAACAAAACCTTGGAGGGCTTTTTAGGAGCATTGTGTTTAACTTGCCTATTTCTGGGTTTAATGTACTGGTTCGCATTGATTTCATCAGAGTTATTCTTGCTCTTACTTGGAGCAATGCCTTTCGCTTTTCTCGGAGATTACTTTGAGAGTCAGTTAAAGCGCAATCAAAAAATAAAAGACAGCGGATCACTTATTCCTGGGCATGGAGGTATATGGGATAGGTTAGATTCTCACATAGCAGTCATTCCTGTTTTCGCAGCTCTTTGCTTGCTAATCACATGAAGAACATAGTCTTGCTTGGAGCCACCGGCAGCATTGGCACTAGCACCCTGAATGTACTCAGGCAGAACAAAGGAAAGTTTAATTTACAATCCATTGCTTTGGATCAAGACTTAGATGCGGCGCAAAAAATAGATAATGAATTTCATCCTGAGTCTATTTTTATTGCCTCAGATAAGGTGAGCCTTCATCACCCATTGCTGCAATCACATGCAAAAATATATTCAGATCAGGTAGCCCTAAAAGAGCTAATTCAACATCCAGAAGTGGATATTGTAATCTCTGCAATTTCAGGTTTTGCCGGATTGCAAGGAAGTTTTTATGCGATAGATGCTGGTAAAACAACCTTGGTAGCAAACAAGGAAAGTATAGTGGCTGCAGGCGATATTTTGCTTCCATTAGCCAGGCAGAGATCTGCAAAAATTATTCCAGTAGATAGTGAGCATAATGCTATATATCAATGCCTATCTGGCGAGCAAGACACTTCAGCTATTTCAAAGATTTTAATTACAGCATCTGGTGGCCCTTTTCGGGATATGTCCATGACAGAATTGGAAGGAGTGACCTTAGAGGACGCTCTTCGCCATCCAACCTGGGTAATGGGCTCTAAGATTACCATTGACTCAGCAACTCTCATGAATAAATGCCTGGAACTTATTGAGGCATGCTATCTATTTGATGTGCCCGAGTCCGCTATAGAAATTGCAACACATCCACAAAGCATTATCCACTCGATGGTTACCTATCATGATGGCTCTACTATTGCGCAGATGAGTAACCCAAGCATGGAAGTACCAATTGCAAATGCCTTAGGTGAAGGTAATAGGTTGCCCATTCAATTTACAGATTTAGACTTCTCTTCTATGAACCTTACCTTTGGACCTATTCCAGAGGGCAGAGAGATGATATTTGAAATGGCAAGAGAGGTTTGCAGAAAAAAAGGTAATTTGGGTGCAATTTTTAATGCTGCAAATGAGGTGGCAGTCAAGGCATTTCAGGAGAAGCAAATTACCTTTTTAAATATTTATGAAGTGGTATCTAGAACTTTTCATCACTTTACTGGTTCTAATATATCAACCATGGAAGATGTATTTGAATATGACCAACAAGCACGCATTCAAGCAGAGAAGGTGATAAAATCTTTAAACTAAATTTTTCATAATTATGATATATCTCTTTTCAGCAATAATTTTATTGGGCGTCTTGATAGCGATCCATGAGTTTGGTCATTTTATTGTGGGAAGAATGTGCAATATCCACATATATAGATTTTCAATAGGCATGGGACCTGTTATTTTTAAGACTCACGATAAGCAAGGTGCAGAAATCGCACTTTCAGCTCTGCCCTTGGGTGGCTATGTTGCATTTCATACAGAAAAGTCTACAGATGAGGACTCTGAGCTATTAAAAAACCTAACGCCAGAGCAGCTTGCTAATACTTTTGAGAGTAAACCAAAATGGCAAAGGGCATGCGTCATGCTTGCTGGGCCAGTCGCGAACTTTATTCTTGCAATCGGAATTCTCTCAGTTATTTTTGCTAATTCTGTAGAGAGACAATTTCTCCCCGAGGTTTCAAATGTTACCTCAGCCTATCTTCTGGAAAACTCAGCCTTGAGGCAGGGAGATATGTTGACTTCCATCAACGGCAAAAGGGTGGCCAATCTTCAGCAAATTAGATTAGAGCTCCTGTCTCACTCTGGCTCATCAAGCACCTTGAATCTTAATTTTGTATCTCCTGATAGCCAGGCAGAGAAGAGTATCATGATTCCGGTGACAGACTTTCTATCCTCAGCTGAAGAGCAGAATGCTCCTGAAGGCTTCCTGGGCTTTGGCTTGACTATGAAAATGAAGCCTATTGTTGGCATGATCTCGAAAGAGTCACAGGCTGGACTCAATGGCTTGAAGATCAATGACCTGATTTTATCTGCAAACAGTCAAAAGATTGTTTCGTTTGAAGATTTAGCTCTTTTGCTGCAAGGCTATGAAGAGCCAAGTATTGAGCTAAAAGTTCAAAGGGCATCAGATACTCTATTTCTAAATATTCCTCTTCTTACAAGAATCAATGAAAGTGGGGCTCAAGAACAATTTATTGGTATTCAACCAGGCATGCAGCGTTCATGGCTAAGTGCTTTGTCTAAAGGCGCCTATGAAACCTATAACCTCAGTGCAAAAACTCTTACTTTTATAGGTAAAATGGTTGTAGGAGACCTTGGAACCCAAAATCTTAGCGGGCCCATAGGAATCGTCCAAATGGCAGGAGATACTGCAAAAGCTGGTTTCCTACCTTTTCTTTATTTAATGGCATTACTGAGTATTAGCCTGGGCGTGATGAACTTGCTGCCCATTCCAGTTCTTGATGGCGGCCAATTAGTCATGTTGGGAGTTGAAGCCGTGAGAGGCTCGCCAATGCCAGAAAAAATGGAAAATCTTTTTTTTATGTCAGGTTGGGTTGCCGTAGGGTGCTTGATGGTCTTTGCTATTTTTAACGACATATCTAAATTCTTATAATCTTAAAATGAAAAAATTAATTCTACTCTGCATGGTATTTGTCTCATTTGCTACCACTGCATTCGATGAATTTTTGATTACTGACATTAGGATTGTAGGCCTACAAAGAGTCTCAATTGGCAGTATTTTTACAGCGATACCTGTGAATGTGGGCGATAAGATGAATCAAGGGAAGGTATCTGAAATTACTAAAGCACTTTTTTCTACCGCTCAATTTAATGATATTCAGGTTGGCAAAGACGGCAATGCGTTAATTATTAGTGTGCTGGAACGTCCATCTATTTCCTCCATTGAGCTTGATGGGAATAAAGCTTTGAAATCAGAGGACTTGCTTCAAGGTCTAGAGGGTGCAGGCATTGCTGAGGGTCAAGTTTATAAGCGATCGACTCTCAATGGAATGAAGAGCGAACTGGTTCGTCAATATGCCTCCCAAGGCAGATATGGCGCAGGAGTTGAAATAGAAACAATCAATAAGCCAAGAAATACCATTGAGCTAAAAATTATTATAGATGAAGGCAAAAGTGCCAAAATTAAAAAAGTAAATATTATTGGAAACGAGATATTTTCGGACTCTGACCTGATGGAAGGTTTCGAGCTCCAGGAAGGGAAGTGGTATTCGTTCCTATCTAACAAGGACAAATACTCAAAAGAAAAGTTAAAAGGTGATATTGAAAATCTAGAATCTTTTTATCTTAACCGCGGTTATTTAAAATTCTCCATCGAATCATCCCAAGTCTCCGTCTCCAAGGACAAAAAAGACGTCTTCATCACCTTAAGTATTTCAGAGGGTGAGCAATACACCGTTGATCAAGTCAACGTCATTGGAGAGATGCCTATTGATGAGAAACTTTACACTCCAATTTTAGATGGCCTAAAAAATCAAATATATTCTCAAGCACAAATCACATCAATAGAAGAATATCTGGTGAACTATCTTGGTAACGAAGGCTATACATTTGCAGAAGTAACAGGCAATCCTGAGATTCGCGCAGATGACAATAAAGTATCCCTGATCTTTTTAGTGCAACCGGGTAATCGAACCTATGCAAGGAAGATATTATTTTCAGGTAACTACCTAACCAATGATGAGGTGTTGAGAAGAGAGATGCGTCAATTTGAAGGGGCCTGGGCCTCAGACAATCTCATTGAAGGCTCAAAGGTTCGCTTAGAGAGACTTGGATTTTTTAAAGAAGTTGCTGTTGAGACAATTCCTGTGCCAGGAACAGAGGATCAAGTTGATATTGAATTTACAGTTGAGGAGGAAAGTACCTCAAGTATCGGTGGATCTATTGGGTACAGTGACTTTGGTATGAATTTAGGGCTGAACCTTTCGGACAACAATTTTCTTGGGACTGGCAATAGATTCAATCTTGCGATTAATAAAAGTGTTTATCAAGAAGCATACAATGTTTCTTTCTTTGATCCCTATTTTACAATGGATGGCGTCAGCAGGGGCTACAGTATTTATTATAGAGTGACTGATTATGGCGAATACAATGTTGCAAACTACCTTACTAACTCAATGGGAGGTGGTGTTCAATTTGGCTATCCCATAACTGATACAACAAGAATAGGGTTAAATCTCAATATAGATAATACAGACATTGACCCTGGCTCTTTGCCATCTAGGGAAATTGCCGATTTCCTTGCATCAGAGGGAACGGTTTTCGATGTTTTAAAAGCTCAGGCAGTCTGGTCAAGAATGACACTAAATAGAGGCATGTTTCCAACGTACGGATCATCCACAGATGTTATGTTGCAATTGACTGTTCCAGGAAGTGATTTGTCTTACTATAAAGCAGACTTTAAGCAAAAATTTTATCGTCCCCTAGGCTTTGCGAACTTAGTTTTTGGTTTTAATGGTGAACTTGGCTATATTGGCACATATGGCGATACTGAAAAAACACCATTTTTTGAAAATTTTTATTCTGGTGGGCCGCGTTCAATCCGAGGCTTTGAATCTAACACTCTCGGGCCAAGGGTCACCCCGGCACCTTGCTATGAATTTGATGCCAAAACTGGTGAGTGCCCATTAATTATTGACACAGATTTTGATGGCATACCAGATTCCATTGCTCAAAATCCATATGGATATCAGCAGTTAAGGGATCCGATTGGAGGCAACTTCTTAATTGAAGGGAGCTTGCAGCTTATCTTTAAATTACCGATGATTGAAGATCAAAGGTCTATGAGATCAGCCTTCTTTGTTGACTTTGGCAATGTGTTTTCAACAGATTGTCAGTCTTATCAAATAAACTGTTATGAAGCTTCATTCGATGAGATGAAATATTCTGTTGGCGTTGGCGTCACCTGGATTACAGGCTTTGGCCCCATGAGCTTTAGCTTTTCTCAACCATTCAATGATGGCATCTACGATAGAACCGAAGAATTTCAATTTACTATAGGCACAGTATTTTAGGGATTATTGATTAGTTAGTGTTTTTTATCTCAATTCATATAAAATATAGTCACAATTTAAGGGGTTTAAAATGAAAAAATTATTATTAGTACCAGTATTCTTAGTTTCCTTCCTAGCATCATCATCTGTTTATGCGGTTGAAGGTGTTGCAGTAATCGATATGAGAACAGCAGTTCTGGCTACTCAAGTCTCCACAGCTACTTTTAAGGCCCTAGAAGAAGAAGCAGAATATGCTGGAAATGTCGAGCAAGCTCAATTACTTCAATCTGACAGGCAAGCTCTTGCTGAAAAGCTTCAAAAAGATGGTGAGACTCTCTCCCAAAATGAAGTGGCTCAAATGCAAAGAGACATTCAAGCTAAAACTAAAGATTTAGAATTTATAGTTGGAAAAATTCAAGCCAAGCAAAATGAAACTGCTGATAAGGTATTTAGGGATCTCAACCCATCCTTGCAAAAAATCTTATCTGAGCTTATTGCCGCAAAAGAAGTCAAAGTGCTTCTTGGCAGAGATAATGTGCTTTTTGCTGACACTGCTTTAGATTTAACAGATGATGTTACTTCAATGTTGGATGTAGCAGCAGCAGATAGCGCAGACAAAAAATAAGTTTGTCAGGGCATCTCTATAGCCTAAATGATTTAGCCAAACAGGTTGGTGGCAAGCTAGTTGGAGACCCAACTACCAAAATACATTCTATTTCAACAATTCAAAATGCATCCCAGGGGTGCATTTCTTTTTTGTCCAATCCAAAATATCAGAAATATCTCTCTCAAACCAATGCCTCTGCTGTGATAGTTCACCCGGATCATGAGCCTGCTCTTAAGTGCCCGGGCATTATCGTAAATGATCCTTATGCTGCTTATGCAGAAATATCTTCTCTCTTTGTCTCATTTAGCAATCCGTATGAGGGTATGGCCAATAGTTTCAATGCTCACGAAACTTCGTCAATACATGAGACAGCGATTATTGGCCCAAATGTTTATATTGGTCCAAATTGCATCATTGGAAAAGGCTCTATTATTCATTCCAATTGCTCTTTGGTTATGAATGTGGAGATAGGAGACCATACTATAGTGCATGCAAACAGTGTTTTAGGCTCAGACGGTTTTGGCTATGCCTCAGATTTAAATGGATATTTGAAAATTGAGCAGCTTGGTAAGTTGTTAATTGGAAAAAATGTCGAGATAGGCGCTGCCTGTACAATTGATAGAGGGGCCATTGATCATACAGAGATTCATGATGGTGTTAAATTAGACAATCAGGTTCATATAGCTCATAACGTCATTCTTGGTAAAAACTCTGCCATAGCAGCATCTTGTGCTATAGCTGGCTCATCAACCATTGGACAAAATCTACAAATGGGAGGGTTGTCTGGAATTCTAGGGCATTTAAATATTTGCGATAATGTTCTTATTGGGGCCCACACTCTCATCACTAAAAATATCGATATGCCTGGAGATTATGTCGGTATAATGCCCGCGCAAGAAAAGAAAGACTGGGCTAAATCATCAGTCTTTATTAAAAAAAGGAATTTGAAATGAACTATGATTTTACAGAGATATTAAAACATCTTCCCCATAGATTTCCATTTCTATTTGTAGATAAAATTGTTTCAGTTGATTTGGGTAAGACCATTCATGCTCAAAAAAATGTCTCTATCAATGAAGACTTTTTTAATGGTCATTTTCCTAATAAACCTATAATGCCAGGTGTCCTGATTATTGAGGCTATGGCTCAAGCAGCAGGAATTCTTGGTTTTATGACAATGGGTAAGACTCCTGAAGAAGGTAGTATTTATTATTTTGCAGGCGTTGATAAAGTAAGATTTAAGCACCCTGTTCAACCTGGCGATGTGGTCAACTTACATGCAGCTATTCGCTCTGAAAAAAGAGGCATCTGGAAATTTGATTGCTCTGCAGATGTAGATGGAATTAAGGTATGCGATGCAATAATTTTATGTGCTGATAGGGAAAAATAGATAATGACGAACTCAGCTATAGATCCGTCTGCATCAATACATCATTCAGTAAAGATTGGACCATTTTGCCTGATTGGCCCTAACGTCATCATTGGACCTAACTGCATTCTTCACTCTCATGTAGTTATAAAGGGTCCCACTACTATTGCAGAGGATAATATTTTTTTTCAATTCTCTACTATTGGCGAAGATACACCTGATAAAAAATATGCTGGTGAGGAAACAACTTTAGAAATTGGTAAGGGAAATATTTTTAGAGAAGGTGTGACCGTCCATCGTGGGACCATTCAAGATCAATCTAAAACTATTATTGGAAACAATAATTTATTTATGGCTTATGCTCATGTTGCTCATGATTGCGTAATTGGTAACAACAATATTTTTGCAAATACAGCTGGTCTTGCAGGGCATGTGAAGCTTGGCAATCATGTTACTCTGGGAGCAGTGACATTGGTCCATCAATTTTGCCACCTTGGCGATTACTCTTTTACAGGCCTCAATACTATTATTACCATGGATGTGCCAGCCTTTGTTAAAGTTGCGGCAAATCCAGCTAGACCGATAGGGCTAAACTCTATAGGCATGGAGAGGAATAATTTTGATACCGAGACTGTGAATCTCATAAAAAAAGCCTACAGAGTAGTTTATAGAAAAGGTTACTCCCTGAAGGAATCTATCAAACATCTTCATGCTTTAAATAATGATTCCAATCCAGCGCTAGATGTATTTATAGCCTCCATTGAGGTTTCGGAAAGAGGCTTACTGCGCTAGGTGTCAAAAAAACAGTTAAAGATAGGTATTATTGCGGCTGAGCACTCAGGAGATCGACTGGGAGCTAATTTAATATCTGAGATTCAGGATATCTATGATGTAGAGTTATATGGACTTGGAGGGCCTGAGGTGGCCAAGCTTGGTATATCTACACCTCATGATATGAATTATCAGGACTTACAGGTCATGGGCCTGATTGATCCATTGCTAAATTTACCCAAATTATTAAATCTTAGAAAAAATCTTTTGAAGTTATTTGTTCAGCATTCAATAGATATTTTTATTGGAGTCGATTCACCAGACTTTAATATGTTTTTTTATAAGAAATTAAAAAAAATTAATGCAAAGACTATACAAGTTGTTAGTCCATCAGTTTGGGGTTGGCGGGAGGGCAGAGTTCGGGCCATAGAATCATATATTGATTTAACCATGTGCTTATTTCAGTTTGAGCATGACTATTACTCAGCTAAAAAAATAAATAGTTTTTTTCTAGGTCACCCCTTTAGCTCATTGCAGCCCAGCCCCTTACCTCAAGTGTTAAATCAATATCATTTAGATGCTTCCAAGGATTATATTAGTATTATGCCCGGTAGTAGAAAAAGTGAAGTCCTGCAGATGATGCCAATTTTTGTAGATGCGGCTCAAAAGATTCATCAAGAAAACTCTAATGCATATTTCTTGATCCCTGCAGCAAATAATGAGCTTGCGAAACTAATTCAACCAATGCTTGAGTTGAGTGGCTTGAACTATAGGCTCTTATCATCGTCTGCAGCTAGAGATTTTCTTAGCATTTCCAAGGTTTCAATAGTCACCTCTGGCACAGCTTCACTGGAGGCTGCCGCATTGGGCTCCCTGCCGATTATTTGTTACAAAACAAACATTTTAAATTACGCTATTTTAAGCAGAATGATTAAAACCCCTTTTATTGGCTTGCCAAATCTTCTCTTGCAAAAACATCTATTTCCAGAGCTAGTGCAAGATAAATTAACAGCCGATTCCATTTGCGTCCATTATTATAAGATGTCATCAGACTCTTTGCAGTACGAGCCTCACTTAAAATCTATCAAACTTGCACTGAAAGGCAAGGGGTTTGCAGAAGCTGCGAGCCTCGTTGGCTCTTTGTGATCATTGCTGGTGTTGATGAAGTAGGCAGGGGTTGCCTAGCTGGACCAGTTACAGCTGCAGCTGTCATACTCAACAATTCAGTTGAAGGGTTAAAAGATTCTAAAAAACTCTCTCCCAAGAGAAGAAGTGAACTTTCTAAACTGATTACTCAAAACTGTATTTTTAGCCTTGGCAATGTTCAAAGTGAAGAAATTGATAAAATAAATATTCATCAAGCAACATTGAAAGCCATGCAAAAGGCTATAATTAATTTACCCATTACGCCTGATTTAATTTATGTGGATGGAAAATTTATTCCAAATGTTGGGATAAATTGCAAGGCAGTGATTGGAGGCGATATATTAATTCCAGAAATATCCGCTGCCTCTATCGTTGCTAAAGTTTATAGAGATGAGATCATGACAAAGCTTGATAAAAAATTTCCAGTTTATGGATTCGCTAATAATAAAGGTTATGGTACACGCCAGCATCTTTTGGCTCTGCAAAGTGAGGGTTACACCTCCTTTCACAGGCTTTCTTTCCGAGGAGTGGTTGTTTGAATATGAATTCCTCTTTTGTTCACCTAAGGACATCTTCTGAATACAGCATCTCCAGGGGGCTGCTTAGGATCAATGAGATTGTTGCAAGAGCAGTAAAATTGCAGATGCCCGCTATCGCTCTAACAGATTTAAATAACATGTTTGGCATGGTCAAGTTTTTTAAGAAAGCTGAGGCGGCTGGCATCAAGCCAATTGCAGGCACGATTCTAACCATTATCTCTGAAGATGGTGGGGAGGGAGAGCTTCTATGTTTGGCAAAAAATAATCTTGGGCTCAAAGCTTTGATGAGATTGATTTCCTTGGCCCAGCTTCAGCAGCAAAATGGAAAAATAACCTTAACATTTGATGAGCTCTGCTCTTGTGCTGGCAATGTCATAGTAATAGCTGGTGGACAGCATTCTCATATTTTTCAATTATCCAAACATAATAAATTATTAGAGTTACAAAAAGAATTAGATAAGTTCTGCAAAGTCTTTGAGCAAGATTTCTGCATTGAAATACAAAAAGTTGGAAAAGACAGCGAAGATAATTTTATTCATACTATCCTGCCTCTGGCATCTAGCATTGGAATTCCAGTGATCGCTACCAATGATGCAATGTTTCTACAACAAGAAGATTTCGATATTCATGAAACAAAAGTCTGCATTAATACTGGTAAAACTCTCAATGACCCCAACAGAGAAAAACTCTTCACCTCAGAACAATATCTAAAATCTTCTACTGAGATGGCAAATCTCTTTGATGATTATGGGGCTGAGACGCTTTTAGCTAATACTCAGCAGATAGCGCAAAAATGCAATGCTTCTTTTGTTACTAATGAATATTTTTTACCAGAGTATCCAGTTCCTGAAAATCATGATTTTAATTCATTTCTTTCTGAGCTTTCAAACTCTAAATTAAAAGATATTATTCATCCTTTTAGTCCAGAGCAGCAAGCTATCTATCAGCAGAGACTAGACTATGAGCTCACTCAGATTCATGCCACGGGATTTTCAAGTTATTTCTTAATCGTTGCAGATTTTATCCAATGGTCAAAAAATAATGATGTGCCTGTTGGACCAGGCAGGGGTTCAGGTGCAGGCTCTCTAGTAGCCTTTGCATTAGCAATTACAGCCGTGGACCCCATTGAGCATAACCTTCTATTTGAGCGATTCATCAACCCTGAAAGAATTTCTATGCCAGATTTTGATATTGATTTTTGCATGGATAAAAGAGATCAAGTAATAGAGTATGTTGGTAATAAATATGGCAAGAATGCTGTTTCCCAAATTGCCACTTTTGGAACCATGGCCGCTAGAGCCGTGGTTAGAGATGTGGCTAGAGCCTTGGGTAAGCCGTATGCCTTGGGAGACAGAATCTCTAAAATGATTCCATTTATCCCTGGGATGACTTTAGATAAAGCTATTTCTTCTCAACCCATTTTCAAAAAAATGATCCAAGACGAGCCTGAAATATCTGAGATTATTGATTTAGCATTTAAGTTAGAAGGGATAGCTAGGAATGTTGGCAAGCATGCTGGGGGAATAGTGATTGCTCCTGGCTCTATTGCTGATTTTTGTCCGACCTACTTTGATCCTCAGTCTGACTCAACGATGACACAGTTTGATAAAGATGATGTAGAAACTATTGGGTTAGTGAAGTTTGATTTCTTAGGTCTGAGAACCTTAACAGTGATCGACCGCGCACTAAAAACTATCAACGAATCTTTACTCTTAGAAAATAAAAATCCTCTAGATTTATACTCACTATCGCTTGATGATCCAAAGGTATTTGAGTTGCTTGCTTCGGGCAGGACAACTGCTGTTTTTCAACTAGAATCCACTGGTATGCGCGAGCTTATTCGTAGACTGCAACCCACTAAGTTTGAAGAAATTGTAGCGTTACTGGCGCTTTACAGACCTGGCCCATTGGAGTCAGGTATGCATGATGAATTCGTTGATAGGAAGCATGGTAAAAGCAAAGTGACTTATCCTCACGAGCTTCTTGCCCCAGTGCTTTCAGAGACTTATGGCGTCATCTTATATCAAGAGCAGGTTATGCAAGCAGCTCAGGTACTAGCTGGCTACTCATTGGGCCAGGCAGATATCTTGCGAAGAGCTATGGGCAAAAAGAAAGTTGAAGAGATGGAGCAGCAGCGTCAGATTTTTGTGGATGGTTGCTCTGCTAATGAGATCGAGAAAGCAACAGCAGAAAAAATATTTGATTTGATCGAAAAGTTTGCTGGCTATGGATTTAATAAATCTCATTCAGCAGCTTACGCAATGCTGTCTTATCAGACGGCATATTTAAAAACTTACCACCCAGAACATTTTATGGCTGCTGTCTTATCAACAGAGCTAGGCAACACAGATAAAATTAACACTCTGATCAATGAGTGTAAGGAGCTCAAAATTACAGTATTAACTCCTAACATTGAAACAAGTAATAAGTTCTTCAATGTTGATGACCAATTAAACATCAAGTATGGCTTAGGTGCTATTAAAGGTGTTGCAGATTCTTTTATAGATCATGTGCTGGAAACGAGAAAAACTCACTCGTTTAAGGATCTTTTTGATTTCACCAAGAAGGTCAATATTCGCTTGGGAGGCAAGAAATCTATTGAAGCCCTAACCAAAGCAGGCGCATTTGATGAATTGGCACCCTCCAGATCCATAGCCCTAGCTTGCATGGAGGATATGATCAGGGAGGGGCAAAAAAATAGCACTAAAATAGCAGGTACTTCTGATTTATTTTCTGCGATGGAAGAAAATTTTGATCCTTATGGTAAATATGTAAATGTAAAGGAGTTATCAGAGGAAAACCTTTTAAACCATGAGCGAGATGCTTTAGGATTTTATTTTTCAGGGCACCCTGTCCAAGCTATTGAAGGCATCATACAAAACCTTCGCTCGCATTCAATTGGTGAGATAGCCGATCAAATGAACAGGGTTAAAATTGTTGGACTATTAAATTCCTTTAGGCAGATTAGAGATAGATCAAACAAACAAGTAGCATTTATTAGCTTTGATGATGGAACTGGAACCATGGAGGGTATTGTGAGCACAGAGGTTTTGGAGAAAAGCCATCTGCTCTTAAAAACTAATTCCATCCTAGTTTTTTCTGGCTCTGTTGAGAAGGATGACTATAGGTCAAAAGAGCTTAACAGAAGAATGTATAAAATGAAGGTTGGCAAGGTAACTTCGCTGGAGGGTCAGATCACTCAGGGTCAGCGTGTTATGCTCATTGATACAAGGCAGCTTCAAACTGAATCTATGAACGGCGCTTTAAATAGTTTAAAGGCCCTCAATGGAGATTTCTGGAAACCTGGTAACTGTAAAATTCATTTAAAAATTTTACACCAAGGATCTGAAGCTATAATAGAATTAGGAAATGAATTTCAGGTCATTCCCTCTACTGATAACATTCAGTTGTTAAAGGGGTTGTTTGGCGATGGAGCTATTAGCATCAATTAATCATGAGCATTACAATTTTAGATTTTGAACGACCGATTGCAGAAGTCTCTAGCAAGATTGAAGCTCTCAAGCTTGCAGCAAGCGACAACCCAGAGCTTCTCCCACAAATAGATAGGCTCAAGTCCGAAGAAGCTTCGCTAAGAAGAAAGATTTACTCTAAATTAACCACCTGGCAAAAGGTCCAGGTCGCCAGGCATCCCAACAGACCCCACACACTTGATTTCATTGAAAGAGTTTTTGAAGAATTTGAAGAGCTTCATGGTGATCGTCAGTTTGGCGATGATGCATCTTTGGTTGGCGGCATTGCAAAACTCGAAGGCATGCCAGTAATGATCATAGGTCACGAAAAAGGGCGAGGCACAGATGAAAAGGTTCGAAGAAACTTTGGCATGCCTCAGCCAGAAGGCTATAGAAAGGCTAAGCGACTTATGCAGCTTGCTGAAAGGTTTAATCTGCCAGTCATTACTTTTATTGATACTGCTGGAGCTTATCCAGGTATTGAGGGAGAGGAGCGGGGTCAAAGTGAGGCGATTGCTAGAAATCTTGCAGTGATGTCGAGTCTAGATACAAAAATTCTTGTTGTGGTGACTGGCGAGGGAGGCTCGGGTGGAGCTCTAGCTTTGGGAGTGGGAGATCACGTATCCATTCTTGAGTATGGCACATACTCAGTGGCTTCCCCTGAAGCATGCGCCTCAATTGTTTGGCGTGATTCTAGCAAAGCGGCAGATGCTGCTGAAGCGATGCGAGTAGGCGCATCAGATCTTATTAAAATTGGTATTGTTGACGAAATTATCTCTGAGCCAAGTGGTGGGGCGCATCAAGACTTTGACGAAACTTCAGCCAATATCAAGACTTCTTTACTATCAAATATTGCAGCACTTTCCAAGCTAACCTCTGAGGAGTTACTTTCCAGGCGATATAAACGCCTTCTTAGCATTGGTGCTTAATTTTGCTAGATTCTGCAAGCTTCCTTAGCACCGTTGATTCCTCTAATAATATTATTGTTGCATTCAGCGGAGGCATTGATTCCACAGCGCTGTTAAATTATTGCTATGAGCTGAAACAGAGTAATATCTTAAAAGGCGATCTATCTGCAATTCACGTCAATCACTCACTCAGCCCGCATGCCGAATCTTGGGAAAAACACTGTCAGAGCTTCTGTGCTAAACGAAAAATTCCTCTCATCTGTAGATCAATCAATATCGATAGAGCTCACTCAGGCCTTGAATCAGCAGCGAGAGAGGGCAGATATTCAGTATTTGCACAAAATATCCATGCAGGAGATCAACTGTTGCTAGCGCACCATGCAGATGATGTGGCTGAGACTCTAATGTTTAGATTATTTAGAGGTACAGGCATAGATGGCTTGAAGGGGCCGCTGCAACAGCGAAAGTTGGGCAAAGGAATCCTACTAAGGCCATGGCTCGCATACCCAAAAAGCACTCTTATTGCTTACCTCAAAGACAGAGAGTTGAGCTACATTGAAGATGAAAGTAATGCACAAAATAGTCAAGATAGAAACTTTATTCGCAATAAAGTCTTGCCTTTAATAGCACAAAGATGGCCTCAATCTGCCATACAGATGCAGCAAACATCCAGCCTGATCACTAAGCACCTGGTAGTGAACGAATTATTGATGGACACACATTTTTTAGAAGACCTTTCAGCACCCTGTTTAGACCTTAATTTTTTAAAAAATCTTGATCAGGACACTCGCGATGAGGTTTTACGTTACTGGATTAAAAATAATAATATCGCAGTTCCAAACAAAAAAATTCTACATGAAATTAACAAAGCTTTTATTAAGTCACACCCTTCATCTAAAACTTTAGTAGATTGGTCTAGAGCAGATCAAGCTCAAAGCGGAGGAGTTTTAACCTTCAAGGATGGCGTTCTGGTAATAAATAAGAAATAATAAATAATAAGGTTCTTGGAGAACAATATGACCTATAAGACTTTAAACCTAGATGTAGACAAGCACGTTGCTAAGATCACCTTGAACCGTCCTGAGATGATGAACGCCTTCAATGAGCAGCTTATCTGGGACATAGGTGAAGCCACTCAAGTTGTCAGAGAAGATACTCAGATCAGGGTTTTAATTATTACTGGAGCAGGCAGGGGCTTTACTGCTGGTGCAGATCTTACTGAAAGAGACGGATCATGGTCTGATACTGAGGATACCCTGATGAGAGGTTATTACCCATTCTTAAAAAATATAATTGAAATGCCTCAACTTGTTATTGGCTCTATTAATGGAGCCGCGGCTGGTATTGGAGCAGCGGTAGCTATGGCTTGTGATTTAAGAATTATGGCTAAAGAAGCATACATCATGTCTGTTTTTAGCAACATTGCTCTGGTCCCTGATGGTGGGTTAAGTTTTTTGCTAACCAGAGCAATTGGTTATAGTCGAGCCTTAGAGTTTGCAGTAGAAGCAAAGAAAATTACAGCAGATGAATGTCTTCAACTTGGGATGGCGAGTAAAGTTGTTGCATTAGATGATTTAAGTGATTCAACCATGGAGTGGGCAAAACATTTATCTAAAAGGTCTCCTCAGGCTTTATCCCAAACCAAGATGTTAATGAGGCACGCTCTTAATCATACCTATGATGAAACCTTTACTGAGGAAGCTAAAGCGCAGCAGTCTATTTTTGGTAACGAGGAAAATCTTGAGGGGATCACAGCCTTTTTTGAGAAAAGAGAGCCAAAGTTCAAGTAACCAGCTTATTGAGCCCCGCAAGAATTGCTTGAAAAGATGCTTTTACTGTGTTGCCATCCATGCCAGCACCCCATTCATTTTTTCCCCGTAAAGTCAGCTCAATGTAGGCAGCAGCCTTAGCGTCAGAGCCTGATGTGACTGAGTGCTGATGATAGTCAGATACTGATATTGATTCATTGATGTGACTGTTAATGGCAGATACAAATGCCTCAATGGGACCGCCACCTGTTCCATAAATAATTAAGGGCTTGCCTTCAATACTTAAAGTAATTTCAATGTTATCTGAGGCAATGCCTGCTGTATCTTCTGATGACGAAAGTGAGTAATTATCTAATTTAAATTTTCCAGATACCTGCAGGTATTGCTCCTCAAATACATGCCATATTTCTGATGAGATTACCTCTTTGCCAGTTTGATCAGCAACTGCTTGCACTTTCTCACTTAGGTTAATCTGTAAACGCCTTGGCAGTGATAAGCCATGATCTTTTTCTAGGATAAATGCAATACCACCCTTGCCAGACTGTGAGTTTATTCGTACCACTGCTTCGTATGATCTACCAAGATCCGATGGATCAATTGGCAAATATGGTACTGCCCATTCAGGCGAATTAGATTGAGATAGGGCATGCAATCCTTTTTTGATAGCATCTTGATGCGAGCCTGAAAAGGCAGTAAAAACAAGATCCCCAGCATACGGATGTCGAGGATGAACCGGTAATTGATTGCAGTATTCGACCTCTCGAATAACTGAGTTTATATCTGAGAAATCTAATTCTGGATCTATTCCTTGAGTTAGCAGGTTTAATGCGAGCGTTACGACATCAACATTGCCAGTTCTTTCGCCATTGCCAAACAGCGTACCTTCGACTCTATCAGCACCAGCCATTAATCCAAACTCTGACGCAGCAACAGCAGTACCCCTATCATTATGGGGATGGAGAGACAGGGAGATGTTTTCACGCTCTTTGAGGTTATCATTCATCCACTCAATTTGATCGCCATAGATGTTAGCTGTAGCCATCTCCACTGTTGCAGGTAAATTGATAATAATTTTCTCTTCAGATGCATCTTTAAGAATCTGAACCACTGAATCACAAACATCTGCTGCAAACTCTAACTCTGTTCCAGTAAAGCTTTCTGGGGAGTATTCAAACATCCATTTTGTTTGAGATTTTTGAGTTGCTAATTTTTTAACCAGGCTGGCTCCATCGATTGCAATCTTTTTTACCCCTTCTTTATCTTGGTTAAATACCACCTTTCTTTGAAGGGTGGATGTTGAATTGTAAAAATGAACGATTGCTTGAGGTATCCCATCAAGGGATTCAAATGTTCTCTCAATAATATGGTCCCTTGCTTGAGTTAAAACCTGAATTGTGACATCTGAGGGAATTTTTTTTTCTTCAATCAGCCATCGAACAAAATCGAAATCAGTTTGTGAGGCAGCAGGGAAGCCGACTTCTATTTGCTTAAAACCAAGATCACAGAGCAGTTTGAACATCCTCTTTTTTCTTTCGTGACCCATTGGCTCGATCAGCGCTTGATTCCCATCCCTCAAGTCAACAGAGCACCATGTTGGAGCTGTCTGGATAACCTGATTTGGCCACTGTCTATTTTGCAGTGGAATTGGTTGAAAAGGTTTGTATTTTTTTATTAAATCTTTCATGATTGATGTTCTGATGTTATCAAATAAATCTCAATATATTCTTTCTAAAATCGGCATTCCACTGTTTGAAGATAATGCAAAATTACCGACAAAGCAGGAGCTTTCCATATACTTTTACAGAAAGAATAATATTCTAACATTACATCTTGCTTCTGTTGATGCCTACCCTGAAACTGAGATGAAGCTTCTTGAAGCAATTATGTCATCTATCCAAGGAGAGGCCTCAGAAGCATTATATGGAACATGTACATATGTGACAGGAGAAAAGATTACCCAAGAACAAATTATTGCTAGCAATGAGCCTATAAAAGCTACCCTAATTTTTTTTGATACTAAGTTATTTAGAGCAGACATGGGATTTATTGAATCTCCACCCTTAAGCGATATGGTCAGCAACCCACTTCTTAAAAAACATCTTTGGGCTCGAATCAAACCCCTGACCAATAACTAATTTTTATGAAGATTAGACCTTCAAGCTCTGATGATCTCTCTGCCATTTTAAAGATTGAAAGCTTAACTAATCAAATTCCCTGGACAAAGCAACAATTTCTATCCTCTGAAGAGGTTGGACATTACTCTGTGGTATTAGAGGCAGTAGAGGGTGTGATTGCTTTTGCAATCTACTCTCCGATTATTCCAGAATCCCATTTGCTTAATATTGCTGTTGCACCAAGCCATCAAGGCCAAGGTCATGGAAGATACTTGCTACAAAAGGTAATCCTGCAAAATAAAACACTAGGAGTCCAGTCTTTAACCCTCGAGGTGCGAGTGTCTAATCGCTCGGCAATAGCTATGTATGAGAGCGAGGGATTTTTAAAGGACGCTATTCGACCTAATTATTACAGCGGCAAGACAAGAGAAGATGCTTTGCTGATGAGCTTAGCAATTAAATAATTTTTATTAACTCTGCCTCAATAGCTGATCCACCATCCTTAGGTGCAAATCTTTTTATTACTACACCATTTTGATCAACTAAAAACTTCGTAAAATTCCATTTGATTGCTTCAGTTCCTAAAATACCGGGGGACTCATGCTTTAGGTATTTAAAGAGAGGGCTAGCGTTTGAACCATTAACATCGATCTTATCAAAGAGCTTGAAGGAGACATTAAAAGTAAGATCACAGAAAGATTGTACTTCTTCATTTGTACCTGGTTCTTGCCCTCCAAATTGATTGCATGGAAACCCCAACACTTCCAAACCTTGGTCTTTGTATTTATCAGAGAGACGCTGGAGGTCTTTATATTGAGGGGTGAAACCACATTTACTTGCAACATTAACAATTAACAGGGTTTTACCCTTATATGTGCTCAAGTCTACAGAATCTAAATTGATATCTTTAACGCTTAGGGTATACAAATCACTCATTTTGGCTCCTTAATAATTTACACATATTATAAATAATAAAAACGATATAATCAGACAATGAGTTTATTTAATGCCTCTTACTAATGCAGCTAACCTGGAAATCTTTTTCACGTCTTACCAAGCAAGAGCTTTATGCTGTTATGCACCTCAGACAACAAGTGTTTGTATTAGAGCAAGATTGCCCCTTTATTGATGCAGATTTAAACGATGAGCATAGCGATCATTTGCTGGGCTATATTAACAATGAGTTAATTGGCTATGCTCGATTAGTTCAACCTGGATGTCTTTATGCTGGACCGTCCATTGGACGGATTGTGACTGCTGAGACGGCCCGAAAGATGGGATGGGGCAAAATCATCACTCAATCTGCCATTGACTTCAGCGCCAAAAAATACCCGAATCAAGACATCACCATTTCCGCGCAACATCGATTGCTAGGTTTCTATCAAAATTTAGGCTTTCAGCCTCAAGGTGATGTATATCTTGAAGATGATATTGATCATATCAAGATGACCATTTCACCCCCCAAAGCATCCGGAGTATTTTCTTTTAGCCCCATGCTTCCAACCCATCCAATATTGATTGCAGGGTTGATTGTTGCATCGAGCATTATTGGCTTTAGTTTTGTTAAAACAATTGATTTAGATCAATTAAATTGGATAGCTAAAATTGATGATCGTGCAATTTCTAGAGGCAAGTATGATAATTACTTAGAATCTATTGCTCAATCTCGCAAGTCTGGGCTTCTTGCCTCAGATGCTCAGAATATTCTTGAGCGTATGATTGATGAAGAGCTACTTATTCAAAGAGCCATGGATCTTGGCATGCTAGAGAACGATGCTGAAATAAGAAGCACCATTATTCAAAAAATGATTAGCTCAATCATTGCAGATACTAAAAATCTGAGATTTTCTCAACAAGACTTGCAAACATTTTTCTCTAATAATTTAGATTTCTTTGCTCCCAGCCCAAAGCTTCACTTAATTAAGCTGAGCTTCCCTGAAGCTAGTCAAGGACAGGCACTAGAAGCAAGAGAGATGCTTTTAGCAGGAAATCTTTCGGCTGCTCAAAGTCTAGCTCAGATGGATGTCATTCAATTGCCGAATACTCTTTTGCCCACAATGAAAATCAGAGAGTACATCGGACCTTTATTGACACAGGAAGCTTTGAAACTTGATGATGGCGAGGTCAGCAAGATAATTGCCTCAGAGAATCAGCTACATCTTTTGGTGGTAATTAAAAAATTACGAGAGTCTGCAGGATCCTTTGATGAAATGTATGAAGAGATAGAATCTGAATTTATTCGCCAAAAAGGAGAAGAGATGCTTGATGATTATCTCGCAGATCTAAGAAATTGGTATGACGTAGTTAAGGCAGATGATTTATAGAAAACTTTTATGCTGTTTGACGCTAATTTTTTGCTCTATTTTTTCCGAGGGGCATAATCGCAGTGAATCTTATTCAAAGTTTAATTTCACCTCTAATTCAGATGGGGTAAGTTTAAAAGTCACTGGCTCCATTCGACAAGATATCTTTAATAACTTGAATCTCACATCAAAATTTCCATCTTATGCTAGCTTGACCAACTACTTAAGCTCTTCTGTTGATCCCGGAGAATCCTGTCAGCTAGAGAGCTCTACTGAAATTAATGAGAATCTTTTATTAGGCGTTCTAAAATTTTACTGGGCTTTTCAGTGTTCAGCCATGCCTCAAAGCATCTCCGTGTCTTTATTTCAAGATTTGGGAGTTTCTCATACTCATATTGCAAGAGGTGTAATCAACGGTCAATCAGTCCCTGAATTCATGTATGCGAGCACTGAAGATATATGGATTATTGGTATGCCAGGTGAGCGGAATGTGAATGAAAGCTCTTATTTTGGATACTTTAAATCTGGCATGCAGCATATTTTAAGTGGCTGGGATCACCTAACGTTTTTATTGGGCTTACTGCTCTTATTTGCTGGCAGGTTCCTAGTGATTGCTATTACAGGATTTACCATTGGACATAGTTTAACTTTGGGGCTGGGCGCAATGAATGTTTTAAGGGTCCATTCTGAGGTAGTTGAAATTTTAATTGGGTTTTCAATTTTATTATTAGCCATAGAATATTTTTTTAAATATGCCTTTGAATTTGATCGCCTTGCCAGGAATCTTGCAATATCATTATGCATTTTTATGCCCTTAGCATTCCTTGGAGATCTAGATGTATTGTTGACTATTGGACTATCAATATTTGCAACCATCTATTTAAGCTTAGCTAATCATTATTTGAGTCAATGGCTTCCTTTACTTATCACAATATTTTTTGGTTTAATTCATGGCTTGGGTTTTGCCTCCTCTATTGCAGAAGTAGGATTGCCTCAAGATAAATTACTCCCCATTATTCTTAGTTTTAATTTGGGTGTAGAAGCAGGGCAGTTGGCTGTTGCTTTTCTTTTACTGTCTGGACTCAAGCTTGTGAAAACCTTCAGCTTGATAGAACATGATAATTTTCTTCGTGTCACCATGGGCAGCTTTGTTTTCATCATGGGTACTTTTTGGTTTGTTAGCAGAGCGGTGGGCATATGAAATTTGCAATTCCCTTATCAATGTTACCCATTCATGAGATGCAACCCCTGGCTGTTGCAGCAGAAGCAATTGGGTATGACTCCTTGGCAGTCTCTGATCACTTAATTCATCCTGAAAGTTTTTCAGTGCCATATCCCTATACTGCAGATGGCAGTGTTAGATGGGAGCAGGGAACTGATTGGCCAGATCCAATTAATACCTTATCCCTTTTGGCTGGAGCAACTAGCACCATAAAGTTTTATACCAGTGTTTATGTTTTGCCAGCTAGAAATCCACTCAGGGTAGCTAAAGAGATCTCTACGTTGAGTGCTTTGTCTGGAGGTCGATTTGATCTAGGTATTGGCATGGGTTGGATGCCAGAAGAATTTGAAGCTGGCGGACAAGAATTTAGTAAACGCGGTAAGAGAGCTGATGAAATGATTGAGATCATGAAGCTTCTTTGGACCGGAGAGATGGTTAGTTTTCAAGGGAAGTTTTTTGCATTTGACACCCTGGAGATGTTGCCTTGCCCTCCCAGGGACATACCCATCTATGTTGGTGGATTCTCAGAGCCGGCTTTAAATAGAGCAGCTCAACATGATGGATGGATTTCAGATATGCACAGCTTAGATGAACTCAAAGCCCTCATCGCTCAACTTGAAAGCAAAAGATCTACTGCCTCTCAACATAAAGCTTTTGAATATATTTGTTTTAGTTGCTGGGATGCATTTAGCTTAGAGGGGTTCTCAAAGATGAAAGATTTAGGCGTGACCACGATGACCACCTATCCGTGGATGTTATATGGCCTCATGAATGACGCACCTCTAAGGGAAAAGATTGACGGTATGGAAAGATTTTTTAATGAAATAGTGTGTCAGCTTAGATAGGATTTTTTCTAAGCCTTCTTAAGCTTCCGATCATAGAGTTGCTATACTGTAATCATGAAAGTAGTGCGCCTGGTCAAAACATCAGATTTTAAGCGTGTTGAAAATTTGGTGAAGCATTCTGGTAAAGGCATGACCACCATGCCAAAAACCGCCCAAGAAATTAAAAAGAGAATTGCCTGGTCAGAATCTTCGCAACATAAAAAATCTAACAAGCCCAATCAAGACAGCTATTTGTTTGTTTTAGAGGATCATGGAAGGATTGCTGGTCTTTCTGCAATCTACACTTCAGTTTCCTTAAAAAAACCGTCAGTCTTTTTTAAAAAATCTACCACCCAACTTAAATCCGACTCACTAAATTTCACAAGAGACCTAGATGTTCTTGCGTTGCATTTATGCAAGCAGCCCTATTCAGAATTAGGCACACTTTTTTTAAAGCCAGCCTTTAGGGGAAAGGGCCGAGGCTCACTCTTATCATTCTCTCGATTAATCTTCATATCTGCTCATCAGCAGAGGTTTGACCCAACAGCTTTTGTTGAGATTCGGGGCTTTAAAAATACAAAAGATGAGTCTTACTTTTGGGATTCTTTTAGTAGCACTTTTTTTAATTTAGATTTTTTTAAAGCCGATGAAATTAGCTATATCGACAATCACTTTATCATGGAGTCCATTCCAAAATTTCCATTTATCATCGAGCACATGCCCAAAAAAGTACAAAGAGTTATTGGCAAACCTCATCCGAATGCAATGCCCGCATATTCACTACTTAGAAAACAGAATTTTCAACCCAATAATCTGATCGATGTGCTTGATGGAGGTCCATGTCTTGAGGCAAAGATTGATTCCATTCCATTAGTGAAATCAGCGCAGACTCTATCCGTAGAAGTTAAAAGAAATATTAATTTTGATCGCTTTGGCTTTATAGCCAACCCCTCAATTGATTTTTTTGCAGTGGTAAAAGAAAATTATGCGTTGGATGCATCTAAAAAAATACTCTACATTCCACCAAAGACGGCTAAAGCTTTAGGCCTAGAGACTGGGTCTGCAGCTCAGATAAACTAATGTTATACCTTCAGAATGCATGGGTACCCGGTAAGGGAAAAGACTTTAAATCCATTGATCCCGCTAGTGGGGAGATTATTTGGGAGGGAAATTTTGTTAATAGTGCGCAGTTAAACACCGCGCTAAAATCCTCGAGCCAAGCTCACCGAAATTGGTCTCAGCAATCATTTGCACAACGACTTAAGATCATTAAGAAATTCTATAGTTTACTTGAGCAGAACAAAGAAACGATGGGCAGACTTATTACCAATGAAACTGGAAAAGTGCCTGTAGATGCAGCATCAGAGGTGGGAGCGGCTCTAGCTAAGCTTGAGAATTCAGTGCTTGCCTATCAACAGCGCACAGGCTCTCAAAGCAAGAAGCTTTCAAGTATGACCACATCTCTCCAACACTCATCCCATGGTGTTTTGTCGGTGATTGGACCATTTAATTTCCCACTGCATTTGCCTAATGGTCATATCACACCTGCGTTATTGGCTGGTAATACCATTGTTTTTAAGCCCAGCGAAGCAACCCCTATGGTTGCAGAATACATGACACTATTATGGTCTCAGGCAGGCCTTCCAGCCGGAGTGATCACCCTGGTGCATGGTGGCAAAGAGGTGGTGAGAGCCTTATGTAAACACCCATTAAATAAAGGTATTCTTTTTACTGGTAGTTACAGTGTCGGGAAACAGCTGGGTAAAATCATGGCTGATCACCCTGAGAAAATATTGGCCTTAGAGTTAGGAGGTAATAATCCCATAGTAGTTTGGTCAACAAGAAAAATAAATGCAGCTGCAGACTTAATTTTTGAATCAGCATTTATTTCTTCAGGGCAACGCTGCACATGTGCCCGTCGACTCATCTTGCCAAACACCAAAGACGGTAAAAAAATTCTGAATCGCTTGAAAAAGAAAATCCAATCTCTTTCTTATAAACCCTCTGAAGCTTTATATTATGGCCCTTTAATCTCTATGGCAGCCACTGAGAGGTTTTTAAAGTTTCAGGATAAGCTTCTGAGCTTAGGAGCAACATCAATACTCAAGGCAAAAAAAGTACAGGGCTCATACAACTTAGTAACTCCGAGCTTAATGAGCACTCAGGATATGCCTAAACCCTACGATGAAGAAAACTTTGGTCCTATGCTGCAAGTATCTTTTGTGGATTCTTTTGAGCAAGCAATTGAGACCTCTAATCAGACAAAGTATGGACTGGCCGCTAGCTTGCTCTCTGATAATGATCAGCTCTTTGATACATTTGCCAAGGAGGTTAATGCAGGCGTGATTAACTTTAATGCAACAACCACAGGTGCTTCAGGTGCTTTTCCATTCGGCGGCATAGGCAGAAGTGGCAACATGAGGCCCGCTGGGTTTTATGCAGCAGATTACTGCGCTTGGCCTAAAGCCTCCATTATAAAAAAGTTGTAGATGTCTTTCTCTGGAGAAATAAATTTTGATGGCTTGATTGGGCCAACGCATAACTATGCTGGCTTATCAAAAGGAAATTTAGCATCTCAGGCACATCACAATCAGACTTCCAACCCACAAGCCGCAGCTCTTCAGGGTTTAGAGAAGATGCGAATTATTATGGAGCAAGGCATCCCTCAGGGTTTTTTCTTGCCCCACGAGCGGCCCAATCTTCAAACTTTAAGGAAGCTAGGCTTTTCTGGTGCTGACGAGGAAGTTATTTATAGAGCTGGAAAGCAATCCCCTGAACTATTAAAAAATGTTTATTCATCCTCTTCTATGTGGGCCGCCAATGCTGCAACTTTTTCTCCCAGCATCGATAGCTACGATCAACAGATACACATTACTCCTGCAAATTTAAATTCAATGTTTCATCGATCAATTGAGCCAGACTTCACCCAGATACAGCTTCAGATCATGTTTGGATCAATGGCTCAAATTCACGATCCTATTAGCCATATTTCAGGGTACGGTGATGAAGGTGCTGCAAACCATCTCAGAGTGACCGCTCGACATTTAGACCCTGGTTATCAAATCTTCGTCTATGGCAACTCTGCTTTTGATAAAAAGGAGGGTGTTATTGCGCGACAAGCCGAGGAGATTTCTCATGCAGTTTCTGCTCAGCATCAACTAGATCCTGAGAGAACCATTTTTTTGAGGCAAAATAATCTTGCCATAGAGTCTGGTAGTTTTCACAATGATATTGTCAGCCTGGCAAACGAGCAAGTCTTTATCTTTCACCAAGAAGCTTTTGCAGATCGAGTAGAGCTAGATAGGGCTGTGAGTCACCTAAGAGAGAACATTCCTAACTTTCAACCATTTGAAATCCTCTCGAAGGATATTTCCTTGGACGAGCTGGTATCTAGTTACCTACTCAACTCTCAATTAATTACTGTCGGCAGCAACGAGATGATGATGTGGCTTCCAGAAGAGGTACAAAATCACTCTAATTGCATGCATTGGATAGAAGCAATGAAAGACTCCTCTCCAATCAAACATTTTAAGTTCGTTGATATCCGTCAGAGCATGATGAATGGGGGAGGTCCTGCCTGCCTTAGATTTAAAACTGTTATGAATGACGAAGAATTTAGCCAAGTAAATCAAAAATTTCTTTTAAATCCAAAAAAATTAATTGATTTAAAATCTCTTGTTAGCAAGCATTACAGAGATAATCTAGGCCCTGAAGATTTGATGGATATACAGCTAATGGAAGAATCTTACACATTCTTAGATGAACTCACTCAATTGCTAGATTTAGGATCTATTTACTATTTCCAAAAAACTTAAAATTAGACGGATGTATTTGCAAGCTATGACGTTTATTTATCAAGATATTTGATAGAATTTCTAATCAGCGATCTTTTAGAGAGGATTGACTAAATTTTTTTTGGGGAAAGAAATTGTTTAATAAAATCAAAGAGTTTTTTAGGGTGTTAGGTGAGTTGAGATACTTGATCCCAGTGATGCGTTACAAATTCCCAGATCCTGAGGATCAAGCTTCATTAGCTCATACTTTTCAAGCAACCACAGACAAATTTCATGAAAGACCGTTTTTACATTTCGAGAATGAAATGTGGACATACGGACACACAAACAAAGCAGCCAATAGCCTGGCAAGGTATCTTGTTTCAACTGGTGTGAAGCATAGCGATAGAGTGGTGCTGTTTATGGAGAATCGCCCTAGCTTTGTTATTGCCTTGTTAGCTTTAAATAAAATTGGTGCAATAGGCGTTTTAATTAATACCAGTCTAACTGGCGATCCATTGATGCACTGCATTAATTCATCTGATTCTGTTAAATGTATTGTTGGGGCAGAACGAGCAGATGCTTTAGAGGATGTCTTGGATCAAATTAACATTTCTAAACAAGAAGATTTTTTATGGGCTGAAGATACTGCCGAGTTCTCTCTCCCAGATTGGGCTATTGATCTTAAGGCTCAACTAGATCTTTCTAATGATCAAAATTTAGAAGAAACAAATTCAGTTAAAGCAAAGGATGTGGCTTGTTATATCTTTACCTCTGGCACTACCGGAGTTCCAAAGGCAGCTATCTGCCCCAATCAGAAACTTATGGCAGCTTCAATTAATATTAAGATGGCCGGTTATCGTATTGATGAGACAGATTGCATGCACAACAGCCTGCCTCTTTATCACTCAACTGGTTTGATGCTAGGGCTTTGTGCAGTCATTCAAGCTGGAGCTTCAACTTTTATTAAAAGAAAATTTTCTGCCTCCTCATTTTGGGATGAGGTACAGCAATATAATACAACTGCCCTTGTGTATATTGGAGAGCTTTGCAGATATTTAGCCAACACAGAGCCAACACAAGCAGAGCAAAATAATCCTTTAAAAGTTATGGTTGGAAATGGTCTGAGGCCTGATGTTTGGGATATATTCAAAGATAGATTTGGGGTTGATAGGATTGTTGAAATATATGGGGCAAGTGAAGGCAATGCTCTTTTCATGAACCTATTAAACAAGGATAAAACCATTGGTATGACCAATGCCCAGGTAGCTTTAATTGAATACGATGTTGCTGAAGATAAAATTATTAAAAATGAAGATGGGACCTGTAAAAAAATAACTACCCATGATCCTGGGTTATTGATTGTTTTTATATCGCCGAATTCTGTTTTTAATGGTTACACAGATGCTCAAGCCACAGAAAAGAAAATCTTAAGAGATGTATTTGAAGAGGGCGATGCTTGGTTTAATACTGGAGACTTAATTAAAACAGTTGACGTTGGGTACTCATTAGGAAAAGTACACTACCAATTTGTTGATAGGATAGGAGATACTTTTAGATGGAGATCTGAGAATGTTTCAACCAATGAAGTGGGTGAAATATTAAATGGTTACAAAGATGTCAACATGTCCAATGTTTATGGAGTTCAAGTTCCAGGCTGTGAGGGCAGAGCAGGGATGGCAGCTTTTAGCCTTGAAGATTTTGGTAGCTTTGATTGGCAAGAATTTTCTCAATATGTGGAGAGCAATCTCCCCAAATATGCCCGCCCAGTTTTTATTAGAATTATTCAAGAAATGGATACTACAGGAACTTTCAAGCTGAAAAAAAATGATCTTCGAGATGAGGCTTTTGATTTGAGTAAAGTCAGCGATAAAGTTTATTGCTTAAAGCCCAATTCAAGTGACTATGTCGCACTTGATAATGAATGGCTCGAAGTGATTAATTCTGAACAGGCCGGTTACTAATTATTAATTTTAAATGGAGACTCTTATGAGTAAGAAGAATTTTGATGTCGTGGTTTATGGTGCAACGGGTTTTACTGGAAAGCTGGTAGTCGAATACATGCTTAATCAATACGGAGATGATGAAACCATATCTTGGGCCATGGCCGGCAGAAGCCATGAAAAATTAGTTGCAGTGAGAGATGCCTTGGGCGTATCCAAAGATGTACCTTTGCTAACGGTGGATAGCGATGACGAAGAGAGTATCACCCAGATGGTCCAGCAAACCCAGTGCGTATTAACAACCGTTGGCCCATATCAGCTTTATGGATCCAATATTGTGAAGCAATGCGTTGCTCACGGAACAGATTATGTTGATTTATGTGGAGAGCCTGGTTGGATGCATGAAATGATTAATGAGCATGCTGCTCAGGCCAAGGAAACTGGAGCAAGAATTGTCTTTTCTTGTGGCTTTGACAGCATACCTTTTGATTTAGGTGTTTATTTCCTTCAAAACAAAGTGATAGCCGAGCATGGAAAACCTGCTTCTAATATCAAGGGAAGGGTCAGGGCTATGAACGGAGAATTTTCTGGTGGAACAGCAGCCTCATTAAGCGCCACTATGGCATCGCTAAAAGAAAAACCAGAATTATTTGCAGTGTTAGCAAATCCGTTTGCATTGTCTAATGGTTTTACAGGGCCTGAACAAGCTCCAGACTCTAAAGCAGTATTTGATGAAAAACTTGAGACTTGGGTTGCGCCATTTTTTATGGCTCCTATTAATACCAAGAATGTTCATAGATCCAATGTCTTAATGGATCATATGTATGGAGAAGATTTCTGTTACAACGAGATGTGGATTCAAGGACCAGGCGAAGAGGGCAAAGCTGCAGCAGAATTTGTTGGTAGCATGAACCCATTGGCTGATGCGCCAGCTCCCGGTGAAGGTCCTTCTAAAGAATCAAGAGACAATGGAAATTACGATGTTCTGTTTTGTGCAGACTTGCCAGATGGATCAACTATGCATGCTGCTGTTACCGGTGACATGGATCCAGGCTACGGCTCAACATCTAAGATGATTGCTGAAAGTGCAATCTGCTTGGTTAAAGAATGTCCTGATCTTGCTGGAGGTATCTATACTCCAGCACCAGCAATGGGGGAAAAACTCATTGCAAGACTTCAGGCAAATGCTGGATTAGATTTTAAATTAGAGAATTAGCTTTAAGCTGGAAGTGATTCAGAATTATTTATTATCATTTGTAATCAAGATACATTGCCTGAACATAGCCTTGTTAATCTGATCATTATTTAATTTTTGACCTTGAAGCCTGGTCCACATTGCAAAAGATAGGCTTGCATGGAATAAATGCCTAGATTCAGTATCGAAACTTAAAACCTCTGGAAGGATTTCTTCAGTTTTACTTTTAATAAGATCTTGATACATCAAATAATTTTTTCGTAAAAATTCGTACTTCCACATTTTAGAAACCGTCATAAACATAATTAACTTATGTTTTTCATAGCCTGCATTCATGTGACTGATTGTGGATTGGAGTCGAGCATCAAATGATGAAGAGGGATCGTACCTGACCTCAAAATCATAATCCTTGCTTAAGACGGCATCAACTGATTTGAAGAGGTTTTCCATTTCATCAAATTGTCTGAAAACAGTCCTTATTCCAACACCAGATTCATCAGCAACTTGTTGAGCGGTTGGCTCTAAATTCCCTGCTTTGAATAATTTAATGCAAGCATCTACAATAAGTTTTTGGCTGTTGATGCTTCGTAGATTTCTTCCATCTTTTTTTGTCATAATTAATTTAAATATATCTATTGACATAATTTATGTCAATAGATATTGTTAATCTGTGAATAGAGTAACTAAAATCTTAGGGGTTAAATACCCAATAATTCAAGCACCCATGGGATGGATTGCCAGAAGTCAGCTAGCTTCTGCTGTTTCAAATGCAGGAGGATTTGGTATCATCGAAACTTCTTCTGGAGAGACTGAAAATTGCAAAGCTGAGATTTTAGCTATGTCAAAACTCACAGACAAACCCTTTGGTGTGAACTTGCCTTTAATGTTCTTAAGAGACGAGAGCATGATTGAATTGGTATTAGAGCAGGGCATAAAATTTGTTACCACTTCTGCTGGCGATCCAGGGAAATACATTCATATTTTAAAAGATGCTGGAATTAATGTTTTTCATGCTGTGCCGAGTGTTGCTGGGGCCATTAAAGCTGCTGATGCTGGAGTTGACGGCTTAGTCATTGAAGGCACAGAAGGTGGAGGCTTTAAAAGCCCCGAGGAAGTTGGATTGATTGTATTAATACAGGCAATTAGAAAGCACACTGATCTTCCAATTATTGCTGCAGGCGGGATTGTTGATGGTGTTGGAATGGCCGCAGCATTTGCAGCTGGTGCTGAGGGAATTCAGATGGGAACTAGATTTGTTTCCTCGAAAGAAAGCCCAGTGCATGAGAATTTTAAAAATTCAATTCTTGATGCTAATGAGCAAGGGACTTGGATTTTAAATAAGAAATCTAAACCCTGTATTCGAGCTTTAAAAACTGAATTCACTCAAAAAATTCATGAAGTTGGCGTCATGGAAATGTCTGAAATGGGTCGAATTCAAGATCTTTATTTTGGTGGAGATATGAACGCAGCTCCAGCACTGACGGGACAATCAGCAGGTCTGATAGACGCAGTTAAGCCAGTTGCACAAATTATTGAAGAAACAATATCTGAGTTTAATGAAACGTGTCAAAAAATGTCTGCACAGAAATTCTAGCAATGAGAAGTCTTAACCCCATCCCCATTGGTGGAGTTCCTGCCTCTCCTTATACAAGAAAAATGATCTCATTAATGCGGTATCGCAGAATTCCCTATGTGATTGAATGGGGTGATCCTAGAGATCTTATTAGAAAGTTTAGCGTGGAAGAGCCTAAACCAGTATTGCTGCCTGTGATGATTTTTGAAGTTGACGGTAAACATAAAGCAATCACGGACTCGACTCCAATTATTCGCCATTTAGAAACTGAATTTACAGCTAGGGGCGTTATTCCATCAGATCCAAAATTAGCTTTTTTAAATTATGTGCTTGAGGATTTTGGTGATGAGTGGGTAACAAAATACATGTTTCATTATCGCTGGCATTTTAAAGATGACATAGAAAAAGCTGGAACCATATTGCCCTTATTGCATGGCATTACTCTGGATGATGATAGTCATGCAGCCTTTAAAAAGCATATCTCAGATTGGCAGACAAGTCGTTTGTGGGTGGTTGGCTCCAATGAGATAACAGCTCCAATTATTGAAGCCAGTTACAAAAGATTTCTTGGGCAACTCAACCATTGCCTGTCACAGCATCCTTTTTTATTTGGCAACCGTCCGTCATCTGCAGACTACGCTCTATTTGGCCAACTATCAGCATTAATAGGCTTTGATCCAACCTCAAGAGCTTTAGCGCATGAGATATCTCCTCGAGTTATTGCTTGGCAGGACCTTATGGAGGATTTAAGTGGTTTAGAGCCCAGTGAAAGTGACTGGGTTAACTTTGAAGGTGCGGAGCAAAATCTATCGAGTCTGTTCCAAGAAGTTGGCAAAGTATATTTACCCGCCTTATTAGCAAATTCACTCGCTGTTGCTCAAGAAGAGAAAACTTGGACCGCTGAAATTGATGGAGCTAAGTGGGAGCAAAGAAGTTTCCCTTATCAGGCAAAGTGTTTGAAATGGATCAACGATGAGTTTCAAGCTTTAAATGAAAGCGATCAGAAGCAAATCAAAGAATTTTTAACGAAAACAGGTTGTGGGGAACTGATTGCAGAGAAATGAAAATTTTAAGAACACCCGATGAAAGGTTTAGTAGTTTAGAGGAGTATCCATTTGAGCCCCATTACACCAATATTACAACTCATGATGGCGCAGATTTAAGAATTCATCACATCGATGAAGGACCAAAAGACGGCCCAATACTTCTAGCTATGCATGGCCAACCGGTTTGGAGTTATCTTTATGCAAGAATGATCCCATTCCTCGTTAAAGCCGGTATTAGGGTAATAGCACCAGATTTACCAGGATATGGTAAATCGGATAAGCCTGCAGCTCGAGAGGACTACAGCTATCAAAGACAAGTGGATTGGATGGGTGAATGGCTAAAAGAAAATGATTTTTCAAATTTAACTTTTTTTGGTCAGGATTGGGGAGGGCTTATAGGGCTGAGAATGGTCGCACAAGATCCTGATAGATTTCTGAAGATATCAATGGGAAATACTGGGTTGCCATATAACCCAGATGTCCCTCAGGAGGTTATAAACAAAGTCAAAGTTTTTAGAGAAAGTGATTTAACACTTACCCCAATGAGCATGCAAAAAGAAGTTAAGCAGATGGATGGAAAAAACCTTTCAAAAGATTCGTCTACTCCTTTTCATCCAGCATTAAAATTTATGTATTGGCAAAAATTTTGCTGGGATACTGAAAATTTACCAATAGGATTCATCAACTCAAGCATGATGGAAAAAAGATCTAAATTATCAATGATGGGACAATATCTTTTAGAAAATTTAGGCTTAGCAAAGATTTCACCATTTACCTCGAATCTAGTTAAAGCTTATGACGCACCTTTCCCAGATCCATCTTTTAAAATGGGTCCTCGAGCCATGCCCAGTCATGTCCCAATTCTTCCAGATGCATCTTTGGATGCACAAAGAGAGGCAAGAGAGTTTTTTAAAACTTCAACCAAACCGTTCTTAGCAGTGTTTGCTGGCGATGACCCTGTAACCAATAATATTGAAAAAGATGTTCTTAAAATGGCTCCAAATGCTAAAAGCGCTCCTCACATTGGAGGAGGGCATTTTTATCAATGGACTCGAGCAGAAGAACTGTCTGATATTCTTATATCTTTTATCAAGGAGTGACAATGATTGATTTTTATACTGCACCAACCCCTAATGGCCATAAGGTTTCCTGCACCCTCGAAGCTATGGGCTTAGCTTATGAAACCCACGTTATTAATTTATCCGAGAATGAGCAAAAGGAGCCTGATTTTCTTGCGATTAGTCCTAACGGAAGAATACCTGCAATTGTGGACAGGGATGCAAACAACCTAGCTATTTTTGAATCAGGAGCCATCATGATTTATCTTGCAGAAAAGACTGGCAAGCTCATGCCAACAGACTTAAATCAAAAAGCTAAAGTGTTGGAGTGGATGATGTTTCAGATGGGCGGCATTGGACCAATGATGGGTCAAGCAAATGTTTTTTTTCGGTATTTTCCAGAAAAAATTCAACCGGCTATTGATCGGTACCAAAATGAAGGCAGAAGACTGTTTGAAGTTCTTGATACTCATTTAGCTAAACAGGAGTGGCTTGCAACCGATTATTCAATTGCCGATATTGCAAATTGGTGTTGGGTTAGGACTCACAAATGGTCAGGAATCTCAGTTGAGGGGTTGGACCACCTTGATCGATGGATAAAAGCAATGTATGAGCAGCCTGGAATGGTTGAAGGCATTGCAGTTCCTATAAAAATTGAAAGCTTGCTTGATAACGATGAGAAAATGAAAGAATTTACAAAGAATGCCGAAAAAATGGTAAAAAAATAAATAGGAGAAAGCGATGCTAAAAGTACATTTTGTTGCAGGAACTAGAGCGGGACGAGTGGTCTGGCTTCTAGAGGAGTTAGGGCTTGAATATGAAGTAAATATTATGCCATTCACTAAAGAAGGCTTGAAATCTCCAGAGCATAGATCAAGACATGCTCTTGGAAGGGTTCCTGTTTTGGAAGATGGCGATATTTCAATTTTTGAGTCAGGCGCCATCATTGATTATGTTCTTGAGAGACATAAGAATGGAGGGTTGAAGCCCAATTCAGATGCCCCTGAATTTCCTTTTTACCTTCAGTGGTATCACTATTGCGAGGGCATGGTTATGCCTCCCATGAATCAAATTGTTGTTCAAACAATTTTATTGCCACCTGATAGAAGAGATGAAGTTGTATTAAATCAAGCCAAGAAATTACTATCCAAGGCACTTGCTCCAGTGAATGATGCGCTTGCCGGTAAAGATTATTTAATTGGAGATTTCTCTGCTGCAGATTTAATGCTTGGACATTCATGTTTTATGGCCAATAGACTGGGATGTGTGAGTGAGGAAATGCAAAATATCAAAGACTATGTTGCACGAATCAATGCAAGACCTGCCTTTCAAAAAGCCATTACGATGGGAGAATAATTATGGAGGTAAAAAACCATTTAAAACCTCATAAAACTCAGATTGAGGGATTTCTTGAGGGTGATACTGACACACCCATAACAATGCTGAATCTTTTAAAGTTTAAACAAAAAGCTGAATATGAGGATGGAAGAGAGACAGATCTTACTGGAAAAGAGGCCTATTCTATTTATGGTAAAGAAGTTGTAGAGCATCTTAAAAAAGTAGGAGCAAATTGGGTTTTATCTGGCAAAGTAAGTCGCCTCATGATTGGAGAGGCTGAAGATCTATGGGATAGCATTGCAATTGCTAGGTACCCAAGCCGAAAAGCCATGTTTGAGATGATCATGGACCCCGATTACTTAGAGAGCGAAAAACATAGATCGGCTGGTCTAGAAGGACAGTTAAATATCGAGCTTAAAGAAGACGAATTATTATGAAGAAATATTTTTTCTTTACCGCAATATTACTAATTGGATTTTTTCTTTTTTTCTTTGATGGAAATTCTAACAATAATGAGGAAAAGATTTTTAAGAATGCGGTGACCCCATCTCCAGTGCAAGTTGCAGGATTTGCATTAGGAGAAGATGTTCCATTTTTGGCAGTCAATCTTATCAAGTTTAAAGAAAAGGCAGAATATGCCGATGGAAGAGAAACTGATCTTACTGGAAGAGAGGCATATGCTATTTATACTGATGAGGTTATAGGGCATTTGGACAAAGTTGGCGCTGAACCAATATTTGGTGGAGAGGTTAATCGACTCATTCTTGGTGAGGTTGAAGAGCTCTGGGATGTTGTCGCAGTTGTAAGGTATCCCAGCAGAAAAGCTATGTTTAACATGGCTACAAGTGACGAGTACAGAGAAAGTGAAAAGCACAGGACAGCAGGCTTAGCCGGACAACTAAATATTGAAGTCACCGAGGATGGATTTAATTTTGAATAAACTCTTCCCTGAAAGTGCTAACAATGATTTTCGAGGATACAAGATTGCGCTTTGGGGGTTTATAGCTTTCACGCTTTTGATGACATGGCGATCAATAATTCACATGTTATTTGAGCAGTATGGGTTTCATGAAATAGCTAACTTCACAATGATTGCGGGCGACCCAGACCCCATGATTTTAATTTATAGATTTTTTTCATTATGGGGTTTTGCGCAACTAATTTTTTGCTTAGTTTGCTGGGTTGTTATATTTCGATACAGAGCACTCATTCCATTAATGTATTTGCTGTGGTTATTTGAGTGGAGCTTCAGAACTTTCGGTTATCCATTGATAAGAGAAGACATAGCTGTGCAAGGCATTTATACCGTTGGAGCAACTCCAGGGGCAGTTGGGGCTCCTTATATTACTTTTCTTTTAATAATACTTTTCAGTCTTTCACTAATAGAAAAAAAATAATCCAAAGGAAAAAATTATGAGTCAATTTCAAACTTTTAAATCTGATTTAACAAATTCAAGAATTGTAGATACTGATTCAGTTTCTATTCATGATGGTGAGATTGCAGTTAAGATTGAAAGCTTTGCTTTTACAGCTAATAACGTAACTTACGGTGTCGCCGGAGATACGATTGGTTATTGGAAATTTTTTCCAGCAGCACAAGATGAAAAGAATGAATGGGGTTGCATACCTATGTGGGGGTTTGCTGAAATCACCCATTCAAACATTGAAGATTTGAATGTTGGCGAGCGACTTTTTGGTTATTTTCCAGCTGCAGACTCATTAACTTTAAGTCCAATCAAAGTCTCTGATCAAAGTTTTAGTGATGGCAAAGAGCACCGTAAAGAACTCCCCCCTGTTTACAATAATTATGTGAGGCTTAATGGAGATCAAAATTATGATCCATCCATGGATGCAGTTAGAGCTCTTTTATTTCCACTTCATATTACGGCATTTTGTTTATGCGACTCTTTAGCTGAAGATTCATACCTTGGAGCATCTCAAGTAATTGTAGTTAGTGCTTCGAGTAAAACTGCCATTGGTCTGGCTCAAGGTTTAGCTGATACTGAAAATGCACCAAAAATAGTTGGCCTTACATCTCCATCAAACTCACAGTTTGTGGAAAACCTTGGCTGTTATGATGAGGTGATTTCTTACGATGAGCTCAGTAATGTAGATTATTCCTTGGGTTCTGTGATGGTTGATATGGCTGGTAATCGAGAAATTCTTGGAACTCTTCATGGGGAGTTGGGTGATAACATGCTCAAGTGCCTTACGGTGGGCATGACTCATTGGGATAATGAGACCACTGCAGAAGATGCTTTAGGTCAAGCAATGCTCAGAGATAGAACTGAATTCTTTTTTGCTCCAGCTCACATCCAAAAACGCATTGGAGACTGGGGGCGCGATGGCTATGCTGAAAAAACAAATTCGTTCATGACTGCCAGAGCAATACAAAGTAAAAATTGGATGCAAGTCAAAGAAATTCATGGTTTAGAAAATTTTACTAGCATCTATGAAGAAATGGTTGCAGGAAAGATCAATCCAAATGAAGGTATTATAGTTAATCTAAAAGATGCTTAAAAATTTACTTTATTTCTTAACAGTATTTTTAATTTCTGGATTTTTAATCTGGGAATACAAAGTAAATATTCTTATCTGGTCCATACCAAAGATAGCAAGCATCACCATGCCTGTTCAAGAAAACATTCCTACCTCATGGTCTAAAGGTCCAAAAGTTGCTAGCGAAGATGATAGACCAAACATAATTCTAATTCTTGCTGATGATATGGGTTATAACGATATATCTATGCATAACGGTGGAGCGGCTGATGGAACTCTTCAAACCCAAAACATTGACGCCTTAGCAAAAAACGGAATGTTGTTTTCAAGGGGTTATGCCGCTAATGCAACTTGTGCTCCCTCTAGAGCTTCAATAATGACTGGAAAATATCCAACTAGATTTGGATATGAATTTACTCCTGTTCCTGCTGCGGGGAGATTGATCATGAATTGGCTTGCCGAAGAAAGTGATACAGGGCTCAGAGCAAGAATTGATCAAGAAGTAGCTTCAAAAATCCCCCCATTTATGCAGCAAGGGATGCCTACCGAAGAAATAACTATTGCAGAGGTTTTGCGTGATTCAGGATATTACACAGCCCACATAGGAAAGTGGCATCTTGGTCATGCATATGGCATGGATCCCCTCAGTCAAGGCTTCCAGGATTCTTTGTCTATGGTTGGACCGCTATATTTACCTGAAGACCATCCAGATGTCGTAAATGCTAAGTTTGATACAAGAATCGATAAGATGATTTGGGGCATTGGTCAATATTCAGCGACGTTTAATAAAGGGGATTTATTTGCACCCGATAAGTACCTTACAGACTACTACACAGATGAAGCATTAAAGGTAATTGAAAATAATAAAAATAGACCTTTCTTTTTATATTTAAGTCATTGGGCAATTCATAACCCACTCCAAGCCCTAAGAAGTGATGTTGAGCAAATGAGCCATATGGAAGGTCATAATCTTCAGGTATATTCAGGAATGATAGCTGCGCTTGATAGGAGTGTTGGAAAAGTTGTCCAGAAATTAAAAGACCTAGATATACATGGTAAGACGCTAATTATATTTACCAGTGATAACGGTGGAGCAAACTACATTGAGCTAGATGATATTAATAAACCCTATAGAGGCTGGAAAATAAGTTTTTTTGAGGGTGGAATCAGAGTTCCATACATAGTTAGTTGGCCTGATGAAATCAATCCAGGACAAAATTCTAATGATGCTGTCCATCATTTTGATATTTTCTCTACAATCGCTGCAGCGGCGAGAATTAAATCTTCAAATGAAAATGAATTAGACGGAGTTAATTTAATACCCTATTTAAAAAATGAAAAAACTACCCAACCTCATCAAACTCTTTTTTGGCGATCCGGCAATCATCAATCCGTTCTACATGGAAAATGGAAATACATTATTAGCATAAAAGAAAATTTGCGCTGGTTATTTGATACTTCAGTAGATCCAGTAGAACAAAATAACATTATCAAAAATCATCCTGAAGAAGTTAGGTTGATTGAGGAGCTCTTAGTTCAATTTAACTCTGAACAAAAAGATCCCTTATTCCCAGCATCATATGAAGTCCCCGTCATGATTGATAAATATGATGGGCAGCAGTATGAAGAGGGAGATGAATACATTTATTGGTCAAATTAAAAGGAGAAAAAAATGAATAATGTCTTAAGAATAGTCGCAGGCCTTTTTGGGGTCTTATTTTTAATAAACGGACTGCAGTGGGTTATTGCTCCTGCAAGTATTGCAGCGCAATTAGGTATGCCCTTATTAGAAGGAGTTGGGCTGAGTACCCAAATTGGTGATATGGGAAGTTTCTTTATAACTGTAGGTGCTATGACACTAATTGGAGCCCTCACGCAAACTCGTCATTGGTTTTACGCGCCTTCAATGTTGTTGCTGGTAGCAGCTTTATATAGAACTCTTTCAGTTGCCTTGTACGGAGCACCATTTGTAATGTCAGCAATTGTTGTTGAGGTAGTTGTAGGTTTATTTTTAATTTTTGCTAGCTCAAGAATTGCAACCAAGGATTAATATTATGAAACTTCTTAAATATATATCAATTGCTGCTGCCATAGGCTTTATTTTGGTCTCTATTTTAACAAGAGTTCCCACTGTTCAAGATCGCATGATGTTTGGCTTTATTCAAAGCTTAGGAAGCTCAACTGCTGATTTAAATGATGATTCATTATCTGCTGTTGTGTGTGGTTCCCGATCTCCAATCCCGTCACCAGGAAGAGCGCAAACATGCATCTTAGTCAATGCAGGTGGGAATTATTATGTTGTTGATATTGGAGACGGCAGCGCAGCAAATCTCAATAATTGGAGGATAGATGCTAATAAGATTCGCGCTACGTTATTAACTCACCTTCACTCAGACCACATCTCAGATCTTGCAGATCTGCATCTAATGACATGGATTAATTCAGCACATACAAAACCTATGGATGTTTATGGCCCTGAAGGTGTTCAATTAGTTACTCAAGGTTTTGAGGATGCCTATCAGCTAGATTACCAGTATAGGTATGAGCATCATGGTGATGAGGTTGCTCCTATAGATATCGCTGGCTTTAACCCTCACCCAATTGATTTATCTAATCCTGTGATCATTAATGAGAATGGTTTGACGGTTACAGCTTTTAAGGTTCCTCATGATCCAGTTGAGCCAGCTTTAGGTTATAGATTCGATTATAAGGGACGTTCAATGGTTATAAGCGGAGATACAAGATATAGCAAGAATTTAATAACATTTTCTAAAGATGCAGATGTGCTGTTTCATGAGGCTCAAGCAAATCATCAATTAGATATTATGAAAGAGGCTTTAGCAGGCAATAAAGGGCTGGTGAAAGTGTTAGATGATATCGTGACTTACCATACAACTCCAATTGAAGCAGCTCAAGCAGCTAATTTGGCCAATGTTGATCACTTAATTTTTTATCATTTAACTCCAGCGCCTAGAAATAATTTAATGGAGAGAATGTTTTTTCGAGGAGTAAATGACATCAGGAAAGATTGGAGTGCAGCCAAAGATGGCACTATGGTTATTTTGCCATTAGACTCTGATGACATAATAATTACCGAGATAGATTAATGGATGTCAAAAACAAACGAGTTGTTGTCACTGGTGCAGCTAGCGGTATTGGTAAAGCTCTATGTGAAGCTTTTCACCAAGCCGAAGCCAAAACAGTTATTGCTGTAGACATGAATTTAGAGGGTGCTCAAGATACAGCTGATTCAGTCAATGGCATTGCTGTTCAAGCGAACGTTGGCAATGAAGAAGAAATTATTAATGTCATTCAAAAGGCAGATGAGCATGCTGGTGGCACAGATATTTTCTGTTCCAATGCTGGGATTGGAGGTGTACCAGGATTTTTTGAAGTAGGGGCATCAGATTGGCAGAATATTTGGGATGTAAATGTTCAATCTCATATCTTCGCAGCCAAACATGTACTTCCTCAAATGATTGAACGTGGAGAAGGCTATTTGGTCAATACTTCATCAGCAGCAGGGCTTCTAACTCAGTTAGGAGCGGCAGGCTACTCAGTCACTAAAGCGGCTGCAGTAAGTTTTGCTGAATGGATTAAGATTACCTACGGAGAAAAAGGAATCGGTGTCTCATGTTTATGTCCTCAGGCTGTAAGAACTGCCATGACAGCTCAGGGTCCAGGAGTGGCTGGTGTCGATGGGATGATGGAGCCAGATGTAGTTGCGCAAGAGGTTTTAAGGTGTATTGCAGAAGAGATATTTTTAATTCTTCCCCACACTGAAGTTGCTGAATATGTTTCGAGAAAAGGGAATGATAGAGATAGATGGATTTCAGGCATGCAAAGACTTCAGAAGCAATACGAAGATTTTTTAACCCCAGTGGACATGAAATAAATAGGAGAGATGATGAAAACAAAAATTACAGAATTATTTGGCATAGAGCATCCAATCATTCAAGGTGGAATGCATCATGTTGGCTTTGCAGAATTAGCTGCAGCAGTATCTAATGCTGGTGGGCTTGGAACCATCACAGGTTTAACTCAGGGCACTCCTGAGAAACTAGCTAATGAGATAGCTCGTTGTCAGGAGATGACAGACAAACCATTTGCAGTGAATCTAACCTTCTTGCCTTCACTGACTCCTCCTGATTATCCTGGCTTAGTGCAGGTTATTATTGATGCAGGAGTTCCTATCGTTGAAACAGCCGGCAGAAATCCAGCTGAGTACTTGCCTGCGCTTAAAGAAGCTGGCATTAAAGTGATTCATAAATGTACTTCAGTTAGACACTCTCTTAAAGCTCAATCTATTGGATGTGATGCGGTATCTGTCGATGGTTTTGAATGTGGCGGGCATCCAGGTGAGGATGATATACCTAATTTTATCCTGTTACCGCGTGCGGCAGATGAGCTAGAAATTCCTTTTGTTGCCTCTGGTGGCATGGCAGATGCAAGAAGTTTAGTTGCAGCTATGGCCCTTGGAGCGGAAGGTATAAACATGGGCACTAGATTTATTGCGACGCAAGATGCCCCAGTACATCAGAATGTAAAAGATGCAATTGTGAATGCTAGCGAATTAGATACTCGCCTAATTATGCGTTCTTTAACTAACACAGAGAGAGTATTAAACAACCATGCTGTTGAACGTCTCATGGAAAAAGAAAAAGCTCTTGGCGACAAGTTAAGATTTGAAGATATTGTTGATGAAGTGGCTGGGGTTTACCCAAAAATTATGCATGAGGGCACGATGGAAGTAGGAGCTTGGTCATGCGGCATGGTTGCAGGATTAGTTAGCGATATACCTACCGTTAAAGACTTAATTGACTCCATTATGACTGAGGCTGATAGCATTATTAATCAAAGGTTAAGTAACTTTTGATTCTCTTTTCTCAGCAACCTAAGGATCTATTCCATCAAGCTAGATTAGCCAAAGATAGATAAATATGTTGAAAGCTTTTAGAAATTTTATGAGTAGGCGAACGATGAGCGCCAAAATTAGAAATCAAGTTATGAAGACTTTTTCTAGTTATAAAATTTTAAAAGATGTCCGTAAAAAAGCTGAAGCTGCAAGACAGGATGAGAATAGACCTCATGAGATATTATATTTTCATAAGGTTGATGATCCATATTCTCATCTCACAATACACTCTATTGAAAAATTAAAATCTTCCTTTGATATTATTCTTAAACCAATTTTGGTTGGAGAAGAAAATCTTGAAGCTGTCCATGAACCTAGCTTATACAACACTTATTGTTTGCAAGATGTGAAACGAATAGCGCCTTTTTACAACATTGATTTTACGGCTGATAAATCTCCTGCAAAAGATATGATAGAAATAGCTAACTCAATTTTAACTTCAGTAAATGCCGAAGATTTCGGTGAGATAGCTATCCAAGTAAGTTGTGCTTTATGGAGTGGAGATGCTGCTGCGCTCGATGAATTATCCTCTACTTATTATGCAACTAAGGCTGAGGTAAAAGAGAATTTAAAGCAGGGCAATAAAACTAGAAATGCTAAAGGCTATTATTTTGGATCTGCATTTTATTACGAGAAAGAATTGTATTGGGGCGTGGATCGCTTACCTTATTTAGAGAAAAGACTGGTTGAGTTAGGAGTAAAACATCCTCAAGCCAGTAATTATGTATGCGCACCAGAATTGAAAGCCCCAAGACAACTAAAGTTAGATAAAAAAGTAAATTTGTATTACTACCCATCTTTAAATAGCCCATATACTTTTGTTAGCACTAAGAGAGTTCGACAAATCAGAGAAGATTATCCTGTACATCTAATTACCAAGCCTGTTTTGCCAATGCTGATGCGTATGATGAATATCCCAAATTATAAAGCTAAATATATTATCTCTGATGCTGCTAGAGAGGGACGTAAGCATGGTCATGAAATGAAATCTGTCTATTCTCCCATTGGAAAACCGGCTCGGAAGTCTTACTCACTCTTTCCAGTCATTAATGATGCGGGTAAGGGGTTTGAGTATATCGAAGGCTTGTTAAAAGCGTCTTTTCAAGATGGAATAAACATAGGCGATGAAAAATTTTTAGAAAACTTGGTTACTGAGCTTGAACTAGATTGGTCAATCATCAAAAAAGATTTAAATACCAAACATTGGAAAACAGTTTTAAATGATAATGTAGAGGATATGTATAGTGGAAATTGTTGGGGAGTTCCTAGTTTTAAAATTACTGATGAAGATGGAGGCAATCCTTTTTACGTTTGGGGACAGGATAGAATGTGGCTTTTGAAAGAAGAGATATTTAAACGTTTAGAGAGTTAATTATAAAAACTAAAAATAATTTGTTAGCAGTGTTTGCATTACTTATTGCATCATGCTCAGATGCAAATAACTCAAAAAATTCTAATTCCGCTTATCCAGGATTTCCATCATAGTGTGTGCCATTTCCAGTCCTGAGTTTTGGTTCTGTCCAGTTACAAAACGCTGCTGATCATCAACTGTTACATGAGTAGCAAATATATCTAGAAAAGCTGTTTTACTCTCAAAGGTAACGCCAGCTTTGCGCAGTTCTGTCTCTGGATGCTTAGGCGTAAATTCAATGCCGAGCTCACTTATCTGCTTATCAGTCACGCCTGTCATTCGGCGTCCAGCAATTAATAAATTTCCCTCATTATTTCGGGCATTAACCAGTCCAAGTACACCATGACAAACACCGCCGATAATTGGCTCTTTATCACTATAATAGGACTCGCTAACCTTGATGGCCAATGCTGGTGATTGCGCTAAATCGTATGCAGCACCCCAGCCGCCTGAGAGAAATATGATGTCGTACTGATTTACATCAACTGCTTCAATTGGAATAGAGTTTTTTACCTTAGCTTGTGCAATTGGATCATTGAGATAACGCTCATCCTCCGGTGTCTTAACCATAAAAAAAAAGCTTTCAGGATCTATTGGAAGCTCTCCACCCTGGATGCTGGCTATATCAACTTCCATGCCGCCATCTAAAAAAGTGTAATAAGGATGAGTCATCTCTGATCCAAAAACACCGGTAGGCTTTCCTTGGGTTTCACCTGGCTTTGATAGGACTGCATGGCTTGTAGTAATAACTAATGCACGTTTACCCGGTAAGTTTACTGATGAGCCCATATACTCTGGATGCAACCCACTTTTGTGCAAAATAGTAGGCAGGGATAATAGAAACACTCCGACTAGGGAGATTAATACAGCAAAGGTAGTAATTAGTTTTTTATTTTTCATTTGTATTAGCAATAAATTTTGAATTCTAGTCACAATAAACTAATGTCATATTATATGTCAATACTTTTAATGTTCTTTGGGACATGCTAATTTTTATAGTGAAAAAGGCCATACATTCCATTACAAAAAGATCCATCTGGTTCTTACTAAAGCGTCATTAGTTTAGACCTTGACTTAGAGTTAGCTATAACTGTTAGACTAACTCAGTAATTTATTTTGGGAGAAAAAAATGCCAGAGATGTCACTTTATGGATGGTTTCATACCGTCATGGGAATTATTGCTTTGTTAAGTGGTTTATATTCTTTAATTAGATATAAAGTTATTAGCTCAAAAAATACTTCTGCAAAAATTTTTTTAACCTGTACTTTAATTGCTGCATTGACCGCCTTAACCTTATATAAGCAAGGTGGATTTGGAGTGGGGCATATGTTGGCTGTTTTAACTTTATTAGCCTTGATAGTTGGAAGAATTAATGAGCAAGGATTGTTATTTGGATGGTTAACACCTTATTTTCAAGCAATCTGTTATACCTCTCTTTTCCTTTTTCATTCTATTCCAGCAATTACCGATGGTTTGCGACGCTTACCAGTGGACGATCCTATTATTACCACTTTAACTGATCCTCTTTTGATGAACTTTTACGCAGCCTTTTTCTTAATTTACATAGTGGTACTAGTTATGCAGATGATATGGGTTAGGAGGAATACTTAAAATGAGTTTATATACAATTTCTCAAGCTTCTGCAGAAGTAGATTTAACCCCATACACACTTCGATATTATGAAAAAGAAGGTTTACTTCCTGGGGTCAAAAAAGATTCTGCAGGCAGAAGAAATTATCAAGCCGACGACATCCAAAGAATAGGCTTTATCAAATGCCTGAAAGGCACCGGGATGTCTTTAAAGCAAATTAAAGAATATGGAGTTTTGTATGTGCAAGGCAAAAAAAAATTTAATGAAAGAAATGCCATGCTTCAGGCTCATAGAGAAAAAATATTGCTGGAGATTAAAACCCAAAAGAAATATTTAAAAATGGTTGAAGCAAAAATTGAGATGAAAATCTAAGAATGCATTTTTGCCTAGAATTTTATCTAGGGCCAGAGTCTTGAAACTTACAGGTGATACATTTAAAAAACACACTGCCAGCTAGCCCCTGGATCTAAAATAATGTTTAGTAGTATAGTCTTGCTATGAATACCATAAATCAATCCGAGGCTGGGCTGTGAGGAAGTTGCTGATTAGTCTTATTGTTATTGCTGTAGTGCTTTGGCTTCCTTATTTTATAAAAACCTATGGCTTGAAAACAATCTCTGAGGCTGACTTGCCTGATGTCGGAGGCTGGGCACAATTAGATCAGGGCAATCTTTATTATCGATGGTATGAACCAGAGATACCAAACAATGAAATTGTTGTATTAGTTCACGGATTCTCAACTCCACACTTTGTATGGAATCCTTTGATGAGTTTTTTAATGGATTCAGGTTACAAAGTCCTTGCCTATGATCACTTTGGAAGAGGTTTATCTGAAAAACCTGAAATATTATACGATCAAAACCTATTTGTTGATTCATTAAAGGGGTTGTTGGACCATCAAATGGTTTCCAAACCATTTCACATAGTTGGTTACTCCATGGGCGGTCCTGTTGTAGCTCATTACTCTAGAAAGTATCCTGAATCAGTTAAAAGCATGACATTGATTGCACCTGCAGGATTCATGATTGAAGACCCTACGGCTAATATGTGGACGATTAAACCATTGATTGGAGAGTGGTTTTGGAATCTTTTTGGTTCATTGGTGGTATTTCAAGACAACAAGTTAGATGGCTCGCCAGCAAGAAAAGATCCCCTGGCTCTTTCTAAATCAGATTTTATGGAGAAGGCTCGCTCTCAAATGCAATTCAAAGGTTTTATAGAGTCATTGCTATCAACCGTCCGTCATTTCAATCTTTTTAACGCAGAAGAAGTTTTTTTAGAAGTGGGACAGCTCAATATACCCACCTTAACCATTTGGGGGACTGAGGATGGCGTGGTTCCTTTTGCTGGCAGTGAGGGCCTGATGAAGAGTATTCCTCATTCACAGCTAATCATTATTGAGAGAGGCAAGCATGATATTACTTATGCAGAACCAACCAAGGTCGGCAGCGCCATTCGTGATTTTTTAAACCAGCAGCTTAAGACTGAAGCTTAGCAATACTTTTTTCTAGCATAAGTTTTTTATTTTCAGCTGTAGTGATTTTCCCTTTCTCTTTTTGAACTACGGCCTCTGGAGCCTTTGCAACAAATTGCTCATTCTCTAACTTTGAGCTAATAATTTTAATATCATTCTCAACGTTGCCTAGCTCTTTGCGGAGCCTTTCTAATTCTTCCTCTGGATCTATAAGGCCTGCCAAAGGAATGATAATTTTATAGTTAGTCATTGCTTTTTCAATAGACTCTTCATAATCATCAGTACTGAACTCAATCGCATCTAATTTTGCGATACCACAAACAATCTCTTCGAACTCTTGAATTAGCTTGACCATTGAGGGAGCAAGGTTGCCCGAAAGAACAAGGTGCAAAGTTTCATCCTTGATATTTGCATTCTCACTTCTAATCACCCTTAGTTCAGAAATAATATTAATCAATTCATCTACCCCATTATCTTTAGAGGTTGTTAGATTGGCAAAGCCAGCCTCTACAAGAAATTGACGCCCATCAAACCCCTTCAGAGCATTCATTTTTGCAAAGAGTTCCTCTGTAATAAATGGCATGAAAGGATGCAGTAATTTTAAAATATTTTCAAAATTCTTAAACAGATTGCCAATTAAGTCTGCGGTTACACTGGGATCAGTTGATTTCTGTATAGCAACTTTACTCAATTCAATATTCCAATCACAGAAATTTGACCAAACTAATTCATAAATTTCTGCGGCAGCTAAATCAAATCGATAGGTTTCTATGTGAGTTTTGCAGTTCAGCGAAGATTGAAATATTTTTTGTGACATCCAGTCCGACAGCGCATCGGCTTTATGCTCAGCTGGTTGATAGCTATGAGTTGCAGCTTGCATCTCTATAAATCTGAAGGCATTCCAGATTTTATTGCAAAAATTTCTATAACCTTTGATTCTTCCAATATCAAAATTAATATCTCTACCTGGAGAGGCAAGAGAGTAGTAGGTATATCGCAGCGCATCTGTTCCATAGCTATCTATGCCATCTGGAAATTGTTTTTTTGTTTGCTTGATAATTTTTTCTTTTAATTGAGGCTGCATCATTCCCTCAGTTCTTTTTTCTAGCAATGCTTCTAGAGATACCCCGTCAATTAAATCAATAGGATCTAAAATATTACCTTTAGATTTTGACATTTTTTGGCCATTTTCATCCTTGATTAATCCGGTAATGTATACCTCCTTAAAAGGTACTTCTTTCATAAGGTATTTGGTCATCATGATCATTCTGGCAACCCAGAAAAAAATAATATCGAAGCCAGTAACCAAAGCAGTTGTTGGATGAAAGAGTTCTAATTTCGATGTTTTTTCTGGCCAGCCCAGTGTGGCAAACGTCCATAGGCTCGAAGAGAACCAAGTATCCAGCACATCTTCTTCTTGGATTAGAGGGCCTGCTAGATTATTTTTTTCTCTCACATCTTCTTCTGAGTGCCCGGCAAAGGCTTGACCGTTTTCATCATACCAAATTGGAATTCTGTGACCCCACCAGAGCTGCCTACTAACACACCAGTCTTGTATGTTGTCCATCCACTGAAAGTAAGTCTTTTCCCAGTTTGCTGGAACAAAAGTTATTTCCTTTGTTTTAACAGCTTCAATAGCTGGTTTGGCCAAAGTCTTGGCATCTACATACCACTGGTCTGTTAGGAGTGGCTCAAGAACTTGATCTGATCGATCCCCATAAGGAAGGGTGCTTTCATATTCAGACTCTTTGATAAGATAATCATTTTCTTTAAGGTCACTTAGTAGTTCTGCTCGGGCATCAAAACGATCCATGCCATGAAATTTTTCTGGCGCAATGCCAATAATTTTTACAGCTTTACTTAGGATGGAAATTGGATCAAATTCTTTTTCTGTTCCCGTTCCGCATGAAGTTTCATCAATAAGATGCAAGCCATGCCTTTTACCCAATTCATAGTCATTAAAATCATGACCAGGAGTTATTTTTACAACCCCTGTTCCAAATTCTGGATCTACATAGTCGTCAGCAACAATTGGAATTAGGCGATTGCATAAAGGTATTTCAGCATTCTTGCCAATGAGGTGGGAAAATCTTTCATCACCAGGATTTACAGCAAGAGCCATGTCACCCAAAAGAGTCTCTGGTCTTGTAGTTGCCACCGTGACAAATTGATCAGAATCCTCTAATTGATATTTAATTTCCCAAATTTTTATTGTTAGATCTTTGTTAACCACTTCCAAATCAGATAAAGAGGTTTCGAGCACAGGATCCCAGTTCACCAGTCTCTTTCCTTGGTAGATCAAGCCATCTTCAAATAACTGAATAAATGCACTTTGAACAGCGTGCTGATATTCATCATCTAAGGTAAATCTTTCAGAGCTCCAATCTAAGCTGGAGCCTAGACGTCTTAATTGAGATGTTATTTTATTACCGGAGTATTTTTTCCAGTCCCATACCTCTTTTTCAAAAGCTTCTCTACCAATACTCTCCTTAGATTTTCCTTCAGCATTCAGACGTCTCTCAACCACCATCTCAGTAGCAATGCCCGCATGATCTGTGCCGACTTGCCATAAAGTATTTTTTCCAGACATGCGATGGTAACGAATAAGGCAATCCATGATGGCATTTTGAAAACCATGGCCCATGTGTAAAGTGCCAGTAACATTTGGCGGAGGAATAGCTAACGAATAAGACTCAGCGCCTTTACCGGGCTCAAAAAGACCAGAGGTTTCCCATTCTTGATAGAGTTTTTGCTCTATTTCTGAGGGATCGTAAGGCTTCTTATCCATTAACTATGTTAATAACAGTATTCAATACGGTTTATAAATTTCCTTTGATAATTAATTCGGCCAGCAAAGGGACCGGTCTGCCAGATCCACCTTTTTTTGCTCCCCCTGTCCATGCGCTTGCAGCGATATCCATGTGTGCCCATTTATATTCTTTTGTGAAATTTGATAGGAATGAAGCAGCAGTAATAGTGCCTGCCTCTCTACCTCCACCGATGTTCGCTAAGTCTGCAAAATTTGTCTTAGTACAGTGAGCATACTCTTCCCATAAAGGTAGTTGCCATGCTCTATCTCCAGATGCTTCGCCAGCAGCAAGAATTTTATCAGCTAAAGGTTGATCATTACCCATGACCCCTGTTGCAGGTGTTCCCAAGGCAACTACAACTGCCCCGGTTAAAGTTGCCATATCAATAACATGACTTGGTTTAAATTTTTTCACATAGGTTAAAGCATCACACAGAACCAGTCTGCCTTCAGCATCAGTATTTAAAATTTCAATGGTTTGGCCTGACATAGAAGTAACAACATCTCCAGGTTTTGTTGCTCTAGCTGAAGGCATGTTTTCAGCACAGACCAAAAGTCCGACAACATTGACTTTAGCCTTTAGCCTGGCAAGAGTTTGCATAATTCCAAACACTGATGCAGCGCCACACATATCCCATTTCATTTCATCCATAGCCGAACCAGGCTTAAGCGAAATACCACCTGTATCGAAAGTTATGCCTTTGCCCACAAGAACCAGTGGCTGCTTATCTTTGGCGCCACCTCTATATTCAATGGTCATCATTCTTGAAGGCTCATCACTGCCTTTGCCAACAGATAGATATGAACCCATTTTCAATCTCTCAAGATCTTTTTCATTGAGACTTGATATTTTAAGAGCAGGAAAATCTTTTTTAAGAGCTTTGGTTTTAGTCTCAATAATACGAGGAGTACAGTGATTTGCTGGAAGATCACCTAAGTGTTTCGTCGCATTCATGCCTTCGCCAACAGCATGTCCAAATTGAATTGATAATTTAACTGATTTCAATTGTGCAGGTGTTAATCCGGAAAATAACATAGTACCTTTCTTAACCGTAACTGGTTTTGCTGTTTTATTTTTAGTAGCGTTAAATGTATAAGCTGCTGCTTCAAAGGTTCTTGCTGCAATTTCAGACATCCAATTTAAATCTACTTTTTTCGGAGTAGCTGAACTCATCAAAAAAGCAAAGTCCTTAGATTTTGAAGATTTGATCATTCCCATGATCTCTTCAAAATGACGTATCACTAAAAAACTTGCCGCATCAACTTCTGGCTCTTTAATCAAAAGGATATTTTTAGCGCCAACTTTTACTGGAGCTGGTATAAAAAAAGATTTTCTAGTGCCGCTATTAATTTCATTAATTGACTCGATAATCATTGAACCTGTTGAGGATTTCAGATCTTTAAGCTCAGTGGCTGAACTTGTTTTCTTATTAACACTTATGATCAATAGATCGGTTTTAACCTTCAATATGTCTGCTGAATTAACGTTATTTGCTGTTAAGCTTGATAAGACTTTGTAAGTCATAAATCCATCTCCTAATAAAAATTACTGATAAGATAATTATTGTAATGCATCAAGATCGCTAAAGGCATGTATAAAAAAAATATTCTTGCAATCCATCTTAATACTCAAATATTTAAAGGATTTGGTGCAATTTTATTGATTTTGCTAGGCCTTATTTTTTCTTCACGTTTGGTGGGGTATTACGAGCAGGCTATATCGGGTGATATTAATCCTGATATTATTTTTTCAATTTTACTGCTGCGCCTTCCAGATTTCTTATCACTCCTCATTCCTTTTGCATTTTTTTTAAGCTTACTGTTATTAGTCTCTGAGCTCTATCAGTCTAATGGTATTTATGCGTATTTTTCAGCGGGAGTTTCTAGATTTAAGCTAATGAGATACCTCACTCCTTTTTTCTTATGCGTACTTATTATGTGCGCTGCTTTAAGTATGTTTGTTGGTCCTTATAGCAAAGTTCTATCCAAGAACTTAATAGCAGAACAGTCATTTGCGGATAGGCTAGCAACTTTAAAAACCAAGACCTTGATTGATTTAGATGATGGCAGTAGCTTTCTTTATTTTGATTCAATGACTAATTCCTTGATGGCTGACATCACATTTTTTACATCTAAGGATACTGCTTTTTCTCTCATCAAAGCAGAAATGCTAGAAGTATCAAATAGCAATAATCAAATGATCCTGGAGTTTTCAGATGGTTTTATTTACCCAAACTTAAATAGCCCCAATAATATTCAGATTGCTTTTAAAGATCTGTCTCATGCCATTGATCTTGAGAAGCCATCTTCTCAGGCATTCAGCCTTGTGAAGTTGCTAGATTTTAAAAATGCATCTAATTTTATTGAAAATCAATGGAATGCAAGTATTCCACTTATGCTGATTGGGCTGATGGTACTCGGCTTTGTGTTTGGGCGCTCTAGCCCAAGAGCAGGCAGGGAGGGTAGTGTGGTTACAGGAGTGTTGGTTTACATAATCTACTTAAGCCTGCTCGTAGCTTTCAGAGAGAGTTATACAGGGTCTTTTGATTTATTTTACATGGGTCTATGGCCTATTCATTTTGCAATACTCATCCCAAGCATCCTAATGTTTAACCTCGATGGCCGTTTTAAAATGAAAGCTTTTATGCCCCGTCAGCGCTTAAAAGCTATAGGGATAATTTTTTGTATTTTTATATTATTAATTTGGTTAAGCAAATAATGCAAAAAGAAAAATATATCTATGCGAAACATTTAATAGGGAAAAGTTTTACTACATCACTTTTCGTGTGGTTAACGATGGTGAGTCTTGATTTTGCTGTTTCTTTTGTCTCTGAGTTAGAGAATCTTTCAGATAGCCATAATTTTCTTTCATTGCTTATGACGACTCTGCTTGAGCAACCCCATAAAGGCTTGCAATATCTTGAGACTTCTATGCTCATAGGCACATTAATTGCTTTAACTCTTTTTAATCAGCAAGGTAATTTAATATTTCTTAGATCCTTGGGGTTTTCGCCTGCAAAAATTGTATTAATTTCAGGCATTGGGCCATTATTTCTTTCATTTTCTTTACTAGCCTTAGATGAGTTTGTATTCATTGATCTGACTAACAGTGTAGAGATTGATCAGCGAGCCTCAGGTGTATCTGAGTCTGATCAGAAAGCTTATGAATGGCAATTGAATGATCAGAATCTTATCGGGATTCAGGATCTTGGGACTGACGAGCTTGCTGGCGTGCAATTAATAGAATTTAATAAAGCAGGGTTAGTTATTAGAGCTGAACAATTTGCTGCTGGCAGCCTAGAGAATAATCAACTATCTCTTCAGCCTATAGCTGGTTCGTCTGCTGAGACAGAGATTTTTCCCTTTTATAAAACGCGCCCTTTAAATAAAAAAAGCTTAGAGAGAAGCTCTCTCCTGTCTCTGTTAGAGATTAAAAAAAGCTATACATCGCCAGAGGTTTTGAGCGAGTTGAGACTGATTCAATCAGCAGTCTATACTAAAATCTTTTTGCCTATCTCTGTTATTGGGATCATTTTTTTTGCTGGAAGCCTGATGTTTGGTTTGGTTCGCTCTGGAGGGATTGGCAGGCAAGTAATATTTGGAATTTTCTTTGGTCTAATTTTTGATTTAACAAAAGATCTTTTTGTGGCCTCTTTCTTGATCTATCAGTGGCCTATTATTTTAGCCCACACGCTTCCAATTCTTGGGCTAATCCTTGCTGGATGGATAGGCTACAGACGTCTTTAATCATCTACTTTTATTAATCTAGTTTTCGATAAAGTATCATTCACTGCTGCATTTTTTGAATTAACGTAGATTAAAAATAATGGTAAGCCCATCAAGGCAGCAATGCCACAGTTCACGACATAACGTAAAAAAGTTTGCAGCAAAGTAACTTCTTGACTGCTTGGATTAAGAGAAATAAGTTTAATTCTCCAGACTTGCATTCCAAGAGTTTGACCCCCTTTCATCCAAAAGAAAGCAAAAAATAGCCAACCACTTATAAAAGCCAAAATAGAGCCCAATGCCGGATGAAGCACTTGACCACCATTCAGCCAAAGTGCAATTGACCCCACAGTAAACCATACGCCTAGAAGCAAGAATAGATCATAGATGGAAGAAATCGTTCGTCGAAATGGTCCTATGTAGGGAGTTTTTTGTGTCATTCTGATATAGTATTTCTCATAAATCATAACTCAAGTGACATGAATACAAGTAATACTTTTTTTGGACATCCAATTGGATTAAGAACTTTATTTTTAACAGAAATGTGGGAGCGCATGTCCTACTACGGCATGAGAGCTCTTCTGGTCCTTTACATGACAGGTGCTGTGAGTGGCTTTAATCCTGGGTTAGGGTGGTCACAGGTAGATGCTCAAGCTATTTATGGCATTTATGTGGGAATGGTTTATTTTATGGTGGTTCCAGGAGGCTGGATTGCAGATAATATTTTAGGCCATCAAAAAGCAGTATTGATTGGAGCATTTATTATTGCGCTTGGACATTTCACCCTTGCCATGCCTATTGAGCAATCATTTTTTCTAGGCTTAACTTTTGTGGTCTTAGGCACAGGACTGTTAAAGGGTAACATCTCCACCATTGTTGGAGAGCTCTATAAAAACTTAGATGAAAAAAGAGATTCTGGTTACACCATTTTTTATATGTCTATCAATATAGGCTCGACCTTAGGTTTTCTTGTTTGCGCTTATCTTGGAGAAAAAATTGGATGGCATTGGGGCTTTGGTGCTGCTGGTATAGGAATGGCATTCGGAGTTATTCAGTTTATTAAGCATAGAAATTTACTTGGAGATGCTGGCATGCATCCAAATGAAATGTCAGATAAAAAGCGTTCTCGACTTTCAACATACATGTATGCATCTCTTGTGGGTATGTTTCTTGTGATTGGCGCAGGCTTGATGGGACTCATTACCGTTGATCCAAGGTTTTTCGCTGAAAAGTTTGCATACTTTCTTACAATTGTTGCTGGTGTTTATTTTGTGTATTTATTTTTATTTGCTGGGCTTACTGCAAGTGAGAGAAAGAATTTAATTTTATTATTTTTGTTATTTATTGGTGCAGCTGCATTCTGGGCAGGGTTTGATCAGTCTGCTGGATCATTAAATATCTTTGCAAGAGATTATACGGACCTTTCTGTTTTGGGTTTTGTTATCCCTGTTGGATGGCTGCAGTTCGCTAACCCTATGTTTGTTGTAATATTTGCACCAATATTTGCAGGGATATGGGCTTACTTGGCTCGAATAAATTTAAATCCAAACCTGCCAATTAAATTTGCAATTGGCTTGTTGTTTATGGCCTTGAGCTTTCTTGTAATGATCATCGCTGTTGACATTGCGCTTGAGTCATCTCCTGTTGGAATGCAATGGTTAGTTTTAACATACCTTTTTCAGACTTGGGGAGAGCTTGCTCTATCCCCAATTGGTTTATCAGCCTTTTCACGCTATGGACCTAAAAGATATATGGGTCAAATGTTTGGTTTGTGGTTCCTAGCCAGTGCAATTGGTGGGGTTATGGCTGGCTTGCTAGGTGGAGAAGCCTTGGACGGTGGTTTGGAAACCATCTCTCCGGTATTTAGTTTTATGATTCAATACTACCTAGTTATCGCGATAGTATTGATAGGGCTGTCATTTATTATTAAAGGCGCAAAAGAGAACGCTAATTAGCAGCAGCCTGTGTTTCAACCAGGATTTGATGATAAATTCTAGTTAAAAGCTCTAAGTCAGAGAGAGAGATTTTTTCATCTATTTGATGGATGGTTTGATTGATCGGACCAAGCTCAATTACTTCTGCGCCTGAGGGTGCTATCCACCGCCCATCTGAAGTTCCTCCACCGTTATCCACGATGGCTTCCTTTTGATTGACAGCCAATAAAGCACTCTGAATAATGTTGAGTAAATCTGTTTTTTTGGTTAGGTATGGATCTGCATTAAGCGTCCATTCAATCTCAAACGCACATTTAGATTTATTTAAAATTGAAATGACCCTTTGCTTGAGAGACTCATGTGATGACTCTGGAGAGAATCTAAAATTAAACAACATGTTTAAGTGACCTGGAACCACATTGGTTGCGCCAGTCCCAGATTCAATATTTGAAATTTGAAATGATGTGGGGTCGAAATATTTATTCCCTTGATCCCACTCTACCTCTCTAAGCTCAGAAATGACTGGACCAATCTCAAGAATTGGGCTGAGTACCTTTTTGGGATAAGCCACATGACCTTGTTTTCCCATGAGTTTTAAGCTTCCACTCAGCGAGCCTCTTCTGCCAACTCTGAGCACATCACCTACTTCTTTGGAGGAGCTTGCTTCACCCACAAGACAGTAATCTATGATCTCATTCTTTGCAGTCAAAGCATTGATCAAGGTATTAATTTTTCCATCTTGTGGTTCACCCTCTTCGTTACTGGTGAGCATGACCCATATTTGAAACTCTGGTTCTTGGCAGGCTGGTAAAAAAATTTTTAAAGCTTCAATAAAGGCGGCAACGCTTCCCTTCATATCTGCTGCGCCTCTTCCAATTAAATGGCCATCAATCACATTGGCTTCGAAGGGGTGCGAGGACCATTCTTCCTCTGGTCCCGATGGGACGACATCAGTATGACCAAGGTAGCAAAAAATTTTCCCTTTATTACCAAGCTTGGCTAGCAATGTCTCACAGTTTAATTCTTTAATTTTTTCTACATTGAAACCCAGAGATGCAAGTTCTGGTTCCAGGATATCAAAGCAGCCTCCATCATTTGGAGAGATTGATTTAATTCTAATAAGCGATTGAGCTAAATTTAAAGCTGACATAATTTATTGGTTATGATGCAGAACATCATTCAATTCAATTGATTTTATATTTACCCTTGCTTCAATCCCACCTGATAATGAGTTTCGAATAAACAGCAGGTTATCTTTATTTGATAATTGCTCAGCTTTTACAATCCCTTGAGACTTCATATTCTTATCAAATACCTCAACCTTACAGCTGCCAGTAAGATAGAGACCGGCCTCAACTATGCAATTGCTCCCTAAAGGTATGCCTAGCCCCGCATTCGCTCCCAAGAGCGAGTTTTCACCAACTGAGATCTTTACATGATTCCCGCCAGAAAGAGTGCCCATGGTGCTAGACCCACCACCTAAATCAGAGTTCTTGCCAACTATTACGCCAGCAGAAATTCTCCCTTCTATCATTGCAGCACCCAGCGTGCCTGCATTAAAATTTACAAAGCCCTCATGCATTACTGTAGTGCCTTCACTTAAGTAGGCGCCCAATCTCACTCTGCTCGTATCGGCAATTCTAACCCCCGGAGGTACGATGTAATCGGTTAACCTAGGAAATTTATCAATAGATGTTATTTCTAGTGAGCTACATGTTTTTTTAGACTCGAGAATTGCGAGATGAATGTCTTTAAGCTCTACCGGACCTGCATTTGTCCATGCAACATTAGGCAAAGTATTGAATAAGTTTTCTAGATTGAGGGTGTTAGGTTGAAAAAATTTATAGGAAAGCAGATGCAATTTTAAGTATGCTTCCTCAACATTGGATACCTTTTCATCCTCTAGTAGCCTGCATAGAATCAGCCTGACATTAGAGTCCAGGACATTGAGACTGGACAGGATGGCTTCATCTTTTAGATGGAGAGCATCAGGGTTCTGGATTTCCATCACTCCGCTCTCCATGAGCTGATTCCAAGACTCATATAGGTTAGAGGACTCCTGATCCCCATCTTTAAAGGCGATAATTGGATAAAAAACATCTAGTATTTTTCCTGAGGTGCCTATGTTGGCAAGGCCTAAGCCTATTAATGGCATTTGATTCATCTGCTTATTATATGGAGTCCGAGAATTAATTATAGGGTTTAAAGATTTTTTAGTTTTGCACTAACAATTCTTTCTTTATTTTGGCTAATCTGACTTCCATTATTGGCATCTACGACAATAAAATTATCTTCTACTTTTTCACCAAGAGTTGTGATTCGAGAGGAAATTACATTAATCCCGTGGTCAAAAAAAATATTTGCAACTTTAGAGAGAAGGGATGGTTGGTCTAGAGTTTCCAGGGTAATAAGGTTTGTTGAAGAATGGGTGTTTTTTGAAATCTCTACTCTGGTTGAGTATGTAAATACTTTTTTTGCATATTTAGGAGCTTGTATTTTTATGATGCCCTCATCCGATAATCTAGATTTTATTTTTTGCTGTATTCCTAATTTATCCCTCTTGGTTAAATTACTTCCAAGAACTTTGTGCCTACAAATAAAAGTGTTCATTGCAAATTGTCCATCATTTGTTGTGTGAATGTTCGCATCGATGGTTTCGAGCGATAAGCCTTCTAAGGCTTGAGCTGTTTTATAAAATAGTCCTAGCTGATTAGGCGTGAAGATAAACACCTCCAAGAAATTTTGTCGCTTATTAACATGCACGCTCCCAGCTCCCTCACGAGAGATCACTTGGGCTTGATAAGCTAATTGCTCAATCTGATATTTAGCAAAATATGTGCTGGGCAATTGCATCCAAATATTTTTTATCGCTGCAGTATCTTGATCATTAAAATCATTTAATGCTCTCCTTTTTCTTTCAGCCACGACAAAGGAGTCAGATTCATGCTCTTCACGATTGAGCCTTTTCCTAGAAGATAAAAATAATTGTTTCAATAAATCATGCTTCCAAGAGTTCCATAACGTTGGGTTGGTGCCTCGAATATCATTTATGGTTAGGATATAAATGTAATTCAACTTTTCTAGGCTATCTACTGTCTTGGTAAACTGTTCAATAGTTTCTGGGTCATGAATATCAGTTTTTTGTGAAATAGAAGACATAACCAAATGATTCTTGACTAGCCACTGCAGTAGCTCTATCTCATGCATGGGCAATTCTAGTCTCTTGCAAAATTTAGTAACTATTTTTGCCCCTATCTCCGAGTGATCTCCACCTTTGCCTTTACCTAAATCATGGAATATTCCAGCAAGATAAAGTAATTCTATTTTGGGTAACTTATTAATAAGCTCTCGCTCAATTTTCATTGCTGCATCAATATTTCCTATTTGCATTTGACGCATATTGCGAACTACCTTTAGGGTATGCTCATCCACGGTATATACATGAAACATGTCAAATTGCATCTGACCTTCGACTTCACCAAATTCAGGAATTAATAATCTCAAAATGCCCAATTGCTTTAATTTTTTCAGGATAGCTGACAGGCTATTTTGTGATCTAAGAATCTCTAAGAACTGATGTCCAGTTGATAAGGTTAAAAAATATTGAGGGTCAATTGTCGGTAATGCTCTTCGAATTCTTTGCATGGATATGCAATCTAAGCCATTAACATTTTTAAGACGTCCAATTTGCAAGAAGCTTTCTAAAATTAACCCCGGACGCTTGGCAAGATTGATATGTTTTTGAATTCCCAGCCTATCCTTAAAGAGATAAAAATTCTTGGTGTACGGCCTTTTAATGAGAGCATCCCGATCAGAATAGGCTTGAAAAACCATTTCATTAAAATCAGATAATTTAGATGCATGCTGAAAAAACATACACATAAACTTTTCGACAGCAGATGATTTTTTTGATGCTTTGAGTTGCGCTTTGGAGGCTAGCAAAAGCTGATTTTCAAAGCTTATACGATTTGAGTTTGCGTTTAAGTTGAGCGCAAAACGCATAGATTTAATATAGCAATATGATTCATCAATACTTTTTAAGTATTGTTTGTCAAATATATCCAGCCCTTCGGTAGCTTTGAAGTTCTTTACTTCAAAGCAATGCTCTAAAACCCATAATGCAGTTTGAAAATCTCTGAGACACCCTGGAGACTCCTTGAGATCTGGTTCCAGGCTAAACTCTGTCGAATCAAAAGATTGAAATCTCTCGAATTGCTCTATCTTTTTAGCTTTAAAAAATTTTGATTTATTCCAGCCTTTTACAATTTTTTGAAAATTATTTTGTAACTCTTTTTCTACTTCTGGTTGGCAATAAATAATTCTATGCGAGAGATGTGAAGTAAATTCCTTTAGGTCTACTTTTGTAATTTTATGAATTTCTCTAAGAGTTCGAACTGAATGACCCACCTTAACGTTTAGTGTCCAGAGCCAGGCAATAAAATCTTTTACCCCTTCAATTTTCTGACTTTTCTTAACCAACTGGATGATTGAAAGATCAAGATCAGAGCCAGGAAAAAGCTCATTTCGGCCATAGCCACCCAAGGCAATAATTGCAAAATCACTTTCAAGTGACAGCCTTTTAAACTCTTTTATGATCACTCGATCAAATTCTTTTGATCTAGCCTTTAAAAAACTCTGGATTAATTCAGGTCGCTCAAGAGTGAGATGGAATTGCTCCTCAAATTCTGAGTTAATGCTATCTAGATTGGAGCTCAAAAGGATTCTTCGCTGCGTTGAGTTAAAACCTCCACACCAGACGAGGTAACCGCAAGAGTGTGCTCCCATTGAGCTGAGTTTCTCCCATCCTTAGTTTCAACGGTCCATCCATCCGCCAGAACTTTGGTGTATTTTGTTCCCTGATTAATCATTGGCTCGATAGTAAAGCAAAGACCTTCTTCTAGCCTTAGACCTGAGCCAGCTTTACCATAATGCAAGACTTGAGGATCTTCGTGGTAAACCTGCCCAATGCCATGACCACAATAATCCTCTACCACCGAGTAATGATTCTGTGTTGCGTGCTCTTGAATCACAGCGCCAATATCCCCAAGGTAGGCTCCAGGCCTCACAAGATCAATTGCTTTGTATAGACATTCTTGTGTCACTCTCACTAATCTTTCATTGTGGGGTTGGGCTTTTCCCACTAAGAACATCTTTGAGGTATCTCCATGCCAGCCGTCTCTAATTACTGTGACATCAATGTTTAGGATATCGCCATCTTTTAAAACTTTATTTGCAGAGGGGATGCCGTGACATATCACTTGATTGACGCTGGAGCATATAGTTTTTTTAAAACCGTTGTATCCCACATTTGCAGGAATAGCTTTTTGCTCATTAACAATAAAATCATGACATAGCTTATCTAGATCTTCTGTGCTCATCCCGGGCACTACATGAGGGGTAATCATCTCCAGGACATCAGCAGCTAATCTGCCCGCAACTCTCATTTGGGTGATTTGGTCTTTAGTTTTTAAATTTATCTTCATTTTTGTTAAATAGTGATGGACGTTTTGACCTTGTCAATATAAAGTATCGTTTTAATGCCAGCGCACAATTTTAGCTCATTAAAACCCCACTTATCACAATTTATTGCTATCTTTTCTGTAATTTTTGAGGAGAGTTCTTTGTGACATTTCCTGCGCTCTTGGTACTGGAGGACGGCACTGTTTGCAAGGGCCTAGGCTTTGGCCACTCTACCGTATCTGTTGGAGAGATTGTTTTTAACACCTCTATGTCAGGCTATCAAGAAATTATTACTGATCCCTCATATGCCAAGCAAATAATTGCATTCACCCATCCTCATATCGGAAATACTGGAACTAATGATGAGGATAATGAATCTGATGGTATTTTTGCTTCAGGAGTAGTGATTAGAGATCTGCCAAAACATTATAGTAATTGGCGAGCTACCTCTTCTCTGGAAGAGTTTTTAGCCTCTAAAAAGACTATAGGTATAGCGAATATTGACACTCGCCAACTTACAGGGACATTGAGAGATCATGGCTCATTCAAGGCATGCATTCTCCCAGATAGTGAAGATGCTATTGCCATAGCTCATGACGCGCTGGATGGGTTTAATGGTCTTCAGGGATTAGATCTAGCAAAAGAAGTTAGCGTGAAAGAAAAGTACTCATGGGAAGAGGGCACATGGCCTGACTATAAAGATGTCTCTGACGGGATTTTGATTGTTGCTGTAGATTTTGGGGTTAAGAAAAATATTTTAAGGCTCCTTAGAAAGCATGTTGGAGAAGTTATAGTTGTAAACGCTCAAATTAGTTTTGATGAGTTGATGGCGTTGAAGCCAGACGGAGTGTTTTTATCTAATGGCCCAGGAGATCCAGAGCCGTGCGATTATGCGATTGAACTTATTCAAGAGTTACTCCATATTAATATGCCAGTCTTTGGTATTTGTCTTGGACATCAGCTGCTTGCATTATCCGGTGGTTGTAAAACTTATAAAATGAAATTTGGCCATCATGGTGCTAATCATCCAGTACAAGATGTTGACTCCAAAACTGTTTTTATTACCAGTCAAAATCATGGCTTTGCGGTTGAGGAGTCAAGCCTACCAGAGAATATAAAAACTACCCACCTGTCTTTATTTGATCAGAGCTTGCAAGGCATTGAGTTCACTGACAAGCCAGCTTTCGGCTTTCAAGGCCACCCAGAGGCAAGTCCAGGGCCCCATGAGCTAGAGGAATTATTCATAAAATTTAAATCTTTAATTCAATCAAATGCCAAAAAGAACTGACATTAAATCAATTTTAATTATTGGAGCGGGGCCTATTATTATTGGTCAGGCGTGTGAGTTTGATTACTCTGGAGCTCAAGCCTGCAAGGCTCTAAAAGCTGAGGGGTTTAGAGTAATTTTAGTAAATTCTAATCCTGCAACCATTATGACCGACCCATTGTTGGCAGATGCAACATACATAGAACCTATTCACTGGGAGTCCATTGCAAAAATTATAGAAAAAGAGAGGCCTGATGCTCTGTTGCCAACCATGGGTGGTCAAACAGGTCTTAATACAGCACTGACTTTAGCGAAAGAAGGAGTATTAAAAAAATACAACGTTGAGCTAATTGGAGCATCTCGCGAAGCCATTGATAAAGCAGAGGATCGTGAATTATTTGATAAAACTATGAAGGGAATAGGCCTCTCTACTCCAAATTCCGGTATTGCTCACTCAATGGAAGAGGCTATTGCAGTCCAAGAAAAGCTAGGATTCCCATGTATTATTCGGCCCTCGTTTACCCTAGGCGGTTCAGGCGGCGGCATTGCATATAATATTGAAGAATTTAAGGAGATATGTAAAAAAGGTTTAGATTTATCGCCCACCACCGAACTATTAATTGATGAATCACTGTTGGGGTGGAAGGAGTATGAATTAGAAGTTGTAAGAGACAAGAATGATAACTGCATTATTATTTGTTCAATTGAAAACCTTGATCCCATGGGCGTTCATACCGGAGACTCAATCACAGTTGCTCCTGCTCAGACCCTGACTGACAAAGAGTATCAAATTTTACGAGATCAATCGTTCCAGATTTTACGAGAAATTGGTGTAGAAACGGGTGGAAGCAATGTGCAGTTTGGGATTAATCCTGATAACGGAAGAGTGGTTGTTATTGAGATGAATCCTCGTGTGAGCCGTTCATCTGCTCTTGCCTCTAAGGCTACAGGATTTCCAATTGCAAAGGTTGCAGCGCTTTTGTCTGTTGGCTTTACTCTGGATGAGCTCAAGAACGATATCACTGGAGGTCTAACCCCAGCATCATTTGAACCATCCATTGATTACATTGTTACAAAAATCCCAAAATTTGCTTTTGAAAAATTTCCACAAGCTGATGCTAGATTGACTACTCAAATGAAGTCAGTTGGCGAAGTAATGGGTATCGGGAGAACCTTTCAAGAATCCTTTCAAAAAGCTGTTCAGAGTCTTGAGGAGGACCTCAATGGACTGGATAGCATTATTCAAGATAAAGAAGCAGAAAATTTAAGTGAAATACTACACTTTGAATTAACCTTTCCTGGTCCCAGGCGTATTTTATATGTAATTGATGCTTTGAGACTCGGATGGAACATCGACAAGGTATATGAGTTGACTGGCATTGATAGGTGGTTCCTTTTTCAGCTGCAAGAGCTGATTGAGGACGAGGATTGGCTGCAAGGTTTTGATCTTGAAGATCTAAGTTTTGAGAAAATGCTTGAACTAAAACAAAAAGGCTTTGCAGATCAAAGAATTGCAATTCTAACAAAATCCTCACCCAAGGATGTTCGTTTAAAAAGAAAAACATTAGGCATACTTCCATCCTATAAAAGAGTTGACACTTGCGCTGCAGAGTTTCAAACAGAAACCGCCTACATGTATTCAACCTACGAAGGGCAATGTGAGTCCAAGCCCTCAGCAAACAAAAAAGTAATAGTTTTAGGAAGTGGCCCTAACCGCATTGGTCAAGGCATAGAGTTTGATTACTGTTGTGTCCATGCCTCTTTTGCCCTTCAAGAGGAAGGCTATGAATCAATCATGATTAACTGTAATCCAGAGACAGTCTCAACAGACTATGACACCTCAGATCGTCTGTACTTTGAACCTATCACAGAAGAAAAGGTTTTAGATATTATTGATTTAGAGAAGCCTGAGGGAGTGATCATCCAATTTGGCGGACAAACTCCTTTAAAGCTTTCGGAAGTGCTTTTGGAGTATGGGGTCAAAATCCTTGGAACGGATGTGGATGCTATTGATCGATCAGAAGACAGAGAGCGTTTTCAGTCACTAGCAAGGAAATTAGAGCTTAAACAACCTTTAAATGAAACCGTCAAGAATGTTGAAGAGGCAATTTTAGCATCTAAGAAAATTGGTTTTCCAATCGTGGTTAGGCCCTCATATGTTTTAGGTGGCCGAGCAATGGAGTTAGTGCACACCCAAGAAGAACTAAAGAAATATCTACAAAACGCAGTCGATATTTCAGATCAAAAGCCCATATTGCTTGATGGATATTTAACGGACGCAATTGAGGTGGATGTAGATGTAATCTCAGATGGAACGCAGATTTGTATTGGTGGCATCTTGCAGCATATTGAGCAGGCAGGGATTCATTCTGGGGACTCTGCATGCTCTTTACCTCCTTATAGCCTCGCAGATGAGGTGATTCAAGAAATGGAAGTTCAAGCAAAAAAGATTGCTCAGGAGCTAAATGTGATTGGTTTAATGAATATCCAGTTTGCAGTTCAAGGAAATAGTGTCTTTATTATCGAGGTAAATCCCAGGGCCTCAAGAACTGTCCCATTTATTTCCAAGTGTATTGGGCAGTCCTTGGTCAAATCAGCAACCAAAGTCATGGTTGGTAGAAGCTTAAAAGATATTGGCTTTTCCAATGTGTTACCTGCCAATTACTTTTTTGTAAAAGAAGCAGTGCTCCCTTTTGATAAGTTTCCTTCTGTTGATCCTATCCTCGGGCCCGAAATGAAGTCGACTGGAGAAGTCATGGGCATTGGCTCTTCTTTTGGGGAAGCCTATGCTAAAGCTCAAAAAGCAGCAAATAAAATTATCCCAACTTCAGGATTAGCATTTATTAGCGTTAAAGAAGCTGATAAAAAATACCTCAAAGACCTCATTCCATTAATTTTGGAACAAGGTTTTTCACTTATAGCAACCAAGGGAACGGCAAAAATTATTCTCGATCTTGGTCACCCAGTCTCAGTAATTAACAAAGTATCAGAGGGTCGGCCTCACACTGTAGATGCCTTGCTTAATAACTCCATTAGCTTGCTTATTAACACAACAGAAGGGCGTCAGTCTATTGCAGACTCTGGCGCGATAAGACGCACGGCACTCCAGAAGAAAATTTTCTGTGTCACCACTATTTTTGGTGCCTTTGCTCTAATCGAAGCTCAAAGCAAAAACTCAGATAGTTGGGTTTATAATTCTTTGCAAGAAATTAATTAAGCCCCAGTATTTGATACAATCTTTACATGGATAAATTACCGATCACCAAAGCAGGAGAAATTACTCTATCTCAAGAGTTGCACAGACTCAAGACTCAAGACAGGATTGAAGTTTCTCAAGCGATCGCAGACGCTAGAGCTCATGGCGATCTCAAAGAAAATGCTGAATATCATGCTGCGAAAGAACAGCAGGGATTTATTGAGTCTAAAATTCAAGAAATAGAGCATGCTCTAGCAAATGCTCAGATTATTGATGTAAAAGAGATTCCAGAAACTGGCAGGGTTGTATTTGGCTCTACTATAAATCTTTATGATGTTAATAATGAAAGATCTATTACCTATAAGATCGTTGGAAATCTTGAATCCGACCCAAGCGCAGGACTCATATCTATTCAAACGCCAATTGCAATGGGTTTGATAGGAAAGAATGAGGGCGATGAGGTGACTATCACAACCCCCTCTGGAGAAATTCTCTTAGAAATTGAAAAAGTTAAACATCTTTAGTTAGCTTATGCATGCTGATTCCTGGGCAATAAAAGCTAAGCAGCAAGGCCTTAGGTCACGAGCAGTTTTTAAATTAGAAGAGATATTACAAAAAACCAAGGCACTTAAAAAAGGCACAAGCAATGTTCTTGATATTGGATCAGCCCCAGGGGGTTGGTCAGAGTTAATAAAAGCGCTGTCTCCTACCTCTCAAATCTTTGCCATTGATCTGCTGGAGATGAACTCAATTGAGGGAGTAAAATTTTTTCAAGAGGACATAATAAATATTGATCAAATAGAAGAAATTTTTTTGTTAAAAAATAAATTTGATCTTGTTATTTCCGATTTAGCCCCAAATTTAACAGGTATAAGGATGGTTGATGAAGAAAACATTTTTGAGTTAAATATATTGACACTTGAAACAGCTGGTAATTATCTTAAACAGGGCAATGGCTCTTTTATTATTAAAACTTTTCAAAATAGTCTTTTAAAAAAATTTCGATTACAAATGGAAAAGTCTTTTCAATTAGTTCAAACTTACAAGCCAGCTGCTTCTAAAAGCAAGTCTGGAGAAATTTATTTTTATGGAGCACACCCATTATGAATTCAGTTTTTAAAAACGCCTTGGTTTGGGTTGCACTCGGCTCAGCTTTAATTTTTATTTTTAATAACATTGATAACGCAGCATCTTCTCAGCGTCAAATGGTTTCATACAGTCAATTCAAGCAAGAAGTCCTATCAGACAATATTGCGTCCATCACCTACAAAGGCGACCAAATGACTATCTTTGGTGAGCGCTTGGATGGAAGTAAATTTGAAACTCGGCATCCCATATACAAGAGGGATGAAGCAGTTGATTCAGCGATTGAAGAGCATGGAGTAGTCACTATCTTTGAAACAGTCGAGCAGCCATCTATTTGGTCTCAACTTCTTGTTGGCGCATTTCCTATTTTGCTTCTTCTTGGAATATTTTTCTTTTTCATGAAGCAAATGCAGGGTGGAATGTCTGGAAGAGGTGGGCCGATGGCTTTTGGAAAAAGTAAGGCTAAATTAATGGAGGGTGGAAAGGTTACCACTACCTTTGAAGATGTGGCTGGATGTGAAGAAGCTAAGCAGGATGTCCAGGAGTTAGTAGATTTTCTTAGAGACCCTACCCGATTTCAAAAATTAGGCGGCAAGATTCCTCGAGGAGTATTAATGGTTGGGCCTCCAGGTACTGGTAAAACTCTTCTTGCTAGAGCCATTGCAGGAGAAGCCAAAGTTCCTTTTTTTTCAATCTCCGGATCAGATTTTGTAGAGATGTTTGTTGGTGTTGGAGCCTCGCGAGTTAGAGATATGTTTGAACAAGCGCAAAAAAACTCACCATGCATCATTTTTATAGACGAAATTGACGCTGTTGGACGCCATAGAGGCGCAGGAATGGGCGGTGGGCATGATGAGAGGGAGCAAACATTAAATCAATTGCTTGTGGAAATGGATGGGTTTGATGGCAATGAAGGCGTCATTGTTGTTGCTGCTACAAATAGGCCTGATGTTCTTGATCCAGCTCTTCTTCGTCCTGGACGATTTGATAGACAAGTTGTGGTTGATCTTCCAGATTTAAGGGGTAGAGAGCAAATCCTTAAAGTTCACATGAAAAAAGTTCCCTTATCAAAGGATGTAGATGCTCTAGTTATAGCTAGAGGTACTCCAGGTTTTTCTGGAGCAGATTTAGCAAATCTTATTAACGAAGCTGCATTATTTGCTGCAAGATATGGTGATAAAAAGATTGATCAGAATCACCTAGACCTTGCAAAAGATAAGATCATGATGGGGCCTGAGAGAAAGTCAATGATAATGACCGATGATCAAAAAAGAATCACCGCCTATCATGAATCAGGTCATGCAATAGTTGGTTTAATGGTTCCAGAGCATGATCCAGTTTACAAGGTCACAATTATTCCTCGCGGAAGAGCGCTAGGCGTCACTATGTTTTTACCAGAAGAAGACCGTTATATGCAGAGCAAGCAGTACCTCCATAGCCGAATCGCTGCCCTATTTGGCGGAAGGATTGCTGAAGAAATAATCAACGGCAAAGATGGAATCACCACTGGCGCCTCCAATGATATTGAAGTGGCAACAGGCATTGCTACAAATATGGTAACTAAATGGGGTTTATCTGATTTAGGCCCTTTAAAATATGGTGAAGATGATTCTAGCCCTTTTTTAGGTCGCTCAGCTTCCATGGCCCCTAAAGGCATCAGCGGCGAGACCTCTAATCTCATAGACACAGAGGTTAGAAAAATTATAAATACTAACTATAAAGCAGCTGAAAAAATTCTTAAAGATAATTTAGATAAACTCCATACCATGGCAGAAACATTGTTAATGTACGAGACAATTGATGCCGATCAAATTGACGACATCATGGCAGGCGCAAAACCAAGAGCTCCAAAAGACTGGGATGAGCCCAAGGCTCCCAAAGCTAAGCGCACAAAGAAAACTTCGATCAAAGGTCCTGCTGAAGAGTTATAATTCTTTGATGAATATTAAATTTGGTACTGATGGAATACGAGGCCCTGTAGAATCCACGATTACCCCAGAGGTATGCCTAAGAATTGGCCATGCTGCAGGAATCGTTTTGAAAGAAATGGGGTGGGGCACTGTATTGATTGGAAAAGATACCAGAGTTTCAGGCTATATGCTTGAATCAGCGCTCCAAGCTGGCTTTATAGCTGCTGGAGTGAATGTTAGACTGCTGGGCCCACTTCCAACACCAGGAGTAGCCTACCTCACCAAATCTCTTAGAAATCAATTTGGTCTTGTTATCAGTGCTTCGCATAATGATTATCTTGATAATGGCATCAAGCTTTTTTCAGGAAGTGGAGAGAAAATATCCAGAGAAGCAGAAAAAAAAATTGAAAAACTTTTAACTGGAGATTTAAAACCTGTGCCTACGGCTGAGCTTGGAAAGGCTAGAAGGTTTGATGAGTCAGGTGATAGATACATTGAATTTTGTAAATCTACAGTGCCACCAGAAGTATCTTTTGAGTCACTCAGGATAGTCTTAGACTGTGCTCATGGCGCTTGTTACAAGGTCAGCCCATCAGTTTTAGAGGAGCTCGGAGCAGAAGTCATTCCCTTGGGCACCAGCCCTGATGGATTTAATATCAATCGAGATTGCGGTTCTACTAACCCCACAGCAGCGCAAGAAGAAGTCATCAGGCAGAGAGCAGATTTTGGCATTGCATTAGATGGGGATGGTGACAGAGTGGTCATTATTGATAAGAACGGAACAGTATTAGATGGTGATGACATTATGTATATTCTAGCCTTCGCCAATCCTAATAGAACAGGCCCTTGGTCTGGTTTGGTTGGTACTCTGATGAGTAATTTAGGTTTCGAAGATGGCATTAAGAAGCTTGGCTATCAGTTTAAACGAGCAGATGTGGGTGACAAGCACGTTAGTCAAATGCTTCAAAAGGAAGGCTGGCTTTTGGGTGGAGAGCCCTCAGGCCATATCATCTGCAGAGATTTAGTGAGCACAGGAGATGGAACCATTGCGGCCCTAAAGGTGATCTCTTCTTTGCTAATGCTAGAAAGAGATCCTGCTGATATTTTGAGCAACTACTCTAAAATGCCACAAGTTAACATTAATGTAGGCGTCCAAAATAAAGATATTCTTTCCGATGCTCACATCCAAAAAGCGATTAAAGAAATTGAATCTGATTTAACTGTAGGCAGGGTTTTAGTGAGGCCATCAGGCACGGAAAATAAAATTAGAGTCATGGTTGAATCTGACAGCGAGCCAACAGCACAAAAATATGCTGAAGATATAGCCAGCATGTTTGCCGGTTAAAATATGGGCTTAAGACTTTTAGCAAACTGGAAGTTGAATGGCTCCCAAGATTTTTATCAGACCTGGTTTCAAGAATTCAATCAAAATTATCATGGCTCAAGACATGATATTCTAGGCCTTGCCCCTCCCTCAATTTTTTTAAATGCGATCGCTAAATACTCTATTAATCCAGGTATTGCTGTGGGCGCTCAGAATATCGATTGGTTGTCTTTTGGCGAGAGAACCGGAGAGATATCATCAGAGATGGTAAAAGATGTTGGCGGTCTATTTGCAATTATCGGGCATTCAGAGAGAAGAACACACTTTGGTGAAACAAATGCTGAGATTTCTGCAAAGCTTGATCTTGCAAGTCAAGCATCACTAGATCCTATTCTGTGTATTGGAGAATCTGTAGAGGACCGAGCAAGCCATAAAACTAAAAGTATTTTAGAGCAGCAAGTGGTTCGAGCGCTAGATGGTTGCTCTTCACTAAATACTTTAACTATTGCATATGAACCAGTTTGGGCAATTGGCAGTGGCATTACACCGGAGCCTCAAGAGATCAATTCAATTCATGAAATGATTAAAGATGTAGTACAATCTCGTTTTTCTAGTATTGACCTTCAAGCCGTTCTTTACGGCGGAAGTGTTAACTTGAAAAATTCTCAATTAATTTTTAGAGAAAAAGAAATTGATGGAGCTTTGGTGGGAGGCGCTTCACTTTGTGGTGAAGATTTTGCCGAAATAGCAAATATCTTTAATGGTTTAAAGGGGTTAGAAAAATTATGATTATTACAACAATAAAAATTGCATGCATTGTCCTAGCGATTATTTTAATTATCTTAGTGATTTTGCAACAAGGCAAAGGCTCTGATCTTGGATCAGCTTTTGGTGGCGGATCTTCAAACTCCATGTTTGGAGCTGTCGGACCCTCTAATTTTTTAGGGAAGCTTACTGGGTTGATTGCCGCATTATTTCTTGGTCTTAATTTAGCTCAAGCTGTTTTATTAAAAAATGCAAATACAGAAACATTATTTAGCGATGAAGAGATTCAAGAGGCAAAAAAAGTAGTTGAAATTCCTGTTGAGTAACTCACGATAGTTTAAAAAGTTTAGCTGCATGCATGCTCAGCAAAGTCATGGCACCCATTATTACTAGTAATTCTGCAGTAATATCTGTAAAAAAAAACGATAACCCAAGCAGTAGCCCGCCTCCAATTAAGCGTTTTGATTGCAATCCTGCGAACTGAATATTCATCTTAGAATTCTCTCTAAGAATTTTCTTAGATGTATTATTGATTTTTATTTGAGATAAACACGCTAGCAAAAAACCACTGAGAATCAATAGTGCATGATTACCAGGCTCTTCAAATAAATTTATCAAGTAGATGTTAGGACTCATAATGCCTGCGAATACCAGTATTACTAAAACACAATGTAAGAAGCAGATAAAAGAAACTGATAATCCTAGTGTGTTAAGAGCCAGAGATAGTTTCTTCATTGTTACATTATAACATAACAATGACTTAAATTATGATGGTGCCGAAAGCGGGACTTGAACCCGCACGAGCTTTCGCTCACTAACCCCTCAAGCTAGCGTGTCTACCAATTCCACCACTTCGGCAAAGAAAAATGATTATATCAAGATATTTTTTTAATGCTTAAATAAATTTAAATAGACTTGACCTTCAGTGCATGCTTTCTATACACTCTATTTCTCTGCGATGCGGGGTGGAGCAGTCTGGTAGCTCGTCGGGCTCATAACCCGAAGGTCGTTGGTTCAAATCCAGCCCCCGCTACCAGTTAGAGAAATACGTACTGGGGCATTAGCCCCTTTTTTATTTGTAAAGCAATGAGAATAGAAGAGATAGAAAATGCAATTGAACCTGTGGTTATAAGTCATGGATGCGAGCTATGGGGCATTGATTTACTGAGGGGTAAAAGAAGGCCCACTATTAGGGTCTACATTGATGCTATCGCTGGCGCTACAATTGAGGATTGTGAGAAGATTGCTCAAGATCTTAATTATGAATTAGCTTTAAATGATTCATTTATTGATCAAGACTATGTATTGGAAGTATCAACACCCGGTATAGACAGAAAGTTTTTTAAGGCAGCGCAGCTAACATCCTTCATCGATGAAGAATTTAATTTAAAACTCAGGGAAACAATGAATGGAAGAAAAAGCGTGATTGCAAAATTACTGAACGTTGAAAATAATGACATTATTTTTAAGTGCGATGATGAGCAATTAAACTTAAATTTTTTGGATTTAGACTTATGCAGGTTAAAACCTAATTTTGATGAACTTATGAGAGGAAATAAATAATGGAAAGTATTGAGATATTAGCAGTTGTTGAATCTGTTTCTAACGAAAAAGGAATTGATGAAGGAATTATATTTGGCGCTCTAGAGACGGCTATTGCCACTGCCTCACTTCGCCATTTTCATGAAGATGCAGACATTACAGTATCTATCGATAGAGTTTCTGGAGAATATTCAACCCATAGGCATTGGGCTGTTGCAGAAGAGTTAATGGAGGACTTTCACAAAGAAACTCACATCACGGAAACTGACTCTAAAATGACACTCGGAGAGACATACTCATTAGACGTAGACAATGTAGTCTTCGGAAGAATTGAGGCTCAGGCTGCTCGCCAGGTCATGATGCAGAAAGTTAGAGAAGCTGAGAGAGACAATATTGTCGCAATGTTTACCTCTCAAAATAATTCTCTAATGAACGGGACTGTTAAACGAGTAACAAGAGACAATATTATTGTTGATATAGGGAATGATATAGAAGCCATCCTTCCAAGAAGCCAGCTGCTCCCAGGAGAAATATATAAAATTAAAGATCGAATGAGAGCAATTCTGCAAATCCAAGAGATTGAAGGAAGAGGCTCCCAGTTAATGCTAAGTCGAACCTGTCCAGAAATGGTAACAGAGCTTTTTAGAATAGAAGTTCCTGAGATTAATGAGGATATTATTGAGATCAGAGGTATCGCCAGAGATGCAGGCTCCAGATCTAAGATTACAGTTAAAACAAACGATGGAAGAATAGATCCAGTGGGTGCTTGCGTTGGCATGAGGGGATCAAGAGTTCAATCTGTTTCGGGTGAGTTAGGGAATGAGAGGATAGACATTATTATTTACGATGATAATCCAGCACAAATGGTCATTAACGCCCTTGCTCCTGCTAAAGTTGAATCTATTGTGATGGATGAGGATTCTAGATCAATGGAGCTTGCAGTGAATGAAGAAAATTTAGCTCTTGCCATTGGCTCACGAGGTCAAAATATTCGTCTTGCATCCAGACTAGTTGGCTGGGAGTTAAATATTATTAGCAGCAATGAAGCAGAGGCAAAAGAAAGGGTTATTGAAGCGGAATTTCAAGCCAAGTTAATGGAGAATCTCAGCATTAATGAAGCTGAAGCAGAGGGATTAATCAGAGGAGGGTTTTTAACTTTTGACGATATTGCCTATGCCGATGATTCAAAATTAATTACTGCTCTTGGGCTAGAAGAGGCTCGAGTAGAAGAAATTAAAGCAGCAGCAGCTGATGCTGCGCTGATGGAAGCAATGGGTGAGATCACTCAAGAGGAATCCAACCTAGAATCTTTAACTGAACTAGGTTTTAGTGAAGAAGAGGTAGATATTTTGGTTTCTAAGTCTTTAAAAAGTATGGATGATATTGCAGAGCTTGCAGTCGATGAATTGCAAGAAGTACTTGAGATTACAGAAAAGAAAGCTGCAGATATTATTATGAAAGCTCGTGAGAGTTGGTTTAACTAAAAAAGGAAAGTACATTGGCATTAACAGTTAAAGATTTCGCAAAAATTCTAAAGATTAAAGATGAAGCTCTGTTGGAGAGAATGAAGGCAGCAGGCCTGTCTCATACCAAAGCATCAGATGAAATCATGCCATCTGATAAATTAGCTATTTTGAAATCTTTAAAAGATAGAAAGTCTGGCTCCAGTCAATCCGTCACCTCATCATCCAGTAGTGGTGGTGTCACAGTTAAATCTAAGGGCACTGTCTCTCAGCCGACAGGACCTGCATCAATTCAAGCAGAAGGGATGACTGACAATATTGAAACAAAAAGACAGGCAGCCGCTGAGAATTTAAAAGAGCAACAGAAAAAACGTGAAGATCAGATTAAAGAAGCTATTCGCTTAAAACAAGAGCAACAGCAAGCAGCCAAAAAAACTCAACAAAAATTTCAAGCTCCAGACAGATCTCAGCCTCGAGTGAATATTAAGGATCAGCTTTCAAGAGCAGCGAATGAGTATTCACGTAAAGAAAAAAGCTTTAACAATGAAGATTCAGCTCATCAGTTTGCAAAACCAGCTGAATTTATTAAGCGAGATGTTGAAGTTCCAGAAATGATTCAGGTTGGAGAGCTTGCGAAACTTATGTTCATTAAAGGAGGAGAAGTCGTTAAGACTCTTATGAGCCTCGGGGTTGCAGCAACGATAAATGATTCAATAGACCAGGAAACTGGCATCTTGGTTGCAGAAGAATTAGGACATAACGGTATTCCCTTAAATGATTCATCCGTGGAAGATGAAATCCTTGGTAGTATTGAATACAAAGATACACCAAAATTAAGAGCTCCTGTTGTGACTGTTATGGGTCACGTTGACCATGGTAAAACTACATTACTGGACTTTATTCGGAAGACCAAAGTTGTGGATGGCGAGGCAGGTGGCATTACCCAGCATATTGGCGCTTATCAAGTACCTGTGGGTAGCTCTGTCATTACATTTATTGATACCCCTGGTCACGCAGCCTTCTCCTCTATGAGAGCAAGAGGTGCAAACACTACTGATATTGTCATACTTGTTGTGGCTGCAAATGATGGCGTTATGCCTCAGACAGAAGAAGCGATTAACCATGCGAAGGCTGCAGGCGTTTCTATTGTTGTTGCAATTAATAAGATGGATTTACAGGGTGCCGATGTAGAGAGAATCAAAGGAGATTTAGCAGCCAAGGATCTAACACCGGAAGATTGGGGTGGAAATATTCAAATGATCCCTGTTTCTGCATTGAAAGGGGATGGTGTAGATAAACTATTAGAGGCAGTGGTTCTTGAGTCAGAGTTATTAGAGCTGAAAGCACATTATGACGGACAAGCTCAAGGGGTTGTGATTGAATCAGAACTTGATAAGTTTAGAGGCCCTGTGGCGACTCTACTAATTCAAAGCGGAACACTCAAGCTAGGAGATATGGTTGTATGTGGCGCGTCAATTGGAAAGGTCAAGAGCATCATAGGCTCTGATACCTCTAAGCTAAAAACTGCAGAACCTTCATTTGCTGTAGAAATTCTTGGTTTAAATAGTGTTCCAAATGCAGGAGAGACATTTCAAGTTGTTAAAAACGATAAAGAGGCACGAGAAATTGCAGCCTTTAGAGAGAACAAGCTAAAGGATAGAAAAGTCTTAAAACAGAGAGATGAAAGCCTAGGTAATATTTTTGAATCAATGGGCCAATCTAACAAAAAAATTCTTAATGTAATTTTAAAATCAGATGTTGCTGGAACCTCCGAGGCCATTGTTGCTTCATTGAATGATATTGGTAACATTGATGCATCTATTAAAGTTGTTGCATCGGGAGTCGGCGGAATCACAGAATCAGATGCTAATTTAGCTATTGCCACAGAGTCTATGATCCTAGGTTTCAATGTAAGATCAGATAATTCGGCTAAAAAAATAGTAGAAAGCGAAGACATTATTCTTTCGTATCACAGTATTATTTATGAATTAATTGATGAAGTGAAAGCAAGGTTAAGTGGCCTGCTTGATCCCATCATCCGAGAGGAGATTGTTGGCACAGCAGAGGTTCTAGAGGTATTTAATTCTCCAAAATTTGGTCAAGTTGCTGGTTGCATGGTCATCGAGGGCTCGATCTTTAAAAGCAAGCCAGTTCGCGTACTAAGAGATGATGTTGTGATCCACCAAGGCGAATTAGATTCGCTCAGAAGATTCAAGGATGATGTCAGTGAAGTGAAGAGCGGAACAGAATGCGGTATTGGAATTAAAAATTATAAAGATATTCGTCCTGGCGATAAAGTAGAAGTCTTTGATAGGAAAGAAGAAGCTCAAACTATTTGACACAATGTCATCATCAAGAATTCCTAAGGTAGAAGATTTTTTAAAGAAAGAGATATCTCAACTTATCTCAGCTCAAGTCCAAGATCAACGCTTTAAACTACTTAATATTGTTGATGTAAAGGCTTCGGCTGATCTTGGAGTTGCAACTGTGTTCTTCACAATTATCAATGGAGATAAGTTACAAGCTCCAGATAAAAAATCGCTAGATAAATTCGCATCTATGATCAGATCTAAATTATCAAAATTTATGAAAATTAGAAGAGTCCCAAAGCTAATTTTTAAATATGATGAAAGTCTAGAAAGATACAACAATATTGACTCCCTTTTGAGCTCCCTAAGTGACTAACGGATTTATATTAGTTAACAAAGATAGTGGCATAACCTCATCGAGGGTTGTTCAGGCGGTAAAGAAAAAATTTCAATTCAAAAAAGTTGGCCATCTTGGAACTCTAGACCCCATGGCGACTGGGCTACTAATATTAGCTATTAACCGAGGCACTAAATTTTCTTCTCTTTTGTTGGATAGCCATAAATCTTATGCAGCAGAGATCACCTTGGGTGAGCAGACTGACACTGATGATGCTGAGGGAGAGGTGCTCTTTACTAAATCAGTTACTAGCGCGCATGACGAAGTGAAAAAAGAGCTTTTATCTTTTCTAGGGAGTAACTTGCAACACCCACCAATTTATTCAGCATTAAAAGTAAAGGGCAAGCCAATGTATAAATATGCTCGTGCAGGGATTGTCGTGGAAAAAGCTCCTCGCATGATTACAATTGAAAGCATAAAAAATATTTCAATTAACTTGCCGATAGTTTCATTTGATATTGTGTGCTCAAAAGGAACTTATATTCGCTCAATTGCTCGTGATTTAGGCGCTCAACTTGATTGTGGTGGACATTTATCAGGGTTAACTAGGCTCACCCAACAAGACTTCTCCCTGTCTGATGCTAAGACCATAGATAAAATAACTGAGAAAGATATTATCCAGCTTTCAGATGCATTCAATCACCTAGACTCATTGCACATCCCAGAGACGCAATTAAAAAGCTTTACTAACGGGTCTGCTATTGACTTGCAAGTCGCGCATGATGACTTGATTAAAGTCTATAGTCCATCAGGAGAATTTATTGCTCTAGGCCGCATGACTCCAGCAGGCTTTAGGCACGAATACCTTGTTTAAAACCTGAATTAGTAATAAGCTACATCATCTCAAACTTTAGATATGCAAGGTTTGGGTGTTTTTATGAGCATATCCAAGGAGAAAAACATGGCTTTATTAAAAGAAGAAAAGAATAAAATTGTTAAAGAATTCCAGAACAGCGATGCTGATACTGGCTCATCAGAAGTGCAGATTGCTCTTTTGACTGAGAACATCAATAAACTCCAATCCCATTTTAAAATTCATAAAAAAGATCATCACTCTAGAACAGGTCTAATTAGAATGGTTAACTTAAGAAGAAAGCTACTTGCTTATCTGAAAAGAAAAAATCTCGAAAGCTATCAAGCAATAATCAAATCTCTTAAATTAAGAGGATAAACAAAGGAAAATCGTGGAAGACAATAAACTAAATACTCAGTCCGTAGAGTTTGAATACGGAAACAAGACTGTAAAGATTGAAACTGGAAAAATTGCTAGACAAGCCACCTCCAGTATTATAGTGACCATTGATAACCTTGTTGTTTTAACAACAATGGTTGCAAGAAAAGAGGCTGACCCTAGAAAAGACTTCTTTCCATTAGCAGTTTTCTATCAAGAGAAATTTTATGCAGCGGGTAAAATTCCTGGTGGATATTTTAAAAGGGAAGCGCGACCAACTGAGCAAGAGACATTAACCTCTAGGTTGATTGATAGACCAATAAGGCCATTGTTTCCAGAAGACTTTAAAAACGAAGTGCAAATATTTTGTACAGTCCTATCTGCTGACAAGAACATCAATCCAGATATTGCATCATTAATTGGTGCTTCTGCAGCTCTTTCCATCTCAGGAGTTCCTTTTCAGGGTCCTCTTGGAGCAGCAAGAGTTGGCTTTATTGATAGCAATTTTGTTTTAAATCCATCACCTACAGAGCTCGAAAACTCTATGTTAGATATGGTTGTGGCTGGAACAAAGGATGCTGTGCTTATGGTTGAATCAGAAGCCAGTGAGCTTAGTGAAGACATTATGCTTGGCTCAGTGCTTTTTGGTCACCAAGAGATGCAAAAAGTTATCAAGGCTTGTTCAGAGCTTAGAGCTAAAGTTAATCCTACACCTTGGGAATTCTCAGAAGATACGGTTACTGCAGAATTTACTGCAAATATTGCTGAATCTTTTACTGGCAACATTGCCGCAGCTTTCAAAATAGCAGATAAAGCAGATCGCGGTGATGCAATTCATGCTATCAAAGATCAAATTGTAGAAAAATATGCTGCTGATTTAGACGATCTAGAAAAAGGCAAATTGATGAATGCCTTTAAAGCTGTTGAGAAGGATGTTGTTCGCAAGAGCATTCTTTCGAATGAGCCAAGAATTGATGGTAGAGACCGTGATACGGTTAGACCTATTTATGTCGAGACTGATGTGCTTCCAAGCGCACATGGCTCTTCTTTGTTTACTCGAGGAGAAACACAAGCATTGGTTGTTGCAACTCTTGGCTCAACAAGGGATGCTCAGAGAATTGAAAGTCTTAATGGCGAGCAACATAATCAATTTATGCTGCATTACAATTTTCCAGCTTACAGTGTTGGCGAGATTGGCATGCCACTTGGGCCAAAAAGACGTGAAATTGGTCATGGTAATCTAGCAAAGAGAGCAATTAAAGCTGTGCTACCTAATCCAGAAGAATTTGGTTACACCTTGAGAGTTGTTTCTGAAATTACTGAGTCTAATGGCTCTAGTTCAATGGCCTCTGTCTGCGGCACCTCACTTTCACTCATGGATGCTGGTGTTCCAATCACTAATCCTGTTGCAGGAATTGCAATGGGCTTGATCAAGGAAGATGATAATTTTGCAGTGCTAACTGATATCCTGGGTGATGAGGATCACCTTGGCGATATGGACTTTAAAGTTGCAGGCACCAAAGATGGTGTGACTGCTTTGCAAATGGATATTAAGGTTCAAGGCATTACTGCAGATATTATGGAGTCTGCACTAGAGAAAGCTAAAAATGCAAGATTGCATATCTTGGAAAAAATGAATGCTGTGATCGCAGGACCTAAAGAATTATCTGATAGCACTCCTGCTATGAAGAAAATTACTGTTCATCAAGATAAGATTAAAGAGATTATTGGTAAAGGCGGTGCTGTTATTAAAGGCATGCAAGCAGATACCGGTGCATCTGTTGATGTGAATGATGATGGTGTTGTTACTATCTTTGGCGAAACTCAATCAATTATGCTTGCTGCTTTAGAGATCATAGAGGGCATCATCGAAGATCCCGAGTTAGACAAAATTTATGAAGGCAAGGTAGTCAAAATTGTAGACTTCGGTGCTTTTGTTAATATCCTCCCTGGAAAAGATGGACTTCTTCATGTCTCAGAGATTTCAGCTGAAAGAGTTGAGAATGTCTCAGATGTCCTGACAGAAGGCGATATTATCAAGGTTAAACTGATAGGTTTTGACCGTGGCAAGATGAAGCTTTCCAAAAAAGCTATCGAAGAGTAATCACTTAAATTAATAAGTCTTTTATAGGCTTATCACTATTTTATATAAAGTCAAGCAAGGCAACTTTTTAAGTTGCTTTGAATTTGCTTCTTCCATACCGTCTGTGTTCATATAGGTAAGTCAACACCATATAAACCATAGGGGGAAATTATGGATAATGCATGGAGAATGATAAACGACCTAGTTAGTAACTTAACTGGTGTCATTACAGGTATCTTAGGCCTTGGCGTCGTGGGAGCTTTAGCTTTCGGTGATGTGTTTGGTCTAGATGTTATTGGAAACATTACAGCACTGGTTAATGACCTAGCTGGAATGGGCGTTACTGGATTGCTTGTATTAGCAGTTCTATATAGCCTGCTTAATAGATAAGCTTTGCTTAATCTAGTATTAAGAAGGGCTTAGGCCCTTCTTAATATTTTTTAAAATATAAATATGGATTTAAATCTTGCTCTTCAGAATATCAAAGAATTTATCACCAAGATAAATGGTGTATTAATTCCATTAGTCTCAGTTTCACTGCTGCTTGGGATTATCTTTGGCCCTTCAACGCCAGTTGTGGGAGAAGTATACACAAACGTTGCAACTATAATAAAAATGCTTGGAGAGGATGGCTTATTGGCTCTCATCTCAATCATCATTATTCTTGCCTACCTAAAGAAGTAACACTTTTTAGGAATTCTGGTTGGCTCTCAACCAATAAGTTCTCTTATCTTAATCAATGATGGTGGCTATGGGTGGAATTGAACCACCGACCCCAGCGTTATGAGTGCTGTGCTCTAACCATCTGAGCTACATAGCCAAGTTTGGAAATGATAAAGAAGTCCAATTATAAGTCAAACATTAAATTTAAAATGAATGACATCTCCATCCTGCACAATATAGTCCTTACCCTCAAGTCTTAGCTTTCCTTCCTTTTTAGCTCCAGCTTCACCTGCGCAGGCAATAAAATCTAAATAGGATATTATCTCCGCTTTGATAAAACCCCTTTCAAAATCAGTATGAATGACTCCAGCTGCTTGAGGTGCTGTGGCATGTTCATGAATAGTCCAGGCTCTGGATTCTTTGGGTCCAGAGGTGAAATATGTTTCTAGATTTAGCAGCTTATAACCGGCTAAAATAATTTTATTTAGGACTGGCTCATCCATACCCAGAAGTTCTAGATATTCTGTTTGTTCATCATCATCAAGGTTAGCCAGTTCATGCTCTATTTTAACAACAGCAGGAATTATATCTATTGAGTTTGCAACAGCATATTCCTTGATATCATCTAGTTTATTCTTTGAGTTATCATCTGATATATTGGCAATCAACAACATAGGTTTTGTCGAGAGTAAATTTAAACTGTTAATAAACGTAACTTCCTCTTCACTGAATGTATCTAGTTTTGGGAGGACGCCATGATCCATCATCTCTTTTAATGACTGAATGATTATTTGATCTAATTTAGCCTGGGCATCACCGGACCTAATTAATTTCTCTAACTTTAACAACCGTTTATCCAGGACTTCAATATCTGCAAAGATTAATTCTAAATTAATTGTCTCCACGTCACTTAATGGATTTACCTTTCCGTCTACATGCACTACGTTCTCATCCTCGAAGCATCTCACAACATGTAGAAGGGCATTCATCTCCCTGATGTTAGACAAGAATGCATTGCCTAAGCCTTCTCCCTTTGAGGCTCCCTTAACTAACCCTGCAATGTCTACAAAGCTCATCGTAGTTGGTATAACTTTTTCTGAATTTGTTATCGCATTAATTGCTAGCAATCTTTTATCAGGAACATTTACAATGCCAACGTTAGGCTCTATGGTGCAAAATGGAAAATTTTCAGCAGGGATGGCGGATTTTGTAATGGCATTGAACAGCGTTGATTTCCCAACATTGGGCAATCCAAGAATACCGCATTTAAAACCCATAATTATCCTGTATGAAGTTGAAGTTGAACTCTTTCGATCTGTTTTTCAGTAAGCATCTCAATAACGCTAAGAAATGCTATATAGCTATCTGCTAATAGTTTCTTTTCTTGCGGTTTAAATTTTCCTAAAACCCAACTGGTTACGTCTTCTTTCTGACCAGGGTGGCCTATCCCTATTCTGATTCTAAGAAAACCACTACCCACAGAGCCTATAATACTTTTGAGCCCATTGTGGCCGCCGTGACCTCCTTCGATCTTTAATTTCAATGTGCCAATAGGCAAATCCAAGTCATCATGCAAGATCACAGTATTCATCAATTCCTGATTTGTATTCTTGATAATTTTATTTATTGATTGCCCAGATTCATTGACATATAAATTTGGATGCCCCCAAAGAATTTTTTCATCTCCTGAAATGGCAACAGATGCATCTAATTTATTTTTTATCTTGAGATCAATATTGTGTTCTTTGCAGTAGCTGATAACCCAGTCTTTGCCAATATTATGTCGAGTTTCAGTGTATTTCTGCCCAGGATTTCCTAAGCCAATAATACTTATATTAGGCACAGAGCTGCTGCAACTTAATTACTCTCTTCTGGGCTATCCGAAGAGCTAGTATCGTTTTTATCTTCTGATCCTTGCTCATCTCCACCGCCTTCACCATCCTCAGGTGTGATCTCAGCTTCCACCTCTTCAGCTCTAGGCGCATTCACTGAAACTACCATTTGATCATGCTCCTCATCCAGGCCTGGAATTTCTGCACCATCTGGAAGGTTCAATTCAGTCAAGCGAACAGATTCATTTAACAGAAGATTCGTAATATCTACCTCAATAGCCTCTGGAATATTTCCTGCTAAGCAGGCTATTTCAATTTCTGACATTGCCTTGGCAATAACACCGCCGTCAGTTTTCACGCCCTCACAATCCTCTTCACCAATAAATCTAAATGGAACCACAACTTTAAGTTTAGTTTTTCCAGATACCCTTAAGAAATCAGCATGTAAAAATTTGCCTTTAACTGGCTCTCTTTGTAGCTCTTTCAACACAACCTTTTCTTCTTGACCTTCTAGCTTAATTATCAATACCTGAGTATAGAAAAGTTCATTTTCTGAAGCCTTTGTTAACTCATTTAATCTCACTTTTATATTTTTAGACTCTTGTTCGCTGCCATAAATAATCGCTGGGACCATCGAGTCTTCTCTTCTAATTTCGCGAGTTTTATTTGTTCCAGTTCTAATTCTTAGATCTGCATTTAATATAATTTCATTTGACATAAGTTGTACCTTTAAACTTTTTACAAGAAAAGAGCGCTAAGCGACTCTTCATTGTTTAATCTTCTAATGCACTCAGCAATTGTTGGGGCAAGAGAAATGACGCGTATTTTACTGCATTTTTCTGCTTCTGTGGACAGTGGAATGGAATTGGTTACAACTAATTCATCAATGGCTGAATTGGTAATTCTTTCAATTGCAGGCCCAGATAGAACAGGATGAGTAATATAAGCCTTTACCTTAGCGGCTCCAGCATCTTTTAGGGCTTGGGCAGCATTGCAAAGCGTTCCAGCTGTATCAATTATATCATCTGGCACAATGCAGCATTTACCCGCAACATCACCAATGATATTCATCACTTCAGACTCGTTTGTGGTAGCTCTTCTTTTATCAATAATGGCTAGATCAGATTCATCTAAGAACTTAGCCAAGGCTCTGGCTCTTACGACGCCGCCAACATCAGGAGAAACAACTAATATTTGCTCACCAGTTGTAGAGCGTGATTTAATATCATCATGCATAATTTTTGTTGCATAAACATTATCAGCTGGCATATCAAAAAACCCTTGTATAGATTCTGAGTGAAGATCCACCGTCAGAACCCTATCAACTCCAACGGTATTCATCATGTCTGCAATGACTTTGGCGCTAATAGGCACCCTAGCAGATCTCACCCTTCTGTCTTGACGAGCGTAACCATAGTAAGGAAGGATTGCTGTAATTTTAGCGGCAGAAGATCTTTTGAGGGCATCTGTGATTAGCATTAGCTCCATCAAATTAGCATTGGAAGGCGCACATGTCGATTGAATCACGTAGGCTTCATGTCCTCTAACATTTTCAAGTATCTCAACTTTAATTTCGCCATCAGAAAATTTACCTAATTCAATGCTGCCTAGCTTTAGACCAAGGATGCTAACCACTTCAGCTGCGAGTTGCTTTGAGGCGGAGCCTGCAAATATTCCAAGAGTGGGCTTATTTATCATGATTGCTAAAATTGGCTGGGGTGGCTGGATTCGAACCAGCGCATGACGGGATCAAAACCCGTTGCCTTACCGCTTGGCTACACCCCATTATGTTATGTATTCTAATAATGGTGAACATTGTAATGGTTCACAAAAAAAGTGTCTCCATTTAGTTGGAATTTTTTTTAAAGTTTTTTTAATCTCGCCATGATCTTTGTACAGGCAAAACATTGTAGAGCCAGTTCCTGAGAGCTTAATCTCTTGCAAATGACTCAATTCCTCATATATTTTTTGGAGATCTTTGTTCCGAGCAAGAAACAGGGGCAGAAAAGAGTTACTACATTCCATACAATTCTCCGATATATCTGAATCATTTGATTCGTCCCAAGCAGCGAACATCTCTCTAGTAGATGAATGTATGTCAGGAGAAATAATTAAAAATTTTGAATCAACGCAGTCAGTCTCTTGCAGCACCTCCCCAATACCGCTTGCCATTGCATTTTTTCCAAATATAAAAAAAGGCACATCTGCTCCAAGTTTCACTCCAATATTCATCAGTTCAGTAACAGATAAGCCCAAATCATACAGAGTGTTAATGCCAATCAATGCAGCAGCTGCGTTTGAGCTTCCGCCTCCAAGACCACCCCCAATTGGAATATTTTTCGTGATATGGATTTTGCAATGAATGTCTAGCTGAGTATATTTGCGAAGAGAGCTGATAGCCTGATAAACAATATTATCTTTATTTTCAATATTGAGGGGAGAGTCAGTGCTAATCCAGCTATTAGAAGCATTGCTTTTTTGAATAGTCATCTCGTCAAATAAATTAATAAGTTGGAAGTGACTATGGATTTCATGCATGCCATCAAGCCGCTTACTCAGAACTTGAAGCATCAAATTCAATTTAGCGGGACAGACTAGCGTTATACCCTGATTCATCTGTTTAAAAACCCATAAACTGTCCATGCGCTAGAGGTAAGTTTCAGAGAAATTTTTTCTTGCGAACCTAGGCACGAAACCTTAAGTATTTCATTACCCCAGCTTTGTTCCTGATCTAATATTTTAAAGCATCGATAAAAAACCTTGATGATTTCCTCTGCTTCCATATCACTAGCAAACTTGCTCAAACCATTGAAGCTGCTATGAGAGCGGAAGTGAGTTATTTGATTATTTTTTTGATCAATTTCAGCTCTAAATACATTGCCATAAAAGGGTTTTTTAATCTGTATAATGTCCCTATCAAGTTTGCGATGGAGTGAAAGGTTGAGCGCAATAGCCTCATCTCCGTTACTAGCGAACAGCTTGCCAATCAAACTGCTATCAGCTTGATGTTTCGGGATTGAGGAGCAAGAGCAAACTAACACGGCAATACAAAGATTTTTTGTTATGGAATTACAGCTATTTGGCATAAATCATAAAACTACAAAGCTTTCAGAAAGAGAGCTTTTCATTATAAATGACTCTAACCAGGAAGAGTTTAAAAACTTTATAGCGACCACTTTTAATGATCGCATAGAGTCCTTCTTTGCATTATCCACCTGCAATAGAACAGAGATCTATTTTTACGCAAAAGAGTTAATGGCTGAAATGGTTATGCAGAAAACAACAGAATTCCTTGGCTGCAGCAAATCAATTATTGATGATTCATACACCTTGAGTGGAAATGAGGCTTTAGAGCACATGTGTTGTGTTGCAAGCGGGCTTGATTCTCAGGTTCTGGGTGAGCAAGAAATTTTTGGCCAGTTTAAAAAAGCCGTGCAATCCTTTGTGGATCTCAAAACAATTCATGGTAACTTTCAGCAAATTATTGATGAAGTGATTTCTATTGCTAAGGCAGCTAGAACAGAAACCAGCATAGGCGTGAACCCCTTGTCAGTTTCTGGATTGGCATTAAAGATCGTGAAGGAAATTTTTGAAGAGCCTCAGCAGCAGCAAGTCACTGTCGTTGGAGCAGGGCAGATGGCCATTGGCGTCTTGGAACATTTTCATAGCAATGGTATTCAACAAATTCAGGCAATTAATCGTACGAATAAAACTTTACATATTTCAGCATCTCTTCAACTCAATACCTCAAGTCTGAGCCAGCTTGCGACTATAATTACTTCCACTGATATATTGGTTGCATCGATTACTACCCCATTACCCATTATTGGAAAAGGCTTAATTGAGAATGCTTTTCGTCAACGAAGAAATAAGCCGATGCTTTTAATAGATTTAGGTGTGCCAAGAAATATTGAAGATCAAGTGCGAGATATAGAGAATGCATACTTGTTCAGCATCGAGGATATGGAGAAAGTGACTCAAGAAAATTTAGAAGAGAGAACCGGGGAAGCTAAAAAAGCACATGTTTTAATCGCAGATAAAGCAGCTTTAATTGGAAGTAATATCAATATTAAAAATACTCGCAGCGAGGCTTATCAAGCTCTAACTGCCATAGCAAAGAGTTTAAACCAAGAAGGCATTGAGCATATTATTAACTCTCCGGATCCTTTAGCAGAAATTCAAGCGAGACATCAAATCTCTGATGGTGAGCTACAATGCTTATCAAGCCTAACCCGCCATGCAATATTATCAATGATTAAGGAGATTAGAAGTGCTAGATAACTCTATTGTTTCAAAATTAGAAAGTCTTTTAACGCGCTCTGAAGAGATTAACACTGCACTTTCGCAAGAAGGTGCGACAGGCGACATGATTAAATTCACTCAATTGAATAAGGAGTATGCAGAGATTACACCTATTGTGGATCAGTTTAGGTCGCTGCAAGTTCTTGAGGACGAGCTATCAGGAGCAAAGGAGCTCTTGGACTCAGGTGATTCTGAGCTGATAGAGCTAGCTAAAAGTGATATCTCTCTCAGTGAAGAAAAAATCTTACAACTAGAAACAGATTTAAAGTTCATGCTCTTGCCCAAAGATGAAGCTGATGATGGCGCGGCTTATCTAGAAATTAGAGCTGGTGCAGGCGGTGACGAAGCTGCAATCTTTGCTGCTGATTTATTTAGAATGTATTCAAGGCTCTCTGAGAGACAAGGGTGGAAATTAGAGGTTGTTAATACTAAGTACTCAGAACCTAGCGGTCTGAAAGAGGCTGTTGTGAAGATTAATGGTCAGGGCGTTTTTAAGTTTTTGAAGTATGAGTCTGGTGTTCATCGGGTTCAAAGAGTTCCTGAAACTGAATCGCAGGGCAGAATTCATACCTCCACTGTGACTGTTGCAATTCTTCCTGAGGTTGCTGAGGTACAAGATGTAGAGATTGATAAGAGTGATTTGCGAGTTGATACTTACAGGGCATCGGGGGCAGGAGGGCAACATGTTAATAAAACTGACTCCGCGGTTCGCCTCACTCATATTCCAACCGGAGTTGTTGTTGAGTGCCAAGACTTACCATCGCAGCATAAAAACAAAGCTAAGGCCATGGCCTTGTTGGTAGCAAAAATTAAACAAAACGAAATTGATGAGCAGCAGAGCTCCATTGCAAGTGAAAGAAAGATATTGGTTGGGACAGGAGATAGAAGCGAAAAGATACGGACCTACAACTTTCCCCAAGGCCGCATCACAGACCACAGAATAAAACTAACCCAACATAACCTAGATCAAGTGATGGATGGAGACATGATTTCTATTTGCCAAGCATTAATTACAGAAAACCAACTTGCACTTCTCTCCAACCTAGAAAGCAGCACTTAATTGAGCGGCAGGCTTCAATTCTATTTCGCTGAAGCTCGAAAGCTTAGCTCTCACTATGGAACTCTGCCCAGGGACTTTAAATTCTTTCTACGCTCCCTCAAGATATCAGAGACTATTATTGCATTAGAGGATGACATACCAATCTCTCTCGAAGATCAGCAACAAATAGAAAGCTTTTTTCATGAGTATACGCAAGGCATTCCTTTGGATTATATTTTACAAGAATCTGCATTTTTTAATCATACTTTCTTTGTTGACTCTAGAGTGCTCATCCCGAGGCCTGAGACAGAATTGATGGTTGAAAAGGTCTTGAGACTGCCTTTAAGCAGTGACGCAGTAGTTCTCGAAGTCGGCACTGGTTCAGGGTGTATCTCAGTTTCCTTGGCACTGAGCAGACCCTCTTGGAGGGTCATTGCTTCAGACATATCTGCTGAAGCCTTAGAGGTAGCACAAATCAATTTAAAGAAATTTGAAGTTGTAAATTTACAACTTATTTACTCAAATTGGTTATCATTTGCTCGATTCAATTCAGTGGAATTAATTATTTCAAACCCTCCATATATTCACCCAGATGATGAGCATCTCAAAGATCTTATCCACGAACCTATATCAGCATTAGTTACCCCGAATGGGCTTAATAGCTTTAAAGAGATAGCCAAACAAGCAATGCATGCATTGAAATCTGGTGGGCAAATAATGTTTGAGCATGGGCATACACAAAAAGATGAAGTCATGAGCATTCTTCATGAGGAAGGCTTCATCAATATTGTCTCAAATCAAGATCTGCAGGGTTTAAATCGATTTGTTCTTGCAGAGAAATAAATAAATTTTTTGAAAGGTTATCTCGTGATTTTGCAGTGAGCAATTTCAGCTTCCTTGAGCCTGCGTATGATAAGATTTCATTTATGAAAAGGTGAGCTTTAATCCTTTCTTTGGTAGAGTATTTAAATAAATTGAATTCAGAATAGGGGGAATTATTCGATGAAAGGCAATATGATGAACTGGGATCTAACAATTCCGCAGGCAATTTCTCATGCAGAGAAATATAACTTTGATGGCAAATTAATCTCCAGAGAAGTTGATGGCTCCATTACCTCCACCACATATGGCGCATCTATAGACAGATCAAAAAAACTGGCCAATGCTTTAATAAAACTTGGAGTCAAACAGCATGACAGAGTAGGAACAATCGCATGGAATAATAGCAGGCATTTTGAGACTTATTTTGCTGTATCTGGAATGGGCGCAATTCTTCATACGATGAATCCAAGATATTCAGCCGAACAATTAATTTATATTTTGAATCACGCAGAAGACAGGGTCTTAATTTTAGATCCCACATTTATCCCTTTAATCGAATCGATTCAAGACAAATTGCAATTTGTAGAGGTGATGATTATTGCTTGCAACCAAGAGTCAATCCCGGTAAATACCCTTAAAAATACCCTTGCGTTTGATGAGTTAATCCAAGATGAGCCCGCCTTTTTTAACTGGCCAGTATTGGATGAAAACACCGCTGCTTCCTTGTGCTACACCTCTGGCACAACGGGCAATCCGAAAGGAGTTCTGTATTCACATAAATCTACAATTTTGCATGCTATTACAATAGCAGGATCGTTAGGATTTAATTCGTCTAGCTCAGTCTTGCCAGTGGTTCCAATGTTTCATGTGAATGCATGGGGAGTTCCTTATGCAGCACTCATTAACGGATTCTCATTAACTCTTCCAGGGCAGGCGCTTGATGGCGAATCACTATTTGAGCTCATTGAACAAGAATCTGTTGATTCCTTGCTGGGAGTGCCAACTGTATGGCTTGGTTTACTTAAATATCTAGAGGATAAAGGCAAAAGACTGGATTCTGTAGATCAAGTTCTTGTAGGCGGCTCTGCTGCACCATATGCGATGATTAAGGCATTTGATGAGCAGCATGGCGCATTTTTAACTCATGGCTGGGGCATGACTGAAATGAGCCCTTTGGGCACTATTAATGCCCCGACTAAAAAAACTTTAAGCATGCCGACGGAAGAAAGATATCAATTGCAGACAAAACAAGGATACCCATTGTTTGGAGTCGAAATCAAAACTGTAAATGATCAAGGTGAAGAGCTTCCTCGAGATGGAGAGACTAGCGGCGCTCTTAAAGTAAAAGGCCCATGGATTATGCATACATACTATAAAGCTGAAGAATCTGCAGTCGATGATGGCGGTTGGTTTGACACAGGAGATGTTGCAACTATTCACTCAGATGGCTGCATGCAAATAGTTGACAGGGCAAAAGATGTTATTAAAACCGGCGGAGAGTGGATTAGCTCCATTGATCTGGAGAATGCGATCTTGAGCCATGACAATGTTTTAGAGGCATGCGTAGTAGGCGTACCCCATCCAAAATGGGATGAAAGACCCTTATTATTTCTTATAACCAAAGATGGAAATCCTATTGATCCAGAAGAAGTGAATAACTTCTTAAAAGAAAAAGTGGTGAAATGGTGGTTGCCGGATGATATTATCTTTGTTGATGAGTTACCTCATGGCGCAACAGGTAAGCTGCTTAAAGTGGAGTTGAGAGAACAATATAAAGATCATTTAATGGAGAGGTAAGATGGCATTAACTATAGTAAAACCTGAGAATATTGCAGAATATATAGGTAAAGATTTAGGAACCACAGAGTGGTTTACAGTTGATCAAGATAGGATCAATAAATTTGCAGAAGCCACCGAGGATCATCAGTTTATTCATGTAGATCCCGAACAAGCAATACCAATATTTGGCTCAACTATAGCGCATGGCTTTCTTTCTCTAGCTTTAACCGCAGGGATTGGACAAGACATTGCTCTAGTGGTGGAGGGCGCAAAAATGGGGTTGAACTATGGCCTTGATAAGGTGCGTTTTTTGAGCCCAGTTCCAGTTAACTCTCGCATTCGAATGAGCTCTGTTGTCATGGACATTACCGAAAAAAACCCAGGACAATTCTTGGTAAAATCTTCGGTCACCATGGAGATAGAAGGGGTTGAGAAGCCAGCCTTTATTGCTGAAACTTTGTCTATGTGGGTTCTCTAAGAAAGCTTCTTTTTTAACAGTTCGTTCACTACCTGAGGGTTTGCCTTTCCTTGGGTTTCCTTCATGACTTGCCCAACAAAAAAACCAAATAGCTTATCTTTACCATTTTTATATCCCTCGACCTGAGTGGGGTTTCCTTTGATCACTGAGTTGATAATCTTCTCAATCTCCCCATCATCTGAGATCTGCTGCAAGCCTTGATCATCTATAATTTCGTCTGGCGTCTTGCCGCTAGAATACATCTCTTCAAAAATGGATTTAGCTATTTTTCCAGAAATTGTCTGATCATCAATGCGATTAATTAGCATCGCAAGATTCAAAGGAGTAAGTTTGGATTCATGAATTTCAACATTATCCTTGTTTAAGAACGCGCTTATTTCGCCAATCAACCAATTGGCCAGCAAAGAATAGTTTTTCAATTCTTGTGCAGATGATTCAAAAAAATCTGCCATAGCTTTTGAGGATGCCAGAATTTTTGAATCATAGCTTGTTAGACCGAACTCACTTGCGAACCTTAGCTCTTTGTCTTTGGGTAGTTCAGGAAAATTATCTCTGATGTCTTGCATCTCTTTATCAGAAATTACGACTGGCAGTAAATCTGGCTCTGGAAAGTATCGATAGTCATTTGCAAATTCTTTAGATCGCATTGGTCTAGTTTCATCTTTAATACTGTCATACAAACGTGTTTCCTGAGTGACGCTCTCACCTTTTTCTAGCTGCTTAATTTGGCGTTTAATTTCAAAGTTAATTGCTTTTTCTATGAATCTAAAAGAATTAATATTTTTAATCTCTGTTCTGGTGCCTAATATTGGATCACCAATCTTTCTAATAGAAACATTGGCATCACATCTCAGGGATCCCTGGGACATATTGCCATCTGAAACATCTAAAAATGTTACCAATTGATGCAAAGCTTTCATATAGGCTACAGCTTCTTTTGCATTGGATAGCTCAGGCTCTGATACTATCTCAAGCAATGGAGTGCCAGCTCTATTTAAGTCAATTGCAGAATAACCTTCAAATTCATCATGGATAGATTTACCAGCATCTTCCTCAAGATGTGCCCGAGTAATATTAATAGTTTTATTAGTTCCATCCTCAAGTTCAATATCAATTGTGCCTCCTAAGACAATAGGTAGATCCATCTGTGTTATCTGGTAGCCCTTAGGCAGATCAGGATAGAAATAATTCTTTCGATCAAAGACTGAGGTTTGATTAATTTGAGATCCCACAGCCATCCCAAATCTAATCGCTTTGTAAAATGCTTCTTTATTAACTGAGGGCAATACCCCGGGCAAACCGCAATCAATTAAATTAACATTGGTGTTTGGGCTTTGCCCAAAAGTAGTCGATGCTCTTGAAAAGAGCTTTGTTTTTGTTGAAAGTTGAACGTGAGCTTCTAACCCAATAACAGTTTCCCAGGTCATCCAAAATCCTCCATATTGGGCTTCATTAGATGAAACTCAGAGTGTTGCTGAAATATATGCCCAGCATTTAAGATCTGATCTTCTCGAAGAAAATTTCCTATTAATTGAAGCCCTACTGGCAAAGAGCTTACTGTGCCATGAGGGATTGAGATCGCAGGAAGGCCAGCTAAGTTAGCGGATATTGTAAAAAGGTCCTCTAGGTATAGCTCTACGGGATTTTGACTACCCTTGCTGCCAAAGCCAAACGCAGTATTTGGGGAGGTGGGAGTCATAATTAGGTCAACTGAGTTAAAAGCATTCTCAAAATCATTTTTAATTAGCCTTCTGACTTGCTGAGCTTTTTTATAATAAGCATCATAATATCCTGCAGATAAAGCATATGTGCCTATTAGAATTCTTCTTTTAACCTCATCGCCAAAACCCTCGCTTCTAGATTTAATGTATAAGTCAGCTAAATCTTTGGGCTGCTCTGTTCGGTGGCCAAACTTTATCCCGTCAAAACGAGATAGATTGGAGGAGCATTCTGCCGGTGCAATGGAGTAATAAGTTGGCACAGATGCAGAGATGTTAGGTAATGATACCTCCACAAATTCTACACCAAGGGATTCATAGAGCACTTTAGAATCCTCAAATCTTTTTTGAACCTCTGTATCAAGGTCCCCTAGATTAAACTCTTTAACAATCCCAAATTTCAATCCCTTGAGTGACTTGTTAAGAGATTGAGTGAGATCGTGGCTCTCCACATCTAGCGACGTAGTATCTTTTGGATCATGACCAGACATAATATTAAGCAAAATTGCACAATCTTCTGCAGTCCTGGCAAGGGGACCAGCTTGATCTAGGCTTGAGGCAAAGGCAATCATCCCCCATCTTGACACTCTTCCATATGTTGGTTTTATTCCTGTGATCCCACAATGCGCAGCAGGTTGGCGAATGGATCCACCTGTATCAGTGCCAGTGGCTGCAGGAATAATACCAGCGGCGACTGATGCAGCAGAGCCACCAGAACTACCTCCGGGAACATATCCTTTTTTCCAGGGGTTGTGCACATTCCCAAAAAAACTAGTTTCATTGGAGGAGCCCATAGCAAACTCATCCATGTTTGTTTTACCTATGGTAATTGAGCCAGCTGCCTCCAAATTGGATACTGCTGTTGCCGAGTAGGGAGGGATAAAATTAGATAGAATTTTCGAAGAACAAGTTGTTCTTAATCCCTCAGTGCAAAATAAATCTTTTTGACCCAAAGGTATGCCTGATAATACAGAATTTTTGGCAGCATTCTGATCAATCTCAATAGCTTTTTTTATGCTCGCTTCTTTATTCATGGTCACAAAGCAATTCAATGCTTCTAACTTACTTGCCAGTTGCAGCGTTTCTTTCGTTAGCTCTTCAGCCGAAATAGCTTTGGTATCAAGCATAGCTCGAAGCTCTAGTATGGACTTGAATTGAATACTCATTCAACAACCCTCGGAACTAAAAAATAATCATTATTGGAATTAGGAGCATTTTGAAGAAATTTTTCTTTTTGATTGTCGGAATTGAGAATATCTTCATGTTTAAACGCAGTCTTCTCTAAGGGACTATATAACGGCTCAATATTGTCCGTATCTATCGAGCTCAGCCCCCCAATTAACTCTATAATTGTCTCTAGATCCTGCTCTATTTTTTGTGCTTTATCTGCATCAATTTCCAGCCTGGCTAGATAGCAAATAGTTCTGACGATTTCTTGGTCCATATGATATTATCTTAGATTGATGCGCAATATTAAACTAAAAGCATCATTAATTGTATTTTTTGAAGGAACATCACATTGGATTTCAACTTATTTAAAACTATTCGAGGCTTGTTTTCAAATGATCTATCCATTGATCTTGGTACCGCGAACACACTGATTTATACAAAAGATATTGGCATTGTTTTGAATGAGCCTTCGGTGGTCGCAATTCGAGAGAGCAAAGGTCAAAAAACAGTTGTTGCTGTGGGTCATGAAGCAAAGAAAATGCTAGGCAGAACTCCTGGAAATATTAAGGCTATCAGACCTCTCAAAGATGGAGTAATTGCAGATTTTCAGGTCACAGAGAAAATGCTCCAGCATTTTATTGCAAAAGTTCATGAGCAGCGATTTATCAAGCCTAGCCCCAGAGTCTTGGTGTGCGTTCCATGTCGATCTACGCAGGTTGAAAGACGTGCGATTAGAGAGTCTGTTTTAGGTGCCGGCGCAAGAGATGTCAAATTAATTGAAGAGCCAATGGCAGCAGCAATAGGAGCAGGCCTTCCTGTCGAAGAGGCTAATGGTAATATGGTGGTTGATATTGGTGGCGGAACTTCTGAAATTGCTATTCTCTCTTTAAATGGTGTGGTCTATGCAGAATCTGTCAAAATTGGGGGCGATCTTTTGGATGAAGCCATATCATCATGGGTCAGACGTAATTATGGGTGCGTCATAGGAGATTCCACTGCAGAGAAAATTAAATACACCATTGGGTGCGCCTCACCAGATTCAGAAGAGCTAGAGATGAATGTGACGGGAAGAAATTTAGCCGAAGGCATTCCAGAAACTTTTATTCTAAAAAGTTCTCAAATATATGAAGCTATGAAAGATCCTCTCTCAGGGATGGTGCGCGCCATTAGAACAGCGTTAGAGCAATCACCCCCAGAGCTAGCAGCAGATATTGCAGAAAGAGGCATCGTCCTCACTGGAGGAGGGGCCTTAATGAGAGGTTTGGACCAATTGATTTCAGCCTCCACTGGTATTCCAGTTATTGTGGCCGAAGACCCTCTTACTTGTGTTGCAAGAGGTGGCGGCAAAGCTTTAGAAATTATAGATAAATATAATATTGATTTGCTGTCAACCGAATAACTAATTAGATATGGCGAGAGTCACGCCGACACATACACCTGCTACTAAATATATTTTAGCCTGCTTGCTCGCTATAACTTTGCTTTTAAGCGATATTAACTATCAAACTTTCTCCTCCTTGAGGGGTGGTGTGCAAGCTACTGGAATATACTCTCAATTATTCTTGGGAAGTTTGTTTTCAAGACTGCTAGCATTTAATACCTTGAATGAAGATAAAAAAACCTTGATCAGGGAAAATCATCAGCTCAGAGATCAGCTGCAGCTATTTAAAAATAAGGTATTTTTAGAGAAGCAGCTGCAACTAATTCGCACAGATCTTCTTGATTTGGAGCATGGCCTTCAGAATCTCATGGATGTCGGCCAAGTCAGGATATTTAAAATCGGATCATTTGGATTAGCAAACTATCTTTGCTGTTCGAAACATATCTTGCATCTCCAAAACCCAAATCAACTTAATGTTTTAAATAATCTTCCAGTAGCTATAGATAAGACTTTTATTGGCCAAACAAAGACACAACACCTAGGCTTGATTGAGGTCATTTTATTTTCAGATATTTCTCATGTTCTGCCAGCAAGCATTAACGGACTGCCATGCAATGCTCAAGGTGCAGGCCAGCCCATGCTGGCAAGATGTACAGTTACAGCAGATTCAATAGAACCTGGTATTGAAACAACTAGTCCTGTTTTAACATCTGGCCTAGGAGGTGTTTTTCCAAAAGGTGTAAGAATTGGTAGTGTGCAAAGCATTGATAAGATTTCTCTTGACGAATTTAGCATTGAAATTAGGTTAGATGGCAATCCAATAAATCATAGTTACTTTGGCGTTTTAGGAGGATCATGAAACTCTCCAGTCACCTCTTTATATTCCTAACTATTTTTAGTGGTTTTTGGTTGGACAGCGTTATTGCTACATTTAACATAAGAACATATATCACTTTATTAGAAGGCATCCCTTATCTTGTTGAGACATGTATTGGTTTTTTAATTCTATCTTATTGGATTTATGCTCTTCCAGAGAAAATTCAAAGTTCAGCTGCATTATTTTATGGGCTGCTGATAGACCTTTTTTTTGGAAGCGCAATTGGTTTTAATATGTTATTTTTTTCTGGGATTTCATACGTTATCCATGTTTATGTTTTTCGTTTTAGAATATTTTCTTATTTGCAACTCATCATTTTTTTTGGAGGAGCATCTATATTTTACATAGCATGTAAATATTTAATTTTTTCTCCTGAAAATTACTCATACTTGTTACTACTTGTTAGTTTTTTTATTAATGCATTGTTATGGCTCCCTATATATTATTTAATGCGGAGCATGAGAAGAACATTTCTTTAGGAGTTAGGTAGATGAAAAAGCTCCTTATTAATACTTTGCTTTCAGCCTCCATCTTAAGTTGGGCATTATTTTTCATACTCCTGACGCTCATGCTGTTTCCTGGCCCAATTGTTAACCAAATAAGCAATGCGCTGCCAGGTTCATATAATATTTCATATTCAAAGCTTATTAATCATGGCTCGCCTCTTAACCCAAGGCTCAACTTTACCAATCTTGAGATTGTAAAGGACAACGTTACATTGCTTGAAGCAAAAACACTTGAGATAGGAGTGAGATTGTCACTGAATATAATATTCGGTCGCATGGAGTTAAATTCCCTTGTCATAGAAGATGCTTTTATTCTGCTGAAGAATTCTACTGAGGCCCCCTTGTCTAAGCTAAAAGTAAATTTTTCTTATAATGTTTTTCTAGATATTTCAAATTTTTCTCTTTTGAACAACGACACGAGTATGGTGGCAAATGGTCAATTGAATGGCTTATTACCTGGACTGGCAAATGGATATTTTAATATTACTCATGGCGAGAAGATTAGCAATTTTTCTGTGAGCTCGGATGGGGTTTCTTCTAATTTTTTACTGAGCTTAAAAGAGTTTAACTGGATGCAATTCTCAATTAATCCTCTTCATGCACCATTCAGATCTATGCGTTTTGGAGTCAACCTATTAGGTTCTATGGGCGCACAGGATTCAATGATAAAGGGTTCTACCAGCTATCAAGATACTAATTTTGGTAGCTTCTTAGTAAAACAAAACTATGGATCGTTTGAATTCCAGTCCAATGACAGAGTGGCTTCTTTGCGCCTACATCAGTTTCTTCAACCCTTTATTGATGATGAATATCCTATTTTATTTGATCGCATCACATCATCTATCAGCATCCCAAAACTCTTCTTCAATACTCAAGTATTAGAGCAAAAAAGACCTTACTTTTCTAATCTGGGTTTGGAGAATTTGACTGCCTCCTATGATCGTGGAACTTTAAAATATTCAGCCGAAGTAAGCACTCTAGACTTAGTAGATATATATTTTTCTAAAATTATCAATCTTAAAGGTGGCTTTTCAGGAGTGGATGATAAGATCAAATTCACCATATCACCATCTCAGTCCTTTATTACCGATGGCGAGCATGCACAGCACCCTCTAGAAATTAATGCTCAAGGCAGCTTTGTTGACAAAGAACTTTATCTCAAAGGCAAGATTAATGAGCTGATAGGAGACTTGAGTTTTATTTTAAGTCTCACTGGGGACCAAAAGAAGCCGCTTACTCTAAAATTATCAGGAAAAAATATATCTAAAAACTTTATTCTGACTGCAATTCCAGGACCTCTTGGCAAGGTAAGAAATTTTATTGATATGAGCGTTGAAACTGGCAGGTTAAATAATATCTTTCTTGATTACTCATCCTCCAGTAACTTGCAGGCCCAAAATTTAATCTTGAAATTATCAATGGAAAGTGCGGGATTAGAATTAGCCACTGATACTAAGCTTATATTTAGCAAGAATATCGTTGAAATCAATAATAATAACTTGTATTTTTTTGGGTCACCCGGAACGGTTAACCAGCTTCCTATCAAATCTATGGTTGGCGAATTAAACTTTCAGGATCAAATACTTAGATATGCATCCACCCATACTTTTTCAGCTTCTGATTTTAAAATGGTTCTTAATAATTCTGATATGCCGCCAATCAATCTCAATTCTGGAGGGTTAAGCAAGGGTCATTTTAATCTCTTATCTCGAGAGCAGTATAATTTTTCATCAATCTACATAAAAGATTTTTTCTTGCCTTTATACCAAGAAAACTCGTTGAGCATTTTGGGCGGGCAGGTATTTATCTCAAATCTTAATCAAGTCAACGGCTTCTTGAGCGGGCGATTATTGGAAGAAGATATTGATATTTCTCTTCAAGGTAAAAATTTACTAAGCTCATATGAGCTAGACTTTCAGGCAGATTTAAAGCTACAACCGCAAGATTTTTTACCTGCATCATCCTTGGGGCAGTTATCTGGTAAAGGTGCTTTTGTGTTTGAGCTAGGTGTGCATAAAAATATGCCTCCCACTCTTAATATTTTCTCTAACTTGGAGGGCATTGAGTTAGATTCCCAATTTTCATTTTTAAACAAGAAAAAATTACGAGTTCTTCCTACTCAAATTACCATTTCTAATTTTATTGATCCTGAAATTTATCTTTCAAATGAATTGATAGATTTACATCTTCACTCTTTAAACAAACCCCAAGGCTATATTGCCATTGGTCAAGCATTGCCAGCACAATTTACTTATTTAAAAAAAACTACAGGCCTAAATATTTATCTTTTAATAAATGAGTTGAACGCTGCGGTGATAAGTAGCTGGCCTTCCATGCAATCAGATAATAGCAATCAATTTATAGAGAATGTTGTAGTTGAAATTAAGAATTTTGAAATGCTTGGCAATCAATACAATCAAGTAACAGGGATTTTTTCATTAGATGCTGGCAATCTAGAGGGCAATATTAAGAGCAAAAATTTGAATGTAATTTTGAAGCAAGATAGCTCTGGTTTTGTGAGTGCAGAATTCAATAATACTCATATTCAAGATGCTAGTTTTTTACATTTGAATACTAGCTCTCAAAATATACCCAATCTTAATGCAAGACTTATTGCTAAAAATTCCTCTCTCGGTGCTTTTAAAATTCAATCCTTGGATATGTATCTTTTAAAGAATAAGCACCTCACAACCCTCAATAATATTCATTTACACTCTAATTTAATGACAGTCTCACCTCTTTCTCAAGATATGAATGCATACTTTGCTCATAATAGCCGGTCTGAGACATATAAACTGAGAGGGACCTATTTACTCAAAGATTCCTCTAAAATTCCATTAATTAAGGACTTTGCAAATTTCTCATATTTTAATGGTGATATTAATTTGCAGTGGACGGACTTACAGAGACTGCAGAACATCGAGGGCAGCCTGAGCTTTACTCTAAAAGATCTCTTGGTTGAGAATAAAACCTCAACATCCGTAGCTTTTAATTTGCTGGGAATTTTAAATTTAAAAAATATTCTTGGCAAGGTTGCAAATCTAGACCTCACACTGAATGAGTTCACTGCCACCCAATTAAATAGAGTTCAAGGAGATTTGATGTTTAGTCAATCAAAGGCTAGATTATCGTCACCAATGTTTATAGAAACCAATACAGCAAAAATGAGATGGATAGGTCAGATCAATAAGAATAATCAAGGCGAGCTTAATGCATTGGATTTAAGTTTAGATCTCAGAATTAGATTAGGGGAAAATATACCTTGGTATGCAGCTCTGCTTGGAGGGATTCCTGCAGTAGCAGGCTCTGCAGTAATAAGTGAAGTATTTGAAAAGAATATTGATAGCCTATCTAATTATCAGTATAAAGTATCTGGACTCCTCGCAAATCCAAAGATCCAAAGAATTAATTAATTCAAGTTAAGAATATGGTTGCCAATCCCAGGAATGAGAAGAAGCCAATAACATCAGTAACCGTGGTAACCACTACGCTGCCAGCAATTGCAGGGTCTTGATTAAACTTTCTTAGAATCATAGGTACAAAAATTCCTGCCACAGCGGAGGAGATAAGATTGATCACCATTGCCACAGAGATCAGCACAGAGATTACAATCTCATGGAACCAAAGATAGGTTATTCCGCCTACCAAAATAGATAGTAAAATCCCATTGACGATTGACACTGCTAACTCTCGTTTAAATAACCAATTAATATTAGTAGAATTTATTTGCTGCAAAGTAAGGCCACGAATCATAATGGTTAGAGTTTGAGTCGCTGCTACACCTCCCATGCTCGCCACTATAGGCATTAAAATAGCCAAGTAAACTATTTGATCTATGGTGGCTTGAAACAAGCTAATGGTGAGTGAGGCTATAAAAGCGGTGATTAGATTAATTGAGAGCCATAGCATCCTGCTTCTTGCAGCTCTTGCAGGAGCCGCAAATGTGTCTTCAGCAATACCAGCCATCCCAAGAAAATTTTGATCAGCGTCCTCACGAATAACATCAACTACATCATCAATGGTAATTCTACCAATTAAATTTGAGTCTTCATCTACCACTGGAGCTGATACCCAATCATTTTGCTCAAACAATCTGGCAACATCTCTGTCACTCACATCAGCCTTTAATGGCTGGGTTGCTGTCTCCATGAGCTCTCTAATATTGAGGATTGGTTCAGAGACCAGAATGGTAGAAATAGGCAGAGAACCTAAATATTTATTTTCTCTGGAAACCACAAAAATTTGATCTGTATTTTTTGGCAGTTCTTTCTGGGCTCTTAGGTATCGCATCACCACTTCAAGGCTATGCTTTGGCCTAACACTTATGATATCAGTATTCATCAAGCCTCCAGCAGAATCCTCTGGATAGATTAATGCTTCTGTGATTCTTTGTCGGTCCCGCTTAGACATCGCGGACAAAACATTTTGTGTTTTGCTGTAGGGAAGAGTTTGGAGAATGTCTACAATCTCATCTAGCTCTAAGTCTTCTATAATTTGGATAAGCTCTGCGGTAGAGATTTCAGCAATTAATTCTTGCTGAATCTCATCGTTAAGCTCCGAGATAATTTCACCCTCATCTTGAATCTCAATCATGGACCAAAGTAATTTTCTTTCTTTTGGAGGAAGTGATTCCAGGCTATGGGCTATCTCAGGTGCCTGCATATTTGCAAGCATTCTTTTAAGTTGGTTTAAGGATGAGCTGACATCTTTACCCTGAATGCTTTTCAGCAACTCATCTGAAGGAAATTGATGTGGAACGATATCACTCATAATCTTAATTCTAACTCAAGCCACAGAGGTTTTATCTTTTTCTTGAGTTGGGAATATTGAGTTTCGTTCTATACTTTGCAATAGTTCTTCTGGCTAAATTAAATCCTCTTTTATTTAATATTTCTACTAATTTTTGATCACTGAGTTTTTTCGGACTATTGCCAATTACCCTTTTGATTTCTTCCATCAATTGCTGAGGAGTGACCTTTCTTGTTTTAGATACAGAAGCAGATAAAAGAGATCTCATAGATAAAGCCCCCTTAGGGGTTTGAATGTATTTTGCTCTCAGAATTCTTGAGACTGTAGATGGGCTAAGGTTTAGCTCTTTTGCTAACTCTAAGTTGGTCAAAGAATTAAGTTGTAAAGACTGCCCAACTAAAAATTCTGCCTGTTTTTTGCAAATTAACTCACCAACTTCTCGCACTGTTTCATTTCGCTTTTCTACTGACCTGATTAGCCATTTTGCATCAGTAATTTTTTCTTGTAGAGCCTTGTTAGCAGCATTTTTTTTATCTTTTACTAGCTGCTCTAGCTCAGAATCTATTTGCAATTGCGGGAAATCATTTTGGATGAATTGAATCTCTAGCTCATTTTTTAGTGACAATATTTCAACATCTGGATAAATCATTTGAGTTGATTCAAAGCCTAGGCCGGGGGACAAGTCACAGGCTTTGATTAAAGATAAAGTGTGTTGAATGAGTTCTACAGGAAATTTATTTGATAGGCTAGATTTTACATGCTCAAAATTTTTAAAATCAGGATTAAATAAAATTTCTTGCACTAATTCTTGTTGATTTTGAGGAAGATTTTTTCTTTTTAATTGAATATGTATTACCTCCTTAAAGCTTCCTGCTCCAACTCCTGCAGGCTCCAAATGCTGAATAATGTTTTCTAAAACCAGTTGAATCTCATCAAGCGAACTCTCAAATTCAAGCAATTCTTCTAGCTCATGAAGGTCAATGTTAAGTATGCCACTTTCATCTAATGAGTGAACGATGCACGCCGCGATCTTTTTTTCTGAATTGGTTAACCCAAGATCCTCTAATTGATTTTGAAGGTGATCGGTAAGAGTAATCATCTCTGCTATATTTGACATGAAATCACTGTCATGCCCTGAGGCTAAAGTTTCATCGGACTCTTTTTTTATAATAAAGGGGTTATTCTCAATCTCTGCATTGATCTTATTAATAATCTCAACCCTAGAGAGCTGCAGCAGATCGATTGATTTTCTTAGTTGAGGAGTCATTGAAAGCTGCTGCTTTTGTTGAAACTCCCTGACTAGCTTAATGGCCATGTGTTAGGTATACATATTTCCAAAATATGTTTTTGTAACCAGGTCATTCCCAATAAGATCTTGAGCTGTGCCCTCTGCTATGACTTGGCCTGCATCCATAATAATTGCACGATCACATAAATTTAATGTTTCCCGTACATTGTGATCAGTAATTAATATTGAAATCCCTCGAGCTGCAATTCTATTGAGTAAACTTTTAATATCCTCTATTGCTATAGGGTCAATGCCAGCAAAAGGCTCATCTAGCAACAAGATGCTTGGATCACATGCTAGAGCTCTTGCTATCTCTACCTTTCTTCTTTGACCTCCTGAAAGCAATCGTCCCTTTTGACACAAGATATCTCCAAGGCTGAATTCTTCCACAACCATATCAAAAAAACTGTTTTGATCTGCCTGGGCGTGAATTCTAAGCTCGGCAATGCCTCGAAGATTTTCTGCTACAGTTAAGCCTTGAAAGATTGAGGCTTCTTGAGGCAAGTAACTTAAGCCCACCAAAGACCTTTTGTGCATTGGGAGATTAGTCACAATATGACCGTCAATTTCCACGCACCCCCTATCAGGAAATAGTAACCCAGCAGCAATATAAAATGCAGTGGTTTTCCCTGCACCATTAGGGCCAAGAAGCCCAACAATTTCATTCTTACCTACACAGCAGCTAACATCAGAAAGAATGCTTTTTCCAGCAATATTTTTATCAATGGTTGTTAGGGTTAGTCTATTTTCAGTCATTGGCATTTATTTGATAGGTAATATTTTGTGAAAAAATAGAGCGGTTCTCGCTAAATAACTCTGCATTTCCCACCATTTCCATTGAAAGATTTGGAAAAATAATTAACCGATCTGCTGTACCATTTATAGTTTGATCTATTGAGGAAAGAGACGCAGGACTTCCTACAATTAGTAAACTTTCTTTTCTAAAGTCTAGCAAACCACTCTCTCCTATAATTGTAAAATCACCAAAAGCAATCTTTAAACTCCCGCTTAAGCTTAACTGATCACTCGTTTCATCAAGAGTTACCCTTTCAGCATAAATAGATATATTTTTAAAATTGACATGCTCGCTGCTCAAAGCTTGAGGCACTGAGAAGAAGAGCATCAGGCATATAAAAGAGTGCAGAGTGAATCTCATTCTGAGTATTAAATAATTCCTGATTCTAGGAGCTGATGCATGGTAAGAATACCACTGACATTTTCTTCCTCACCTGTTACCACCAGAGTAAAAATCTTATTTCTTTCCATAATCTCCGCAGCGTCTATTGCTAATGAGTCATGTGAGATGGTTTTAAATTCTTTTGTCATCACAGATCCAATAGAGGTCTTAACCAAATCTTTATCTTGGCTCAAGCATCTGCGCAAGTCACCATCTGTAAAAATACCAATAACTTTTTGGCCATTTGAAACTAATGTTAGACCCAGTTTCTTATGAGTGACTTCTATCAAAGCTTCTTTTAGAGACGCGCTCTCTAATACCACGGGGGCATGATCATTCATGATTGCAAGGTCTCTCACTAATGTTGTTAATTTTTTTCCAAGCTGCCCGGCTGGATGGGATTTTGCAAAATCCTCTGGCGTAAACCCCCGATGATCCAGTAGCGCAATGGCAAGAGCATCTCCGAAAACGAGTGAAAGAGTAGTGGAGGATGTTGGAGCTAAATCCAGGGAACAAGCCTCTTTGTTAGCCTTAACCATAATATTAATTTCTCCTGCCTTGGCCAGAGTGGAGCTAAGATTATTAGTAACAGTGAAGATGTGTCCAGCACATCTTTTTAATGCAGGTAAAACTTCCAATATTTCCTTTGTCTCCCCTGAATTAGAAAAAATTAAAACAGAATCTTTTTTTTCTATCATCCCAAGATCGCCGTGCGCCGCTTCTGTTGGGTGAATAAAGAACGAGGGGGTTCCTGTGCTAGACAGCGTTGCTGATATTTTTTGAGCAATATGACCAGATTTACCAATGCCCATTAAGACAAGCTTACCTTCAGTATTTAAAATTGCTTCACAGAGTTGGTTAAATGTATCTTGAAGTTGATCCTGCAAAGCTAGGATCGCATTACCCTCTATCTGGATAACCTGCAGGGCACTTTTTATAAAATTCTTCTCTTGCATAGCTCATTTTTAATTGTGTACTAATGTTATAATACCTCCATGAAACGAACTATGAAATCTATTCTTATTCTTGCTGGAATATATTCTTTTAATATCTCTGTGCTTGCTGAATCTAACCCTAATCAATTCATAGATAGTCGAGCCCAAGCAATGGTTGAAGTTATAGGAACCAATCAAAGTCTATACCTTTCAAATCCGGAGCTATTCAAAGCAAAGATCAATGAAATTTTTGAACCAATGGTGGACTTTAGAAGAGTTGGCGCTAGCGTCATGGGTAAGAAATTTTACTTAGCAGCTACAAAAGATCAGCGAAATCAGTTTATTCAAACCTTTAAAACCTCTTTGCTAGATACTTACTCATCAACTCTAGCTCAGTGGGGTGATCAGACAATTGAAACAATTTACCCTGATACTCTAGAGTTTAATAAGACAGAGGATGTTCAGCAAAACCTTATTACTTCAAATAACATCTACCCTATTACATACAAGGTTCGCAATGATGGTCAGGGTAACTGGCTAATAATTAATATTATTGTTAATGGTGTTAATCTAGGGTTAACCTTTAGGAATCAATTTCAAGCATTAGCGACTGAGTATGAGAATGATATTGATGAAATTATTGCCCACTGGACTTCAGACGCTAATCTCGAGAGCTAGAGTATTACATTTTATGAATATTGCAGAATTTCTACAAGATAAATTTCCTGAAGCAGAGATCTCTGCTGATGGCGCGGATTGCTCTTCTAAATTACTCATAGTAAGTAAAAGTTTTGAGGGATTATCAACCCTTGCTAGGCATAAATTAGTTATGAATACCTTAAAGGATCAGTTTCAATCCGGGGAAGTGCATGCCTTAAGCTTAGTAACTAAAGCCCCCTCTGAGGTCTCTTAGCTTTGGAAAAACTGCGCATTATCGGAGGCAAGAGACTAGCAGGTTCCATTTCTTGCTCTGGCGCAAAGAATGCAGCTTTACCAATGCTTGCTGCAACGATCCTAACAGATGCACCTGTATCACTTAAAAATCTTCCTTATCTTCAAGACATCACCACTATGTTTGAGCTTCTTGGTTCTATGGGTGCAGATATTACTCTCAATGAGAATATGGATTTTAAAATTTCCACAGATAAACTTCATGATTTTGAGGCTCGATATGAACTTGTAAAAACAATGAGAGCTTCAATCTTGGTTCTTGGGCCTCTTGTCGCGCGCCATGGCTTTGCTAAGATTGCTCTGCCTGGAGGATGTGCGATTGGTACAAGACCAGTAGATTTTCATTTATCTGCCTTGGAGCAGTTGGGCGCAAAAATTGAACTTAAAAATGGTTATATTGAGGCTAGCGCAAAGAAATTAATTGGATGTGAAATTAGCTTTCCAGGTATCTCAGTCACAGGAACAGAAAATATTATGATGGCTGCAGTATTAGCTCAGGGCAGAACTATTCTGCGCAATGTAGCAAAAGAGCCCGAGGTCGAAGATCTTGCAGATTTTTTGAACTCAATGGGTGCGCGAGTTACAGGAGCAGGTTCTGATGAAATTATTATAGATGGAGTAAAGAGCCTCCATGAAGCAGCATTTACAATTCCTGCAGACAGAATAGAGGCTGGTACCTACTTAGTAGCAGCAGCCATCACTTATGGCGATATTACCATCACAAATATTAATTCCAATCGAATGAATAATATCTTAGATAAGCTGAAACTGAGTGGAGCAGAGATTACTCCCTATGAAAACAGCATCCGCCTTGAAATGGCCGCGCACTCCATTACCCCTGTCGATATATCTACAGCACCATTTCCTGGGTTTCCAACAGACATGCAGGCCCAATTTACTGTTTTAAATGCATTATCGTCAGGCTCTGCTGTAGTAACTGAAAATGTTTTTGAAAATAGATTTATGCACGTTCAAGAATTAAATAGAATGGGTTGTGACATCACTGTGAAAGGTAGTAATGCTTTTGTTAAAGGCGTTAGTGCAATAACAGGTGCTCCTGTAATGGCAACTGATCTTAGGGCTTCTGCTAGCTTAATCTTGGCAGGCCTCTGTGCTGAAGGAGAAACAATTGTTGATAGAATCTATCATATTGACAGGGGCTATGAGCGGATCGAGGAGAAGCTTTCATTTCTTGGTGCTGATATTACAAGGCTTCCAGGCTAATTCTTTTGGGCTTCAGTGATCAATGTCATATCGCTAATATTATTATTTTGCAGAATAGTTACATCGATAGCATCTCCAGGAAAAGATTTCTGCAATGCATTGGTTAGATTTTCCCAGGTTGCAGCGTCATTGTTGATTGCAATAATTACGGCGCCAACTCGAGCCTTGCCCTCATCGAATAAAGGACCATATTCTTTTAACTCTAATATTTCCAAACCATAGATCAGCTCGTTATTTAGTAAAAACCTTGTTAACTTAACCCTAAAATCTCCTATCCATGATCTTTGCACTGTGCCAGATTTAATAATCTCAGCAGCCAGGCTAATCATCTTATTAGAGGGCAGAGCAAAACCAATGCCAGCATAGGATCCGGTTTTTGAGAAAATCTTAGTATTCATACCTATGAGATTTCCCCTGTGGTTTAAAAGCGCTCCCCCTGAGTTACCTGGATTAATTGCAGCATCTGTTTGTATCAACTCTAAGTATGGATTCCCATAATCTCTTCCTGTTGCACTAATAATTCCACTAGTGAAGGTTTTCCCTAAACCAAAAGCATTCCCAATCGCAATCACCTCATCGCCGACTTTCACATTTTTGCTGTCAGCCCATTTGATAGGAGTAAATGTTTCAGGAGAGGAGATTTTAAGCACAGCAAGATCTGCTCGCTGATCAAACCCAATCAGTTGTGCGGGTTCAGCTTGGCCATCATCAAGCTCAACAATAATCTTTTTTCTTCCTGCCACCACATGAAGATTTGTAATAATATAGCCATCCTCAGAGATCAGAATTCCTGAGCCAGCAACCTGATCATTTCTATTATTCCAAGCATTTCTAGACAGAATATTTTCTCCCGCATTGATGTTCACTACAGACAAGGCAGCTTGTGCAATTCCTGAAGAATCTTTTCTGTTAGACATATCTACATAAAGATATGGGAGAATAAGAGCAAGAATCAAAAAATTAATTCTTGAAAGCTTATTATTAAAAAAATTCATCGCACTAAAAATATATATTATGAAAGATATAGAAATTGTACTTGAGAACTTAGCTTCTCAGGGCATAAAGGCAGATGAGGCGCAGAAACTATTTTTAGAGGAATTCATAGATAGTGATTCTGGTTATCAACCTTCAAAGTTATTTAAAAAGAAGTCAGGTTTAGGCAATCTTTATCTTTGGGGGCCAGTAGGTAGAGGCAAGACACTATTAATTCAAGCAATAGCTGATAGTTACTTTAATGATGTTGGGGTATTTCATTTTATCGAATTTATGCAAATGATTCAGGTAAACCTCTCTCAAATTAAAGGAATAAAAGATCCATTGCCACAAATTTCAAAAAATCTTTCAAAAAAGTATAAAGTTATTTTTATAGATGAGTTTCAGGTAGAAGATATTGCGGATGCAATGATCATAGGTATTATTCTTGAATCCCTTCATGCCAATGGTGTAAGGCTTATGCTTTCTTCTAATGCAGCACCTGATAATCTCTACAAAGATGGGCTGCAGAGAGATAAATTCTTACAGACTATTCACTTTATTTGTACAGAGTTCTTGGTCTGCAGTTTAGAAGGTCGCGAAGATTATAGGCTCAGAACAATTGCGAAATTTGATACTTCTACTGCCGAGGACATTGCAGAATTTTTGCACCATACCTTTAAGGAGCCTTGGCATGATATTAATACCCTCACCGTCAACAAGCGACAGTTCTTATGCAAAGGACAATCTTCAGAATTTCTATGGCTATCTTTTGCAGAATTTTTCTCAGCAGCTACGGGGAGCAAGGATTTTATAGAAATTTGTAAGCACTTTGAGTGGATTTTTATTAGTGATTTTCATGCCTGTAGTGATGATCATCTAGATAAAATAAGGCGATTTATTAGCTTTATTGATATTGCATACCAAGAGAAGCAAAAAATGAAATTATTCGCTCAACCCGCTTTGCTGCAAAATCTTTATTTAGGGGTGCAACTAGAGCTATTGTGGGAAAGGTCAGCCAGTAGGTTGCACGAGATTTCTAGTCAAAGCTATCTGGAAGCTTTGAAAGAAAAATAAAACTAAATGCATTAAAATATTGATTAAATTGTGCTTAAACATTAACATTCGCATCTAATTTTTTCTTAAAACATAATAACAATGAAAACTCTTTCTCTTAGAAAAGAAGACGCAACTCATGACTGGTTCATAGTTGATGCATCCGATAAGATATTAGGTCGTCTTGCAACCAAAATTGCTGATAGACTGCGCGGTAAAGATAAGGCAACATTTACACCTCATACAGATGGTGGAGACTTTGTTATTGTTATTAATGCAGAGAAAATAAAAGTTACTGGCAATAAACTAGAAGATAAAAAATATTATACTCATACGTTATACCCTGGCGGCCTTAAAACAAAGGTGTTAAAAGATGTGCTGGAAACTAAGCCTGAGTATGTCATCGAAGAAGCTGTCAAAGGTATGCTACCAAAAAACAAGCTTGGCAAACAAATGTTTAAAAAATTAAAAGTTTTTAAAGGATCTGAGCATCCACATGAATCACAACAACCACAAATTTGGGAACCAAAAATATGAGCACTGCTATCCATTACGCAACTGGTAGACGTAAAACATCTTCAGCAAGAGTTTATCTTTCTAAGGGCCAAGGCAAGATCATGGTTAATGATAAAGAACTGGCACATTATTTTGGAAGACAGGTAGCCCAAATGCTTGTTTTGCAGCCCCTCCGGTTAACCGAGCTAGATGAGCAGGTTGATATCAAGGCAATGGTTAAAGGCGGTGGAAGTTTTGGTCAAGCAGGCGCTATTAGACATGGAATTTCAAGAGCTTTGTTAGAGTATGACGAATCTTTGAGGCCGCAACTCAAATCTGCTGGCTTTTTAACCAGAGATGACAGAAAAGTAGAAAGGAAGAAACCAGGATTAAAAAAGGCAAGAAAAAGCTCTCAATTCTCCAAACGTTAATTTCTGCTGTATGGAAGAAAAACTCAATTCAAGAAGAAAAGTTCTTATTGGTATGACTGCAGCTGTAGGTGCATCTGGTGTTCCATTTGCAGCAGTTCCTTTTCTATCTGCATGGAATCCTAGCGCAAAAGCAAAAGCAGTTGGCGCTCCTGTGAAAGTTGACATCTCCAAAATTCAAGTTGGTCAAAAAATTCAAGTGGCATGGAGAAAACAACCTGTGTTTGTTATTCGACAATCCGCTGAGGCCTTGCAGAACTTATCAAGATTGGAAGATAAGTTAGATGATCCCCAGTCGATTAATATTGATGAGCCATATAGAGATATTAATCCCACCAGGTCAACCTCCAAGGAATTCACTGTGATTGCCGGAGTCTGCACTCATCTTGGGTGTTCTCCAAAATATTATCCAGAGATGGAACCTCAGCCTTGGGACGAAGCATGGATTGGAGGTTTTTTCTGCCCTTGCCATGGATCTATGTTCGATATAGTAGGCAGGGTTTTTAAGGGTGTTCCAGCTCCAACAAACTTGAAGGTACCTCCTCATAATTTCAAAGGAAATATTTTAACTATAGGGGAAGATAAGGAGCTAACCTAATGTCAAATCAATCTTCAGGACTATTTAATTGGATTAATGATCGTTTGCCGATCAAAAACACCTATGAAAGGCATCTGTCAAAGCATCCTGTACCCAAGAAAGTAAATTTTTGGTACATGTTTGGGGCTTTAGCGGCTGTAGTTTTGATTATTCAGATTGTCTCTGGTATTTGGCTTATGTTTGGTTACGAGAATACTGAAGAGGGCGCATTTGCTTCGGTTGAGTACATTATGCGGGATGTTGATTACGGCTGGATCATTAGATACATGCATACAACAGGCGCTTCTATGTTTTTTGCCGTGGTCTACCTGCACATGTTCCGTGGACTCATGTATGGCTCTTATCACAAACCTAGAGAACTGGTATGGATTTTTGGTATGACTATTTACCTTGTCATGATGGCAGAGGGATTTTTAGGGTACGTACTACCATACGGTCAAATGTCTTATTGGGGAGCTCAAGTAATTATCTCCTTATTCGGAGCAATTCCCTATATCGGTGAATCTTTAGAGTTATGGGTGAGAGGGGATTACTATATCTCAGGCGCTACGATCTCTAGATTTTTTGCATTACACGTAGTGGCCTTACCGTTGATTCTTATAGCGCTCGTTTTTATGCACCTAGTTGCCTTGCATGAGGTTGGTGCTGGAAATCCTGAAGGAGTTGATATTGAAAAATATGTTGACAAGGATGGTGTGCCTCTTGATAGCGTGCCTTTTTTTCCATATAAAGTTTTAAATGCTCTGGTAGCGATAGGTATTTTTGGAATCGTATTTTCTATTATTATGTTCTTCTTTCCAGAGGGCGGCGGCTACATGCTAGAGCTGGCTAATTTTGAGGAAGCAAACCCACTGAGTACGCCAGATCATATAGCACCAGTTTGGTATTACTCACCTTACTATGCAATGTTAAGGGCTATCCCTGATAAATTGGGAGGCTTAATTGTTATGGGTGCAGCAATTGCTATTCTGTTTGTTGTGCCTTGGTTAGATAGAAGCAAGGCTGCATCTATTCGTTACAAAGGCAATCTAAGTAAGATTGCTATGACTGTTTTTGTATTAAGTTGGTTGATGTTGGCTTGGTTAGGCACAATGCCAGTTACAGAATTGAGGACAACCCTTAGTCAGATTGGTACGGTAATTTATTTTGCATTCTTTCTGTTAATGCCTATCTATACATCTATTGAAAAATCTAAACCAGTCCCAGATAGATTATGAAAAAATTCATTCTTATAAGTTTTTTTCTATTTGTATCACATGATGTATTTCCTGCTGGATCTGCGCCATGTGGCGATTATGGAGAGTGTGAAAAATTCTCACCGCAACTAGAAAATATTGAGTCACTGCAATTAGGCGCAGTCACATTTATGAATAATTGTTACGGTTGTCACTCATTGCAATTTTCTCGTTGGAACAGAGTTGCCAAAGATCTAGAAATTCCAGAGGATATGTTTGCCTCCAATCTTGTATATGGCCAGACAGTAAAGTTGGGCGACAAGATGACTGGCTCTATGCAGCAAGTCAGCGCTGAATCTTGGTTTGGGATTGCCCCTCCAGATCTCACATTGGTCACTAGATTACGCGGCTCAGATTGGGTCTACACTTACTTGAAAACCTTCTATGAAGATGCTTCTAAGCCTTATGGTGTAAATAATATGGTTTACCCAGGCGCTGCTATGCCTAATGTATTGGCATCAATGCAAGGGCAACAGATATTGTCTTGCAAGGATATCCCCTTGCTAGCTCCAAATGGTGGGGTGAAAAGAGATGATTTCGGCAATGATCTAACAGAAGAAAAATGCGGCTACTTAAAAACCATACCAGGTTCTGGCTCACTAACTGAAAGTGAGTTCGATGAAGTAATATACAATCTTGTTAATTTTATGACTTATGTGGGCGAGCCAAGCCGAGCAGACAGGGAAAGAATTGGTTGGTATGTTATCCTATTCTTTGTTATTTTCACTTCATTTTCTTACCTTCTTTTTAGAGAGTATCAAAAAGATTACCACTAGAATTTTTTACATTAAAAAAGAGGACACATGATTTTATATTCTGAAAAAGATGATCACTACAGCCATAGAGTTAGAATAGTTTTGGCAGAAAAAGATATTGCTTGTGAGATTCGAGAAACCTCAAACGAGGAAGCGCCTGATGAAGTTTTAGCTCTTAATCCCTATCATTGTCTTCCAATTTTGTCTGACCGCGACCTAGGTTTATATAATACAGGCGTTATGCTTGAGTATCTTGATGAGCGATTTCCTCATCCACCATTGCTGCCTGTGTATCCTGTTTCAAGAGCTAATAGTAGATCATTAATGCTGAGAATAGATAAAGAATGGTGCCCAATGATCGATGCGCTGACCGCAAGGGAGCTATCTGAAAAAGATCTCTTAATTCTGAGAGAAGAATTACTAAATGAGATTAGCACTGTTGCCCCAACCTTTAAAGAGTTTGCTTTTTTTATGAGTGAAGATTTCTCCATCATTGATTGTTATTTGGCGCCCATCCTATGGAGACTCCCATCATTGGGAATTAACCTTCCTTTAAATAGGCATTTAAAACCTTTGCTAGACTACCAAGCTAAAATATTTGCTCGACAAAGTTTTCAAGATAGCCTCTCAATGATTGAGAGAGACCTGAGAGCTTAGAGCTCAGATATTCAGGAAGTCACTAATTGAGAGTTAATGCTCTCTAAAGAAATTGTTCTCTTAGCACAGCTACCTTTCCGAAACTCTAGACTGCCGGTCATTCCAGAGATATCTGCTGATCGAATTCCCGACTGATTCATTAGTTCAATTAAGAGCCAATCATTTAGCACAGAATCTCTAGTCAGGCTCGCTAGGGACTCTATTTCCTGCGACTTGATTTTTTCTATAATATTTAAAGATAGTGGAAGCATAGTATTTTCAAAATCTAAGAGTTGATATACATCCTCTAAACTCTCAAGGGATGAAATAAAATTAATATACTCAAAATTACTTCCCCCATGATATCGCAGAGCAGGCAGCAGAGATTTATATTGACTGGGCTCTAAGATTAGAACTATCTTTTGAATGTCATCTCTAGCCCTAGGCGAAAACTTTAATTCTTGATTAGGGTTTAAATTTTTAATTTTCATAAATCTTTTCTGGCTCTCATTAATTCCAAGGAGCATTGATGCAAACTCTTGCGGCCCGCTTGAGTCAAACTGTATGGCCGTTGAGTTAGGCAAGAATTCCTGTAGTTTTTTGACAGCAATAGAATAATTTTTCATAAAGATGATTGTTGTTTTTTGATCAGAGGCAATAACATTACTAGCAATTGCATCTATCGCATCTTGGTGAAGACTCTGACAGAAGCCAGTAAGTGGCTCCGTCATTAAATCTGAAAATAAAAAATTTTGAGCTTGCTCAGTCCACTGAACTCTAATTGGTAAATCTAATTGATAAATTAACTCCATAATTTGTAGGGAATAGGAATCTGCATTATTTAGACTTAAAAAGAATGTTTTTTTTGATGAGATTTTTCTTATGTTATTTCGTAATTGCTTGATTGCCACATGCTGGTTGTTTCTTAAATCCTTGGACGCAGACATGCTATCAAGCTCCCCAATAATACTGGCACCAAATGCTTGATAAGTTAAGTATTTCTCCAGGCTGCTGAAAGTTACAGGGGTTTCGGGTGACCCTGCAGCCAAAGAATTATTCTGACTAGTTGTACATGATGCTAAGATAACTGCAACTGCCACTATGTTAAGAGCAGTAATTTTTAGTAATTTCATCTTAGTAATATTATGCTGTACCTCGTTTGCACTCCCATTGGTAATTTAAATGATTTATCTTTGAGGTCAATCAATACCTTGAAAGAAGTAGATAAAATTTATGCTGAGGATACTCGAGTAGCCGCTAACTTGCTTCAGCATTTTAATATCTCCAAAAAATCTATACCTTTTCATGAGCATAATGAATTGGGTCAATTGCAAGAAATTACTACCACTCTTCAAGAAGGTTATGATATCGCTGTGATGTCAGATGCTGGCGCTCCATTAATTTCTGATCCAGGCTATCCACTGATCAAAAAGTGCATAGAGCTTAATTTAGAGTTTACGGTCTTGCCAGGACCATCTTCTGTGATTAATGCGGTTCTTCTCTCTGGTATTTCACCTCATCAATTTACCTTTTATGGATTTCTTCCTAAAACAAATGCTGGAAGAGAGAGGGTGGCCCAGGAAATAAAGCGAAGCGGTATCCCGCATGTCTTTTTTGAATCCGCAAAACGATTATCTAAAACCTTCGAGGCTTTTCTAGAGGTTCTAGATGGCAATACTCAGGTTTCTATTTGCAGAGAAATGACTAAAGAGTATGAATCAATTTATAGGGGTTCCCTTGTGGAGCTTCATGAGAACTTGCTTAATTCTGAGATCACTCTTTTGGGAGAATTTGTTTTAGTTGTGCACTCTTCCCTCAAAACCCAGATGCTTCAGGAGCTAGATATAGATTTTTGCCAGCCATTTTTAGACTTTATGTCTCCCTCTGATGCATCAAAGCTCATCGCAAAAATTACCAATCATTCCAAGCAAGATGTTTATAGATTTCTTATTGGTATTTCTAATTCATCTTAAAGGTATTAGAATGCACCTGAGTTGATCGGATGGTCGCTAGCTTTTAGCTAGAGGAAAGTCCGGACTTCATAGAGTAAGGTGCCAGGTAACTCCTGGGAGGCGTGAGCTTACGGCAAGTGCAACAGAAAGTATACCGCCAAGCAATTGGTAAGGGTGAAATGGTGGGGTAAGAGCTCACCGCGAAATTGGCAACAATTTTGGCAATGTAAACCCCACTTTGAAGCAAAACCAAATAGGGATCCCATTAGGTTACTCGCCTAGGATTCGGGTAGGTTGCTTGAGCAATATGGCGACATATTGCCTAGATAGATGGCCATTTAATACAGAATCCGGCTTATAGATCAACTCACTTATTCTTTTTACAAAAAAAGTGTGTAAAAGTGTGAAAAATGTTGTATAAAGTGTGTTACTAATATTAATATATGTAATATGTTTGGTTTTACAACAATTTCGATTGACCCAAAAGGTCGCCTAGCTATTCCAGCAAAGTATCGAGAGCATTTGCTAACAAATCAAGAGAGCCAGGTTGTTGTAACAAGAGACCCTCAATACCCATCATTAAAAATTTACCCTGGTTCAGTATGGTCAAAGATTGCTGAGGAGCTTCAATCATTACAGGGCCTAGACCCAATAGTTAGAAATCTTCAATGGACGATTCTGGGGAATGCCAGCGTGAGTGATTTTGATCCGTCTGGTCGAATGTTAATTTTACTTCCCTCTGAACTCAGAGAGTTCGCAAGCATTGATATTAAAAACAAAATTGCTTTTATTGGAATGGGTAATAAATTTGAAATTTGGAATCAAGAGAATTGGGAGATGAGACAAACCGGCGGGTCTCTATCAACAGAAATTCTTGAGGTGGTATTGCCAGAAAGTATTAAAACCATGGCTTTTTAATTTAAAGGGGAAGAAAAATGAATTGGGAAATAATTGAAGAAAATGCTGGTTTAGCAAAAATTAAAGTGATTGGCGTTGGTGGTGCCGGAGGGAATGCAGTCATTCACATGATGGAGCATGATATTCAAGGCCCAGATTTTATTTGCGCCAATACAGATGCTCAGGCACTGGATAGAGCTCAGGGAGCAACCATTTTAAAGTTAGGAGACAATCTAACTAAAGGATTAGGAGCTGGTGCAAACCCTGAGATAGGAAGGGCAGCTGCTGAGAGAGACAGAGCAGCAATTGAAGAGTTGCTTCAAGGAGCAGACATGATCTTTATTACTGCAGGCATGGGGGGCGGGACTGGCACTGGGGCAGCACCTGTCATAGCACAGATTGCAAAAGAGCTTGGAGCTTTAACTGTTGCTGTGGTAACAAAACCCTTTAACTTTGAAGGAAAAAATAGAAGAAAAGCTGCAGAAGCTGGTATTGCTGAGTTAGTCGAGGAAGTGGATAGCTTGATTACTATTCCAAATGAAAAGCTAATGGAGATTCTTGGTAAGAAAACTACTATGAAAGAAGCTTTTGCCAAAGCGGATGATATCTTAAAAGGAGCAGTGCAGGGCATATCAGATATTATTATGAAGCCAGGATATGTCAATGTTGATTTTGCTGATGTAAAAACTGTTATGTCAGAAAAAGGTATTGCAATGATGGGAACTGGAAAATCTAGTGCAGAAAATGAGCGAGGAGTAGAGGCTGCTCAGCAAGCAGTTAGCTCAGAGTTACTAGAAGATGTTGAATTAAAAGATGCAAGAGGTGTATTAGTCAATATTACCGCTAAAGGTGTAACACTCTCAGATAATGCAGAGGTAGAGTCAGTTATTGAAGGTTTAATTGCAGAGGATGCAACCATTATATGGGGTGTTGTGGAAGACGCTACCATGAACGAAGAAGAGCTCTTAGTAACGGTAGTGGCTACCGGCATTAATCAAAGAACTGCTACATTGGCCGTAGATAATACTAGAAGAGCAACCGTTCAGTTAAATCCGGTAGGTTTGAATGCTCATTCAGCAAGACATATAGAGTCAGGTGGCACATCGTCTGCAGAGGAAATTGATTTCCTTGATGTGCCGACCTTCATGAGAAAGCAAGTAGATTAATTTATGTTACATGTTCCAGTTCTACTGGAAGAATCCTTAGATTTCTTACTTAATGATCTATCAGGCACATATCTAGACCTCACATTTGGAAGAGGGAGTCATTCTCAAGAAATTCTAAATCGACTCTCTTCCTCAGGAAAATTATGTGCAGTTGATCGAGATGTCGAGGCAATCACTTATGGCCAGCTTAATATCCATGATGAGAGATTTTCCATTGTGCATGGAAATTATTCTGAAGTTAAGACGCTTTTTTATGGGCAGAAATTTCATGGTGTATTGTTAGATCTAGGCACTTGCTCAACTCATCTCGATAATCATTCTAGGGGCTTTAGCTTTCAGGCTGATGGACCTTTAGATATGAGAATGGATACAACAAAGGGCTTCAGTGCAGCAGACTTTCTTAATAAATCCTCTGAAAAAGAAATTAGCGATGTAATTTACAAATATGGTGATGAGAAAGCATCCAGAAAAATAGCCAAAGCAATTATTGAGTTTCGATCCAGTCGTCTACTTAAAAGTACAGGAGATCTTGTGAAAATTGTTGAGAGCATCCTCCAAAGAACAGGGCGCACTCATCCAGCAACCAAAACTTTTCAAGGGATAAGGATCCATGTTAATAATGAGTTAGAGCACTTAGAATTAGCTTTAGCGCAGCTATCTGAGTTATTGACGGAAAATGGAGTCATCGTTATCATTTCCTTTCACTCTCTTGAGGACCGAATTGTAAAAAATTTTTTTAAGCCAGATGTGCAATTTCTACCAAAGGATATTCCTATAAATAACATAGTGACCCAAGAATTTAAATGTATTAAAAAAAAATTAAAGCCTTCAGCAGAGGAGATTAAAAGGAATCCAAGATCCAGAAGTGCTGTAATGAGGGTATTTTCAAAGGCATGACTACTGCCTGGCCATCCTATCTTTTACTCTTTTTAGTATTTGTTTTGTTTTGCATTGGCTTGGATACTGTAAAAGTAAGATGGCAGATAGCTCAAGAATTTGAGAATCAGGAATATTTAAAAGTTTCTCAAAATAAATTAACTGAAATTAACATCCAACTAAAAACAGAGCATCATCACTTAAATTCTCCAGCCAGAATAGAGCGTCATGCAAAAGAAGCTTTAGGTATGGTGGAAGTGGTACAAAATATTTATGTGACTTATGAAAAATAATCTAGCCTTAAGTTGGAGGGCTTGGGTAGTTTATACAACCGTTTTTTTAATTTTCTTATTTGTTGTTGTAAGAATTTTTGCCATTCAGTTTAACGACCGTAACTTTCTGGAATCCAAGGGAAATACCTTGCTGCTGACTTCTCGAGAAATTCCAGTATTAAGAGCGGGAATTTTTGATAGAAATAATTTCCCTCTTGCGGTATCAGTAAAACAATACAATCTTTTTGCGCTTAGAAATTTTTCTGAGGAAGATTTCAAAGCAATTAATGTCATCACGCCTCTAGCTAAGACATTCACTGAAATAGATGAGTTGAAAAAAAAATCATTACTTTTTCTAAATTTAGATTTTTCGCAGTATGAAGAAATAAAAAAATTGAGATTAGACTCTATTGAGATTGAGGTAGTTCAAAAGAGGTACTATCCACTAGGTGAGCAGATTGCCCCTCTAGTTGGTTTTGCTGGAAAAGATGGCATGGGGACTGATGGGCTAGAAAAAATCTTAAATTCTCAGCTGTCTGGTGTCCCTGGCTTAGAGATAGTACTGAGAAATGCGAGCCGTAAGCCTGCCATAGAAGCTCCCTCAATACCTGGACAAGCTTATAATTTAACAATTGATAGCAGAATTCAATTTATCACTTTTAAACACCTTTCGCGGTTTATAGAAGCAAATAATGCAAAGGGAGGAAGCGCGGTTGTATTGGATAATCATTCTGGAGAAATTTTAGCTATAGCAAGTTACCCTTCATACAATCCCAATAGCCCATCTCGAATAATTCAAAGAAATAGAGCGCTTGTTGATGCTATAGAGCCTGGCTCCATCATCAAGCCATTAGCTTTAGCTAAAGGCATTGATATGGGTTTAATTTCTCTTAAAGATCAGGTAGATACAAACCCTGGATTTATAACTCTCAGCCAAATCAAGATATCCGATCCACGGAACCATGGCCGATTGAGCTTCCATGAAGTCATAGAGAAGTCTAGTCAAGTCGGGGCATCTAAACTAGCATTGCTAATAGGAATCGAAGCTTTAAATTCAGGCTATCAAGCTTTTGGTTTATCGAAGCCTCCTAATATTCTGTTTCCAGGTGTGGCATATGGGGCTATTAAGACTCGACCCAATATTTCTGATCATGAGATTGCTAGCTTGGGTTTTGGTTACAATCTAGAAGCCTCGGCCCTTCAGTTGGCTCAAGCTTATTCTGTCTTTGCTAACGAAGGCTACCTAAAAGATTTTAAGCTTTTTTTAAATGATGAAGAGAGCTATTCGCAAAGAGTAATTTCTAAAAATTCTGCAGATCAAATATTGCTGGCGATGGAATCGGTCGTTTTAACCGGAACTGGAACTCTTGCTGCTATTCCCAATCATAGGGTGGCTGGAAAAACTGGAACGGCCCATAAATCAAGCTCTAAGGGTGGCTATAATAAAAGTAAGTACGTTTCTTCATTTGCAGGAATTGCGCCCTTGGATTCCAAGAGATTAACTATTTTCGTAAGTGTGGACGAACCCGGACTCAATAATTACTCCGGAGGGGTAGTTGCCGCACCTTTGTTTTCTGCTATTTCAGCAGATGTCGTAAGTTATCTGGATGAATAGTTTTTCTAGCATTGCATCTTTTATTGAGATTGAGACTCAGACTGACTTAGAGATCTCTGGTATTACTGACGACTCCCGAAGTGTGCAAGATGGCTTTTTATTTGTAGCGCGCCCAGGTGTAAATTGCCATGGATTAACATTTATAGACGATGCTATAAAGAATGGCGCAACTTGCGTCTTAAGTGACCTGCCATCACCACCAAGTATTGATATCCCATATATGCATACCGAGCATTTAGAGAGCATGCTAATAGAGTTACTATTTAAGTTTTACAATCTAGATAAGAACAATTTTCTATTTTATGGGGTAACAGGAACTAACGGCAAAACTTCAACTGCATTTATTGCACACCAAGTTATTTGCAAGCTTGGCAAACCTTCTTGCTATATTGGAACTCTTGGCGCGTTTGTGGATATGAAGTTTCTTCCTACCAAGGGAAACTCTACACCCGGCATATTTGAACTATTTAAGTTCCTAGCAGACCATCCATTTGATGAGAAAGCACATATTTTTCTAGAGCTTTCTTCTCATGCTTTAGCTCAAAATCGACTGTCTTCCCTGAGATTTACTCAAACTATTTTACTTAATATTTACTCAGATCATCTTGACTATCACCTTACAGAGAAGGAGTACCTGAAAGCTAAGTTATCCATTATGGAAGTACCTGCAAAGCACCCCCCTATCATTCACAGCGACTCTTTGATTATCGAGAGCTCCCTTGAGGTTATTCAGAAAAAATACAAAGTGAATGTATTAAGCTCTAAAGATCTCTCTGCATCTTACTTTTTTAGAAAATCATTCAATCACCCAGAGCTATCTAGTGTTTCTTTTGAATTCCCTCATTTCAGAATGAAGATAAATGTTTCACTGTTTCCTCAATTTAATCTAGATAATTTTGCTTGTGCAATTGGACTGCTTTCAAATACATGCTCAGAATCTGAATTGGAAGCATTAGATTTTACAGACATAGAATTGCCGTCTGGTCGAAGCGAGCATCTTATTTGCAAACAAGGCCATGTTTTTATTGACTATGCTCACGATCCAGCAGCAATGCGAAATATCTTATCTGCCTTGGCTGTTTCATACAGCGAGCTAATACTCATTTTTGGATGCGGAGGAGAGAGAGATAGGTCAAAACGACCTCAAATGATGAGTGTTGCCGAAGAATTTTCCCATGAAATTATCTTTACGTCAGATAATAATAGAGGTGAGGCATTTGAAAAAATTGCTAGTGATGCTGTAGGAGATAAGCAAATCAAAAATCTAAGCATTGTTAAATCAAGGTCAGATGCAATTCAACAAGGGCTAATGGCTTTGCACAAAAAAAATATTCTAGTAATACTGGGCAAAGGGCATGAGAGAACCATGGAAGAGAATGGGAAGTCTTTTCCATTTAATGATCGGGAGTATATTTTAGGTAATATAAGCACATGAAGGTTATGCAAGATACAAGTGATATTTTTAGCGCTCTGGGAATCAGTGCTCAAGATAATATACGCATTCAAGATTTCCAGATTGATTCTAGGAAAGTACGAAAGAATTCAGTTTTTTTTGGACTCTCTGGGAGTAATGAGGATGGAAGTATTTATGGCCAAGAAGCCATCGCAAAGGGCGCTTCCTTAGCTATTATTAAAAGCACTAAGCCCAGTCTTAAAAACAAGCTTAAATCTAACATCTTATCTGTACCCAAGCCTGAAGAGTCATTGATTGCTCTTGCTAAATCTGCTCTCAAGAAATTTCCTGGACCTATTGTTGGTATTACTGGAAGTAATGGAAAGACTACAACAAAAAATATCCTGCATGCTGGAATCAACAATAGTTTTGCAACTTTTAATAATTTTAACAATGAAATTGGATTGCCTTTGTGTGCGCTTTCACTAGATACAAAGAATACAGTAGCCATTTTTGAAATGGGCGCTGCAAAAAAGGGAGATATTAACTTTTTATCCAGACTCATTAAGCCGGACATTGGAATTATTACACATATTGGGCATTCACATCTTGAGGGCTTAAGGTCTTTGGATGGGGTGCTAAAAGTTAAGTCAGAGCTAATTGACAATATCAATAAAAATGGAATTGCGATACTCCCAGAAGGCCCTCACATTAAATATTGGAAAGGCCTTAGAAAAGATATTACATTTAGAACATTTGGCTTGAATGATGCAGCATCTTTTTTTGCGACCCATATTAAAAGCACCAAAGCAGGAACTGCATTTACTATTAACTCTCCGTGTCTTAGAAAAAAAATAAAAATTCAGACATGCTTGCTGGGGAATCATAATATTCTTAATATTTTAGCTGGATTTATTGCTACCCTTGAATTAAAGCAAGATATAGATTTTTTTGTAGATTCTTTAAAAGCATTTTCCAACACATCCCAAAGACTGCAATTGCAACCATGGATTAATAAGTCTACGGTCATTGATGATTCCTATAACGCTAATCCTGATTCTGTAAAAGCTGCTATTGATGTATTACATGAACAGACAGGAAGATGCATACTGGTTCTTGGTGATATGAAGGAGCTTGGTAGATACCGAAAAAAACTGCATCAGAACATTGGAGCATATGCAAAAACCAAAAAAATTAATTTACTGATAGGTTTTGGAGATCTTGCTCGTCATGCGGCCTCAAGCTTTGGTCCTTCAGGCATGTTTTTTTCATCAAAAACGGAGCTGTTGGCATTCTTGAAAGGGGAGGTGACTAGGGGAGACTGCATCCTTATTAAGGGTTCCCGGAGCATGAAAATGGAAACACTTATTAATACCGGAGAGAGGGCATGATAGAGCTAATTGGCACATGGTTGATGGCATTTGATCCTGGTTTTGATGTCTTGCGTTATCTCACAGTCCGCACAATTGGCAGCACCTTAACAGCATTGATTCTATCTATAGTGCTAGGCCCAATATTTATTAAGTATCTGACTCATATGCAGTTCTCTCAATCCATTCGGAGTGATGGCCCGCAATCTCATTTAGCTAAATCTGGCACTCCGACGATGGGGGGTTTAATTATTATTTTTTCTTTTGTGGCATCAACTTTGCTATGGTCTGATTTTCAAAATCCATATATCTGGGTACTATTATTTATTACACTTACCTTTGCATCTATAGGGTTTCTAGATGATTGGTTCAAAATACGAGAGAAAAACTCTAAAGGTTTAAGTGGCAGATATAAGCTTTGCTTGCAGTTTGTATTCTCTTTGATGGCTGTGATGTTAATACTCAGAGTGTCTCCAGAGGGCTCTAAGCAAATTTTTCTTCTTCCTTTTAGCAAAGATTTTATTTTTACTATTTCGCCTATTTTATTTGTTGGCATTGGAATATTTGTAATTATGGGTGCCTCCAATGCAGTGAACTTAACCGATGGCTTGGATGGCCTTGCAATTCTACCCACTATTTTGATAGCTGGTGGATTAGGCTTAATTGCGTATGCTATGGGCAATCAAATTATAGCGAATTATTTATTTATCCCCTTTCATCCATTTACTGGAGAGTTAATTGTATTTTGTGGGGCTCTTGTGGGAGCGGGCATTGGCTTCCTTTGGTATAATGCCTATCCTGCAGAAATTTTTATGGGAGATTTGGGCTCTTTAACCCTTGGGGGTATTTTGGGCACCCTTGCCGTTCTCCTGAGACACGAAGTAGTTTTTGCAATCATGGCTGGAGTCTTTGTGATGGAAACTCTGAGCGTCATCATTCAGGTTGGCTCATTTAAAATAACAGGAAAGAGGGTCTTTTTAATGGCTCCAATCCATCATCATTTTGAACTTAAGGGTTGGGCGGAGCCGAAAGTAATAGTTCGTTTTTGGATCATTACTTTTGTACTTGTTTTATTTGCCCTTGCAACACTAAAGTTAAGATAAGCTGCTAATGAGGTCTTTAATTTTTGGGTATGGAATTACAGGCCAGTCTTTTGCTAGATATTTACTAAAGAACTCAATAGATTTTGATATCTATGACCAATCCAGTGTTGATCACCCCAATGCATTTACCGCTTTACCTGATAGAAAAAAATTAGAGTCATATCAGGCGGTTTATATGAGCCCAGGAGTGAATTTAAGGAAACTATATCCAAACAATGAATTAAAAAATTTTTTATATCTAACCGACTTAGATGTTTTCTTCCAAGAAGATCATTCTTATAAGATAGGTATTACGGGCACCAATGGTAAAAGTACTTGCTGCATGCACTTAGGCCAATTAATAGAAAACTCTCAAATTTTAGGAAATTTTGGCATACCGTTACTTGATAACATTAATTCAGGAAAACAGTATTCAATTATTGAGCTCTCTAGCTTTCAGTTAGAAAAAATGCAGCAGAATTTTTTAGATTATGGAGTGTTGCTCAATTTACGCTCTGACCATCTAGATCATCATGGTACTTTGCAGAATTACCACAATGCTAAAAAAAGAATTTTACAATCAAAAAAATCATCCACCAACAACGATCCTTTTTTTATTTATCATGAAATTATGGGCAAGCGATATCAAGGGGCATTGTCTTATGAACACCTTGTTAACCTGCCTCACAGGCTGGAGGTATGCCAACTTGGAAATGGCATGAAAATCATTAATGACTCGAAGTCAACTAATTTAGACTCTCTACAGTATGCATTAACAAATTTACCCAAGAGCGCCTATCACCATTTAATCATCATGGGAGATCCAGCAAAAGAACAATACACGAATCTTAAGATTGCAGGGCCGAGCAATGTTTTTATTTGTGGCAAATACTCTGATTTACTTGCAAAAAAAGTTTCTCATCCAAATAAATTAATCTTTTGTTCCTTGGGAGATGTACTTCAACATATTAAATCTTTAAACCATAAATCAGGGATATTATTTTCGCCTGGGCATCCCAGTGGAGAAGATTTTAAAAATTTTGAGGTAAGGGGTGATTACTTTAAATCTTTAGCCAAGGATATCTTTGATGGTTAATAAAGATAATATTTTTATCATCTTACCATTCCTTGCACTGCTCTTCATTGGTGTGATTATGGTTGCCTCTTCAAGTGTTTATATTGCTGAAAAAATGTATGGCAATCCCTTTCAATTTGCTGAAAAGCAACTAATTTTTCTTTGCATTGGTATGCTTGCAACCCTTATTGCAATGAGTGTTCCTTCAACTCTATTTTATAACTATGATTGGTTTTTTCTGGGAGGATCCCTTCTATTATTATTAGCTCTTTTGGTTCCTGGTATTGGCACTGAAGTCAATGGAAGCACTAGATGGATTAGACTTGGGCCAATAAATATACAGCCATCTGAGATTAGCAAACTAGCGCTATTAATTTATATCTCAGGATATTGTGTAAGGCGATTGAGCGAAATTAATACAACCTTAGGATTTTTTCGGCCTTTATTTGTATTAGCTATATTTAGTTTTTTGATAATGAGTCAACCAGATTTAGGCTCCACCCTTGTTATCAGCATGCTAGTAATTGCGATATTATTTTTTGCTGGTATATCATTTTTGCAATTTATTTTATTGCTGTTTTTGGTTGGAAGTATGGCCGTGGCAGCAATTTTTTTTACTGCATTTAGATACGCGCGGTTAATTTCATTTACCGATCCCTTTGCCTATTTTCGCGAGGCTGGCTGGCAGTTAGGCAATGCTCTGATTGGTATAGGGAGGGGCGAATGGTTTGGGGTGGGTCTGGGAAACGGCATTCAAAAAAATCTTTATTTGCCTGAACCTCACACAGACTTTATTTTTGCTGTGCTAGTTGAGGAATTTGGAGTTGCTGGCAGCTTAATTCTTTTAGCATTATATGCATGTTTAATAATTGGCATTATTATGACTGCAATTAGAGCCATAGAACTTGGCCACCTATTCAAAGGATTACTTGCATTTGGAACTGCTATTTTGATTGCTCTGCAAGCTCTGTTTAATATTGGTGTAAATCTAGGAATGTTACCTACCAAAGGCTTAACACTTCCTTTTATTAGTTATGGCGGTACAAGCCTCATCATTTTTATGTTTATGATAGGAATGGTTTTAAGAATTAATTATGAGAATAGGGTAATCAAATCATGAAATTTTTAATTTCAGCCGCCGGAACCGGCGGACATATTTTTCCCGCTCTCCAGTTTTGCTCAGCCTGTATTCAAGACTCACATCAAGTGATTTGGATAGGCACCAAGGAGGGAATGGAGAGTCAAAAAGTGCCTGAGCATAATATTCCTTTTTTAACAGTCCCCATGAGTGGCTTTAAAGGTAAAAGTTTTGTTAAAAAAATAGCTTCTATTTTTGGTTTGGGTTTATCTTCAGTCAAAGGTGTAATCTATATTCTCAGAAATCAAATAAATTGCGTAGTTTGTTTTGGAGGCTATATCTCTCTACCAATTGGTATTGCTGCAATAATTTGTTGCAAGCCATTAATCTTGCATGAGCAAAATGCTGTTCTAGGATCCTCCAATAAACTACTTCAAAGATTTGCTAAAGTGGTCTTTTTAGGCATGCCTCTAGTCACACCTCATACCAATAAAATGAAGGTTGTTGGCAATCCAATAGAGAAAAACTTACAAAGTTTTAGCGCGTTCAACTCGAATAACTCAGGCAGTCTTCGAATCTATATTACGGGAGGAAGCTTGGGTTCAGAATTCATCAATCAGCATGTACCTCTTGCATTAAGCGCCTTAGACATTCCAATGGAAATTCAGCATCAAGCGGGTCGTAATAAAGCCGAAGGAATAGAGAAGCTCTATTCCTCAAACATATCAGTTGAGATCAGTGAATTTTACAAGCAACCTTCTCAGAATATTCTTTGGTCAGATTTTGTGATTTGTAGGGCTGGGGCTCTAACTTTATCTGAGGTAACTAGTTTAAAGCGAGGATGCCTGATGATACCCCTTCCTTCTGCTATTGATAATCATCAATTGGAGAATGCTCGCCAGATCCAGGATTTGGGTCTGGGCATAATTCATGAAGAATCAGAATCGACATCAAATTTAGAAGAAAAATTAAAAAAGATCATCGACCAAAAAAAATACCTTTCATGGCAGAGTGGCAAAAAAACAATTGATCATTTTCAAGCGTCTGAAAGGATGTTAAGTTCAATTTTACAAATATAGTAATCAATAAAAATGCGGTCCCTCGGATTTAAAAAATTTAAAAAAATTCATATGATCGGCATTGGCGGCTCTGGCATGATTGGAGTTGCAATGATTCTCCAGAAAAGAGGGTTTGCTGTGACGGGATCAGATTTATTACTATCACCAGAGCTCAAAGAGTTAAAAAAACTTGGTGCTAAAGTCCAGATCGGGCATGAGCCTCGGCTAATTAAAAATGCTGATCTTGTGGTTGCCTCATCAGCAATTTCAAGAAAAAATCCAGAACTGGTGTTTGCAGAAAAGTCTAATATTACGATTATTCCTCGTGCAGAGATGTTAGGAACTCTTATGAAGCCTTATAGAAGTATTGCTGTAGCTGGTAGCCATGGTAAAACCTCGACTACAAGTATTAGTGCCAGTATTTTTAATGCTGCTGGTCTGAGCCCAACCTACGTGATCGGCGGGCAAGTCTTGAGTATTGGACGAAGTTCTAACTTAGGAGAGGGTAACCATATAATTGTTGAGGCTGATGAAAGCGATGGCTCATTTTTACACTTGCAGCCAGAGGTTGCCATTATTACAAATATTGATAATGATCATTTAAATTTTTATGACTCTAGTCAAAAAAAATTAAATCAAGCTTTTGTAAGTTTTGCTGAAAATTTACCCTTTTATGGCCACTTATTTCTTAATTTAGATGATGTGAATATCCGAAAAATTGAGAAAAAGATTCATAGAAAAAAAATTAGCTTTGGATTCTCCGATGCTAATCAATACCAAATTATTAATTTAGAAATGAGCCAAGGAGTTCAAAAATTCCAATTATTAGACCATCTATCTAAAAAACTATATAAATTTTCGACAAGTTTAAGTGGTAAACATAATATTTATAATCTTGTGGCAGCAATTTGCTTGGCTTTGGAGGAGGGCATTTCTATAACCCATATTAAAAAAGGGCTCAGTGAGTTTAAAGGAGTGGGTAGAAGGTTTGAGATTTCAAATATTGAGGTTGCCAGAACTCCAAAAATTTTAATTGATGATTATGGGCACCATCCAGTTGAAATTTTAGCCACTTTTCTCGCCGCGAAAGAAAGGTTTTCAAAGAAAAGCATTTGTATGATTTTTGAGCCTCATAGATTCTCAAGAACACAGCAGTTGTTTGATGATTTTGTTCAAGTGTTATCTAAAATTGATCAATTGTTGTTACTGGATATTTATCCAGCAAGTGAGACACCGCTTCGTGGAGTATCATCTAAAAAATTAGTAGCTAAAATTAATTATTCTGGGGGAAATGCACTATACGCAACAAGCAGCCTAGCCCAAAAGTGGATTGAAGAAAATGCGCAGGAATTTGACGTGTTGATCACCCAAGGAGCAGGAACTATTTCAAAGCTCAATAATTTAATCCAAAAAAAATGGGCCCTAAAAAAATAATTGTTCTCTATGGAGGCGAGTCTTCTGAGCGAGAGGTTTCCATTGAAAGCGGAAAAAATATTTATTCAGCAATCCTAGAACTAGGTTATGAGGCGAGATTAGTAGACTACCCCAGGGAATTTAGCTCAGATATTTTACAAGATTATAATTTCGTATTTATTGCTCTTCATGGAAGGGACGGGGAGTCCGGAGTGTTACAAAAGCATTTATCGGAATACGGCATTAGCTACTCTGGCAGCGACTCTGATGCCTGCCTTAATACTTGGAATAAATCACGATGCAAGGAATTACTAAGTAACAATAATATTCCAACTCCTCGATGGGCTTCACTAGCACAATTATCTGAGAGCGCTGCTGATCTGTCTAGATTGAAAGAAGAAATGTTCATGCCACCTTACCCATTTTTTTTAAAACCAGAGGAGGATGGCTCTAGTATTGACGTCTTTAAAATTCACAATGAACAGGATATGCATGAGGCTATAAAAAACTGCACAAATAAATCGAGGCCCTTTATTCTTGAGGAAAGTATTGATTATAGAGAGCTTACTGTTCCCATCCTTAATGGTGTGTGCCTTCCATCAGTAGAGATTATTACAAGTGAATCTTTTTATAATTATGAAGCTAAGTACATCAGAGACGATACTCAGCTTGTTAGCCTGAATCTTTCTAAAGCAGATCAATTAAAATTAGATACTCTATGTTTTAAAGCCTTTAACTCTTTGGGCTGCAAGGGGTGGGCTCGCATTGATTTATTGCAAGATATTGATGGAAATTTTTATATTTTAGAAGTTAATACCGTTCCTGGTATGACCACTCATAGCTTATTTCCTAGTTCCGCTAAAATTGCCGGGTTGGACTATAAGTCCTTGGTTGGAGAGATTATTGAAGGCGCCTAGCCCAGCAATATTTTTTTATTTGGCTTTGCTCTTGCTCCTCGGAGGCTGCAACAAAGTAGATGGGCAGCATGTGGTTGTTTATTTTGCAGAGACCCCTGCACTTTTAAAGGAAGTAGAGTTTATTAAGCAGATTCCAGTTAATTTCTCTAGTCAGCGAATAAACACTTATTTAAGAGATCAGCTTTGGGTCGAAACTTTTTTAATTAAGAGCAATGCATTAAAACCTACTCAAATATTTATAAAAAGCAAAAAACCTAAATATATTTGGAGAGATGAATTTTACTTAGATCACAAGTTATCACAATTTTTATATGATGGCCTGCACCCCCATCTAATTCACCTGGATATGCCCATAGAGGAATTAAACACTTGGGTTGAAGCAGAAAATCAGGTGACCTTAGTGTTAGATCAATATGAATTAATAATTAAGAAGGTTCATTATAATTCCGCCGGAGGCTGGTACCTGTTGACTCAAAATTTACGAATTAACTTTGGCGA